>Ga0070729_10001844_pt1 | contig 29929 bp, 29 predicted proteins | sample tdDd472_FD_66725 | JGI IMG/M metagenome (GOLD analysis project Ga0070729, IMG submission 66725) | Marine sediment microbial communities from the Atlantic coast under amendment with organic carbon and nitrate - tdDd47.2 | ecosystem: Environmental > Aquatic > Marine > Coastal > Sediment | place...
CTCATTGATTCACGGATGGTTGCCGCCCACCAAGTTGAGAGCATGAAAATCAGCACAAGGATTCCAAAGGTTAAAACTAACCCGCCCGGTATACCAATAAAGTCCTCGCCTTGAATGGTTTTACCAGCACCTAATGCAGTAAAAAACAAGCCGATAGAACCGATAAACGGCAGCTTGCTCTGCTCTGGTACATAATACTTTTCGTATTCTGTATTTGTTTGTTCACTCATCGTATGTCTCCGTTAAAGACCGTTGCGCTGACGTCTCAGTCAGCAGCCTGTGTTTGTTGTTCGACAGGCGTTACATTATGTAGCGTATAAGCCAATGTAATGGTGTCATACTTTTCCGGTAGATCTTTGTCTACAAAGAAACGCATTGGCATCTCTTCAGTAGCTCCGGCAGCCAGTGTTTGCTGATTAAAACAGAAGCACTCCGTTTTATTGAAATACTGGCTGACCAGATTTGGTGAAAAGCTCGGAATCGCTTGCCCTACAATAGCTTTGCCTGCGCGATTTTTAACTCGGAAGTTCACTTCATATTCCTTGCCAGGATAGACCTTTATTTGTGTTTGTACCGGCTGAAAATCCCAAGGCATGTCGTTCTTGGTGATTGTCATAAATTGAACGGTAATCTCACGGCTGGTATCCGGCTCTTGCTGTTCGTAAACAGCAAGACCGTTTGATTTACCATTTAAGCCCGTGATCTGACAGAACACATCGTATAAAGGAATCATGGCAAAACCAAAAGCCAACATGATCAACACCACCATGACCAGTTTACGGGTCATGACCTTGTTTTTATCTTGCTCGGGCTGTTGGTTAATATCACTCATAATCAGTTACTTCGTCAGATTAATCACTATTAGTCCACTTTAGGTGGTGTACTGAATGAATGGTACGGTGCTGGTGAAGGTAATTGATTAAATTCAAGACCCTCTGCACCTTCCCATACTTGATCAGTCGCTTTTTCACCTTTCTTCAACATGCAGGTTTTAACCAGAATCCACAAGAATAGGAACTGAGTTAAACCTAGGCCAAATGCACCAATACTTGACCACATATTGAAGTCAGAGAACATAATGTTGTAATCAGGAACACGACGTTGCATACCCGCCAAACCTGAGAAGTGCATTGGGAAGAAAGTTAAGTTAACAAACACGATTGATAACCAGAAGTGGACTTTAGCCAACTTCTCATCATACATACGACCCGTCCACTTAGGCATCCAGTAATAAACTGCTGCCATGGTACCGAAAATAGCACCCGGGAATAGTACATAGTGGAAGTGAGCAACCACGAAATAGGTATCATGATACTGCCAATCTACCGGAGTTAGCGCCAGCATAACGCCAGAGAAACCACCAATAGTGAATAGAATCACGAAAGCAATCGCATACAGCATAGGCGTTTCATAGGTGATTGAACCTTGCCACATGGTCGCTACCCAGTTAAATACCTTCACACCCGTTGGTACAGCAATCAACATGGTCGCAATCATGAAAAATAATTCACCTTTAACCGGCATACCCACGGTAAACATGTGGTGAGCCCAAACGATGAATGATAGGAAAGCGATCGATGCTGTTGCATAAACCATTGAAGAGTATCCAAACAGCTTCTTACGAGCAAAGGTTGGAATAATCGCAGAAGCGATACCAAACGCTGGAAGAATCATGATGTAAACTTCAGGGTGACCGAAGAACCAGAAAATATGCTGGAACATCACAGGATCACCACCACCGGCCGCATCAAAGAATGAGGTACCGAAGTGACGGTCTGTCAGCATCATGGTTACCGCGCCGGCAAGTACAGGCATAACCATGACCAGCAAGAAGGCTGTAATTAACCAGGTCCATACGAACAATGGCATTTTCATCAATGTCATGCCAGGGGCACGCATGTTGAATACGGTCACGATAACGTTGATAGCACCCATGATGGATGAGATACCCATCAAGTGAACACCAAAGATAAAGAAGTCTGTCGATGGAGGACCATAAGTGGTCGACAATGGCGCATAGAAAGTCCAACCGAAGTTAGGCGCACCACCTTCCATAAACAATGATGACAACAACAGGATAAAGGCTGCTGGAAGAATCCAGAAACTCCAGTTGTTCATACGTGGCAAGGCCATGTCTGGCGCACCAATCATCATCGGAATCAACCAGTTAGCAAGACCAACAGTCGCTGGCATCACAGCACCAAAGACCATGATCAAGCCATGCAGGGTTGTCATCTGATTGAAAAAGTTAGGTTCAACGAACTGTAAGCCCGGTTGGAATAGCTCAGCACGGATAACCATTGCCATAGCACCACCAATCAGGAACATGATGAACGAGAAGACCAGGTACATAGTACCGATGTCTTTATGGTTCGTAGTAAATAACCAGCGTGAAATGCCGGTTGGTTTATGATCACCCATAATTATTCCTCCTTACCGGCATTTTTGAAGTCGTAGATGTCTTGTGGCTGAGCTTTATCGCCCTTATCGTTGCCCCAGGCATTACGCTCATAAGTGACGATAGCGGCAATTTCAGCTTCAGTTAACTGTTGCCCAAATGGCTGCATCGCAGTGCCAGAAACGCCATTTACAACCACATCAATATGCTTCTTGATATCGCCTTCAATAATCGGACTACCAACCAATGATGGGAATGGACCGTTACCTTGGCCGTTTGGCATGTGGCAGGCTGCGCAATACTTGTTATAAGCTGCCTCACCTTCAGTCATCAACTGAGCCATAGTGCGCTCATTCAAGTCTGGGCCAGATTTAGCTTCTTCAACTTTAGAAGCCATCCAAGCGTCGTACTCAGCTTGTTCTAATACATGCACCACGATTGGCATAAAGCCGTGGTCTTTACCACATAGCTCAGCACACACACCACGGTAAATACCTGGCTCATCTACTTTAGTCCATACTTCATTAACAAAGCCTGGAATCGCATCTTTTTTGACTGAAAAGTCAGGTACCCAGAAAGAGTGGATAACGTCTTCAGCAGTAACCAAAAAGCGAACTTTTTGACCAACTGGGATAACCAGTGGGTTATCAACTTCTAAAAGATAATTTTCATAATCGATAGGAGTGCCTGAGAAGTTTTTACCTGAATTGTCTCTAGTTTTCAGAGACTGCTCATCCAGATTCGAGAAGAAGCTAACATCGTTGCTCGGGTCGTTATCGCCATCGATGTATTTGTATTCCCATTTCCACTGCCAGCCTTTAACCATAACGGTCATATCTGAATCACTGGAATCTTCCATCTTTATCAACAAGCTAACAGCCGGAACTGCTAATGCGATAAGGATGATGAAAGGAATAACGGTCCAAATAATCTCAACGGTGGTACTGTGAGAAAACTTAGCTGGGATAGGGTTTTTGCTTTTACGATGCGCAAACATCGAGTAAAACATTGCGCCAAAAGTTAGGACTCCGATCACTACACAGACCCAGATCGCGATCATGTGTAATTCGTAAACTTCTTTACTGATCTCAGTCACACCTTCACGCATGTTATACGCCTGTTCACTACAACCGGTTAGCACTAAAACAGCTAGCGCGGCTACAGCGAGAGCGACTTTGCGGAACAATGACATGCTCTTCTCTCCACTAACGTTAACCCGCAAAATGCGGAAAATTGTTATTAATTAGATAATAAACACTAAGAATTCCTGTCTGCCCTAGCAGGAATTTAGCCAATCAACCTTGATCGGAATCAAGATTTAAGGGCGGCCATTTTATCTGAGAAGATAGGGAAAAACTAGACGGATCTGTAATAAAACCTGACTCACCCAGGGTTTGTTGGCCTTTGAGGTTCAATTTTTGTTCAAAACAAAAGCGTTCTGGTCGCGGCGATCGCCATGTAACCTAGTCATTCTCGGCTTTGTCTCCTGAGTCGCTCTACCTCCTGCATCTGACCCACATGGATGTGGGGAATGCAATAGTAACGCTTGGAACGTTACTTGCCATACAGTCGGTCAGAAATTGTTCCCGACATTTCCTGACACTTCCGACATCCCTGTCGGTCGTAAGGTAATGGCGAGCAACAAAGAGCAGGGCGCTTTTGATTGAACCCGAAGGGCAGCGTTTGTTTGGCTTTTCTACTGTGTTATCGCGCGTGGATGGAGAATGACTACACCTCACACGCGATGCCTTGTATAAAACCCAAACAAACAGCTGCAAAAACGAACCTCAAAGGTCAACAGACCCTAGGGGTTTTCTCGCAGTTTTTGTAGGGTTTTTATACGCTTAAGCAACTTTTCATCAACTTCGAACTCAGGATAGGTACGTTGAAACTGTTCCCACTCATCCAATGCGGTTATTTCATCACCCGCATCTAATGCCTGTTCAATTTCCTCGAGCCAGACCTCGGGTAAAGGGTATCCAAGCACTGCTTCATCCAATACGCCATGATCATCAAAGCAGGCGGTTTGATTGCCTTCTGCTACGATAGTCGTCACCGGCTCAGCTGATTCCGACTCTTCCGCTTTAATTCTGGAACCTGTTACCACAATGGTTTCTGAGGAGGCAATGCTATCCGAGGCCACTTCGCTGACAAGAGGTGGCTCCAGTACAGGCTCTTGTGGTGCTGCTGGTGGTGCCAGCATTCGCTGCTTACTTTCACGCATTGCCTGGGCTTTGGCCTGCTCTTCCTTCTGACGCGCTTTTTCTAAATAGGCCATCTCGGCATCCATTTCTATTGCATAACGCTCTTCAAGCGGCTTTGAACTGACGACTTGCGCCCTATTATTCATATCTTCGCCGCTTAAATTGACCATCAGACGAGCGACGCCAAGCGTCACCAGTAATCCAGCGGCCAGCGAAACTGGCACGCGCAAACGATGCCACCAGCTTCCGCCAGCAGCCTTGGATTCTTTTTGCTTGAGATGCTGCTCGGCCATGGCCAGGATATTCTGATCCAGTTCTGAACTGGTTTCTTCCCCACCCTGCCACTGCTGCAACTTGTCTAGGTCTTTATCTTTACTCATAACTCCACCTCAAGCGCTGCTTCACTGATGAACTGCTTGAGCTTCTGTACCGCATAACGTAAGCGGCTTTTCACCGCTTCGGCATTATCCTGTATGGTTTCTGCAATTTCCTGCACCGTCATGGCGCTCTCGATTTTCAACACCAGCACTTCTCGTTGCGCTGGCGGTAATTGGTTCAATGCGTGCAAAAAATGCTGTTTCGATTGAGCCTCATTGAGCTGCTGCTCAGGCTCGCTGGCGGAACTCGCCACTGGCTGCATATCCACATCATCATCCAAGGATAAAACCTCACCTCGGCCCTGTTTGCGATAATGATCAATCAATTTGTTGCGCGCCATGTGATAGAGCCAGGTAGTAAATTTGGCGCTGACCTGATAACCATCACTGGCTTTAATCACACTCTGCCAGGTCTCCTGAAACAGCTCTTCGGCAGTCGCGCGACTATCCACCTGGCGTAAAAAATAGCGCAACAAAGGATTTTTATGCCGTAAATAGAGCTGTTCGAAAGCACGCATATTGCCTTTGGCATAACCCACCATCAAAGCCTCATCGCTCAGCTCGGCTGATTGAGAGGCTTGGCGCTGTTGATTGCTGTCAAAGGTTTCGTTACTTCTGGTCACTCGTGATCTCTTGTGAAACACATCCCCAGCGCCATAATGGCTTGTTAGCTTCAGGCTTTCAAGCATATTGTTACCTGCTTAATGCTCGTGCTTGCCATAAACTATTGGCTACTGACTTGCTCATCAGTCCGGTCGCTCTGCCCATCTAAAAGCTGCGCCATCTTCATTAGCTGAATCATTTCACCGCGATAACCATCTTTGTCAGCACCTTTGCTATTCTGTGCTAACTCAATGGCCTGCTGCCAATCCCAACCATTTAAGTAGCGACCGCCACGCAACAGTTGTGCAAATCCAGCAACACTGGCTGCGAACTCGCTGTCACCAGCAACACTATTGCCATGCTTGAACTGGCTACGCTCTATGACATGACTGATTAGTCGACTTTTATCTTGGCCCGGCATTTTATAACGCAGCTTTACCAACGCCGCCTCGTCTGCCAACTTTTGCTTTTGAGCTTCCTTTTCAGCGTATCGCAGCTCATCCACACGACGTCCTTCCGAACCAACCAATACCACTTCATAGAGAGCTGTCACGGTATGACCGGCACCGATTTCACCGGCATCCACTTTGTCATTATTAAAATCTTCACGGTTCAGTGCGCGATTTTCATAACCCAGCAAACGGTATTCAGCAACCACCTGCGGATTAAACTCCACCTGAATTTTAACGTCCTTGGCGATGGTCATCAGAGTGCCAGCACGCTGCTCGACCAATAATTTACGAGCTTCCTGCAAGGTGTCGATATACCCATAGTTACCATTCCCCTTGTCGGCCAACTGTTCCATCAGGTGCTCATTGTAGTTACCACTGCCAAAGCCCAGCGTGGTAAATGAGATACCGCTTTCACGTTTACGCTCAACCAAATCGATTAATTGCTCACGATTGACGGTACCCACATTAAAGTCTCCATCAGTCGCCAGAATCACTCGATTGATGCCATCTTCGATATAAGCCTGTTCGGCCAATTTATAGGCCAGCTCAATGCCGGCACCACCGTTAGTCGAACCACCAGCGCTCAATCGATCCAAAGCCTGCTCAATCGCCATTCTGTCATTGCCCTTAGTCGGCTCAAGAACCACACCACTGGCTCCGGCGTAAACTACGATTGAAATCTTGTCCTGATCGCTACTTTCCTGTGCCAAGAGTTTTAGTGACTTTTTAACCAGACCCAACTTATCTTCGCTATTCATTGAGCCTGAGACATCGATCAGATACACCAGGTTGGATGGTGGTAACTCCTGCTGCTCGGGCTCAAAACCTTTAATACCAACCTGCATCAGATAGGCATTAGGATTCCAGGGTGCGTCAAACACCTGCGTATTGACCGCAAAGGGTTGTTCCGTACTATCCGGCGTTTGATAGTCATAATTAAAGTAATTCACAAACTCTTCCAGCCGCACCGCATCTTCCGGTGGCAAATAGCCATCATTCAACATACGACGGACATTGGAATAAGAACCGGTATCCACATCGATGCTGAAGGTAGAAACGGGCTGTTCTTTAGCCAGAAAAATGCCTGAATCATCAAAGTGCTGATATTGCTCGCGATTGACTTGCGGCTGCTGCCAAATACCTGGTGATTGTGGCGCAGGCATCGCCATATCATACATAGCCACGTTACGCTCTTTGGCCTCTGACCTGATGCGCTGCCCAGTCACGACAATGCGTTCCTGCTCCTCTTGCTGTCGTTTCAGCTGCTCCGTTTTTGCAATTTCTGCCCTTTTATCGTGCTCAGCTCTTTGCTCGCTGGTATCTGTGTTTTGGCAGCCGGATATTGCCATAGCGATCATGCTGGCCAAGATGCTGATTTTTAATGATGTTTTCACAGTGTTTGCTTTGTCAGTATTCATTTTCGTGCTCCATCCATTTGATTCATATTTGTGTTAACTCTTTAACTTAAGAACACTGCTATAAACGCCGACCAGTTGGAAAAGGGTTAACTTTTAAAAAAATATTGTTAGAGTATCCTCTTACCATCCGTAAACCTTTGTGTACCCATGGAAGCCGCTGAACTGCAACAACTGCTGTATAAAGAAATTCCGATCACTCAAGCGCTGCAAATTCAGGTCGATAACCTGACCAGCAATAGCATTCAGGTCTCGGCACCTTTTGAGGCCAATAAGAACATTCATAACACCGCCTTTGCCGGTAGCATCTACACCACAGCAACACTGGCCGGCTGGTCACTGGTAACACACCTGATTCAACAGCGACAACGTCATGGTTCGGTGGTATTGGCTAGCGCCACCATCCGCTATAGCAAACCAATCAATGGCGATATTGTTGCCAGCTGCAAAATTGCAGATCCCGATATTCTTGAACACTTTCTTAAGAGGTTTGATTCAAGAGGACGTGGCCGTCTGTCCCTGGAAATCGATGTGATAGAAGCCGGAGAAAGCAAAGCCACTATGCAAGCCGACTTTGCGGTGCTCCGACAAGACTGAATTTCATTTAAAGCTCCGCATTGTCATGTTGACGAGCAATCTCAACTGCAATGTCACAAAACTGTCATTTCTGACTCCCTGTTAGATCTTATAATCCTGCGGACTTGCATCTAACCGCTTAATTAAAACTATCAGGAGTGATCATGACATCACTTGCGCGAATCCTTGTTACTGCCTCATTACTTTGCACGCTATTGGTACAGCCCTTAATTGCTAAAACTGCAGACAATCAAAGCCGGACATTTACTGAAAGTGACATCAGCAAAGCGACCATTCTGTTTGCAATGAAGGGTTCAAACACCATTGGTGAATCACTCGCCCCGAGGTTGGCTGAGGAATTTTTAAGAGCAGAAGGCGCCACTCAAACGGGGATCGTCGAAACCCATGCGGTCGAAAAAACCGTACTGGGTCAATTTGCTGACGGCTCGATTCAAGGGATTGATATCAAAGCGCATGGATCTAGCACTGGTTTTAAAGCGTTGGCCGCCGAAGATACCGATATCGCGATGTCGTCACGTCGCATCAAAGAAAAAGAACGCACCCAAATGCGTCGCTTGTATGGTGATCTGAAGTCAGTTGGCAGTGAGCTAACTATTGCAGTAGATGGACTGGCAGTGATTGTTCACCCACAACTTGAAGTGAACACTCTGGACACAGAAACTCTGGCGCGCATTTTTGCGGGTGAGATTCGCAACTGGCAGGAGATTGGTGGCCCCAATCAAAAAATCAGCCTGTTTGCCCGCGACGATAACTCAGGAACCTTTGATACTTTTAAATCACTGGTACTCGGTCGTCATCAGGTAAAACTGTCAGAGTACGCCAAACGCTATGAATCTTCCGGTGAGCTTTCGAATATGGTCTATAACACCCCTGGTGCCATTGGCTTTATCGGTCTTTCCTACGTTAATGACAATAAACCATTAGCGCTATCCGAAACTGGGGTTGCTCTATCCTTCAAACCTAATCTGTTTACGGTTAGCACCGAAGACTATGTATTAAGTCGCCGACTGTATATGTACTACCCCAGCAATAATACTAATTCCCATGCGCGCCGTTTTATGCAGTTTGTTCAGCAGAATCAAGCGCAAACGGTCGTTGAAAAGACCGGTCTGATTTCTTTGAAGGTTAATGACGCCACTATTCGCTTTAATCGTAATTACCCTCCTCGCTATCTCAATATGATTACTGATTCGAAACGCCTCTCTATCACTTTCCATTTTGATGAGGGCACTGATGAACTGGATAACAAAGCCCGGCTGGACATTCAGCGCCTGATTAAATATGTTGAGCAGCACCAGCTCGAAGATCTGTTTTTGTTTGGATTTACCTATGAATCAGGTATCGAAGAAACAGACAAAGATGACTCCAAACGACTCGCACGAATCATTGCTCATGAGCTTGAAAAAGCAGGTGTAAAACCGTTTTATGTACAAGGCTTTGGTAGCAAAGGGGCCATTGCTTCTAACAGCACCGAAAACGGTCGCAACAAGAACCGTCGTGTTGAAGTGTGGGTTGGTCGCTAACCCTTAGTTAATAGGTGTTTAGTCAAGGCGTGGCATAAAGCATCGAAGGCTTTGTGGTATTCCATTGGAGTTATGGATTCTGCCAACTGATATTTCGCAATAATCGCATCAGTTTTATTGTCGCCTAATTGGGCCAGCAAAGTTTGCAACCTCGAGCTGTCGACTTTGCTTTTGCCCATAAGATCTTCGAACAACATCAAGGCATCCAATAAGAACAAGACCGCTTGCTGACTAAATTGAAAGTGGCAGCTGTTTTGATTACTCATCAGCAAGCTTTTACAGATCAAATTCAGCAACCCGTTATTGGTTTGATATAAAACGTCGGATAATAAATTAAATTTATGTGTATCAATCAGATCAGCAAAAGTGCTGTATAAAGTGCCGCCTAAAATAATGGGTAATGAGGCCCCTTTAGCATTCTGATAGAGATCAAATTCAGGAATAGTTTCGCCACTCTGGCGGTATTGTTCTGAAAGCTTGTGTTTAATATCGAATTGAAGTTGTTGCCCAGTTATTTGATAACTGCGCGACTCGAAAATGTGTTTATAAGGAAAGGGATAAAGCTTTAAAAAGCCCTTGTCATCATTAACTGATAACAGCATTGCCAACATAAACTTTAAGTCATAAGCTCGGCTACTATTCTTAAATGCCAAAGCAATCAGATCTTTTTCTACTATCAGCTGCCCCAAAGGGGAGCTCAAACTCTGAGCTGGATAAGCCCCGAGTGGTGAAAAAATCCGATAGGTAAAGTGCTGTTCTGCTGACTGACTAACTTCAGCAACAGCTTTATCCTTATCACTGCGCATTCCCCCCTCCTGTTTTTTCTGGGGCTGTTTTTTTTCTCTAGCCAGGTACAGTTCCCCAAAACCATAACCTTATACAGCTTACCGCTTATTCTTCGTAATTGAAAATATCAGGTACCTGGTCTTTTCCGCTAATAGTTGCTTTCAAGTCTGTGATCAAGCCATTTTTCAAACCATAGCACCAACCGTGCACACTTAAATCCTGACCGCGATCCCATGCATCCTGCACCGTCGTTGTGCGACAAACATTGCTGACCTGCTCAATCACGTTCAACTCGCACATCAAATTTGACCGCTCTTGCTCATCCTTAATCGGCTTAAACTTGGTTTCATGCTTTAAATACACATCCTTAATATTACTCAACCAGTTGTCGATAAATCCGTGCTTTTTATTGGTCAACGCTGCATTCACACCACCACAGCCGTAATGACCGCAGACAATAATATGCTCAACTTTTAATACCTCAACCGCAAACTGCAACACCGACAAACAGTTAAAATCACTATGCGACACCACATTCGCCACATTACGATGAACAAACACTTCTCCAGGCATTAACCCCGTGATCTGGTTGGCAGGCACACGACTATCGGAACAGCCAATCCACAAATACTTTGGCGACTGTTGCTCTGAGAGCGTCTTAAAAAAACCAGGACTTTCTTTCTCAATCTGTTCAGCCCACGCTTTGTTGTTCTTTAATAGCTCTTGAATGTCGCTCATTGTTGATAAACCTTGTTATCTGTCTGAATCTGTTAATGGCTGAATAATAGCACGATTAATCTTTTGAGATCTTCCGACCTCTAATTTGCTTTCTCAGAAGCTTGACTGCGCTGCAGTATAGTTACAAATAGCAAATTACCATTAGAATCCGTTGAACTTGTGGTATGTGTACCTCTAAACTCCCACCACGCCTGGTTTCGCATCTGCCCAGTAACCTCTGACCATATGTCTCTCTCAGAAGGATGCTCAGTACCTATGATCTCACACAGGCTACTCCGACAATCCACAGTATGGATAATGTATTGAGCACTATCTTTGTAGTTCATAAGGAAGTGATTAATTTGTTGCTCCTTCTCGGTTGCCCAACTGATGTCTTCCTTTTCGCCAACCAATTCATCGTGTAGTTCATACGTTGCCTTAGGCGTCGACTCAGGACGGCTTAATAATGTATGGTGTGATTCAGGGATGCCTTCAAACTTATTGTGGTTGCTTAATGTCTTATCAGTCTGGCTATAGTTATCTTTCATACCAGAGACGCTTTCTACACTTCCACCTAAAATACCATTGAGCCTTTTATTCTCTGTCCTGATTGCTAGCAACTCCTGGTTCTTTATCTCCATCTGTTGCTTTAATGAATCAAGCTCAATGGTCAAAGTCTCTATTTTCACTTGTTCTGGGCTTTCCCTTTTCTCAGTTTTTTTACTTTTATCACTGTGACTTACCTCGACTTCTGACTGCATCACTTCCTGATTAATCTCAAGACTCTGCTCAGCAACAAGATCGTTGTTGAGCACATATCGATCAAGAGCCCAATAACCGACAAACCCAATAATCACTCCAATGACAACTTTAATCATAGTACCCATCGTGCTTCCTCTATTGTTATGCAAGTCCAACATTACCGAAACAGTGCCCGATAAAAGACAAGACTAACTTTACTATAATCCTTATCTTTCGCCACCGGAAATATCCTCTAACGATGCACTCCCGCTTAACCCATTATATCGGGCAGACACATAGGTCTGCCCCTACCAAGATGGTATTAATATAGAAGTGTGTAGGCTACTAATAATAGGATGGGTTAGCCGTAGGCGTGACCCATCAATCCTCACCGTCATCCATACCGTGATGGGTTACACTAACGTTAACCCATCCTATAGTAAGTCTTCTGTTTGCCCATATAAAAAGCCCCACCAATGGCAGGGCTTTTTATACAGATGAGTATTTAACGCAGATGTTTTGCTTTGTAACGAGGCGCAGGTCGTAATGAGAAGCCCTATTTAAAAAGAGCTGGGGCAAATCACCACTGAGCATCGCAATTCGACCCTACAAATAAAAAGCCCCGCTTTCGCGAGGCTTTTAAAGGTTGGTTTTAACGGCGGATTTTTGCTTCAGCTCGAGGCAGGTTAACTGTTTAAGTGCGGGAGTTGGCTGCTAGCCAATGACCAAACGTAAAAGTTAACCTAACAAAGAAATGGAGCAAAAAGACCCGTTAAATTACATCATGCCAGGCATACCGCCCATACCACCCATACCACCCATATCAGGAGCACTGTCTTCTTTAGGAAGATCAGTAATCATGGCTTCGGTGGTGATCATTAGGGCTGCGATTGAAGCGGCGTTTTGTAGGGCGCTACGAGTTACTTTGGCTGGATCCAGGATACCCATTTCTACGACGTCACCGAATTCACCGGTTGCTGCGTTGTAGCCATAGTTATCTTTGCCGGCTTTGACTTTGTCTACGACCACTGCTGGTTCGCCACCAGAGTTTGAGACGATTTGACGAAGTGGTGATTCCATTGCGCGTAGGGCGATTTTGATACCAACGTTTTGCTCTTCGTTATCACCACGCAGTTCACCTAGTCTTGAAAGTACGCGTACTAATGCTGTACCGCCACCTGCTACGACGCCTTCTTCTACGGCGGCGCGAGTTGCGTGTAGTGCATCGTCAACACGGTCTTTCTTTTCTTTCATTTCAACTTCAGTGGCTGCGCCAACTTTAATTACTGCAACACCGCCTGCTAATTTAGCAACACGTTCTTGCAATTTTTCGCGGTCGTAATCAGATGAAGTGTCTTCGATTTGCGCGCGAATCTGTTTTACGCGGCCATCGATTTGCGCTTTATCACCGGCACCATCAATGATGGTCGTGTTTTCTTTGGTGATTTGTACGCTTTTCGCTGTGCCTAGTTGCTCAAGAGTTGTGTTTTCAAGACTCATACCGATGTCTTCTGAAATCACTGTCGCGCCAGTTAGGATCGCGATGTCTTCTAGCATGGCTTTACGACGGTCGCCAAAACCTGGCGCCTTTACTGCAGCAACTTTAACGATACCGCGCATGGTGTTGACGACTAGAGTGGCTAGCGCTTCGCCTTCTACGTCTTCAGCGACGATCAATAATGGACGGCTAGCTTTGGCAACGCCTTCCAATACTGGTAGCAATTCGCGGATGTTAGAGATTTTCTTGTCAACCAACAGGATGTATGGGCTTTCAAGTTCAGCCTGCATGCTTTCTGCGTTGGTCACGAAGTAAGGCGACAAGTAACCGCGGTCGAATTGCATACCTTCTACCACGTCTAATTCGTTGTTAAGGCCTGAACCTTCTTCAACAGTGATAACGCCTTCTTTGCCTACTTTGGCCATGGCTTCAGCAATGATTTTACCAACGCTTTCATCAGAGTTTGCTGAGATAGTACCTACTTGTGCGATTGCTTTCTGATCTTCACAAGGTACAGAGATGTTTTTCAATTCTTCAACGGCTGCAATAACGGCTTTTTCGATACCGCGCTTCAGATCCATTGGGTTCATGCCCGCAGCAACAGCTTTCAAGCCTTCAGTAACAATTGACTGAGCCAATACGGTTGCAGTTGTTGTACCGTCACCCGCGATGTCGTTAGTTTGCGAGGCTACTTCTTTTAGCATTTGCGCGCCCATGTTTTCGAACTTATCTTCCAGTTCGATTTCTTTAGCGACAGAAACACCATCTTTAGTAATAGTTGGAGCACCGAACGATTTGTCTAAAATCACGTTGCGGCCTTTAGGCCCTAGAGTTACGCGAACTGCGTTAGCTAGAGTATTGACGCCTTTAAGCATGCGTTGGCGAGCATCATCACCAAACCTTACTTCTTTTGCCATGATAAATTTCCTCTAAAATTAGTTTATTTTCGGTTAATTTCTGTTAATTAGCCTTCAATTACGGCCATGATGTCATCTTCGCGTAATACAAGAAGTTCTTCGCCATCGGCTTTCACTTCAGTACCAGCGTATTTGCCGAACAATACTTTATCGCCAACCTTAACGTCGACTTCACGTACTTCACCTGAATCAAGTGGCTTACCGTTACCAACGGCAAGAATTTCGCCACGGCTTGGCTTTTCCTTGGCGTTATCAGGAATGACGATACCGCCTGCAGAGGTTGTTTCTTCTTCTAAACGGCGCACGATGACGCGATCATGTAATGGACGTAAGTTCATGTTTTTCTCCTGATATAGAAAGTAGTTAACTCACTATGAAAAGTTTGTTTGAAAGTTTGTTTGAATTAGTTGCGGGATAATATGGGGGCTATTTGCTAGCACTCAAGGGGATTGAGTGCTAATTTTTACTTTTTTTTATCTTTCTCTTCACGATTTTTTATAACCTATTGTTTTTCATTATCTTTACGTTCGTACTCACCCTCAATCACTCGACTACCGCTGACCTTGGTTTGCTCTTCGGAATGGCTATCTTGAGTAGAGCTGGATCGGGTCTCAGTGTGTTGATGATATTCGTAGTGGAAGTTTCCCTGCCCATTCATCTTCTGAAATTTGAACCAGCCAGCTTTCACCATGCCTTTGGCAAAAGCACTACGAGTGATCGGGATCAGCCATAGAAAGCCAATGGTGTCAGTGACAAAACCGGGTGTAATAAGAAAGGCCCCGGCAATAATCAACAATACGCCTTCAATAATCTCCTGCGCAGGCGCCTGCCCTTGTTGCATCTTGCTTTTAAAACGTTCGAACACCGATAAGCCCTGATGCTTAAGCAAGCCTACGCCAATAATACCGGTCAGTAGAATTAAACCGATGGTGGCGGGTGCGCCAATCCAGTTGCCGACTTCAATCAGCACATAGATTTCGAGAGCAGCCAGAACAATAAAGATTAAGAAAAAGAAACGAAAAAACATAGGTCTGTCTTTGTTAAACGATAGCTTTATAATGGGGACATTCGAGTAAATCACAAGTTCGATTGATATGTCACGACTTTCTGAGCAAGAAGACTTTCAGGTCGCCTTATGTACTGCACCCGATCAGGACACTGCGGAACGTTTGGCAGAGTTAATGGTTAATGATCAATTGGCTGCCTGCGTTAACATCGTGCCCAATGTCACTAGCGTTTATCGCTGGCATGATTCATCTGGAAAAGCTTCGGTTGAAAAAGACTCTGAAGTATTGATGATTATTAAGACCCATGCCGAATTAATGGCCGAGCTGGGTGACCTATTGGACCGAGAGCACCCTTACGATGTTTTCGAGCTGATCAGCTGCAATATTGAACAGGCATCAGCTGCTTATCTGGAATGGCTGGAAAGCAGTCTTAAATTCTAGTCGCAGTTTCATTCCTCTTTTTTTGCGACACAGGCCACAGATGAGCTATCACATTGAAGTAATTGATTTTTTATAACAGACTTACTGCTGTTATAGACATATGTCCCCTGCCTTTTCTTCTTTTAAATACTGCTAACGCGCATTTGTTCGTTGCTCCAGATCAAGACTGCACTCATATTAGCCAATATTAATATGATATCAATTTAGGCTTGTTCCATGCGACTTAATATATCTCAGCTTTTCCCGAGCCTGCTACTGCTGGCCGTTAGTTCACTCAGTTCGTCAATCGCGACAGCTAATGATGCCTCGCAAAGTACCGGTTTATTAGGGCAACTTAATCTCGAGCAATATCATGGCAAAGTAGTTTATGTTGATTTCTGGGCATCCTGGTGCGGCCCTTGCCGTCAGTCTTTCCCCGTCATGAATGATTTACAGGAAACTTATGGTGAAGACAATTTCGTCATCATTGCTATCAATGAAGATTCCGAGCCAGGAGCTGCAGAGCAGTTTTTAGACCAATACCCAGCTAATTTTACGATCTTCTACGACCAGAATGGCGAGCTAGCCAAATACTTTAAAGTCGATGCCATGCCGACCAGCTACCTGCTCGATCAGGCTGGCACAGCCAAATACCGTCATCGTGGATTCCGTCAGAAGGATGTCGCAAAGCTGGAACAACAAATCGAAACCTTACTTTCAGATCAATCGTTCAATGCTGGATCTTCCAATACCAGCAACTCAGGAGATACCGAATGAAACAAAAATCACTACTGTTACTCGCCATTCTCGGTTTTAGTTTGCTGAGTGGTTGTTCAACCATGGGCGTCGATGCCTGGGAAAAGGACTTATTAGCTAAGCCTGAAATGGCACTTGATGAGCAACCTTTGACCGATGCCCTGGATGACCACATCTATTTCAGTAAAGAAGCTTCCAGTGGTGGCCGCGCCTATGCCGGCGGTGGTTGCGGCTGTAACTAATCTTATTATAGACAAAACATAATAGTGAGTACTCACGTATGAAGAAGAATCTTTTACTCAAATCTGCACTGGCTACTGCGACAATGACCCTGATCGCAGGCGCAGCTCACGCTGAAGAAGAGCAAGATAGAACCGCACCAGCTAGCAAAGAGCAGACTATTGGTGATTGGAAATTTGACGCTGCCTTTCTGTTTTACTCAGAAAGCGATAGCCGTGTTTCTGCAATAGAACCCGTCTTCAATGCCAACAAACGTCTGGATGAAGATGAATATTTGAATCTAAAACTGACCGTTGACTCCTTGACAGGAGCTTCGCCCAGCGGTGCTGTTGCCAGCGACCAGCCGTTAACTTTTACCCGCCCTTCGGGTAATGCCAGCTATACGGTTAATGCCAATGAATACCCGCTGGATGATACCTTTAAAGATACCCGTGCAGCATTGGCGGCTAACTGGACTTTCCCTGTTTCCGATATGACCAAAGCAGGTCTTGGCGCTAATATCTCTAAGGAATATGATTATCTGTCAGCGTCGATCAACGGCAATATCAGTTACGACTTCAACAACCGAAACAGCACCCTGTTTGCAGGACTATCCTATGCATTCGACTCGATTGATCCTGTTGGTGGAGCACCGATTGCCTTTGGCCGGATGCAGCCAGTGGGCGACCCGCAAAACAAATTGAGCGATACTCAGGATAAAGATACGCTGGATTTATTGCTTGGAATCACTCAGGTGATTGATCGCGAAAGCCTGTTCCAGTTCAATTACTCTTACAGCATGTCGGATGGTTATCACAATGACCCTTACAAGGTACTGAGCGTGCTGGATGATCAAGGTAACTACTTTGATGATGGCATTCCGGTCGCGAATGTCCTATTTGAAAGTCGCCCTGACGAGCGTACCAAGCACGGTCTTTTTGGCCGCTATAAGCGCTATGTAGGAGGCGATATTCTGGATGTGTCCTACCGTTATATGACCGATGACTGGGAAATCGATTCTCACACCGTTGATTTTAAGTATCGCTTTGCTCTGGATAACGGCGATTACTGGCAACCGCATGTTCGATACTACACGCAAACACAGGCCGATTTTTACCAGCCTTATTTACGCCAGGATCAACCTCTGCCGCAGTTTGCTTCGTCAGACTATCGACTGGCCGAGTACGATGCGATCACGGTGGGTTTGGAATACGGCATGAAGACGGCGGCTGGCAATCAGTGGCGCTTCTCGCTAGAGATGTATAATCAGACTCCGACCGAACCGGAAAAATACGGTGCGCTACAGCAGCAAACCTTGTTACCGGACTGGAATGCCGTTATGTTAAGAGTCAATTACTCCTTCTAACGACGTTTCGCACATGAACGAGGCATTGCACTCAATTGCCTATAAAGACTCGCAGGGTTTCATTACTGGCCACTTCACGGCCATGGCGGGACCTTGCGAGGTCATTATCGAAACCACTGATCAGGCATTAGCACAAAAAGTTACCCAAGCCGTTGCCGACGAAGCCTGGCGTATCGAACGCACCTTTAGTCGCTATCGTAGCGACAATATTATCTATCAAATTAACAACGCCAATGGCGCGGTTATTGAGGTAGATGAAGAAACGGCTCGATTGCTGGACTTTGCTGATCTGTGTTTTGAGGTCAGTGATGGCATGTTTGATATCACTTCTGGCGTGCTTGGCAAAATCTGGCAGTTTAACGGGAGCTCTAATGTACCAAGCCAAAAAGCAATTGCTAAGCTGCTACCCAAAATTGGTTGGAATCAGGTTTCATGGTCAAATCCAACATTGCAAATGCCTGCTGGCATGGCGCTCGACTTTGGTGGCATTGGTAAAGAATATGCAGTGGATTCAGCGGCCACGCTAGCGCGGGCAATAACTGACTGTGCTGTATTGATCAATTTCGGTGGCGATATTGTAGCAACCGCACCACCCATCAGTCGCCAGCAATGGTTAATTGGTATCGAACCATTGGCGCTTGGGCAAAACAACATTCCGCCCAAAGTCGCTTTAAAGCATGGTGGCGTTGCAACCAGCGGTGACAGCAAACGTTTCCTGCAGTACAAGGGGAAAGTGTTAAGTCATGTACTTAACCCAAAAACCGGCTGGCCAGTTAACGATGCACCGGCATCGGTAACGGTTCTGGCCAATAACTGCACCCAGGCCGGAATGCTTTCCACCCTGGCCATGCTACAAGGACAAGGAGCAGAAGAGTTTCTAGAGTCACAACAAGTTGAGCATTGGATACAGCGCCGATAAGCGCATAAAACATAAATTTACGAGCATTTAGCGGATTATTTACAGAAAGCTGACACTGGCTTTCATGAATTTACATACAGTTCACCTGGCTTTGCGTAAAATAGCGTGTTATCTCAGCGATTGAACTGCTGTTAATCATCATCAAAGGTCATTCTTTACATGAAAATCGGCATCAAAACATTGATTCACACTCTTTTCTTGGTACTTCTCAGCTTAGGATTCAGCCTTAGCTCTTCGAATTCTCAGGCAGCCCAGATCGATCTCAACAGCCTGCTCGGCGAAGAAGAAGAGTTGCTACGAGTCGATGATGCATTTGTGCTACAGGCTGAAATCCTCGATAACACGGTTCTGGTTAAGTTTGAAATCGCTGAAGGCTATTACATGTATCGCGAACGCTTCGGCTTCAAAAGCGACAATGCCACCTTAAGCGAACCACTGATCCCAGAGGGCATCGTCAAAGATGACCCCTACCTTGGCCGTACCGAGGTTTATTACAATTTTATCGAAGTTGCCGTTCCTTATTCTGGCGCTTCCAACCCAATGAATCTGAGTATTGATTTTCAGGGGTGCGCCGAGGACCGTCTCTGCTACCCTCCGACTACCCGCGAAGTTACTTTAGAAGTTCCAGCCACAACATTAGTGCTAGCCAACTCCGACTCAGTGGCAACCAGCACGGTTACGAATGCCCAAGAGGGACAAGAAGCTTTCGTCAGTGAACAACAGAATTTGATGGAAAACCTTGAACAAAAAGGGGTGTTCTGGAACTTCTTTAAATTTATTCTGATTGGTTTAGGTCTAACCTTCACCCCGTGTGTGTTCCCGATGATACCAATCATTTCAGGAATAATTGCTGGCCAGGGCAAAGATATCACCACCCGCAAAGCCTTTGGCCTTGCATTGAGTTACACCCAGGCGATGGCCATTGTCTATACTATTTTCGGAATTCTAGTTGCCTTGGCCGGCCAATCCTTGTCTGGCTACCTGCAAAGCCCTGCTTTTGTGATTGGTGCAGCGATTGTTTTTGTGCTGCTATCACTGTCCATGTTTGGCTTTTATGAACTGCAACTACCGGCTGGCCTACAAGCTAAGCTGGCTGAGAAAAGTAACAGCCAGAAAACCGGTAGCTATATTGGCAGTGCCATAATGGGCGCTATTTCAGCCTTGATAGTATCGCCCTGCGTTACTGTACCGCTGATCGCCATCTTACTGGTTATCGCACAAACCGGTGATATCCTTCTGGGCGCAGCATCTCTATATGGTCTTGGTGTCGGCATGGGCATTCCATTGATCATTATCGCCGTTACCGAAGGACGCTTCTTGCCTAAAGCAGGCAACTGGATGAACGCCATCAAAGCCGCTTTTGGTGTCGCCATGCTGGCGGTTGCTCTGTACTTGGTGAAACACCTGCTTCCAAACAGCATCTACATGTATGGCTGGGCACTACTGGCACTTATTCCTGGCTACTACCTGTTCAAAAATCAGCTTGCTAATGTTGGCTGGAGAAACTTATTCGCTGGCTTAGGTCTGGTCCTGATGATTTACGGTGCACTACTGGTAATTGGTGGTGCGCAGGGTAATCGCAATCTGCTGCAACCGCTTGGCCAGTCCTACTCCATGATGACCACCGAATACTCACAGATGGCAGAAGGACCTGCCCAGATGAAATCAAAGGGTACACTAACCGATAGCTCAAAACCTCACCTGCAATTTGAACGAATTAAAACCCTGTCACAGCTAGAACAACGCGTTGCCGAAGCCAATGCACAGGGCAAAACCGTTATGGTCGATTTCTTTGCAGAATGGTGCGCCGCCTGTTATGAATTTGAAGCTTTAGTTTTCACCGATCCTGCGGTGCATGCTGCACTCGACAATACCATGTTACTCCAGGCTGATGTCACCGCCTATGATCCTCAGGATGCTGAGCTTATGAGATCCTTTAAGGTCCTCGGCCTACCCAGCATTCTATTTTTTGACCTCGAAGGCAACGAACTGACTCAGTACCGTGCTAATGGCTTTGAAAAGGCGGAAGTTTTTGTAAGAAGAATTGAGGCAGCGTTTGGGTTGTAGGTTCCTTTATAGTATTGCTTGGCATACCGTGGCTAGATCGTAGCATCCAGTGACCATACATTCCTAAAATTATAGTTTCGCTACTCAGCGAGTCCCTTTTCTTTGCTTGTCCAAAGAAAAGAGACGAAAAGAAAAGACACCCCGTGATTGAGGTTTCGCCTTGCTCAACTCCCTTCGTATCCGCCAAGCCATTTAACGCACCGTAAAATACGTTCCATCTCCCTAAAGGGATTTCCTTCGGTCACCTGCCCGAATTTTACTATTCAAAACGTCCTGTTTTGAATTGCTATGTCTTGACTACTACTCAGCTCAATCAAAGGGGCCCAATGGAGCATGCCTGATAGTACATCATTCCACTTTTTTTAATTCAAATATGCTTATTCGTGATATTAACTTCTAACTGTTAATATCCAAGTTAAGTATCACCAATTCATTACACATAGTACCCAGCAGTTAACCAACTCAACTTAATTATTCTCAGAAAAAAAAAGCCGGCTTACGCCGGCTTTCTCCTTGGCTTAACACACACTAAGGGGTTTCTACTAAGCCAAAACTTTTACGAATTTTCTGCTTTGCTTTATGGCGCAAAGATCTGGTGACCATTTCCTGTTCGATGAAAACCGTTTTCGGGCGTGGTTTGGTCTGTGACCAGATGACGCCGAATAAAACCAAGCCTGCTGCCAGGTATTGCATACCGCTTAAGGTTTCGCCCAATAAGGCCCAACCAAAGAATAAGGTACCCAGCGGTAACAAATTCATTAGACTGCCGACCTGACTCGCTGGCATGGTTTTAAATGCGAAGTTGTAGCAAGTGAAAGCAAAAATATTCACGCCGAAAGCCAGGAACATGATGGCCAATACTGCTTCAGCTGATACATCAAAACTTACTGGCGCTCCCTGCACAAATACTAGCGGCAGGAAGAAGATACTACCCATTACCGTTTGCAGTAATGTTAAGAATATTGGCGAGTAACGCTGCGCCAGCTTACGGGCTAATAAGCAATAGCCGGTGGCGGCTAATATCGCACCAAACTCTAGTACATTACCGAGCATTGGGTTAGATGCGTGTTCGCTGGATGTTCCGGCCAATGTCAGCCAGACTACGCCCACCACCGCTATAACGCAGCCCACTACTAAACGACTATTGAGCTTCTCTTTCAAAAGATAATAAGCACCTACTGCCACCATGAGCGGCTGTAATGCTGTGACCATTCCGGCTTCTGAAGCTGTTGTGTAAGTTAATGCATAGCTTTCAAAGATGAAATACAAGCACGGCTCACACAGCGCCAATAACAACAATAACCACCAGTCGCCTTTCTGATATTGCTGCTTTTTCGCCATAGGCGGCAAAAAAAAGATCAATACAGCGGTGGCCAAAATCATGCGCAGAAATACCGTCATAATCGGCCCAAACTCGGCAATTGCCAATTTCATCGCTACAAATGATGCCGACCATAGGATCACCGCCAGGATTAATCCTGCCATAGCCAGTTGCTTCTGAGGTAGTTTTGTCATGATATGCCCTGCCCAAAACAATCAATCTGTTAGAGCCGCGCATTGTATGAATTTCATTCAAATAAGAAAAACGATCTTTTTTCATCTCTGTAATAAGTTTAAGTTATCAAGCAGACATATCTGGAGGCCCAGGTTATTGGCAGTCTCCGAGGAAGTGAAAATCATAGTATGATCTGAAACTGTAGGAGACCATGACCACCGCAGCCTATCGTTGATGTGGGGTAGAAGAATAGAAATAACTATAGAATAGAAGTTATAGCTAATGAGCAGACCCGATGTTAACCATAACCCATACAATTTAAACTCGTATCATGTGTTAGGTTCAATGCTGACACAGTCTTTAATACCTACTATTTACAGCCAGAAATAGTGCTCTTGTACCTCAAGCTCATTAATAAATGCTACTAGGATAGAGCTATTATGCCACGGCTTCAGCTTCTTCTAATCGCTCAAGACGGTATCCGTGTTGATAAACCGTTTTTATTCGATACAAGCCATCGCCTTTAATATTCAGTTTTTTTCGCAATGAACTGATATGTGCATCGACTGTTCGAGTGCTGATATCGCAATCAATACCCCATATTTTTTTCAGTAAAAACTTGCGCGAATAAAGACGTCCTGGATTTCTTAAAAACAAGGCGGCTAGCTCGAACTCTTTAGAGGTAAGATTGACCGGCCTACCCTTAAATACGATTTGTTTAAGTCCTAATGTGATCTTGTAGGGGCCTAAGTGAAAACTATCTTGGTGCATCGAGTAACGGGCATCATGAACCAGTTTATTGGTATAACTGAGTAAAGTATTAGGCTGGACGGGACGGGTTAAGAAGTTATCATGATGATGAGCGCAAACCTGATGCAATGCCTCTTCACTATTTCTATCTGCGATGAAGAGTATTGGTCCCTGCCACTTCAGGAACTCTCGAACCTGTTCCAATAACCATTCAGTTGAGTCATCTTTTCGCCAATCAATGATAAGCAAATCAAACTCTTCTGTTTCTAACTGGTTTAATAGGTGGTTTCTATCATTACTGGAATAGCACTGATAGCCAGCATCTTTTAGAGCTGTTAAATAAGGTTCATCAAACTCAAGTTCTTGAACCAGATGTAGCACTTTAGGTAATTTCGACATAGTTCCATTCTCCCTTCTTTCCTCGCTATAGTGCTCGCTTGAGGCTCCTTGCAGTAGTATTTTGCGCATCTTAAATTTGGTAAATATCTGATGCTACTTTCTTCTGTATAAAATTTGTACTCGTTTAATACACTAGCAGATTTTTTTGAAATGTAAAATCATTGATTTGCAATCCTGGCTCGTTGCTTTTGGCTTCTTTTACAACAAGACACTGCATTACTACTCCGACCATTAAGATTAAATGTGGTTATTTGCGTTTAACTTACTGTAAAATGCACCATCTTATTTTTTGCTTACTGCGTCACAATGGATCGGCTTTAAATCACCGTCCCAAGTCGATAAACTGGCTTTTCAGCGAAAATAAACGAAAATAAGCCAACTTTACTGTTACTTTGCTCTTGCTTTGGTACTGATATGTCTCATATTTTGCTTTTACATGGTCCAAACTTGAATCTTCTCGGTCAGCGCGAGCCTGAAGTTTATGGCAGCGACACCCTGGACAGCATCAATATGGCCGCAAAAAAGCAGGTTGAAGCTGCCAACCTACGCTTTTCAAGCCTGCAAAGTAACTCCGAAGCCGAGCTCATTAACACTATTCAGCATGCAAAAGCCGACAACGTGTCGCTAATTGTTATCAACCCAGCTGCTTTCACTCATACTAGCGTTGCTTTACGCGATGCATTGTTAGCCGTAGAAATTCCCTTTATTGAAGTGCATCTATCCAATCCTCACCGTCGCGAAGCTTTTCGCCGTCACTCCTATTTTAGTGATGTCGCGCAAGCAGTGGTGGCCGGATTTGGGGCGGACAGCTACCGCTACGCCATTGATGCAGCCATTAAAACCCTACAACATTAATAGGTAGTTATTTATGGATTTACGCAAAATTAAAAAATTAATCGAATTGGTCGAAGAATCAGGCGTTGCCGAACTTGAGATCCAAGAAGGTGAAGAGTCAGTACGTATTTCACGTCACGGCTCCACAGCGCCAGCGCCAGTTCATTACTCAGTTCCACAAGCTGCACCAGCGCCACAAGCTCCTGCGCCGCAGCCAGAGAGCGCACCTACTGAAGCGGCTGAGCCTGAAATGAGCGGTCATATTATCCGTTCACCAATGGTCGGAACATACTATGCCGCTCCATCTCCCGGCGCTAAAGACTTTGTCCAAGTTGGCCAACAAGTTAAAGCAGGCGACGTTCTGTGTATTGTTGAGGCCATGAAAATGATGAATCAGATCGAATCGGACACAACCGGTACGATTAAAGCAATCCTCGTAGCAAACGGTGAACCCGTTGAATACGACGAGCCAATGTTCATCATTGAGTAAATCCTGTGGCTAGATTTAGCCCGATGAATTAATAGGACACTGAATATGTTAGAAAAAGTGGTCATAGCCAATCGCGGTGAAATTGCCCTGCGTATTTTACGCGCGTGCCGCGAGTTGGGAATCAAGACCGTCGCCGTGCATTCGACCGCTGACGAAGACTTGATGCACGTTAGACTGGCTGATGAGTCAGTGTGTATCGGTCCCGCTTCAGCGCAATTAAGCTACTTGAATATCCCTGCGATTATTTCGGCGGCTGAAATTACTGATGCAGTGGGTATTCACCCAGGTTACGGTTTCCTTGCCGAAAATGCCGACTTCGCCGAACAAGTTGAACAAAGTGGTTTCACTTTCATCGGCCCCAAGGCAGATACCATCCGTCTAATGGGCGATAAGGTCTCTGCAATTGCTTCCATGAAAAAAGCGGGCGTGCCTTGCGTACCTGGCTCAGACGGCCCATTAGGCAATAACGAGAAAGAAAATATTGCCATGGCTAAACGTATAGGCTACCCGGTGATTATCAAAGCTGCCGGTGGTGGTGGTGGTCGCGGTATGCGTGTTGTGCGCCAGGAAAACGAGTTAGTAAAAGCGATTGAGTTGACTAAAGCCGAGGCGGGTTCTGCATTTAATAATGACATGGTTTACATGGAGAAATTCCTCGAAAACCCACGTCATATTGAAATTCAGGTTTTAGCAGATAGCCACGGCAACGCGATTTATCTAGGCGAACGCGACTGCTCGATGCAGCGTCGTCATCAGAAAGTAGTTGAAGAAGCTCCTGCCCCAGGTATTTCTGAGCAAATGAGACGTCATATCGGCGAGCGCTGTGTGCAGGCGTGTAAAGAAATTGGTTACCGCGGTGCGGGTACTTTTGAGTTCTTGTACGAAAAAGGTGAGTTCTTCTTTATTGAAATGAACACTCGTGTTCAGGTTGAACACCCAGTTACTGAGCTGATCACCGGCGTTGATATTATCAAAGAACAATTGCGTATCGCTAGCAACCAGCCATTATCGTTCAAGCAGGAAGATATTAAGTTGAATGGTCACTCGATTGAATGCCGTATTAACGCGGAAGATCCGGATACTTTCATTCCCTCTCCAGGCGTTATTCAGCGTTACCATGCACCAGGTGGGCCTGGCATTCGGATTGATTCGCACATTTATGCAACCTATAAGGTTCCGCCCTACTACGATTCGATGATCGGTAAATTGATCACACATGGCGAAACTCGTGAAGTTGCTATTGCACGTATGCAGATGGCGTTGGAAGAAATCGTGATCGATGGGATTAAAACCAATATTCCATTACAGAAACGAATTCTTGCCGATGCTAACTTCCAAAAAGGTGGTACTAATATTCACTATCTGGAACAACATATGTTTGCTGAGAAAGAGTAACCTTCTTTAGTTCACTTAACACGACATCAAGCCGCTCACTGCCTAATTAAAATCAGTCGAGCGGCTTTTTTCATTCTGCTTAAGAAACCTTGGATCTATCAGCCTCAAACCCTGCCTCTTTCTGATAGGCCATCAATAATAAATCCCTTACATAACGGTTACGCGCTGGCGAAACTTGACTTCGACGCGACTCTGCAGCGGCGGTTTTCCAGTCTTCAATTTTAATAGCACCATTAAATTTCGGCCAAGCTGAACGCAAGTTGGTCATGCCTAAATTAAAGATCATATCGAACAAGGCCATCTGCACTTCATCAGGGAATTCATCAAAGTCTCTATAAAAACCATTCTTTCGATTATATAGCTGGCATAATTCGTCATAAAAAATATTGATATGATTTAACAGTAACTTCTCGATATCGTCATCAAGCAAGATCAGTCGAGTAAATTGCTTGTAGTAGCTGGCTTTGTAGCGGTACAGAGTGTCGGGCCCATTTAATTGCACAAACTGGTATTCAGCTTGCTTCTCTTCAGCTGTAGCCTTACGCAACCACCAGCCAAACATTCGAGGTATATACAGGGGAAGTTCTGCGGCGGCGGCTTCTGAAGCAACCTGATGACCGATGCCAATGGTTACTTTGCCAACAGAATCTAAATAGAAATGATTGACACGACCTTCGAGCCTTTCTATCTGCTCGATCAATGCATACTTTACGCTGTCCTTAAGCGGCATAATGACTCCTTGTTCCGTTTGCAGCCTTCAATCTTGATGAAGGCGACTAACTTCTCTGTCAGTCTTATTTAAGTTATAACAAGTTCGTCCTTCTAATACAATGAGCCGATTAGTAGATCCGACTCTTTCCCTCTATAATAGCGACAAATTATTGATTTGCTTTTCTCATGGCCTGGATTCAACTTAAATTTAATTACAAAAACCCTGATGCAGACTCACTTAGCGATTACCTGATGGAGCTGGGCGCGCTGGCGGTGACCTTTCTGGATGCTGAAGATAAGCCGATTCTCGAGCCTAAACCCGGCGAAACACCATTATGGGATCATCTTATAGTATTGGCGCTGTTCGAGGCAGATGTCGACACAAAGAGCATTGATAGCGCCATTCAGTCGCATGATTTTGCCCAATCCATTGGCCAGCAGTACGAGTGGGAAATCATTCGCGATCAGGACTGGGAGCGATCATGGATGGAAAACTTCAAGCCGATGCAGTTCGGCGAGCGAGTCTGGATTATCCCCAGTTGGTGTGAAGCGCCTGAGCCTGATGCGGTTAATATCAAACTTGATCCGGGCCTGGCCTTCGGTACTGGCACCCATGCCACCACCGCATTATGTCTACAATGGCTAGATAGTGCCGACCTGACTGGCAAAACCGTGATTGATTACGGTTGCGGTTCTGGAATTTTAGCCATCGCTGCTTTACTGCTTGGTGCCGAAAAGGTCTATGCGGTCGATATTGATCCGCAGGCGATTGAAGCAACCAAGCAAAACCTACAGCGTAATGGTATCGACAGCAAGCGACTGGTGTTAGGCTTGCCTGAGCAAGTCAAACTACCGCAGGCGGATATTCTGGTCGCCAATATTCTGGCCGAACCTTTGCGCCAGTTGGCAGAATCCATTGCAAATTCGGTGCAAGTAAGCGGTAATCTGGTATTATCAGGCCTGCTTGAAACTCAGGCTGATGAATTAAACAGCCTTTACAGTCAATGGTTCGAGATGGATGATGCCAAGGTTCAGGAAGACTGGGCGCGTTTATCAGGAACCAAAAAATCTTAACCCTTATATGTTTTGGCCTTTTCACTATTAAGTTGTTCTATGGGGTAGTCATTTCAGAGCTATGAGCGAAACCTTTTTAACCAACTGTCCACACTGTAAATCAGTGTTCAAATTGCGTCGTGAGCACCTTGAAGTGGCGTCCGGGCATGTCCGTTGTGGTAATTGTCATTCATTATTTTTAGCCACCGACTCTTTGGTGTCTTTAGATAAAGAGACACAAAAAGCGCAAATGGAAGAGACGGTTGAACAAGCTGAAGACAAGATCATGGATAGCGCTATCCCAGAATTGACCGACGAAGATAAAAGCGAGCATTACGAGCTGGCGATCGAAGCTACTCACAGTTCTGCGCCACACTTTATCAAGTGGTTCATCTATTCCTTGGCGGGGCTGATCTTAATATTCCTTGGAATATGGTTTCTATATATCTGGCCAAATAAAATGGTCTTATCACAAGATACAAGCTGGCGCCCGGTGATGCAGGCTTCCTGTAAAGTATTTCAATGCGTAGTACCACCCTTGCAGGACTTAAAGCAGTATCGCGTCAGTTCTATTGATGTGTCTGAAAATCCCGGCGGGCAAAAAGAAGTCAGCATGGTTCTAAAGAACTTGGCGGACTTTGCCCAGCCTTTCCCAAAAATACAGGTTATTTTGAGCGATATTAAAGGTAACCAATATAAAAGCCCAGTTTACTCGCCCGAGCAATATTTGCCCGAAGTGAACCACAATGCCCTGATTCAGCCCGGTCAATCCGTACAAATTGGCTTTAGTTTCAATAGTAGCCTAGAGCATTACAGTGGTTATCAGGTGCAGTTGGTTCAATAATTACATCGAGCAAATGTATATAGATACCCGCTGTAAGCATATCCAATGACCGATTTAATATCATATTAGCGAATTACACGTAAGCCGTTGACGGCTATATTGTCAAGCAAAAAATTGATGCTTTTTTATACAAATTCCGTTCAAAAAACCATTTAAAGCGTGTATGATCGGCCACCTTAAATTCAACCCTGATGGCGCTTATGCGAATTGGTCCTTATCAACTAGACAATCCGTTGATCCTGGCGCCGATGGCGGGTGTGACTGATCGTCCCTTCCGTCAACTATGCAAAGAGCTTGGGGCTGGCCTGACCGTTTCTGAAATGATCGCCGCCAACCCACAACTACGTAATACACGAAAAAGTATCCAGCGTAGCAATCATCAGGGAGAGCCAGGCATCCGCTCTGTGCAGATTGCCGGTGCTGAGCCAGAAATGTTAGCTCAGGCCGCGCAATACAATGTGCAAAATGGTGCTGAAATTATTGATATTAATATGGGGTGTCCCGCCAAGAAGGTCTGTAAAAAAGCCGCTGGTTCAGCGCTTTTACAAGACCCTCAGCTGGTGGAAGACATTCTGAATGCCGTAGTGGCCGCAGTTGAGGTTCCGGTCACCCTTAAGATCCGCACTGGCTGGAATCATGACAACCGTAACGGTGTGCAGATTGCCCAGATTGCGGAACAGGCAGGCATTCAGGCGCTGGCGGTTCATGGCCGTACCCGCGCTGATAAATATCTGGGTAACGCTGAGTACGATACGATTGCGGCGATTAAGCAGTCAGTATCCATTCCGGTAGTTGCCAATGGCGATATCACCAGCCCCGAAAAAGCCAAGTTTGTATTGGATTACACCGGTGTTGATGGGTTGATGATTGGTCGCGGCGCACAGGGGAATCCGTGGATCTTCAGCGAAGTCTGGCACTATCTGCAGACTGGTGAGAAGCTTGCGGCACCAAGCTGGCAGGAAGTGCGCCAGGTGTT
>Ga0070729_10001847_pt1 | contig 29885 bp, 22 predicted proteins | sample tdDd472_FD_66725 | JGI IMG/M metagenome (GOLD analysis project Ga0070729, IMG submission 66725) | Marine sediment microbial communities from the Atlantic coast under amendment with organic carbon and nitrate - tdDd47.2 | ecosystem: Environmental > Aquatic > Marine > Coastal > Sediment | place...
TGTCATTGCAAGATCCCCATGGTTAAGATAGCTGCAAAAAATACCAGGGCAAAAGAAGTGAGGATGAATTGAGGTACCAGGTCCATTCTAAATCGCGCCATTATCGACTCTGTTATGCCAATGGCAATATAGATGATGGCGAGAATGGCATAGAAAATCAGACCGTTGACCACTCCGTTTGCAGATGTGAACGGGTATATTATGTGTGTTATAAAAGCAGAGTAGAAAAACAGTTTGTAAAACGACCCAAGTTCAATGAGCGCAAGGTCCGGTCCGCTGTGATCAAGGATCATCACTTCATGGATCATCGTCAGCTCCAGGTGGGTCGCCGGATCATCCACAGGCACCCTGGAGTTTTCGGTGAGCAGGATCATAAACAGGGCAACGATGACAAAGAGCAACAGGGCACCCGAGGCATTCATCAGGGAAATCTGGTTTTCTCCGATAAAATATTCGGCGAAACTGAGTGAGCCGGAGAGGCGGTAGAACAGTATCAGGATAGTGAAAATTGTTGCTTCAGCTAAAGTCGAGAAAAAGACTTCCCTGGCTGCCCCCATACCCTCAAAAGGTGAGGCAGTATCCAATGCTGCAATAACGGTGAAAAAACGTCCTATGCCCATGATATAGAAAAGGACTATGATATCACCGTGAAAGGAAAAGAGTGGTGTGCTCCCCGCAAATGGGAAAAACAGCAGGACAATGAGCGCTGTGGCAAATGAGACGGTTGGGCCAAGTTTAAATACAAAGCTGGTGCTGGTGCTGTAGACTGAGCCTTTGCGTAAAAGTTTTATTATGGTGAAATACTTTATGAAAAGTGGCGGACCCTGTTTGCCCGCAAAATACGCTTTCGTTTTTAAAATGATACCGGGAAAAATCGGTGCCGCCAGTATCGCTATGGCGAGTGTTATATATGTTTCCATTAATTACCTCAGATAAAGAGCAGAAGAGCAATGATAGTCACAATAATATAGCCAATATACAGCTGGATATGACCGTGCTGTATCCAGCGCAACTTTGCCAGGAGGTAAAGAATAGGGCTGACTATGTGGTCGACAAGAGTTGTTTCTGCAATGTCGTCCACCCGCGATTCATAGGTAGTACGACCAGGAAATATCCTGTTGATTCCTGAATAATTTGTCCTGATGTGCACGAAGGGGCGAAAAAAATCGACAATACTCATCGCATAGGATGTTCCGGTATACTGCATTTTCACAGTCGGTTGGGTAAAACCACAGCCCCAGGTCGATCCCCGGCTAATTTCTTTTTTGAGGTAGAAAACTTTTCGAAGCAACACGCTAAGTAGAAAGACGCCGAGTAACAAACGGGCAGCAAAGGCTAAATTGCCGGCCACAATTGTTATCTCATCTGTTCCGACCAGTTGAAGGGTCTTGATGCTTTTGAGCCCCTGGAAGACTGCCATAATAAAGGGTTCTGGAAAAATTCCGATTACCAGGCACGCGGTTGACAAAAAAAGCATGGGAAGGGTCATGGTGAATCCTGTTTCAAGTGCTTCCGCTGCCTTTTGGGTTCGCGGTTCGCCAAGAAAGACGACACCTACTACTTTTGAAAAGCACGCTGCTGCTAACCCACCAATAATGGCCAGAGAAAGGATAGCGAGCATGGTAAAGATAAAAGAAGATCCACTCAGGGTGAGGCCGTGGAAAGCCCCATAATAGATTAAAAACTCACTGACAAAACCATTGAATGGTGGAAGACCGGAAATAGAAACGGAACCGATCAAAAATGTTTTGCCGGTAGTTGGCATTCTCTTCATAAGGCCGCCCAATTGATCAATGTGCCTTACTTTTGTTTTCTGCAGTACCGCCCCTGCACCAAAAAATAGCAGGGATTTAAAGATGGAATGATTGAGTACATGGAGCAGACCACCGGCGAAACCAAAGCTTGCCATAACCATGTTTTCTGAAGCAATACCGATCATACCGATACCGGTGCCAATGAGAATGATGCCGATATTTTCAACGCTGTGATAGGCGAGCAGTTTTTTGAGATCGTGTTTGCCAAGAGCGTACACTACTCCAAGTATTCCAGAGACTATGCCAAGCAAGAGCACTGCCTCACCAAAAATAAGCTCAGTTACCCCCAGAGTGGCATAAAGACGAATGATGCCGTAGATCCCCATCTTAATCATAACGCCCGACATAACCGCAGAGATATTGCTTGGAGCTGCAGGGTGAGCGTGGGGCAGCCACATGTGCAGCGGAAAGATACCGGCCTTTGAACCAAAGCCGACAAGGGCAAGGAAAAACACAATTATTTTGATACCCCCAGGCATATCAGCAAAAGATAGAAAATCGTATGTTCCTGTATAGCTGTAAGCAAGAGAGAAGGCCGCGAAGATAAACATGGCCCCGACATGGGTGAATATAAAGTAGATGTACCCCGCTTTTCGTGTGGCCTTTTCTTGAAACTCGTGCATGACGAGAAAAAAGGAGGAGAGCGACATAATTTCCCAGACCAGGGCAAAGCTGATGATGTTGTCAGCGGTGGCCACCAAGGCCATGGATATAATGAGCAGGGTGAGGAAAAAATAGTTTACCGCGACCCGTCCCCTCTGCTCTGCTTTGTCCATATAGTGAAAGCTGTAGAGTGCGGCGAGAGGGCAAACCCCAAATATAGGAATAAGGAAAAAAGCTGAAAGCGAATCTAAGGTAAAAGTAAGTGTAAACAGGTGCAACCATGTGGTTGAAAATGTAACAACTATTCCGTTTTGAAGCGGTCCCCATATTGCGTATAACCCTATCAAACTGCCTGCGGCTGTGATAGCTACATAACCGGCTTTCATCAGGCTGAACTGTCGGTAAGTCAGCAATGCATAAATCCCACCGGCTAATAAAACAGTAAGTGAAAGTAAAAAGGTGTCCATCATTCCTCGCTTATCGGGGTTAGTGTGTCGTATGAATCACTATGGTGAATGTTGCATCGGTGTTGTAGTCTTCTGTGTCAACATACTTTGGCCATACCGCCTCCAAGTGGATTGTGATGAATATTTCAGCATATCTTTGTTTATATTATGGGTTTTTATGGGAAGATAAGTGTTTTGGCGAGGTACTTTCTGCATGTGGCAAATCTCGTTGTGCAACAACCACATTAAGCAATCGTAGTGTATGCCTAGCGCTTAACTGTTTGTTTCTTGTTCAAAGGTGAAGCCATACCAAACGCCATCTTGTTCAGCATGAACTTCCGGTATGATTTCTTCAAAATTGCCAATTCTACTTTTGAGAAAAACCAGCCAATTAAATGCATCCACTGTGGCTACGAAGGGACCTACCTCTGTCAGGGTCTCCTTCTGGCCATGGTATTTAGATAAATAATTTTTAATTTGTTCCGGTTCTTTGGTAACGCCGATGAGAATTTTCAAGTGCCACCTTTCTGCGAAATTTGAATAGTTAGGTTTTGAACATAAGCAGCAAGATAAATGCCAACACTCACAATGACGGACGGATACCATACGTAAACCCTAGAATTACTTCACAAAAAAACACTAACTAAAAGAACTGATTTCAGTTGCAACGAGGATTTACTTAAAGATAAAAAGGGGCAGGAGGTCTTTCAGGATAAGTCGTGGGGCACTATGCCCCAACTTAAAAGAAGAACAATGAAGAGTAGGGGTAAAAAGACAAAAAAATGATATTGGGGAGAGAGAGTCCTTGGCTGTATATCTTGGCTAATTTCTATACAAAAAAGGACCTCCCTTACCATTCCGGGGCAGAATGCCCCAATAAGGCAAAATACCCCAATCAGAATTAAAACCCCGATAAACGGGGAGAAAGGCGGGTCAGGAGAAATGCAAGCAAATGATGCAAAAATTATTGCGCTTCGTAGCCTTGTAGTTTGCGGTAAAGAGTTTTTCTATCAACTTGCAAGATACGTGCTGTCAACGTTCTGTTGCCACCACTTCTTGTAAGAACATGCATAATGTACCGCCGCTCCATCTCCTCCATGGATATCAGTTCCATGGGGTCCTCGGCTCCCAGAAGGATATAGTTGTTTCTGAAAAGACGTATTTTTTCGGGCAGATCATCGGGTACAATTTTATCAAAATTGGTAAGAGCCACAGCATGCTCTATTGCATTACGGAGTTCCCGGACGTTTCCCGGCCAGGTGTACTCAAGCAGCTTTTCTACTGTTGCATCGGAGAGACCCGTTATGGCCTTATTCTGCCTGGTAGAAAAATGTTCAATGAATTTCCGCGCAAGCAGGAGAATATCAGCACCCCTGGAGCGCAATGGGGGCATCTCTATGTTTATCACGTTGAGTCTGTAAAATAGATCTTCTCTGAAAAGGCCGTCTTCAACTGCGGATTCAAGATCTCGATTAGTAGCGGCAATTATTCGCACATCGAAGGGATGCTCCGTCGTCCCTCCAACAGGTCTAACACAACGCTCCTCAAGTGCTCTAAGTAGTTTAGGTTGTAAATCCAGGGGGATTTCCCCGACCTCGTCTAAGAACAAGGTGCCTCGGTCGGCTTCAAGAAACAAGCCCTTGCTATGGTTTTTCGCATCAGTGAAAGCACCTTTCCTGTGACCGAACAATTCACTTTCCAGGAGCTGACTGGGCATAGCAGCGCAGTTAATAGTTGTCAGCGATTGTTCTCTTCTACGGCTATGCATATGTACTGCTCTGGCTGTGAGTTCTTTGCCTGAGCCACTTTCACCGGTTATCAAAAGAGATGCTTCAGAATCTGCAATACGGCTGAGTTTTGAGAACAGCTCCTCCATCGCTGGACTTTCACCAACCAGGTTGTCAAAACTTTGGGGATGTTTGACTTCATCTCGCAGTTTTTTGACTGTTTCCTGCAGATTTCTGTATCGCACAGCCCGATCCAGTGACAGTGCAAGCATATCCAGATCAAGAGGCTTGGTGACAAAATCATAGGCCCCGGCCCTGATAGCTGCAATTGCCGTATCCATATTACCAAAGGCAGTCATAATTATAACAGGTATATCCGGTTTGTTGATGACAATGCTATTGCAGATCTCAACACCATTCTTGTCCGGCAGATGTATATCGGCAAGAACGACATCCGTCATCTGAGATTGAACTGCAGCAAGCCCTTCCAAACCAGAAGTGAATGTTGAAACTGTATAACCCCTGCGGCCAAGTCCTTCAGACAACATATCACACATGTCCTGATCATCTTCAATAACGAGAATTTTCCCTCTCATTTCCTTTCCTCTTTTATGGGGAGGTAAACAGTAAAACATGCCCCATGTTGGACAGTGCTTTCGATATCGATCCAGCCTCCATATTCTTGAACAATACCATGGGCAATTGATAGACCCAGTCCGGTACCTGTACCAATGGTTTTGGTGGTGAAAAAGGGTGTGAATATGTGTTCAAGATTTTCTTTACAAATGCCCTCACCTTCATCTTGAATTCGTACTTTCAGGTACTTATTTCTGATCCGATTTTCATCTACAGAGCTTGACAGCATTTCATTAGAAAGAGTGACATCCACTTTCCCACCCTCAGGCATGGCCTGAATAGAGTTCATCATTAAGTTGACTAAGACCTGTTGAAGTTGTGAAAAATCAGCACTGAGCATTACTTGCGTATCTTCTTGTTTGTTAAGATAAAAAGATACGCGTTGTTTACTGGCCATGGGGTAAAGCAGTTGGAATACCTGTTTAACATGAAAGGCAAAGTCTTCCGTTGCTTTTTTCTGTTTCGGTTGCCGTGTAAAATCAAGTAGCTGTCTGATTATAACAGTCATTCGTTCTGCCTGGTTTTTAATAATTGTTGCGCAATGCTGGATATCTTCCACCGATAATTGTTCGCCTATGATCATTTTGGCCCTGCCATCAACGACATTCAGCGGTGTCCCTAATTCGTGCGCAATCTCGGCTGAAAGAACACCAAAAGAGGAGAGACGTTCCGTATGACGAAGTTGTTCGAGAGTTTTTAAACGGGCGTCATATTCAAAATTTATTTTTTCTTTGGCAATGAGCAGGCGCGAGCACATGTCGTTCATGGTTTGAGTCATTTCCGCCAATTCGTCGTTGCCGACAATCTCGGTATTTACCTTGAAATTTCCCTGACCAATTCGTTTTGCCTGTGCCATAAGCCTGTTCAATGGAATACGAATTTTACGATCGATAAAAAGATAGAGGATCAAACCGCAAATGAGACCAAGCATGCTGGTGATGGTCACGGCTCGAACCAACATTTTTTTTGAAAATTCTTTGAAAGAAAGAAGAGTCTGGCTCAATTCAAGGGCGCCTTGCTGAGCTTTTCCTACGTCCACCGGCACATAGGTGTATCGGAGCAAGGAGCCACCCGCTTCCTGCATTTTCAGCGAGACAATTTCTCCATGAAGAATTTTACCCAATTGTTCTTTTTCCGTGGCAGCCCCGGTAAAGGAGTTAAGCAGCTCAGCAGGCCAGACCCACCGAATGCGTATAGAACCAGACCCGCTTGCATCACGGATAAGTTCAAGGGCCTTTTCTTCTCCATTTTCCTTCCAGACATGGGCAATCATACCGGAAATAGACTTTCCGTCTTGAATTGCGTTGGTGACCATATCAGTTTCATATTGCTTGATTTCAGCCTGAAAGCTGAGGTATTCATCAACCCCAATCATGGCGATCATTCCAAGAAATAGATAGCCATACAAATGATAAAAAAGTTTCATGTTTTTCTGAGTTATAGGCGAAGCAAGACTGAAGTGTTACGCTTCAGTATCAGGGGAAATGGATTATGCGGCAGCCACAGGCATCCATTTAATTGTAATCAACATGTTTTTGTATATACACAAACTGAATTTTGCCAAGAATGTCAAATTCTATGTCCCACATTGGACATATGGGGATCTCGAATTATTGACTTTTTTCGTTCAAAACCGAAGCCTGCCAAAACCCTTACAACAGACATATGTTGATATTAGGTTGATATAATTTTTGGCATAATAAAGAGCTTGGGAGAATATTTAATGGATGCTGGATGAGTTGGACTAAGGTGGCTTCAGGATTAACACACCTGCGGTTTATGCTGGAGTGATAGGGTGGAAAATATGTTTTTACACGACTCACTACTAAGACATTTTGTCATATTTTTTCAACTTCCGCCACAGGGATACTCGGTCTATGCCTATGATTTTTGCGGCCTGGGTCTTGTTTCCATCCACGCTCTTGAGTACTGACAGAATATACTCGCGTTCATTTTCTTCAAGGCTCCTGGTTGGCTCAGCAGCATAAAAAGATGGTTGGTGAATATGCAGATTACTACTGAAATCAGAGGATAGATGATGAACTTTTATCTCCGAATCTTCACAAATAGCTAAGGCACGTTCAATGGTATTTTCAAGTTCACGTGCATTCCCCGGAAAATCGTGTTGCTGAAGTCGCAGCAGTGCCTGTGGTGATATACTCTTGACCATATCATGAGATGGTGCAAATTTTGCCAGAAAATAGTTGACGAGCAGGGGAATGTCATTTCTCCGCTCCCGTAGGGGTGGGATATGAAGATGGACCACATTGAGCCGATAAAACAGATCTTGGCGAAACATTCCCTTTTCAATTTCTTCCTTGAGATCCCTGTTAGTTGCGGCCAATATACGAACATCTATTGATATCTCCGCTGTACCACCTACTCTGATGATTTTTTTTTCCTGTAAAACCCTTAATAGTTTCACCTGCATGGAGAGAGGCATTTCACCGATTTCATCTAAAAGGATAACCCCTCCATTGGCCGATTCGAGAAGTCCATGCCGCATTGCGCCAGCGTCTGTGTAAGCGTCCTTTTCGTGGCCAAACAGTTCGTTGAGCATCAAATCTTCAGTCATTGCCCCACAATTTATGGGGAGAAAGCGTTTGCTGGCTCGGGGACTCAGCTCATAAATGATTTTTGCAACAAGCTCTTTACCGGTTCCGGTTTCGCCGGTAATCAGGATATTGCAATCAAGCTGGGAGAAGTGGGCTATAGAATCCTTGAGTTTCAATATATTAGGGCTGTGACCGATAAATTGCGTCGTACCTTTTTGTGCATTAATTCGCTGCTTAAGACGGCTGATCTCCCAGCGAAGCTGGGTTTTTTCGGTTGCCCGTAAGACCAGCGCATGAAGCTCTTTGAGTTTGATTGGCTTTGGAAGATAGTAAAATGCGCCCTGTGCCATGGCGGTGACAGCAGAGTTAACCGTCGCATACCCCGTAACAATGATGACCTCACTCTCTGGATGAAGCTGCTTGGCCCTCTCCATCACCTGAATTCCATCGACAACACTCATTTTTAAATCTGTTATAACCAGATCAAAATGGAGCCGGTGCAAAAGTTCGATGGCCTCCTCTCCGCTTCCTGCAGTTGTAACCGCAAAGCCGTTTCGATCAAGAAATAACCCCACGTTCTCGAGGTTTATCGACTCATCATCAACGAGCAGAATTGAAATTCTTTTTTCTTCAGACATTTCATTTCCTGAAAAATTTAATTTTCGGCAGTCATATCAGCTTCTGCTTCATCCGTATGCAATGGCAGCTCAATAATAAATTTTGAGCCCTTTCCTCTCTCTGACTCTACCCTTATTGCCCCTTTGAGTTTTTCAATAATACCGTAAACAACTGCTAGCCCCAACCCAGTACCATCTTCTGCATTTTTGGTAGTGAAGAAAGGATCAAATATCTGCGGCAGATCTTTTTCCTCAATACCTATGCCTGTATCAGCAATTGTAAGGACAGCATTCCCGTTTTCAGTGTCTTTCTCAGCGTAAATGGAGACCTGTCCTGGAGGTGAAACAATTGCCTGAATAGCGTTGATGGTGAGATTGAGGATGGCTTCGATCATCTTCTGAGCATCTACGAATAAAGTTATGTCTTTGGGGATATCGGTATTCAATACAACGCCAGCAGGAACCTCACTCGCAACCAGTAGGGATACCTTTTTAACAATGGTGAACAGGAGGCAGGGTTTGAGAGAGAATGACTGGGTTCTTGAGAACTCCAGAAGCCCACGAACAATTTCCCCGGCACGCTGAGTCTCCTGATTAATTGTTTCGAGCATTTTTACAACAAATGGATTCTGTTTTTCGTCAATATCAGCAAGAGCTAACTGGCATGACGTTGAAATATTATTGAGCGGATTGTTGATCTGATGCGCGGTCCCCGAGGCCAATGTGCCGATTGAAGACAGTTTTTTGGCCTGAAAGAGTTGTTTCTGATGTTCATCAAGGTCAGTGACCATTTTGTTAAACGCTTCCAGTACGCGGCGAACCTCACCTTTCTCGTTGGTCATGGGTAAAAGAGAAAAGGTACCATTACTCACACCAATTGCTGCATTTTCCACTAGCTGCAAAGGGTAAATTATTGAGGTATACAAAAGGATTACTGTAAAGATTGAAAGAAGACCGAGAAACAGTATTGCCTCAGCCAACCTGTTGTTAAAATTGGATATAAATTCCTTCATGTTCTGTTGTTCATCCAGGACCAGTTTTTCTGTCATACTGACCAGTTCCTGGCCCAGGTCACGGATTTTCAAACGCGAAGGGCTCTGGATAATTTCTATTCGAGAAGTGTAGTTATTTTTAAGATCTAGGAAGCTTTCTTTATAGGCAGTGAGTTTAATCGAAAAGTCATTCAGTTCTGACGGGTGTACCATTATTTTAAGGTCAGCAGCAACCTTAGAAACTGCTATTTGAGCATCATTTATGTAGCTCAATACTTTTTCAAAATTTTCATTATCATGGCTAATAAGAAAGTTTTTCTCATATCGTCGAATCTCAAGGCAGATATTACTGAGATTACTAGCATGCATGAGAAGGTTGACATCATCATTGAAGAGTTTGAAATCCGCAAGAAAAGTTATTCCGACGATAACATGGAATAGCATATGGAGACAGAAGCACCCAACCATCTTCTGGCGAAGGTTTAAAGAGGCCATAGAACCTTTATTTTCCGCTGTTTGAATTGGAATAATAATAACGGTAAAAACATATACGCGTTCAATGAATAACCAATTTATCCATAAGCAAGTTTGAGGCCAATGAAAATACCAAGCCCCAGACATCTCCATCCTCCTATGCCTATAGAGTATTCCGAGCTATTGAGGCAAATTGAACAAAAGGGTGCCTCTCATATAAACAGTGTTGCATATCTATAACACTGTTGCAATATGCAATGTTGCTCATCGCAACATCCCTGCTGGAAAAAGGCTCTTCGATTCTGTCTTATATTAAAAATATTCTGATTCTTTATACCCTAAACTCCTGTCAATTACAGAGTCTCCAAGCTGTTACATCCTGCAACACCATGGTGTTTAGCACCATCAGCTTTTTCAGCTTTCCTATCAATTCATATGTGGTGAAATATCCCTTTGCAAGCTGTTCATTGAACAGATGGAAAAACGGCATACGGGTTGCAAATCGCAATGCGAAGAGATTCGCTATCAAATGAGTGGCCTTTGATATAATTTTATGGAGGAAAATGATGAGAAATTTTTTAGTTACAAAAAATGGAGGTGAAAATATTCATTCACCGCCGGCGTGGGGAGAAATCCTCCCACACGGGACTATCGATACTGTCATGTTTTATGGAATTGTTGCCTTTTTCAATAATACGATGACCAAGAGTATTGGCATCCATACTCCTTAGGATAAGAAGGGAAAAATGACTTTACCAATAATATTGGTCATGGCTGTTCTGGTCCTGGCTATTCTACTTTTTATTTTTGAATGGGTTCGTGTCGATGTCGTCGGCATACTTATGATGATAATTCTCCCCCTGCTCGGTCTTGTAACTCCCAAAGAGGCCATCAGCGGACTTTCCAGTAATGCGGTTGTTTCTATCATTGCAGTAATAATAATTGGCGCTGGTCTTGATAAAACAGGCGCTATGAACTCGCTTGCCAGAATATTGCTCAAGTTTGCAGGAAAGAGTGAGAGCAGAATAATGGTTCTCATTTCGGGAACGGTGGCGTTTATTTCAAGTTTTATGCAGAACATTGGGGCGGCAGCCCTTTTTCTGCCGGCAACCAAACGTATCTGTCGTCAGACGAGTATCCCTGTATCAAGAATCCTTATGCCGATGGGGTTTTGTGCAATAATCGGAGGTTGCATCACCCTGATTGGTTCAAGTCCTCTAATCCTGCTCAACGATGTCATGAAAATTTCAGACCCGGATGTTGAGGCTTTTGGGCTTTTTGCTGTTACTCCTGTAGGCTTGGCATTAATTGTTGCGGCCCTCATATATTTCGTCTTATTGGGTCGATTTATTCTTCCTGCCGGCCAGGGAGGGGAAGGTGGCGGAGGATCGATGTCTCAGCTCTTACAGAAGACATATAGTGATATCGGAACACTTATTGAGATCGAGGTTCCGGATTCTTTTGAGGGACCAAAAACTCTGGACGACCTGGATATTGGGCGGATGTTCTTCACAACCATCCTCGGTATTGCCGGTAAAGGGAAAACATCCATTTCTTCTCCAGGTTTTGCTGATGTTATTCAGGGAGGAGATACGATTGTCGCCGGGGGCCCACCGGATTCGATTGCCAAGATGGCCCAGGCTTTCGGTTGGATTATAAAAGATGATCTTGAGGTCTTTGCCGAGGCTTTATCCCCTAACAATTTCGGTACGATGGAGGCAATAATTACGCCGCGTTCGGAGTTGGTTGGAAATAGCATGCGCAACCTTTCGTTTCGAAATAAAAATGGTGTAAGTCCAGTGGCAGTGTTCAGGGAAAATAAAACATTTGTCGGTGATATTTCTACCATGATATTACGATCCGGCGATGCCCTTCTGCTCCTGGGATCTTGGGAAAAATTTCATTATCTGAAGGAAGTGCCGGGTCTCGTCCTCAGTGAGGATGTGCAGGGAGAAATACTTCGCACTGACAAAGTCAAGTTCGCCGTGGGAAGTCTGGTTCTTGCTCTTATCATGATTCTTGGTTTTCATGTCCAGCTTTCCATCGCCCTGCTCACCGGTGCAATGGCCATGGTTCTTACTAAGGTCCTCTCAATTGATGAAGCCTATGATTCGGTGGACTGGATGACCGTCTTCCTCCTTGGCGGACTTATCCCCTTAGGTATCGCTTTCGAAAAATCCGGGGCGGCAAAGCTTATTGCTGAAACAATTATGGGAACGATGGGATCAGTTGCGCCTATCATTCTCCTCACAGTTATTGCCATCCTGACTTCATTTTTCACTCTGGTTGCTTCAAATGTTGGGGCAACAGTATTGATGGTGCCCCTGGCGATGAATATGGCAGCAAGTGCTGGTGCAGACCCCCGAATTGCAGCACTGGTAGTCGCTGTTGCCTGCTCCAATACTTTTATATTGCCTACCCACCAGGTTAATGCCTTGATAATGCGCCCGGGAGGATACAAAACGAAAGATTATTTCAGAGCCGGTGCGGGAATGACTGTCCTGTATCTCGTGGTAATGATGGCTTCCATAGCTCTATTTTATGGTGTCTCCGGCTGATCAGTGACAAAGAGTAATCCTCTTTTCCGGCATGTGGAGAGAATTGCTGTCCATCCCCGCAGCGGTCATAAAGAATATTGTATCAATCATTTATCAATACAAGGATACCTTAAATGAAAATCTTCCTCTCATTCTGTGTTCTCTTGCTTTGCTCTGCAGGGCAGGTATTCGCCTCATCCGGTCATGGGGCCAGTGGAACTGCGATGTCCTTTACTTCCTCTGCTCTAGGCTACAGTGCCCTCATTCTCTTCGCCTTGGCATATTTACTTGTTATATTTGAAGAAAAAACTCACCTGCGAAAAAGTAAACCGGTAATGATGGCGGCTGGATTAATCTGGGTTCTTTTGGCTATTACCTATCGGATGGCGGGTATTCCAGCAGCAGAGGCTCATGACGCTATACTCCACAATATGACAGAGTATGCCGAGTTGATGCTTTTTCTGCTTGCTGCTATGACCTATATTAATTCAATGGATGAGCGTAATGTTTTTCAGGCTTTGCGTTCTACCCTCGTTTCCAAAGGATTTTCTTTGCGGATCATTTTCTGGATTACGGGCTTTCTGGCTTTTGTCATATCACCAATTGCAGATAATCTGACTACCGCTCTCCTCATGGGAGCAGTAGTTATGGCGGTGGCAAAAGACAACAAGAAGTTTATTGCTCTTGCCTGTATCAATATCGTGGTCGGCGCGAATGCAGGCGGAGCTTTTTCGCCTTTTGGCGATATTACCACCCTTATGGTCTGGCAGAAAGGTCAGGCTACTTTTGGTGAGTTCTTTTATCTTTTCTTCCCGGCCTTATTTAATTGGGTTATCCCGGCTGCCATCATGAGCATCTTTGTTTCCAAAGAGATTCCGGAAGCTCTTGATGAAAAAGTGCAGATGAAGTTTGGTGCCAGGAGAATCATGTTTCTTTTTATTATGACTATTGTTACCGCAGTTTCCTTTCACAATTTTCTTGATCTTCCACCAGCTGCAGGGATGATGCTGGGGCTTTCCTACCTCGGTATTTTTTCACACTTCATAAAAGTTAGAGAAAAGCGTGACAGGGAATATGATGAACCTTTTGGTCTTGCTGATGGTAATGAGAAGCCCACTTTCGATATCTTCAAAAAAATTGCCAAAGCAGAATGGGACACGCTGCTCTTTTTCTACGGGGTTATTCTCTGTGTCGGCGGTCTTTCACAGTTTGGTTATCTGGCACTTGTTTCCCATCAGATGTATGATGGATTAGGCGCTACATACGCAAATGTCCTCGTTGGTATCTTGTCGGCGATTGTTGATAATATTCCGGTAATGTTTGCAGTATTGACCATGGACCCGTCCATGCCGCTTGGGCAATGGCTGCTTGTTACCCTGACGGCAGGTGTTGGCGGCAGTCTCCTTTCTATTGGCTCGGCCGCTGGGGTTGCCCTGATGGGATCGGCCAGGGGAACCTATACTTTTGGTGCTCATTTAAAATGGGCTCCGGTAGTTGCTATCGGCTATGCAGCCAGTATCTACTGCCATATTTTTATAAATAGCCGCTTATTTTAATCCGTTATTAAAAGTTTACCTGCAGTGCAGATTTTCATGGTCTTCACTTAAAATTTTCCTCAACCGATGAGTTGTGATGAGTTTTTTCTCAAAAAAAGAAAACAAACCTGAGGTACCGGTGCAGCCAGTCTCGCAGAGTTCACGGCAAGTTGAAGACCTGAGAGCCAGGGTAGGTATTACTGATCTGCCTGCCTACGTGGCACGCCAGGTTACAATTGAGCTGGACCGTCTTGAAAAAACAGACCCGGTCGCTGCTGAATTTTCTATAAGTATTAACTATATAGAACTCATTCTAACTCTCCCTTGGTTTAAGGAAACCAAGGATAACCTGGATCTTGACCGGGCTGAAACGATTCTGGCCAGTCACCATTCCGGCCTTGAAGCTGTCAAAGAGCGAGTGCTGGAGTTCCTTGCCGCGAAGACTTTAAAAAATCAACAAAAATCAAAAATTCTTATCGTCGATGATGAAGCCATCGCCCGTGAAAATCTGTCCCACTATTTCAGTGGCCTTGGGCATACAGTACAAATGGCCGGAAACGGCGTTGAAGCCTTAGAAAGGATAGAAAACACTGATCATTTTGATGTGATGATCACCGATCTTAAAATGGATAAAATGGATGGTCTTACACTTATTGAAAAAGTTGCCAAGATCTCTCCTGAAACCAGTGTTGTCATGGTAACCGGCTATGCCACAGTGTCAAATGCTGTTGATGCCATGCGTAAGGGTGTGACCCATTATCTGCCAAAGCCAGTCAATTTGGATGAGCTAAAAACTACAGTGGAAGAACTCCTGCAAAAACAGAAAAAACTGCAGATAAGCCAGGGCCCAATCCTCTGCTTTGCTGGCCCTCCAGGGACTGGCAAAACATCCATAGGGGAGTCGGTAGCCACCGCCCTTGGCCGGGAGTTTGTTCGTTTATCAATGGCAGGATTGCGGGATGAGGCCGAAATCCGTGGGCATAGGAGGACATATGTGGGTGCCATGCCTGGACGTATTATTAGTGAAATAAAGAGAATAGGTGTAGCCAATCCCTGTTTTATGCTTGATGAAATTGATAAAATTGGCCAGGATTTTCGAGGTGACCCTGCTTCAGTTCTCCTTGAGGTACTTGATCCGGAACAAAATAAAAAATTTATTGATCATTATCTTGATATTCCTTTTGATCTGTCTGGCGTTCTGTTCATTGCCACGGCAAATGATATATCAAAATTGCCGGGACCATTGCTCGACAGACTGGAAATAATCAATTTCTCCAGTTACTCTTTCCAGGAGAAACAGGATATCGCCAGGAAATATCTTCTGCCAAAACAATTGAGTGGTCATGGGTTAACAGACATAAATCCGCAGTTTACCGATGCAGCCCTTGGGAAATTGATTATCGAATACACAAGAGAACCTGGGGTGCGGGGGCTCAGCCGCCAAATTGGAACTATTTGCCGAAAGCTAGCGCTGCAGGTCCTGAAGAATAATAGTGAAAAAATAAATTTCGAACTGGGTGAAGAAGATATCACCCTCTTGCTCGGACCTCGAAAATATCGACAGGAAGCCGCTGAAGGTGAGGATAAAGTGGGCGTTGTGACCAGTCTTGTCTGGACCCGTTTCGGTGGAGAAATTATGTTTATTGAAGCAATTGCCATGCCGGGCAAGACAAATCTTATCTTAACAGGGTCTCTTGGTGAGGTGCTCAGGGAATCTGCCCAAACTGCTCTAAGTTACATTAGAAGCCACGCGGAAAAATTTGATATTGCTCCTGATTTTTACGATCATTCCGATATCCACATCCATCTCCCCGCAGGAGCGGTTTCCAAAGATGGCCCTTCTGCCGGAGTTGCGATAGCCGTAGCACTCGTTTCGCTCCTGACTAAACGCCCCGTTCATCGCAACGTATCGATTACTGGAGAGATGACTCTCACAGGTCAGGTTCTGCCTGTCGGAGGCATCCGCGAAAAACTGTTGGCGGGAGTACGAACAGGGTGCATAAAAGTTATCCTGCCAGCGAAAAACATGGAAGATGTCGCCTCATTTAATGAGGATGTTACAGGGCAGTTAGATCTAGTCTATGTCGACACCCTTGATGAGGCAATCGATCACATGCTGGCTTGAACAGTTCTTCTTTCTCATTTTTCAGCAGTCCCATCCAACCACTGTTGCATTGTGTTACAGGGTTTCATCCTGCAACAGACTCCCACTATCTGTTTATTCCAGTAACCATACCCACCTATAATCTTTGTCTATCCAGATAGTTAAGGTTCTTCAGGCCGTATCGCGTTTGGCGGGAGGTACCTTTTCCCAGGCAATGTCTGCTCATGATGTGTTGCAGGCTGCAATCATCGACGATCCAATAAGAGACCAGCAAAAAGCATCCTCACTAAGACGTGTGCCTATATGACTGATATCATGTAATAATATTTATAAATTTTTATTGGCATATATTGTGCTTAGTAATAGGCAAGAACCTAAAGAATAGGGAATTACACCAAAGAAGTCATAATTGGAAAAAGGAGATTGCCATGGGATTCACTGACTGGTTCACTTTCGGAAAAAAGAGAAATAAAGATGTCAACATTAAGAAAATCAAAGAAAAATCTATTGACATGGGTGCAATGGCGGCTGGCAATTCTCATCATGCTGCGGAGGTTCTTGCCATGATGGTGGATCAGAAAAACGCTCCCACAAAGGTCCTTATGGTTCAAGACGGAGACTATATGACCCAGGTCACTGATTATGCGCTAAAAATGGCGCAACGGCTAGACTGTGAAATCATCGCCCTTGATGTAACCGACAGGCCTTTGCAGTTTGCCGGTGAGAGAAGAGAAAGAGAGAGCAATCGTTTTATCGATATGGCTACCAGTAATGCGGAAAAATTTACCATTCAGGCTCAAGCTCAGGGGATTAAAGTCGAACATATCATAGAAATTCAGGATCCGGAGGAAGTCATTGCCAGGGTAAGTGGTGCTGATGCGGGTATTCGTTACGTATTGAGTAAACCGGAAGATGATGCTGTGAGAACTGAGCAGGAACGCGCCCATGTTCCGGTATTTGATCTCCGCTGCTCACGGTTATAGTCTTAGCGCGCTTAATAATTGAAAATTCCTATCATAGAGGTGCACCGTGGAACCCTTGACAATATTTGCTTTAGCTATTGCTCTTTTCGGAACCGTCCATCTGGTATTCTCAGCTGTTGAACGTTTTGGCAAAGGTATTTACAACACTGGCAACAAAAAACAAAAAAGAGCTGACTGGTACTGTTTCTTTAAGACATCAGATCTTCTGGGGCCAGACTCGGAGAAAACTGAAACAATCAACGACAGGCAATCGTCTACAACTGAAGGTGAACAAATTGGACAGAGGCGCAAACAACAGGCAAATCGTCCTCGTCTGTATGTCTAACACCCCACAAGGGGGTACTCAGTTCAGTGCCTCCCTGAGGGGTATAAGTGCCTTGGAGGTTACTTTAACTTCCTGATTCCAAAACACTCTCCTGTTTTCTTGTTTTTTTACCCCCTAGAAGGGTAAGGCACTAAAGTGGCAAATAACTCCACGAGTATTTTAATATCATACTATTAGCCGACATGGGTAAAGGTATTCAGGGTCCTCTATTGACCTGAATACTTTTACCTCAAATGGAATAATCCTATATTTTAAAAAGAAAATTTACGCACAACATCAGCACAACGGTATATAGGATTGTCATACCAATTCCGGCACGCATATAATCCTTTGTCCGGTAGCCCCCTGGGCGCATGATCAGGGCATTGACTTGATGAGTAGGCAGGATAAAGGTATTAGAGGCAGATACTGCAACAACCAGTGCAGCTATCATCGGATCCGTACCAATTGTTGCAGCCATATTCATGGCCAGGGGAATCATCAGCACGACAGCCCCCACATTTGAAGCAACAAGGGAGAAAAACGCGGTAAGAAGTGAAATGACCAGCAAAAGAAGCAAAGGGCTCGGATCACCTACAGCGCTCAACACTTTACTCGCAATGAATGCAGCTGTCCCCGTCGTCTCAAAGGCTGTTCCAAGAGGGATAAGTCCAGAGAGCAAAAACACCGTTCTCCAGTCAACCGCCTCATAAGCACGATCTGCCGGAATAATCCGGGAAATAACCATCCCTAGCGCCCCAGTAAGGAGGGCAATGGAAAGCTTGACCTCAAAACCAAGGGCCAGGGTTAGAGCCATCAGCAGGAAAAAAACAGCACAGCGGGTCCGTTCGGGTTTGAGTTCTTCACCCTGTATATCGTGGATAAGAGCGATATCCATCTGATTGGCCAATAACCGAAACTGCTCCCAACGCCCCTGCATGAGAATGGTATCACCCTGTTGCAGTTCAGTCACATTGATTTCATCCATAATGATTTTATCGCCCCGGACAATTGCCAGAGGATTGATCTGATAGAGCCGACGGAACTGCAACTCTTCCATACTATGCTGGCTGAGGTTAGAATGCGGTATGACTACGCCTTCGATGACTCCTGAGGTATCTGGGTAATTCTCATCAGCAAACACCTCATGCTCGTCTTTGATCAACCATCCCTGTTCTTCGGTCATGGTTTTGATATTTTTATCGGAACTCATAACCCAGAGGGAATCACCTGCCTCTATCATTGAATCTTTGGTAGGGGCAAATTCTTTCTGATAACCATCATTTTTAGCAATGCCGACCACAGTTACATGATATTTGGGCCGAATCTCCAACTCACCCAGAGTTTGGTTAGGATAGTAGGCAGGAACAGCAAGTTCGTAACTATGGCCAACCTCGTCACCATAGATTTCCATCAATCGCTTGTCCATGCAATCATCATCGAGACTGCATACATCTTCAGGCAGAAGCCGCTTTCCTAAAATCATAAAGTAGATGATCGCGGTAATTAACAGGGCTATGCCGATGGGAGTTACTGTGAAAAGTTTAAAAGGAACAAACGGCTGTCCTCCGACAGCTGTCAGATTGTTTTGCCACCAACCCTCCATCAGATCGTTAAGCATTATGAGCGGACTGGAACCGACGAGGGTGAGACAGCCCCCAATTATGGCACAGAACCCCATGGGCATCAGAATTCTGCTGGCAGAAAAATTGAGTTGTCTGCTAATTCGCATGGTTGCAGGCATGAACAGGGCTGCAGCACCGATATTCTGCATAAAACTGGAAATAAAAGCGACGGTGACAGAAATGACAGCCAGGATTCTGTTTTCACTGCGTCCGGCAACTTTAATTATCTGGGCCGCCACCGAATTCATAATTCCGGTTTTGTTCAATCCGGCACCAATGATCATTACCGCGATTATTGATACAACTGCGTTCGAGCTCAGCCCGGCTACTGCCTGTTCAGCAGAGAGGACTCCGGTTAAGGGGAGAAGCACCATCATCAGTAAGCCAACCAGATCTACCCGCAGCAGGTCGGTGACAAAGAGGAAAATAGCAAGTCCGAGTAAACAGAATACGATTATCATATCTGTTGTAATTACTGTAGTATCCATACATCTTCCCCTTATATAACGAATAGATGGCTTGCATTCGATCTAAACGGTACCACAAGCTATCTGTTTATATGAGATGCCGATCTTGTTTACTAACATCAGGGATGCTACGCTATTTAACTATTTACTTCAATAGGTATACTTATATTTCCTGCTGTACAGAAAATAATTGGTAGGTTTTTGGATAATTGAAAAAGGTTGTGACGTGCTTCGTGTTTTTAATTCATTCAACCCTCTTTCAGTGCTATTTTTTCCAGAAGGCAGGAAAAAATATAACCAGTGCCGAGAACATCTCAAGCCTACCAACCAGCATATTCCAAGACAGAAACCATTTCCCGATATCGGAAAAAAACGCATAGTTTTCACTAGGCCCAACCCCACCAAAGCCCGGCCCTATATTCATAAGAGCCGCAATAATTGCACTGATAGCTGTGAGAAAATCAACCGGATCAGTAAGCACTATGAAACAACCACCTGCAAGCACCAAAAAGATATTGACGATAAAATAGCAAACCGACAGGTCAATGATAGAAGCGTCAATAGGACGACCATTCAGACGTACCGTAGCAACCGACATCGGCTGTAAAAAAATTCTTTTAATGGTAGTATACATGTGCTTTACAATAACCACATAATGCACAACTTTGATACCACTTGTTGTCGAACCGGCACAGGCTCCGACAAAACAGACAGCAAACAAAAACATCTGGGCAGCTTGTGGCCACAGTTCGTAATCAGTTGTAGTAAAACCTGTGGTCGTGAGGATCGACACTACTTGAAAAGTCGCATATCGCAAGGAGTCCCAGAAATTTGCGTAACTGTCGTTTGTAAAGAGAATCAGAGTGACCGCCCCACAGAAAAAGGCCAAAAAACCGAGATACCAGCGAAACTCAGTGTTATCCCTCACCATACGCCACTCTCCTTTGAGCAATTGATAGAAAAGGACAAAAGTAATACCACCAAGCCCCATGAAGACAATGGTCACCCAGTCAAAATAGGCACTGTTGTAAAAGCCCAGACTAGCATTTTTTGTCGAATAGCCGGAGGTTGATACAGTACCAAAGGCATGACAGAGGGAATCGAAAAGTGACATCCCACCCATTGATAAAAGCAGAGTCTGCAGGAGATTGAGTGCAATATAAATTCCCCAGAGCCAAAGCATAGTATCTTTATTTCTGGCCTTGAATTTATCCTTGGTAATTACCTGGCCAGGACTCGACTCAGCCCTGAAAATCCGTACCCCGCCCATGCCATGTGGCAAAAAAAGCAAGGTGAGGGTCAGAACCCCCATGCCGCCAAGCAGGTGAGTCTGACTCCTCCAGAACAATAAACCGTGGGGCAGGGCCTCAATATCAGTAAGGATGGTTGCCCCAGTGGTTGTATAACCGGACATCATCTCAAAGAAAGCATCGGTAAACGACGGGATGCTCCCATAAATAATAAAAGGAAGGGTAGAGAAGCCGGATATAATAATCCAGCCAAAGGTGGCAATAAACAGCCCGTCTCGGATATTTAAAAGATTATTGTTACGAAATATCCTCTTCAAAGGAATACCCAGCCCAACAATAATCAGGGACGAAATCCCAATAGCCGTCAGATCATCCTCGCCATAGAGCAGAGAACAAAGGGCCGGTAGAGACATGGAACTGCCGGTAACTATCAATAATGTGCCAAAGACATTGGCTATTGAAGAATAATTCATCGGCTGGGCAATATACTCTTCATTTACTGGCAAGAAGCAGCAATATCCTGCTGCATCTGTTCAATGACCTGAATCGGATCTGAAGCCCTGGTAATCGGCCGACCAACGACGACATGGTTGGCTCCGTTTTTGATAGCCATCCCTGCGGTCACTATGCGTTTCTGATCATCACTATTATCCCTGACATTTGCTCCTGGCCGAATACCGGGGGTGACAATAAGCAGTTTATCACCAAGATCCTGGCGCATTTTCTCGGCCTCAAGGCCTGAGGAAACGACCCCGTCACACCCCAGCTCTAATGCTCGTTTAGCCCGAAAATAGACCAGATCCGCAACCGATTGGGTCATTCCCATCGCCCGCATATCATCTTCACCAAAGCTGGTAAGAACCGTCACGGCAAGGAGTTGCATGTCACCTCTTGCGGAGACAGCTGCCCGGATGATCGCATCGTTGCCATGAATAGTGGCAAAACTCACTCCCCGGCTATTCACTTGTTCCACGGCCAGCTTGACAGTCTCGGGAATATCAAAAAACTTCAAATCCAACATAACCTTGTGACCTCGATCCACAATCCAGTCAACTGTCTCAAACCAACTCCCCATAAACAGCTGGAGTCCCACCTTAAAAAATGAAACGTGGGATTCACATTTCTTGACTAAATCCTTGGCCTGTTCAGGACTATCGACATCTAGGGCTACGATGATTCTTTCTTGCAGCGGTATTGTAGTATTGCTCATGATTCTCCGTTTAATGTCGTTGTGATCCGACTGTAATAGCTTGTTTGTGGTCGATACTATTACCTGCTCTTTTCTTCTTCTGCAAGAACAGTAAGAATCTCGCGGCATTGATTTGTTACAGAGTCCGTACCCATCCCAGCAAGCAACTCAAGCACAACCAACACCTTTTTCTCTTTTTCTTCAGGTAACGAGCCAGCATGTTTTAGCTGGAGTTCTTTGCCCCTTAGCTGCATAGTTACCCAAAAAACAGCTTCCTGCCTACCGGTAAGACAACTTTTTTGTAGATGCTCCAACCATGAATCAACACTCATAAGTGTATAGTTATCATCCACCATCGCTGGTGATGTCGCTTTTTTAGCCGCTCGTGGTACAGATTGAGCTGCAGGCGCTGCCATTTCTTCCCTTTTCAGAAGGGCTGCTCCTCTTTCCTTGATCTGTACTTCACTGTTCTCATATTCTTTTTCCATCCTTTGCTCTTCTACAATCTGGTTTTTTGGTTCAACCCGATCTCTCTCTAATGCTAGATCCATCACCTCTGATTCCAGTTTAAATGTTGGAACAACAGGCTCAGTTGATTCACTCTCCGGCTGAATCAATACTGCATCCTCAAATGATTTTTCTTTTAAATTAGAAGGTAGATCGGAGATATTAAGAAAAACCACCACACTCGCGGCCACGGCAAGGGCAGATCCAATAAAGCTGTATTTTTTCCTTCTGCTCAAACTCAAAACACGACTCTCATTCTTCTTACTGCCAGCCTCTCTCTTTAAGGAAAACCATTGATTATAGCATGTTTCGCAACTACTCAGGTGTTCTATTAATTTTTCCAATTCTTCTTTTTGGCAGCTAGCGTCAACCAGCGCAGCCATCTCTTCAGGTAGCAGACACCTGCCATGTTCACCGCCTTTATCTGCAGCCAGCGCCAATAGAGCTGCTGCTTTTTCAGCCTTCTTTTTATTTTTGAAATTTTGGTTAATAATCATGCCATGAATACGATTCTAACAGTTTAGAATTCTGATATGCTCTCTTCTATTGACGGACATTCCGCACTCTTTTGTCATTGATGCATCTCTTTTCTCCCACCGTAAACGTGATAGGAGCAAGGATTCTTTCGGAAGTAACATACTAAATCTCCAGCAGTGGACGAAGCTCCTCGGCCAGCCCTGTTCTTTCGAACTCCTCTTTAAGCCGGGCCATAAGACGGCGCTTTTTCCCATGGGCCTGAAAGCGACTCATGCCAAGCATCTCCCCTGCCTTGGCCACTGTCAGCCCATCCTGATAACAGAGTTTTAAGAGTAATTTTTCATCCGGCGCTAAATTAATTTCCAACTCGTTCATTTTGCTCAGAAGACCACCAGAAACCTCAAACTCGTTTTCCCCTGTTGCGAGCTGAAAAATTGCTTCAAACATTTCCTTTTTTTGCTGCTCTTCAACTACGCTATGAAGAGGAGGCTTTCCATCTCCCTCATCAGAAGAGTTCTCCTCTTCATAAGCAACTTCCAGCCCATGATGCATGCCGCAATCGGGTATTCTTTCCAGCAGTTGATATGCTGCGTTTTCAATCTCAGATCTTTTGCCAACTGCCTGACGCTGCAATACGATCTCCACAGCCTCTGTCACCGGTAGCCGTTCGAGACAAAGTGCCTCAAAAAGTTTTGCCCAAATTCCGCCAAAGGTTTTTACCCAAAGCGGCGGCCTCACCCGGCCAAAACGTTTCCTGGCAAAATCCTCAAGTAATCTTGCAGTAAGGGTCCTGACAAATGTAACAAATTTTGCTTTTTCATTATACGCACGTATCCTGCGCCAGTTATCGTCTTTCAAACCATCGATTACGGCAAGGGCGGCCTCCTCAGCCAGAGCCCCTTGACCAAACCGACGGGTAGCCATACTGTCAATCGTCTCCAAGTAGCCTAATGTTTTTTCTTTCCAGTCTGTCAATATAACTCCCCGCCGTGCCAAATGACCGTCGTACCAAATAATTATTGGTACTTTAGTGCCTTAGAATAAATTTTTCTTCATAAAATTTCATTTTCCCCGACACATTTTTCTTTCACGTCCGTCAGGATCGTTACAGACGTATTCAGCACCATTAATCAAAAAAACTCACTCGACTCAAAAGAAGTCCCTCACGGGATAAAAACAAAAAAATGATTTCTAAGGCAAGAAAAGGAGAATTCATGAACATTCGATTCAGGCGATACTATCCTGTTATATTAGTCAGTGCTTTTGTATCTCTTTATGGTTGCACAGGTTCCACAGTTTCCGATACAAAGGAACAGGGCCAAGCAGTGGTCACCACTTTGATAGCCACAGACCCACCGCATCAAAGTATTAGAAAATATTCTACAACTGATAGAAATAATTCTACACTCAGCAGGCAACAAAAAGAAATTCTTCATAGGGCTCAAAAAGCTACAATGGCCAAGGTTTTCCCAATGCATGAAGTAGCAGCAATAGCCCCAACCGGAACACCCTACTATGATGATTTGATGGACCGTGAATTGACATCGCCAATCTATCCGCAATTTCAGCGGGAATCCTATGATGCAATCACGGAAAATCCGTTCATTGCCACCTTAAACGACCCACTTTCCACCTTTTCCATCGACGTAGATACGGCATCATATGCCAATGTGCGCCGATGGCTGACCGGCGGTAATCTTCCGCCTGTCGGGGCAGTGCGTGTCGAAGAGATGATTAATTATTTTTCGTATCATTACCCTCAGCCAGAGAACGAACCTCTAGGGATAACAGCAGAACTTGGCCCATGCCCCTGGCAGCCTGAGAATAAACTCATCCGTATTGGTATAAAAGCTAAAGACCTCGACCCGGAACACATCCCACCTTCCAATCTGGTTTTTCTTATCGATGTATCAGGGTCCATGAATCAGACCAACAAATTACCCCTTCTTAAACAATCGATGCTCATGCTTGTAGACCAACTCACAGATCAGGATAAGGTATCCATCGTCGTCTATGCCGGGGCCGACAGGGTAATTCTTCCACCAACGAGAGGCGACCAAAAAGAACAGATTCGAAAAGCAATTACCACCTTATCTTCAGGAGGATCAACCCATGCATCAAGCGGTATCCTGACCGCCTACGAACTCGCGAAACAGAGTTTTATAAAAAACGGCAATAACCGGATAATTCTGGCCTCTGACGGTGATTTCAATGTTGGTGTCACCAGCCGCGGCGAACTCGAACGCCTGGTCACAAAAGAAGGGGAATCCGGCGTCTTTTTAACAGTTCTGGGATTTGGTCTGGGCAACTATCATGACGACACCATGGAGATTCTTGCTGATAAGGGCAACGGCAACTACAGTTATATCGACTCCTTGCTCGAAGCCAAAAAAGTTCTCATCAAGGAAAGGGCCGGCACCCTCTTTACTCTTGCCCGGGATGTCAAACTGCAAATTGAATTTAATTCCACCAAGGTTGGCGGATATCGGCTAATCGGTTACGAAAACAGGGCTCTTGCCGATGAAGATTTCAATAACGACAAAAAAGATGCGGGAGAGATCGGGGCCGGTCACACAGTAACTGCACTGTATGAACTTCTCCCCGCCGGGTCAGAAAAGATCCCGTCCGTCGATCCTTTGAAATACCAGACGACTACTCAACGGGCAGACACTTCTGATGAATTACTGACTATCAAACTACGCTATAAGCCGCTCAACGCAAACGAGTCTTTTCTGTTGACCAAAGCTGTCACCGATAACAGCAACACCTTGGCAGCAACAAGTGATGATTTTCGCTTCGCTGCAACTGTCGCAGGATACGGCATGCTCCTCCGTCACTCCAACCACATAAGCCAGATCAATTATTCCAAACTCATCGGAATGGCCAAAAATAGCCGAGGGACAGACGAGGAAGGATATCGTGCAGAATTTGTACACCTGCTTGAAATGAGCGAACTTGTCTATGATAAATAGCCGACCGCCTTTACAATTTTGCTTATACATATTATAATTATAATATTATAACGAGAGCCACTGCACTGCTCTTTGTTATCTATTATCAATGGCTTATACTCCGGCGAAAATTTGTATTCAAAAGAAAGGGGATGCTTATGACAGTTAAAATTTTCATCAAAAGAAAAGTTTCACCGGAAAATGTTCTTGCTCTAACCGTTCTTCTGAAAAAGCTGCGCAGCCTGACTTTGAACCAGTCCGGGTACATTTATGGAGAAACCTTAAAAAGGGTCGATAGAAAAGATGAGTGTATGGTAATAAGCACTTGGCGGTCACTGGAAGACTGGAATGCATGGCTCAATAACGAAGAACGGATAGCTATCCAGAGTGAAATAGATCTTCTCTTAGGAGAAGAAACCGATTACGCGGCTTACGAAGTATAATTCCTCCCTAAAAAACTGTACCGCACACTTACAATGTGGTACAGTTTACTGTTGCCTCCTCACTACCTGGTATGTAGTTTTTCTAAACGTTATCCAAAAGAGTAAATAATCTCGTCCAAACAATCACATTTTATCAGAAACACTTGTTCTTCCTATTTATGTAATTGTTTTGATTCAGTTCCGCTCTTAGTGTAGTTTGGAGTCCTTCATTTTTTTACTATACCATTTATTCATTTAACTGTATCGAGGTATAAGCGCGATGATATTTGAAGGTGTAAAACTTATGGTCGTTGGCATGACAACAGTCATGCTTTTTCTGCTCCTGATGATTCTTTTTATTAACGCAGTTGCTAGGCTGACTCGAGGTGCCACTTCCCGCGAGCTGGATGCAATCGAAAAAGAGAGGGAACTCCAGGCCTTAAACAGGAAAAAGGCAAAAGAGACGACCTCCCAAGACGCCGAGGAGGACATTGCGGTTATTGCTGCTGCTGTTGCAGCCTATGAGGGTGAACGTTTCGCTCAGGCATAGCGACACAAAAGGATCTACGATTTTTTTTTACATAGTTAGCAGTCAAGATTGATTGCATTTATTATCACTTAAAATCCTAAAGCGAGGAGAAGAACGGTGAGTAAAAAGGTTATTCAATTCATGGACACGTCTTTTAGAGACGGTTTTCAGTCCGTCTTTGGTGCGAGGGTATTTACTGATGACTTTATGCCTGCGGTAAAGGCTTCTGTTGATGCAGGAATTACCAACATCGAAGCCGGCGGTGGTGCACGTTTTCAGAGCTTGTTCTTCTACTGTGGAGAATCTGCTTTTGATATGATGGACCGTTTCAGAACCGAAGTAGGTCCTGATGTAGCCTTACAGACTCTGGCTCGTGGTATTAATGTGGTGGCCTTGAGCCAGTGTCCACGTGATATCATCGACCTGCATGCCAAGATGTTCAAAAAGCATGGCATGACCACCATTCGAAATTTCGACGCCTTAAATGACGTCCGCAACCTCGAATACTCCGGTGAACGTATTGCTCACCACGGTCTGAGACATCAAATCGTCGTTTCAATGATGGAGCTCCCCCCCGGCTGTTCAGGTGCGCATACTCCCGAATTTTATATGGACCGCTTAAAGCAGATTCTGGATGCGGGTATTCCTTTCCATTCAATCTGTTTTAAAGATGCTTCCGGTACCTCAAACCCCAGAAAGGTCTATGAGACCCTGAAAGCCGCAAGAAAAATTGTTTCAGAGGACACCATCCTCTGGTTCCATACCCACGATACCGCAGGTCTTGGTATCTCCCAGAACATGGCGGCCGTCGAAGGTGGCGCCACCGGTGTCGATCTGGCAAAATCTCCGGTAAGTGGCGGAACCTGCCAGCCGGATATCCTTTCCATGATGCATGCCATGAAGGGTACCGACTATACCCTTGATCTCGATTACGAAAAAATCATCACAGCTTCGGATGTCTTTGAAGAAGCCATGAAAGACTATTTCTTCCCACCAGAAGCAAAGATGGTTTCTCCAAAGGTTACCCTTTCTCCGATGCCTGGTGGAGCGCTCACCGCCAACACCATGATGATGCGCGACACCGGTACCCTGCATCTTTATGCTGACGTTATTAAAGAGATGTCTGAGGTGGTTGCCCGCGGTGGTTTCGGTACTTCCGTCACCCCTGTCTCCCAGTTCTACTTTCAGCAGGCCTACCTCAACGTTACCCAGGGAAAATGGAAGAAGATTAATCCGAGCTATGGCAACATGGTTCTCGGATACTTCGGCCGCACCCCAGTACCACCAGATCCGGAAATCGTGAAACTTGCCTCCGAGCAGCTTGAAAAACCTGTCTTCACCGAAGATCCACTCGATATTCTTGAGCCAGGTATTCCAAAAGCTACCAAAATTTTGGAAGAAAACAACCTGCCGGTAAACGATGAAAATATCTTTATCATTGCCAGCTGTGAGCAGAAGGGGCTTGATTTTCTGCAGGGCAACGCAGTAACAAATGTTCGAAAAATCACCGATGAGCCACCGGTCGACAAAAAGGCCGCTGCCAAAAAAGCTGCAGCACCTGCCGCTGCCGCCTCTATCGGTCCACGTGATTACACCATCACTGTCAACAACCGTCCCTACAATGTTAGCGTTTCAGAAGCTGGCGGAATTCAGGCGGCGCCGGCAGGAGCGGCACCTGCTGCCGCTCCTGCAGTTGAAGGCACTGAGGTGGAAGCCCCAACTCCCGGTAACATTGTCAAGATCCTGGTTGATGTCGGCGCTAGTGTCACCGTAGATCAGCCTCTTGTGGTCATGGAAGCCATGAAAATGGAATCCGAGGTGAAATCACCGTGCGCCGGTAAGGTCCTCGCAATTCACATTTCAACGGGTGATACTGTCCAGAGCTCTGACCCGCTCTTCACCATTGGTTGATGCGGTGTAACTTTCAGGTACCCGAATCTTTGATTCGGGTACCGTCACTTCTTGCTCTTATCGGGATAGTATTATGAAAATCAGAATTTTCATGCCTCTTTTGCTGGGGGTACTGTTGTCTTGGACCTCTTTTGCTTTTGCAGAAGATGGCACCATTTCAATAGTCTCTCCGGCGGACGCTAAAATCAAACGAATTCTCGTTCAGCCGAATGATTTTGTGTATAGCGGCGACGAGATTGCAACCCTGAAAAAAGAGGATGGTGCAGTTTTCATCCTCAAAGCTGGGTCATCCGGAAAAATCACCGAAATTAACGTAAAGGCTTATCAGAAGATCCATAAAGGAGACGTTCTTGGTACTCTGGTAGCTTCACCGATAGTCGTCGACCAACCAGCAGCCACCGCAAGCAAAAAGTTGCCACCCATTTCCGAACTGCTCGGTGACCTTTTTAAAACCACGGGGGTCTATGGTATAATTGATGGCCAAGTCAACAAGGACTGGACCGTAGGTATTGGCCGGGTTCTTATGATTGGCGTCGGTCTGCTTCTTCTTTTCCTTGGAATATTTAAAAAATTCGAACCGCTTCTCCTTGTTCCAATTGGATACGGCGCGATCCTTTCCAATATTCCTCTGGCAGGAATCGCTGACCCTGGTGGGATTTTAACTTATATCTACGATGTGGGTATAACCACCGGTATCTTCCCCTTGATCATTTTCATGGGTGTTGGTGCACTCACCGATTTTGGTCCGATGATTGCCAATCCCAAAACCATTCTGCTTGGTGGAGCAGCTCAGTTCGGTATTTTTACCACCCTGCTCGGTGCCCTGTTCCTTTCCGACTTCGTGCCCGGCATTAACTTTTCTCTCTCTGATGCAGCTGCCATCGGTATCATTGGCGGTGCTGACGGACCTACGGCAATTTTTCTCTCCAGTCAACTATCTCCACGTTTATTGGGATCAATTGCTATTGCTGCATATTCCTACATGGCTCTCGTTCCACTGATCCAGCCACCAATTATGAAATGGCTGACCACTGAAGAAGAGAGACAGATCAAGATGGTGCAGATGCGACATGTTTCAAAACTGGAAAAGATTATTCTGCCATTATTAGTTCTTGGAATTTGTGCAACACTGTTGCCTTCAGCCGCACCGCTTATCGGTATGTTTATGCTGGGTAATCTTGCCAAGGAATGTGGTGTTGTCGATAGACTTTCCGACACCATCAAAAATTC
>Ga0070729_10001849_pt1 | contig 29861 bp, 16 predicted proteins | sample tdDd472_FD_66725 | JGI IMG/M metagenome (GOLD analysis project Ga0070729, IMG submission 66725) | Marine sediment microbial communities from the Atlantic coast under amendment with organic carbon and nitrate - tdDd47.2 | ecosystem: Environmental > Aquatic > Marine > Coastal > Sediment | place...
GCGCCCGTGGGGTCGTAGCTGTTGATCGGGTCGTTCTGCACGTAGCTGTACGAACCCGTGGCCTCCCAGGGGCGCGCGAGGTGCATCGGGGTCAGCGGGGCGAAGAACTCGTCCGGGCGCAGCCACCGGCCCATCATCGGGTCGTAGTTGCGCAGCGGGAACGACACGAGCTCGGCCTCGACGTGGTCGCTCTGGTCCGACATGCGCGTACGCTCCGGGGCGCCGTTCGTCGCGTCGCGGCGCAGGCCGAAGGGGTACTCGATGGGCCGCTCGACGAGCGCGCCGTCTTCATCGGTGACCGCGACGAGGTGCGCGCCGCGGCCCCGGTGCAGCCACGTCGTGCGGTCGCCGAACCCGTGCAGGCCCTGCGCCGCCGACGCCGTCAGCAGTGCCTCGGGGTTCTCGGTCGTCTCGATCCCGGCGAGCAGATCGCGGTCACTGGCGTACGCGACCCACGCGTCCGCCGCCGAGATGGCACCGTCGGGCGCCGCGGTGAAAGCGTCGCCGTCGATGGCTACCGGGGCGAGATCCGCCCAGGCGAGCGTCGCCACGTCGACGTATTCGATGCGTGCGGTCGAGACGTCGCCGATCTGCGGCAGGATGGACGCGATACCGTCCTCGAGCGCGAAGTCCGCACCGAAGAGGATCGCGCGACCGCCATCGGAGTCGTGCTCGAGCACCCGCTCTTCGCCGCTGTCTTCGAAGGTGATCCGCAGGCCGGTCGACGTCTCGACCTCGGCGAGCCGGCCAAACCCGGACCAGCTCGTCACGAGGTCCCCGCGGCGAGTGACCCGACCGGCCCCGTCGTACTCCACCGCACCGCCGGCGTAGCTCGCCAGACCGTGCGGGCGCTCCGCGTGCAGCACGCGGTTCGCGTCATGCGCCGGGCTCGCTTCGCCGAGGCTCGACGTGCGCGCGAGCAGGTTGTCGATCGCGTCGTACGAGAACGTCAGCGTCTCGGCGAAGGCGTTCGACCCGTCGAGCTCCGCTTCGATGAGACGCCCGAACCCGTCATTCGTGGCCGTCGAGAACACCTGCGCGTCCGCCGTGCCCGGTCGGTACCAGTTCGAGATCGGCTCGACCTGCCCGCGGATGGACTCGTATGTGTAGTCCCGACGAAGGGTCGTCGTCGCGTCGACCTCGAACTCCGTCGCGACGGGCCGCAGCCCCAGCGCGTCCCATTCGGTACGCACCCGGTGCCCGTCGCCGCCGGGCTCGCCCAGGGCGTCGAGGGATTCCGTCACGTGACCATGCTCGTCGAGCCGATTGCGGACGGCATCGAGCCAGCGGTCGTCGAGCCAGCGAAGCTCGCGGGTGAGCCCGCCGAGGGTGAGCTCACCCTCGGGCAGCCCTTCGAACGCGTCGCCGTCGTACCGGTACGCGGTCTCGAACGCGAGCTCGTCGAGGTCGGGGCCGCCGTACCCGGCGATGCGCGCCGCGCGTCCCAGGATCCAGCGCCCGTCGGTGCCGGTGAGCGGCTCGACATACGTCGTCCGCGTCTCGAACTCGTCGCCCTCGCACTCCGATCCACCGTCCGCGCCGCCGATCGCGACGACGCCGTGCATCGTCTCGGTCGTGACCTGGCCCCAGCCGTCGTACGCCATCGTGGTGCGGATCGTGCGCCAGTCTGAAGCGTCGACCCCGTCCTGCTCGACGACGTCCTGCTGCACGACACACCAGTATCGGATGTCGAAGAGCAGGCCGCTGTCGTCGACCTCGAGCGGGCAATCCGCGTACGTCGTCGTAGAGGTCGTCATTGCGTCGCCGGTGTCGGACGTGATCGCCGCCCCGAGCGCCGCGCCCGCCTCGTACGGGTCTTCGACGCCGGTCGACCACGTCGACGTGGTCACGGACCCCGCCTGAGTCTCGTCGCCGAGGCGCGTCTCGACGACGCGCGCGTAGCCGCGAAAGGCCTTCTCGACGCCGTCGTAGAACCCATCATGATACGAGTAGCGCATCTCGACCGGCACGCTGCCGAGGTCGTCGCTGCGGACCATGCCGGTGACCACGAGGTGCGGCATCGGCATCGGGTGCGCCCAGGCGGCCCCGGCGTCGGCGTCCCGCGCGCGCTCGGCGGCGCTCGTGCCGTACGTGACGTCGATGACGCCGCCGAGCCCGTTGTCGACCCGGGTCAGCAGGTTCGGCCGCACGGGGAAGAGGTCCATCACCGTGACCTCACCGGATTCGGTCACCCACACGATGTCGCTCGAGCCGTTGGCGTTCATGTCGGCGACGAGCACCGTCGTGTTGCCCGTGCGGGCGGGGATCTCGGCGCCATCTACCGCGTCGACGTCGCTCTCGGTGATCGGGTCGATCGGCACGAGGGACGCGCCGGCGCGGTTGATCCACACCTCGACCGTCGTGCCCCGCACGAGGCTCAGGTCGGCGAGCCCGTCGCCGTTGAGGTCGTCGAGCTCGGCGGTCTCGAGCTCGGACGCCTCGATGCCGGCGTCCGTGAACTCGGCCATCGCCCAGTCGTCCGCCGGCCACCAGCGCCCGTGCCCGATGTTGAGGCGGTACGCGACGCCCGACGCGGTAACCCGCGCGACGTCGACGAGCCCGTCGCCGTTGATGTCGTTGACCTCCATCGTGCCCGCGTCGAAGCCGAACCCGATGGACTCGGCGTCGTCGAGCTCGACGAAGCCGGCGTCGGTGTTGCGGTACACGCGGGTCACGTGCGAGTCGCCCGAGCCGGACGCGCGCACGAGGTCGATCCGGCGATCGTTGTCGATGTCGATGAAGCGCATCGCGACGAGATTCGCCGGATTGTCGAAATCGGGCAGCGTGCCGACGTCGCCGGCCGTCGCGTCGGCGACCCGGTCCCCGAGGCCCTCGTTGGTGAGCACCGAGCCCGTCGCCATGTTGACGACGTCGGTGAACCCGTCGCCGTTCACGTCGAGCACCTGGACCCGACCGTTCGAGAAATCGAAGCCGTCCTGCGTGCCGGTCGCGCTGTCACGCGCCGACGCGAACGCCTGCGTCCCGTCCGATGAGAGCACGTTCTCGAAGATGCGGTGCGGAGAGCCGACGAGCGTCGGGTCGACGATGTCCGGCAGCGCGTCGCCGTTGATGTCGATGAGCTGCGGGTCCCCGGACGCGAGGTTCACGCCGAGCGTGCCCATGCCGTACACGACCGGGCGGGCGCACGCGCCGTCGCAGTCTGCGCCGAGGGCGGCGGAGTACGACCACGCGGGCACGACGGGGAACGGCACGTCGCCGACCCCGAACCGCTCGACGCGGCTGAGGCGGCTGATGCCACCGCTGGCCACCATGTCGTCGTACGTCAGCGCCCACCGGTCGATGGACGTACCGTTCGAAAACACCTCGACCTCGGCGAGCCGGTGCTCGAGCACCTCGACGAATCCGCCAGTGGCGTTGATCACGACGTCGTCGCGGTCGTCCCAGGAGAGGTCTGCCGTGTACCGGGGAGTATCGCCGTCGAAGACCCACGCGACATGCGTCAGCAGGGACGTCGAGCCGACGTCGGTCCAGGCGTACGACATCCGGTGGCCGTACACGTCGACCACGTCGACGAGCTGGTACCGAAACACGCCGTCGTCGCCGCCGACCCGCGCCGCCGAGACGGTGTCGGATCCGGCATCCGCGCCGAAGTATCCGATGCGCCCGTCCGGGTACTCCGCCGTCCAGTACCCGCCCGCGCCGTCGCCGGCGTCGTACCAGCGGTATCGGATGAAGGCGCCCTCGAAGCGGGACCGGTACTCACGCGGGTTCGTGCCGCCGACGTAGACGAGCTGGCGACTCTCGCCGGTGAACTCGTCGTCGACGTCGTACTCGGGCACCCCGCGCAGGGTGAGGCGCTCGATGCTCGGCGTGTCGAACGACCAGCCCACGCCGGCTTCGGCGGGCCCGCTGGTCGACGAGTACGCGAGCCCGAGCGTCGGGGTCACGCCCTCGAAGCCGCCGGGCACGGGCATGTCGACGCGATAGCTCATCGCACCCATGTTGCCGGTCACCGAGGCATCGTCGCCGATGCCCTCGAGGCTACCAACGCCGTCGGGCAGAGACATCCGGTTGTCGGACACGCCGGTCTGGGCGTGCGCGGTGGCACCAGCGGCGACAGAGGTCATCACGGCGAGCGTGAGCGTCCGAAGAAGCTGCGTCATCGTCGATCCATGGATGCGGGACGGTGCCGTACGGGGCACGCGATGAGAGCAGTATCGGGCCCTTCGTGTCGGGCAGGAGGTCTCCCGATCGTCACCACTCGAATCCGGCCTACCCCTGGAACGACAAACGGCGCGCCGCCGAAGCGACGCGCCGTAGCCGTTCGATGGCCTGCCCGCTGACTAGCGGCGGCTGCCGCGCATCCGGTTGATCATGCTCGCGGCCTCGGCGATTCCGAAGGCGCGGTACCCGCCACTGTTCGCGCGGTTCCTGGCGCCAGAATTGGCGCGGGCACGCTGCGCGGGTGCCGTCGCCTGTGACGCCGGCGGGGGCGCGTCCGAAGCGACGGAGTCGTCACGGAACCGCGACCAGTCCTGCGTCAGCATGAAGTCGGCGTCCGATCCCTGTCGGTTGGCCAGCTCGGGCGAGAGGCCGTTGAACTCCGACACCGCCTGGGCGATCTGCTCCGACGACATGGTCGTCGAGTCGTTCATCTGCGCAGCGCTCGGCGGGGGCGCCGGCGAGGTGCCGTCGACGAAGTGATTCAGGGCTCCGCCTCCCCCGGGGGTGTCGCCGCTGGCGGCGGCGGCGGGGTTCGCCATGAGGTCGACGATGTCGCTCATCACCGACTCGACTCCGATCTGAGAGTCCGCGAGCACCTGCCCGAAGTGAGCATCACTCTGCAACCCCCCGCCCCGGAGCGCCGCGTTCTGGGTCACCGGCTGGTACACACGCGCCTGGCGGATCTTCGAGATCTCGTCGGCGTTGGTCGTAATGAACGCGGTCAGCCGCTCGCGACTGAACGTGTCCTGGCTGCCGGTGTCCACACCGAGGCGCTGGAGCACGGTGTACGCCTGATCAAGCGCAGTCAGTGCCGTCAGCGTGTTGTCCGAGAACGTGTCCATGTACAGGGACTCGACCTGCAGCACGTCGTCGTACTGGGCGGGCTCGAACGTCGCGCCGGTCGGGTCCGTACCGAGGGTCGGGCCGTTCATCAGGTAGCTGTAGGCGCCGAACGACTCCCACGGCAGCGTGAGCTCGTTCGGTGTGACGACGGCGAACGCGAGGTCGGGCTGCATCCAACGACCGGCCAGCGGATCGTAGTCACGCTGGGGGAAGTGAATCGCCTGAGCCTGCGCGTCCCGGCGCATGTCGCCGAAGTCGCGGTCGTCGGGACGGTTCGACACCGTCCCGCGCGGCATGCCGAACGGGTAGAAGAGCGGCGCTTCGACGACGCGCCCGTCTTCGTCGGTCACCGCAGCCAGATTCGACAGCACGTCGCGGTGTAGCCAGGTCAGCCGGTCCCCGAACTCGACGAGCGACTGGGCCGCAGCCGCGACGAGCACGCGGTCGGCGAAGCCACTGTCGACGTCCACCTCGAGGTATCCACGCCCGGCCGCGTAGGCGACCCACGCGTCGGCGCTCGAGATGGTATCGTCCGCGGCATCCACGGGCGCGACGTCCGGGTAGATCGTCGTCGCGAGGTCGACGAACTCGTGCCGCGCCGCCGTCGCGTCACCCACCATGGGCAGGTACGACGCGACGCCGTCCGTGATCTCGAAGTCGTTGCCGAGCAGGAAGGTCAGGCCACCATCGGCGCGCACCTCGACCACCCGGTCCTCGAGCGCATACCCGACGGTCACGAAGTCCCCGTCCGCGTCGCCGTACGCCGCCGCGCGGCCGAAGCCGTCCCACGTCGTCGTGAGCTCGCCCCGCTGCGTGACGCGGCCCGCCGCGTCGTACGCGAAGTCCATGCCGCGCATCGACGCGATGGCGTGCGGGCGCTGCCCGTCGATCGTGCGGTCCCCATCGTGCACGGGGCTCGCGTCGCCGAGGGACGACGTCCGCGACAGGATGTTGTCGATCGCGTCGAACTCGTACGCGATCGCCTCTTCGATGCCCGTGCCCGGGTCGAACGTCGCCGACGTCAGCCGGCTGAACCCGTCGTACGTGTACGCCGCCGACGCGCTGGGCGTCGTGCCGTCCGCGAGCGCGTCCAGCACCGACGTCACTCGACCGTCCGCGTCGTACGCGGTGGTGCGGTCCACGATCGCGCCGTCGGGCCCGTCGACCGTCACCCGGCCGTACCGGCGGAACGCGTCGCGCTCGATCGTCATCGCCACGCCGTTGGCGTACTCGAGGCGGTTCGGGTCACCCGCGTCGCTGAAGCCGATGCCGTCGATGTACCCGGGCACCGACGCAAGACGACCGGCGTCGTCGTACGTCAGCTCGACCGAACGACCGCCGGGCAGCGTCTGGCCGACGAGGTCGCCAAGCTGGTTGTAGTCCCAGCCCCGAACGAACGTGCCCATCGGCGTGATCCGCTCGGCGCGAATCATCGCGCCCACCGCGTTGTAGCCGTACCAGTCGGTGAAGTCGCCGACCGGCGTCGGGAACGACATCGACACGACCTCGTTCGCCGCGAAGGTGCACGCGTCGTCGGGGCACTGGTCCGAGCCGTCCCAGGTGATCGTCACGAGGGTCCCGTCGCGATCCCCGTCGACCCACTGCTCGACGAGCCGGCCAGCACCGTCGTACGCGTACCGGATCGTCCCGGTCGCGTCGATCTCGGCCACCAGCAGGCCGTTGTCCGACCAGGTGCGCTCGAACAGCCCGCGGTCCGGGTCCTCGGCCGACACGAGGCGGCCGCGCATGTCCCAGGTCTGCGTGCGGACGTTGCCCGCCGGATCGATGATCTCGGTGAGGCGGCCCGCCGGGGACCAGGTCATCGTCCACCAGTCGATGTCACCGTCGGCCTCGAGCATGCGCCCGACCGCCCACAGCTCGCCCCGACCGTTCACGCGCTCGATGATCGGCGTGTCGAAGTGGGGGTGCGTCGGGTCGAGGTCGGTCGCCTCGTACGTCCACCGGATCCCGGGCGCGAAGCGCATCTCGTTCACCCGCGACGTACCATCGCTGCCGAAGTACTCCTGCCGCGTCGTCCGCCCCATCGCGTCGGACTGGAACTCGACGTAGCCGATCCCATCCGGGACGGGCGTGTCGCAGTCGGCCGACGACGTGACGTACGGGTCGTATTCGATCACCGGCTCACCGGTGCGGCCGTACGTCATGTGGCTGCCCACACGGTACTCGTTGTCGTCGATGCGAGAGAAGGTGCGCAGCGCGCGGCCCGAGCCGTCGACACAGATGCGAGCGTAGCGCTCGGCGTCTGCACCCGACTCCGGGCGCATCCACGACTCGACGTACCCGCCCGTGGCGCTCGGCGTGTAGGTGTACCGCACGGTCGGCGACAGCTCGGTGTCCCCGCCCGGCCGCACCGAAGACACCAGCCGGCCGAACGCGTCGTACGCGTACCGGGTCGTCAGCAGCGCGTCCGACGAACCCTCGCGGTACCAGTCCACGAGCTCCGTCGCCTCCTGGTGCAGCTCGTCCCAGGTGTAGTCGCGACGTAGGCGCGTGTCGGCGTCGACCTCGGCCACGACCGACTGCACGTACAAGCCCGACTCGTCGTACGACCACACGTTGCGGTTGCCGGGCTCCGTCGGGCTGCCCTCGTTGCCGAGGTTCTCGGCGATGTTGCCGTGTTCGTCGGCGCGGTTGCGGTCCGAGACCGCCCACGTGCCGTCATCGAGCAGCACCTCGGACCGGGACTCGAAGCCACGGGTGAGCTCGCCGAGGGGGAGCCCCTCGAAGTCGTCCCCGTCGTAGAGGATGCGCCCGCCGTGGACGATCTCGGTCATCGCGGCGTCGGCGTACACGTACTCCTCGGACACGCGCCCGACGATCCAGGCGTCGCCGGTCGCGTCGCCGGGCTCGATGTACGTCGTGCGGGCGTACGCCTCGTCACCGAGGCAGCCCTCGCCGCACACCTGGCCGAAGAGGTCGGCGTCGCGGTCGCAGGGGCCACAGTCCGAGCTGCCGCCGATGGTCACGACGCCTTCGTCGATGCGCTCGATGACGTTGCCGTACCCGTCGTACGTGAACGACTCGCGCTGCACCTGCCACTCGGACGCGTCGGCGCCCTCCTGGTCCACCGTCACGGTCTCCAACAGACACCAGTGCCGCACGTCGAAGAGCGCGCCGTCGTCGTCGACGTCCACGGGACAGTCGCCGTACGTGAACGCACGCTCCTGCAGCGGCGCGTCCGTGTCGTCGAAGAGCAGGCTCTCGACGAGGGGGCCCGCCGCGTACGGGTCGTCGACGCCGAGCGAGTACGTCTCGTACGTGGTCGAACCGGCGGCCCACTCGTCGCCGAGCACCGCGGTCACGATCGACTCGTAGCCGCGGAACTGCTTCTCGATGCCGTCGTAGAAGCCGTTCGAGTACGCGTACTCGACCAGCGTCTCGACGCCGGTCACGGCGTCCGTCGTCGTCACGGACGTCACGACGAGGTTGGCGAAGGGCAGCGCATAGGGCCACGGCGCGCCGTCGGCCGCGTCCATCGCCGCCTGCTCGACGCTCGTGCCGTAGGTCACGGTCATGCTGCGACCGATGCCGTTGCTGACCGTGCTGAGCAGGTTGGGCCGCACCGGGAACAGCTCGAGGAAGGTCACCTCACCCGAGGCCGTCACCCACACCACGTCGGTCGAGCCGTTCGCGTTCACGTCGGCGTAGAGCACCGTCGTGCTGGCACCGTTCGTCGGGATCTCGGCCCCGTCGATCGAGTCGACGTCGTCGTTCGTGATCGCGCCGAGGTACTCGTACTCGAGCCCGGCGCGGTTGATCCACACCTCGACCGTCGTGCCGCGCACGAGCGCGAGGTCGGCCATGCCGTCGCCGTTGAGGTCATCCAGATCGGCGTCGTCCGTCTCGGACGCCTCGAGCCCCTCGGTGTCGTACTCGGCGAGCAGCCAGTCGTCCTCGGGGTACCAGTTGCCATGGCCCAGATTCAGGCGGTACCGGACCCCGGTCGTCAGGATCTGCGCCACGTCGACGAGCCCGTCGCCGTTGAAGTCGTTGACCTCGAGGGTCTCGGAGTCGAACCCCGCGCCCACGTCGTCGGCCGCGATCTCTTCGTAGCCGCTGCCCGTGTTGCGAAAGACCTGCGTCACGTGCGAACCGCCGGAGCCGGACGCGCGAAGCAGGTCGATGCGGCGGTCGTTGTCGATGTCGATGAACCGCAGCGTCGCGAGCGTCGCCGGGTTCTCGAAGTCGGGCAACGTCACCGCACCGTCCCACGCGTCGCTCTCGCTCGACCAGTCGCCCTCACCGAGGTTGATCAGCATCGCGCCGGTGCCGGCGTTGATCGCGTCGGTGAACCCGTCGCCGTTGACGTCGAGCACCTGGATGCGCGGGTTCGAGAAGTCGAACCCGTCCTGCTCGCCCACCGCGCTGTCGTACGGGTCGGCGAAGTAGTGCTCGCCGTCGGCGGTGATCGTGTTCAGAAAGATGCGGTGCGGCGCGCCGGTCAGCGTCGAGTCGACGATGTCCGGCAGCGCGTCCCCGTTGATGTCGACGAGCTGCGGGTCGCCCGACGACAGGTCGACACCCAGCGTGCCGAGGTCGCGGACGAACGGACGGGTGCACGACGCGTCGGCGCAGATCTCGCCCAGCGCCGTCGAGTACCCGAACGTCGCGTTCGTCTCGTACGGCTCGCCACCGAGACCGTACCGCTGCACGGCCTCCAGACGGCTGAAGCCGCCGGACTCGGCGTATGGCTCGTACTGCATGTCCCATCGATCGACGGACGTGCCGTTGACGAACGCCTCGACCGACGTGAGCCGGTGCTCCAGACGCTCGACGAACCCGCCGGTCGCGTCGATCACCACGTCTTCGCGTGCCTCGTAGTCGAAGGTCGCGACGTGCTTCGGCGCGCCGTCGACGAACGCCCACTCGATCGATTCGACGAGCGCGGTCGTGCCGTACGTGCCGTAGTTGTACCGGATGGAGTTGTCCCAGACGTCGACGGTCTCGACCATGTGGTACCGAAACACGCCGTCATCGCCACCGACCCGGGCGTCCGACTCGAGATCGCCGCCCTCGTCGGCGCCGAAGTACGCGACGCGACCGTCGGGGTACTCGGCCGTCCAGTAGCCACCCGTGCCGTCGCCGGCGTCGTACCAGCGGTACCGGACGAAGCGGCCTTCGAAGCGCTCGCGGTACTCCCGGGGATTCGATCCGCCGACGTACACGAGCTGGCCGCCATCGGCGGTGAACTCGTCATCGACGTCGTATGTGGGGACCCCGCGCACGGTCAGCCGCTCGATGGCCGGCATCGGCATCGACCAACCGGTACCGACGACGCCCGGGCCGCCGGCCGAGGAGTACTGCAGGCTCATCGAGCCCGAGACCCCCGGGTGCCCGAACGGCATGGGCATGGCGATGCTGTACGATAGCGCGCCCATGTTGCCGCTGACGGACACGTCGTCGCCGACGCCCTCCATCGAGCCGGGGCCGTCGGGCAGGCTGACCCGGTTGTCCGAGACGCCGGTCTGGGCGTGCGTCACAGCCGAGGCCGAGAGCCCCGCGACCGCCGCCGCCATCATCAGATGCTTGTACGTTCGTCGCATCATCGTCCTCACGCGCGAGGGGTTGGGGGCTCAGCGGGCCGTCGGGACGACACCATCCACCGGCTGGCCGAGGCGGTCGTAGCAGGTCGCGCTGATCGCACCGACCGCGTCCGCGCCGGCTTCGCCGTCGAAGACCACCGCGCCGACCGGACCGCTGATCGCGGTGTCCTCGGTGGCGATCAGGGCGAGGGCCGTGCGCTCACCGCGGGCGCGGTACCGACCGCGGACCCCTGCAGGGAAGCTCACGTCCATCGCAGCCAGCCCAGGGGTGTCGAGCAGGATGTCGCAGGCGCGCAGGTCGGCGCCCTCGATGAACACCGTCAGAGCGTCCGCCGAGGTGCACAGCCCATCGCTGCACTCGAGGCCCTCGTCGCAGGTGCCGTCGTCGTTGCACGCGCAGCCGAGCTCGCCGTCGCAGTCCGTGCGCGGCATGCACATCCCATCGATGCACTCGTCGGCCTCGTCGAGGCAGCCGCCGTCGCCGGTGCAGACGCAGTCCGTCGTGCCCGGGTCGCAGCCGGTGTCCTCGACGCAGGTGTCGTCGCTGCAGACGAGGCCTTCGCCGCACGCGCCCTCGTCGCACGAGCAGTCGAGCTCGCCCGGGGTGCAGTCCGACGTGTCTTCGCCGGTGTCTTCGCTGGCGTCTTCGCCGGCGTCCGGCTCGTCGCCGCCGCCGCCGTTGCCGTTCGAGTCGCCACCGCAGGCCACCGACAGCACGGCGACCGAAGACGCGAGGAGCGCAAGACGGATTCGGTTCATCAGGACTTCGGTTCGCATCGTTCGTCTCCAGGGTGCGCGGCGTCGGTCAGCCTTGCCGCATCGGGTCAACGATAGAGAGCCTACGGGGGGGCGTGATCCCCGGGCAGATGGCCGGACGTGCACGTTCGGGGGACGCCGCGGGCCGTTGGCAGAGGCCGATCGCCCAGTCTTTCTCGGCGTTCGTGAACCTCCGAGACCCACACTACCCGGCGGTACGAACCGTAGGAGGTGCCCAGACCGACACCCCCTTTCACGAACCCCGTGCCGGTGGGGATCGCCGGGGATCGGCGGGCATCGTCTCCCCGGGGTCCGGGCTCGCGGTGGGCTCCGCGGTCCGCGTCGAGGCCGGTCCGTCTCGACGGGTGGCGAACCGATCCGCCGTGCGGGCCGTCGAGGCCGGGTGCGCCCCGACTCGGGCGCGGGAGCGATGCGGATGGACCGCGACCCGTCGTGCGCCGATGCCTGGGGCGCACGTCACGGACGCGGGTCAGCCCTCGTCGAGCTCGTCGTCGTGGATCGCGTCGTACATCCCGGTCTGGGACTCCGACGAGTCGGACACGTACTGGCCGAAATAGAAGACGACCTTCGTCTTCTCGTCTTCGGGCACCGGGTTGTCGGCGTTGTACCGCGACACCGCCATCCACAGCAGGTTCACGTCGCTGCGGATGCGATCGAGCAGCCCGTACGCCTGCTGCTCGTAGGGGTGACCGGGGTACACGTCGAAGCTGAGCGTGGCGCCGCCGATGCGGTCCCCGTGCTGCGACTGGACGATGCCCTCGTTCACCTTACGTGACACTGCCGTGCACAGCGCCTGGTAGTGATCGAAGACCGCGGCTTCCCACCCCTTCTTCGACCCGACGGGGACGTGCATGACCCCGGCGCGCAGGCGCGGCACCTTCTCGTCGCCGTACAGCCGCGAGATGCGACCGTCGGCGATCGCCACCTCGAGGGCCGACCGCACCTCGTCTTCGTCGAACGGCATGCCCGCGACGAGCTCGTCCTCGGTGACCGCCGGGTTGCGATAGATGTGCACCCAGACGAGGTCAGCGAGGGTGGACTCGCGGTTCGACTTCACGAACTTCTCGTAGTCCTTCTCGTCCGTCGGCGCGTAAACCGTCGAGTCGCCCCGCCCGGTCCGGTAGATGAACCCCGAGCTGACGAGGTCGTTCAGCACGGACGCGACCTGCGAGTCCCCGTCGTACCGAAAGCGGTGCATGATGTCGGACCGCTGGATGGAGTCGTTCTCGACGATGTAGTCGAGCACCGCCGACCACAGGGTCTGCTGGCTGTCCGTCACGCTCTCGGCGATGCGCTGCACCCGTTTCTGGTACGTGCGCAGCGCCATGCCGAACATGTCGGCGGCGACCTTGCGGCTCACCCCCTGACTCTCGATCTCACGCGACAGCTCGAGAAAGACCTGATCGGCGACATGCGCGAGCGGCGCCCGAACGCCGGCCGCCGTCGCGAGGTTCGCGATGAGCAGCGTCGTCTGACGTACGATCGAGTCGATGAGCAGTTTCGTATCCACGGCGGAATCCAGCGTCCGGGGGATGCCCCCGGCGCACGAGTGCACCACGGGCAGGATCCAGAGTATCGGTGTCACGATCCAGAGGCAGGTGTCCGAATGGACACCCGCTCGCCGCCCCCGGCGACCCCGAGGGGGGCAGGATTCTGCGCTGTCGACGCCCGGGTGGACGCAGAGCCGGTCGCGACCGGCTCTGCGCAGGGCGCGACCGAAAGCGACACTTCGTCATTGCACGCGCGCGCAGCGCACGCCAGGATCCCGGTGTCGCCGGGGACGCGACGCCCCGTGCCGATTCGCCGGCCCCTCGCGGACGTTGCCGCCGAGCGGTCCGGTGCACGCCCTGCATCCGAGCCCGATGCCCACCCTCTTCGCTCGACATCCCGTGTTCGCGGGCGCGCTCGTCGCGCTCGTCGCCTGCCTCGCGTGGGGTTGCCCCGGATCCGGTGGCGACCGTGGCCCGTCGCTGGACTCGAACACGAACTGGCTGACCGAGTGCTCGGCGGATCGAGACTGCGGCGGCACGCTCACCTGCGAGTGCGGCGTCTGCACGACCGTCTGCAGCGACGACTGTTCGGCCTTCGAGGGCGGCGTCTGCGTCGGCGCCGGAGATCCCGGGCGTGACCGGATCTGCCCGGCGACCGTCGCGCCGATCTGCCTGCGCGGCTGCTTCGCCGACGCCGAATGCGGCGAAGACGCCACGTGCGTAGACCAGCGCTGCCTGCCGCGGTGGGCGACGTCGCAGCAGGACCTCGGCGTCGACGTCGACGCTGGCACGGTGGATGCTGACCCGAACAACGATGCCGACGCAGGCACCGACCCGGTCGAAGATGCTCCGGTGACCGATGCGGACACCGACGACGTGAACGCGAACGACACCGGCGCGGACGCCGAACCCGACACGACGACCGAACCGGACACGCGTGAAGACGCCGACCCGCCCCCGGATCTCTGCCCGGGCGGCGGGCAGTTCGCGTGCGGAGCACGCCTCGGCGTCACGCGCCGCGATCTGTATGCGTGCGACGGGGAGCGCGGCTACACGTTCGCCCGCACCTGCGTCATCGACTGCGTCTACGTCGAGGGCGGCGACGACGTCTGCGTCGACGCGTGCGACGAGGGCGTCCCTCTCGCGTACTGCGGCTCCGAGCTCGGGCTGCCGCCGGACCACCTCTACTCGTGCAGCGCGAACCTGGTCGCGCCGCTCGGCCCGTGCGTGAACGGCTGCGATCCGGACTTCGGGGCCGGCGGGAGCGCGGCATGCCGATGATCCAGCCACCGCTCCCCGTCCCGGCGCGGCACGCCCTCGTCGTCGTCTGCCTCGCCCTCGGCCTCTTCGGCTGCCCCGGCGGCGGACCGGCCGATCCGATCCTCGACTCGAACACGAACTGGCTGAGCGCCTGCGCCAGCGACGACGATTGCCGGCTCGACGCCCGATGCATCTGCGGGCAGTGCACGTCCGCGTGTACGGACGACGCGCAGTGCACGTCGCCGAACGCGGGCCTGTGCGCGACGCCCGGGGATTCGTCGTGGGACGCGATGTGTACGTCCGCCGCGCCCCCGGTCTGCCTGCCGATCTGCACGACGGACACGGACTGCGACGCATCCCACCATTGCATCGCCGGGGGCTGCGTGCCGCGGTGGGCGGAGTCGACCGACGCCCCTGATCCGGACGCCGGCTCCGGCGATGGCGGTCTCGACGGCGGGACTCCAGACGCCGGGCCGACCGACGTGGGACTTGAGGATGTCGACCCTCGCGATGCGGACCTCGACGGCAGCTCGCCGGCGGACGCCGACGCGTCCGACGCGGCACCTGAAGACACCAGCGAAGACACGGACCCGGCTGGCGACGTCGACGTGGATGCTCCCGACACCTCGGACGTGGGTCCCGGGGATGTCGGTGCGATGACCTGCGTCGAGGATGGGGACATGTACTGCGGCCGGCGCATCGGGTTCACCGATCGAATCGCCGGGGCCAGCCTGTACATGTGCACGGACGGTGAGTGGGCCCGGATCGTGACGTGCGGGGCCGACTGCGTATACGTGCGCGGCAGCAACGACCTGTGCATCGAGTCGTGCCCCACTGCGGACCGAACCGAGCGGTTCTGTGGTTCGGACCTCGGACTCCCGCCCGAGAACGTCTACAGCTGCACCGACAACAGCGTGCTGCTCGAAGGGGTGTGCATCGAAGTCTGCGACACCGATGCGGCCGGCTTCGTCGGATGCACGGTACCGGACGGCCTGGACGACACCGGTGGCAGCGACGGCGGCGGCGGCGGCGGCGGCGGCGGCGGCGGTGGCGGTGGCGGTGGCCGCCCTCCCTCACCGCCCCCCTGACGCACGCGCAGATCCGCATTGGAGCCGCGTCCGCGCGGATGCGCCATGCGCCACGCACCACGTCGAGCCTGTCCCATGAGACGGTTCGCCCTTGTTCGGATCGTCGACAGCGGGCAGCATCGACGGACGCTGTTGCCCCGCCGAATTGTTGCGAATGGCCCACCCCCAGAACGCACTCCTCCACTGCCTGCTCGCGGTGTGCGTCGCTGTGCTGGCCTTCGGATGCCCCGGGTCCGGGGGCGGGCCCGGCGGACCGTCGCTCGATTCGAACACGAACTGGCTGACCGAGTGCTCGGCCGACACCGAGTGCGGCGGCGAGCTCACCTGCGAATGCGGCGTCTGCACCACGCGGTGTGACGACGACTGCACGCCGTTTGTCGGCGGGGTCTGCGTCGGCGCCGGGGACGCCGCGCGGGATCAGATCTGCCCGGCGGACGTGCCGCCCATCTGCCTGCGCGGCTGCTTCGCGGATCCGGACTGCGGCGACGGGTACATCTGTACCGAGCAACGCTGCCTGCCGGACTGGAGCAGGACCCAGCAGGACATCTCGATCGAACCCGACGCCGGCCAGATCGACGCCGATCCGTCGGACGCAGGCGAAGACACCGAGCCCGACATCGCGCCGGACGTCGAGCCCGACGTGATCCCCGACGTCGCGCCGGACGTCGAGCCCGACGTGATCCCCGACGTCGCGCCGGACGTGACCGAGGACGCGACCGAAGACGTTCCGCCCACGGACACCGGCGACGACGCGGACGTCTCCCTCGGCCCGTGCCCCGGCGGTGGGTCCCTGATCTGCGGCGCCCGCATCAGCGCGACCCGCGAAGAGATCTACCGCTGCGAAGACGACGGCAGCTACACCCTCGTCGACACCTGTGCCGTGGACTGTGTCTTCGTCGACGGCGGTGACGATGTCTGCGTCGACGCCTGCGAGACCGACCTGCTGCTGCCGTTCTGCGGCGACCTGATCGGCCTGCCCGCCGACCACCTGTACGCGTGCTCGTCCGGGCGCGTCGTCTCGCTCGGCGAGTGCCTCAACGGCTGCGACCCGGACGGCGGACGGGGGGGCAACGCGACATGCCGATGACCCGCCCGGTGCCCACCGCCCTGCCCACCGGCCTGCCCACCGGCCTGCCCACTGCGCTGCGCCTCGTCGTGTGCGTCATTGTCGCGCTCGCGTTCGTCGCGTGTACCGACGGCGGGCCGCCCCGGGGGCCGTCCCTCGACTCGAACACGAACTGGCTGACCGCCTGTACCGAAGACGCGGACTGCATCCTCGGCACGTCGTGCCTCTGCGGCCAGTGCACCCTCGGCTGCGCCGACGACTCGGCCTGCACGTCCCTCGGGGGCGGTGTGTGCGCGACCCCCGGCGACGCGTCCTGGGACGCGATGTGCACGGAACCCGCGCCGCCGGTCTGCCTGCCGATCTGCGCGACCGACGCAGACTGCGACGCCGAGCACTACTGCGTGTCCGGCGGCTGCATTCCGCAGTGGGCGGAGTCGAGCGCCACGAACCCGCCGGACGCGGGTGGCACGGACGGCGGCGGCACCGACGCGGGGGTGCAGGACGGCGGCAGCGACGCGGGCCCGACCGACGCTGGGCCGACCGACGCCGGGCCGACCGACGCGGCCTCGGATGCGGACCCGGCTGACGCGGACCCGGAGGATGGTGGGGCCACGGATGGCGGCACCGATACCGATCCGGACGCCGAACCCGACATCGACGAGCCCGACGCAACGCCGACACCGTGTGTCGAGGACGGCGCCCTGTACTGCGGGCGCCTCATCGGCACCCAGCAGTCCGGTGCTGCGGCCACCTACACCTGCGAAGCGGGCGAGTGGGTGCGCGTCGAGACCTGCGCCTTCGACTGTGTCTACGTCGATGGCGCGGACGATCTCTGCGTGCAGGACTGCCCGACCGACCGACCGGGGACGTCGTTCTGCGGGGCCGACATCGGCCTGCCCGAGATGAACGTCTATGCCTGCGCCGCCGGCCGGATCGCCCTCGAGGGCATCTGCACCCTGAGCTGCCGGATCGACCCCCGCGGGCGAGCCGGCTGCCAGAATCCGGACGCGGGCGGCGGCGGCTGAACGCGCGGGCGCGAGCCCGAACACGTCGCGCGTCGGGGACCGACGGGCCCGCGCGGCGTGACCTCGGGCGTGGCGGTCGCAGCGAAGGGCGACCGGCGCGAACCCGGACGCGGCACTTGTCGGGGACCCACGGGCCCGCGAGGCATGGCGTCGATCGCAGCCGAGGCAGCGAAGGGCGGCCGGTGCGAGCGCAAGGCCGTGCGGTCCCCCACGAACGCAGCAACGCCGCCCGGCGCCGAGGCGACCGAGCGGCGTCGCATGGACCGCGGGGCGATCAGTCGGAGCCGTCGCGGATCTCGACGATCTCCATCATGCCGCCGTCCTCGTGGTGCAGCTTGTGGCAGTGGATGACGAAGCTGCCGGTGTACGTCTCGTACTCCGTGAGCATGCGGATCTCGTCGCCGCCGCCGGGGCCGCCGCCACCGCCGACGAGCACCGTGTCCCGCCAGTGCGGGCGCGTGATGGGCTCACCGTTGATCGAGCCGTCGCACACCTGGAACGGGTTGATGTGGATGTGGAACGGGTGCGGACCGCCCTCGCTCGACAGGTTCCACTCTTCGAGGTGGCCGAGGGTGACGACCCGCGGGCTGTCCGGGTCGAACTCGCGACAGTTGATGTTCAACGCCGGGCCGGGGCCTCCTGCGTTGTCACAGAGCTCGCCGGTCTCGGGGTCGCGCTCCTGGGCGAAGATGACGTTCTGCACGCTGTCCGGCGTCGCGTCGCAGTCGACGAGCGGGCGCGCGACGGCCGCGAGCTCTTCGTCGGACGGGATGCTGCCGGTCGGCTCGCCCATCCGGGCGTCGACCAGGATGGTGAGCACGGCCTCCTGCTCGCCGACGCCTCCGGGCCCCGGGGGCGCCGCGAACTCCGCGACGAGGCAGTACGTGCCTTCGTCCTCGGGGGCTTCGAAGAGCACGTCGCCACGGTTGCCGGTGGCGAGGAACACGTCGTCGCGGGTATCGATCTCGGGGTACGTGATCCCGTCGGTGGCGTACTGGTGCAGCGCGATCGGCGCGTCGTCCCACGACCCGCAGCTGTCGTCGTTGCTCTCGTACACCGCGAGGGTCATCTCGTTCGTGACGCCGCCGTGGATGAACCGCCACCGCTCGATCTGCCCCGGGGGCATGGCGAGGAGCGGGTTGAGCTGACCGTTCAGGCTCGTCGGCTCGTCCTGGGCGAGCTCGCGGAAGTCGTTGACCGTCAGCGAGTCGGCGTCGCACTCGGTGCCGGGCCGCAGCCCGCCGCCGTCCCAGACCGGCATGTGCTGGAAGATCATGACGCGCTCTTCGGCGTCCGCCAGCCCCGGGATCTCGTCGACGTCGCCTTCGATGATGAGCGCGCCCGCCATGCCACTGGCGACCTGAATCGCCGTCGCCCCGTGCACGTGCGGGTGGTACCACATCGTGCCGGCGTCGTGCGTGTGGTCCTCGTCGAGGTCGTACCGGTACTGCGCCGTCATGCCGGGCATCATGTGAATCAGCACGTTGTCGCCGTAGAACTCCGTGCCGGTCGCGAACTCGGGCTGCACGTGCAGACCGTGCCCGTGCAGGTTCGTCTGGTTGAAGTCGTACGTGTCGCCGGGCCCGATGTCCTGCAGGTCCGACTCGGTGAAGGTGTTCTCGTAGTCGATGCGCACCTGGCGCGCCGACTCGGACGCGGCGATGCGCAGCGTGGGCGCCGGCACCATGCCATTGAACGTGCGCAGGCAGTGCGTCGTGCCACCGAAGTCGATGGCCGCGGGCTCCATCCGCAGCTCGTAGATGCCGTCGGTCATCTCGAGCTCCGGCGGGTTGGCGAAGGTGGTCGGGTCCTCGAACCCGCCGGTGTCTTCGCCGCCGCCGGTGTCCTCGCCGCCGCCGGCGTCTTCACCGCCGCCGGTGTCCTCGCCGCCGCCGGTGTCCTCGCCGCCGCCGGTGTCCTCGCCGCCGCCGGTGTCCTCACCGCCGCCGGTGTCTTCGCCGCCGCCGGTGTCTTCGCCGCCGCCGGTGTCTTCACCGCCGCCGGTGTCTTCACCGCCGCCGGTGTCTTCGCCGCCGCCGGTGTCTTCGCCGCCGCCGGTGTCCACACCGCCGCCGGTGTCCTCACCACCCCCGGCGTCGCTGCCGCCGGTGTCGGTGACGGTACCACCGGTGTCGTCATCGGGGGCACCGGACGCGTCGTCGCCACAGGCGGCCACGGACGCGGACAGGAGCACGAACAGCGCAGCACGCGCGGTGCGTCGAATAAGCATACGATCCTCTCTGGTTGTGAGCGGGCACGGATCACCATGCCACAAACTCGGCCCACCCCCAGGTGTCCGATCGGACACCCCCACCCCGGGGCGCACAACCAGCGCCTGCCGCCCGGCCTCAGCCCCCGGTCGCCGGGTAGTCGTGGTGCAGCATCCAGTGGAGGCCGAACCGGTCCGTCACCTTCGCGAACCGAGCCCCCCAGAACATGTCGTCCGGGGGCATCGTCGGCGTGCCACCGTCGGCGAGACGGGCGAACACCGCGTCGAGCGCGTCCGGCGACGACACCTCGATCATGATGTTCGACGCGGTGCCGTTCTCGACCGTCATCTGGGGCGGCACATCGCTCAGATTCAGGTACTGCCCGCCGATGTCGAGGCAGGCGAACATGATGCGGTCGGCCATCTCGGGCGGGACGTCGCCGCCCGGCATGTCACGCCAGCGCATGTCGGCCTTCACATCGGCGCCGAGCACGTCGGCATAGAAGGCCAGCGCCTCGGCGGCGTTGCCATTGAAGTTCACGTACGGCGTCACTTCGGTGATCATCATCGTCCTCGCGTGGTTCGGGGTGCGGCGCAGCAGCCGCGTCGAGGGTTGGACGAACCGCCGCGACGCGAATCATCGGTCGACGCGCAGAAAGCGCCAGGGGTCGTCCGCCGGGGTTCGATGCGGGCACCGCTGAGCGTTGGTCAACGCCCTGCCCGGCAGGGTGAAATCGGCACGGGAGGCGGAGTCACGAGGTGCGAATCCGCAGGTCACTCGGCGCAGGCGTCGAGGACGAGCGGCGCGCCGAAGAGCGGCACGACCCGCTCGACGTCGAGAAAGGTCGTGATGCCGGCGATCCGTCCGCCCTGCAGCTCAAGGGTGACGACGCCCCAGGCATGACCGTCCGCCTTGTACTGCACGAAGCCGGGCCCGCCGTTCGCTCGAATCGGCACCAGCCGCGACCCCTCGCAGGCCGCGCCGGTGGTGCGAAGAAACGCGCGTACGGCGTCTGGACCGCGCAGCCAGAGGGCGATCGGCGGCATGTTGAACGCGACATCATCGGTGAGCAGCGCCGCCAGTGCTTCGACGTCCCAGGCTTCGAACGCCTTCGCGTAGGCGTCGACCACCGTGTCGAGGGCGCCCATGTCGGACGCCGGCGCATCACGCTCGGCCGCAACCGGCGCCGGCACGGTCGATTCGCTGGCGGCGGGCTCGGTGGGTGTCTCGAGCTTCGCGAGAGTGGCGCGCGCGCGCTGCGCCGCGCTGTTCACCGACGCGACGCTCGTCTCGAGGGCGTCCGCGACGTCGCTGGCCGACCAGTCGCACACGCGCATCAGCAGGTGCGCGGCGCGTTGGCGAGGCGGCAGGTGCTGCAACGCAGCAACGAACGCCAGCCGCACGGTCTCGCGCGCCTCGACGGCGGCGTGCGGGTCGACCGGCGTCGCGCCGAGCCAGGCGTCGGGTACCGGCTCGATCCAGTCCTCTGGCGGACGCGTGTCGAGCGGACCGTCCGGACACCCCGGTGCCGCGACCATCGGACGCTCACGCCGGCGCCCGCGCTGTCGAATCGCGTCGATGCACACGTTTGTCGCGATTCGAAGCAACCACGTCTGCGCCGAGGCCCGGCCCTCGAACCCATCCGCCGCGTGCATCGCCTTGACCAGCGTGTCCTGCACAGCGTCTTCGGCGTCGAACGGGCTGCCGAGCATGCGATAGCAGTGCGCGAGCAGCGCAGGCCGATGCATGTCCAGTTCGTCGATGTTCACGCCGCCTCCCGGGTTGTGCGCGAGAACGTCGCGCGACCGGGGAGCGGCCGTCAAGCGGGCTTCGAGGGATGTCACGGGCCGCGAGGCCTGCGAGCGGCGATGCCCCGGGCCACGCGCCATCCACGGCGATGGTAGATCGGCGATCCCTGCTGTGGTTCGATAGGCGGCGTGGCGGGCCACCGTGTGCCACGCCACGGACCATCCCTCGAGACACCGTGTGCCCGTGAAGGACCGCTATCCCATGCTCTTCGAGCGATGCGCCGTTGCGCCTCGCATCCACCGTGTGTTCTCGACGGCGGGCCTCGCGCTGGCGCTCGGCCTCGTCCTTGCGCTCGTCGCGATGGGCGAAGGTGAGGTCGGCGCGCGCTTCAGCCGCGCGTTCGGCAAGGGCCTGATCCTCGTCGTGGCCGCGGCCGGATACTTCGGGTTCGCGATCACCCGCCGTGCCACAAAAGACCCGGCATGGGTCGCGCTCACCGCCGGCACGATTCAGCGGGTGTATCCGACCGGATCGGACATCGAACCGTGCGTCGGTATCGAAACGACGTCGGGTGAGCACGTCGTCGTGTCGTGCCAGAACCGCGAACAGCAGCAGGCGATCTTCGACGAGTTTCGCGCTGCGGGTGATGTCGAAATCAGCGACGCACGGTGAGGTCGCGCGTGTGCGACTGCGCGAACTCGCAGGCCGTCGCCACGCTCGTCGAGGCCGACGGGTCCGGTACCGGCGGAGCTTCAGAACGCCCAGCCGAAGTGCATCGTGAAGGCCCACGTCGGATAGGCGTCCGTCGTGCGCACTCCGTCGTAACCGCTTAGCGGCGCGTTCGACTCGAACGCATACCCGAGCATCGCGCCGAGGCTGTACGAGAACCCCGGGCGAAAGACCCAGCGCCACCCGAACGTCGCCGCCGATTCGAACATCGACCACCGCCACAGGGCCTCGGGGTCCGTCGACGATGACACCGGCTCGAAGGTCACGCGGGACACCAGCAGGGTGAACCGCGGACCGAGGTACGGGCCGTGAAACCCGTTGCCCACAGGGTGCCAGTGCAGCTCGACCAGCGGGCCCGCGCCGCGCCAGGTCCGGGTCCCTCGAACCCGTTCGGCGGTACCGTCGGACAGCGCGACGTATTCGGATGCGAGGCTGTCGCGCGCGATGTGCAGCGAGGTGCCGACGCCGAGCGAGAGCCGGTCCGAGAAGCTGTGGTGGTACACGACCTCCGGTTGCAGCCAGTACGCGCCCCACGAGGTCACCGACAGGAGCCCGACCCGCGCCACGACGAGGTGGTCCCGTGAACGATGGTCGCGCATGCGCAGGGCCCCGAACGACCGCCGCTCCCGAAACGGCTCGGTGATCGCGCCATCTGCGGCAGGCCCGTCGGCGGAGTCGCCTGCGCCCCGGTCCGCGCTCGCGTCGTCCACGCCCGGCTCCGCGGCCGTGTCGTCCGCACTCGGCGCGGCGCTCGTGTCGTCCGCGAAGGCCGACGGCCCGAGGCCGACGAGGATCGCGAATGCGAACATCGATCGCACACGGTGTGGCTTCACAGGGTCCCTCGGGTTGTTCGTTCGTCGAGGCGTGACCGTACCATATCGGGCGGTGTGGCGGCGACGGGGGGGCGAGGCGCCGGCGGTAGTTCGAGGCGCTGCGAGACACCGACGGCGGTGGTGCGGGGCGCTGCGAGACACCGACGGCGGTGGTGCGGGGCGCTGCGAGACCGCACCGCGGTGATGCGGGCCCCCCCGCGTCTGCTGCGCAGCCGCCGGCCCCCGTGGGGGCCTCCGGAGGCCGCCTGGACTCCGAGAATGCGGTGGTGGTCGTTCGGGGCGCTGCGAGACACCGTCGGCGGTGGTTCGAGGCGCTGCGAGAATGCACCGCGGTGATGCAGGCCCCCCCGCGTCTGCTGCGCAGCCGCCGGCCCCCGTGGGGGCCTCCGGAGGCCGCCTGGACTCCGAGAATGCGGTGGTGGTCGTTCGCTGCGCTGCGAGTCACCGACGAGGGTGGTCCGACCTGAACGATCCGGACGCTCGCCACCAGCACCTGCGGCCTCCGGAGGCCCCTGCGGGGGGCCGGTCACGGCGCGAAGCGACGGGGCGGGGGGGCCCGAACCGCCGGCGATGACCGTTCGAGGCGCTGCGAACCGGCGCCAGCGATGTTCACAAGCGGCGCTACATGCAGGGCCGCGAAGCGAACGAAGAGCGGGAGACGGGAGCAACCGAGCACGGCTGCATCAAGCAGCCGAGCGCAGGGCGGTAGTACGACTCCCGTCCGTCGCTCGAGAGAGCGAAGCGAACGAAGAGCGGGAGACGGGAGTCGAACCCGCGACATCCAGCTTGGGAAGCTGGCGCTCCGAACCCCGGCCCCTGCATTTTCAGCAGGTTACAGAGCGCGCCCCCGAACATGCGCGAACTGGGGCGAACTCGACCCAACACCGCCGCGAGCCCGTATAGACAGTGGCCTTGAGACATGTGGAAAAGGCCAGCTGGACGACCATAGTGGCCGAAGTCGTCTTCGACGACGGGCGGAAGGTCACGGCGCTTCTAGCGCTCGTGCGCCCCAAGGCTAAACCGGACGGCCGAGATAGGTGGAAGGCGAACGCAGCGAGGCGATCTGCAAAGAGCCCGGCGAAGAAGCGCCACGCTGCACGTTGACCCCACGGTAGCAGTTGGTTCAACAGGGGTGAAACCCCAAGTTCTGGTCCTACGAAGAGTCCGGCAATTCTCCGATGCGAACCTACGAACGCCGCGACTCTTCTCGTGACTCTCGGTCTCGGTCCAGCTTGAGCCGCCAGCAGAATTCACGGGCGAGCGCCTTCTCGGTCGCCTTGTCTGTTCCAGGCGACACCGCCTCACAAATCTCGTGGCCGTAGCGATCAATGAGCGCGACGTTCAACCCATCTACGTCAATCGACCACTTCATATTGCCCCACGTCCGTCCAAGCGCGCCGTGGGTTCCCTCTCCGTGCGCGTACCACCGAAGAACCTCATCCTGGTGTGTCGGATGGGAGAGGTACTCGCGTAACCACGCCCGGTCTGAATCCGCCCCGTATCGATGGATTACGAGCAAGGCGCGATTCACGTTCGCGTAGGCCAGCTCCGTCTCGCCAAGACCGACGAGCCAGCGTCGCACGTTGTCGGCAACCTCGCCTCCGAGAATCTGCTCACCCTCGCGAGTGATCACACCCGCCAACAAGTCTGACTCCGGAGCGCGCGCGTTGAGCACCAACAGGGGGCCCAACTCTGGTCGCCCGCGCTCGACCGCGTCCCGTAGCAACCCCAAGCGCTTGTCGGGAGGGGCCACTTCGCAGAGCTTGCATACGAGTTCGGCGAGCCGCACCAGCGGTCTCTGAGACTCGACCGGCTCGGGACCATCCGGCTCGATCTGTCGACTCACCCCCGCGAGGGTGATGGCTAGGACTTCCTTCTCCGAGTCACGAATCGTATCCGAGAACCACTGGAGCTTCTCCAGTATCTGAGCCGGATCAGTCCCAGAGCGGAGCGCAAGCGTCACGACCTCGGAAGCTTGCTCGACACCCGACTCGATCCCATGCCGGAGCGCTGCACGTAGTTCTTGATCTGAGATGTCGTTGCTCGGAAGGCCCATTGCCAAAGCACGGGGAAGGTAGAACTTCGACCGAACCCTCTGGTGCCGGTCCGCGTCGTCGATCGTAACGGAGGGGTTCAACTGCTCCGGACCGACGGCGTCCCGAACTGCGGGGAACAATGAAGCAACCAGGTTTCGCGCAGCTTGGCTCTCCATTGGCCCGTAGGGCTTGAGACGCTCGTCGAACTCCTGCCTCAGGTGCCCCACGTCGGCCGACTGCTGCTTCTCCACCACACTGGACCACATCCTAGCGAACTCGTTGTAGGCCCCGCCGACGAAGATAGTCGGGTGCTTCCTCACAAGGTCGTAAACCGGTGGAAACAACGTCCGCAACGCCTCGAAGAAGACGGCATCGTACGGGTCCAACTCTCCTTTCAGCCGGGGTAGTACAAATCGCACAGCGCTCCCGAACCGGACCGCCTCCCGGGGCGTCTTCACGCGCGGCGAGACACAAGCGTCGAAAGTGGTGGCGAAAGCTCCATCGTCGGAGGCAATTCCCACCTCGGCAAGGAGGTCGCCGACCTCGTCGTAGACAAAGTTCCGCAGTGTCGATGGCATCACCGGGGGGATGTCCAACGGTATCTGCACGAGCTTCTCCAAGAAGGCGTATCCAGCGCTGCCAGAGCGGCCGAAACGACTGCTCACGGCGTCGGCTACCATGTCTCGGTCGTAGGCCAGCACGAAGACGAGGCCGGGGATCCGGGTGCATCGCTTGATCGTCCGGAAGAGCCGAAAGGTCTCGTCGGCGTCGAGCCGGTCGATGTCATCCACAAGAACCACGACCCGCCGCCCCGATGCTGCGATGGCAGTTCCGATCGCATCTCGGCTCCGAGCCAGATCTGAAAGTACGGACGATACGCTCCGGGCGATGAAGTCAGCGGTGGCACTTGAACTTCCGGTCAGCTTCTTCGCGATCTTCGCGAGCCTCGCGAGTCCCTTCTTAAGCTTCCTGTCTCCACCCGTTGCGGCGGAGTCGAGCTTCGCTAGAAGGTCCGCCAGCATCTCGGTCTCATCGTCGGCCAGCCACGGATTGAACTCGATGACCTCGCACGCGGCGCGCAGCTCCTTGGCCACGAAGCCCACCAAGGTCGTCTTGCCCTCTCCCCAAGCACCGTTGATTGCAACGACCACGCTCTCGCTCACCGGTAGCTCGGCGATCATGTTCGCCACACCTTGAGCGAACGGTAGGCGGTCGAATCGGTCGAGGGACGGGTCGTCAATGGGCTGGTCGGGGTTGATCGTCATCGTGGTCCGGTGTTGGACGCCGGGAATCCTCTGCGGAAGGCCCGAGGCACGGCTATTCACGGTGCGGGGGCCGTTCAATCGTATACACCCCGACTCCTCCCCAAAGTCGAGTCAAACCCGCGCCACAGCTTCACGATCCCGCACGGGTATGGCTATCGGTTCATTCGGGCTGACCGTGAAGCTCTCGGGTAGGGACGGTCTGGCTGGCTACTCGGTCAGCTTGTCCAGATAGACGCCGAGGTCCGGCAGGGAACACCAGTGCGGCGCGAGTCCCCCCCCGCCGTGGATCTCGAACACGGGGAACAGATGCTCCGCATTCGGGACCGTGACCACGTAGTGATAGACGTTTACTTCCGGCTCCCCAGCCTTCGGGCTGGTCTCGTGCCTTACCCAGTCGATCCCAGCGACTACCTCTTCCCCATGCTCTCGCCGAAAGCGCCCCAGACTCCCGCTCGAGAACACGGCGATCGTGTCGGGGTTGGACAGATGACCGGCGATAGCGGGCGTCTGGTTAGAAAGCAGTTCGCGGACCGCCCAGTCGTCTTCTTGCCCCTTGTCCCGGAAGTCCCGAACCAGCAGATCGAAGGTCCCGCGCTCCAAGTAGAAGCTCGGCTTCTGCCGCTTCTTCACCTTCCTTCTCTTCACCATGGGATCGGTTGGAACTGATCGCCGCGCCGCACGAGCTCACCTTCGAGCTTGTCCGACTGGTAACGCCAGTCGCGGTACTTCCGAACGCCGTGCGGCGGTTCGACGCCCTCCGGACTCGCTTCATCCTCGTCGAAGGCCCGACGTAGCGCTCCGTGGAGCTTCCGGAGAGCCTCGAGCGAAAGCTCTGACCAGACCGGCTCGATTCCACCGAGGTGGAGGTACATGAGCTTGAGACAGCGATTCGCCGGGGTGTCTGCTGGTTCGCCGGAGATCCGGCGCATTTCTCGCCATTGCACGAGCCCCTGATCCATGAGTGGCTGCGTCAGCAACGTGAGAACAAGTCCTCGTTCAAGATCTTGTTGTCGTTCGGGGAATGCGAAGCCGGACACTGTTCGCGCCGCACACTCGACCTCGTAGCGCCAGAGCTGGCCCGCGTTGATGCGCTCGACTACGCGGTCCTCGTACTTCTGTTCCTCAGTCATGCGAACCTCCCGATCAACTCTCGCGAAAGGGTAGGCACCGTCGCAATCCCACCAAGTGACTCTGTGCGGGTCATGCTCGACGCACCCTAGACTGATTCCGCACGGGCACGGGTACAGCCATCTACGCCGGGGAGCACAACGTGAACGGGTAACCGGCACTTGCCCATCTTCTCGGAATCTCGCCGATCGCGGCTCCCGAGCGGGCAAGCGATACGCGGTATCGACGAAGATCGAGCGAACTGGGCGCGGGAGTCGGCGGGCGTAGTCCGTAGCAACGGCGAGGCTACGCCGGAACAACGGGGTCCGCAGGACGGGTACTCGGCGATGAGTCCGGCACTCGATCACAGCCGGATCGTCCGTACCACCATGTGGTGCCTTCCCTCGGCGCTTCTCAGAAGCTGCGATCACTACCTGAGATCAGGCCCAACGCAGTACTCGTCGAGAAGCTTGGTCTTGGACACTCGTACCTCGTCGGTGGCCTTGGGACTGGCCAGGTAGCCACGGACGAGTACTACTTCGTCGTGAAACGCAGCCGTGCAGCGCCATTCCGTGGAGTCCGCGATCTTCAAGAATTCTCGCTCGACGACAGGCATAGGCAAGACTCGCGACTCCGCCTTCTGGACGAGAGAGCCAACGAACCACGGGTAGACCGCGAGGCGGGGGCGTGACCCATCGTTCCGCCTTACGAGGAAGAACTGGTGCGGGGGTGCATCTCTCTTCTCGTAGAGGGCGAGGATATCTCCCATGAGGAGGTCGGTCTTGTCCGGATAGTCTTCCAGTACCACGAACTGATCCCCGACCTCCCAGCCTTCGTCGTCACATGGTCGTGGCGTTGGGAGTTCTTCCGCCACCGCTTTCCTAAGGGCCGGTCTCCACGCGAGGCATCCGTTCGCCACCGCGAGCAGGCTCAGCCAAGAGCCCGCATCGTCTACCCATCCGATGCCAGCCAAGTTCGGAATGACGCGATAGATTGCCCATGAACCTGCGACGGAAGTGGCGAGGACGGCCATGAGCCGCCAACCCGGCATCCGGAGTAGCGCGGAGACGCACACCCCGATGGAGTAAGAAGCGAACCCGATTGATCCAGCAGCGGATAACTGGGTCGGCAAGTGGGAAGGCAAACCCATTGCCTCCTGCACTCCCCACTCCGTGGAGGTTGCCCATGAGACCCCCAGCATGAAGGCTGCGACGCTCACCCCGAACGTCGCATCGGAAAGGAGCGCGTCGCGTGCAGCCTCTCGCGAAGCGCGGCCAGCCTCCGCAGTCTTGATCGACTTGAGACGATGGCGCTCGCGACGTGCGGCCGCTCTTTCCGATCGCCCACTGATCACGAATCCGAGTATGTTGCCTCCCCCTCCCATTGCGACCAGCAGTAGAGCAGCCAAGATGGGATCGCGCAGGACTGGAAACCAAAGGATCAGCATCTTTGCCGTCGCCAAACTGACTCCTGCGCCGAGCACGACGAGCAGAACCCTGACGGAGGGCGTCAGCCAGCGTATCGGGATCCCATTTCCAAGTATCTGGCGGAGCACAGTCAGCGACCTACATGACGATGAGAATTCCCACTGTAGGGGCTCACGTTCAGAGAGGACAGGTACAGCCTTGAGTTCGAGATGCCAGTGAGGTCGTCACCTTCGCCCACGTCGACCGGTCCCGCCTCTCCATCACCCACCGATACACGTCCGCGCGCCGGTATCTCATACCCAGACCGCTGACCCGGACGAACAGAGGCCCAATTCCCTTGCACCCCCGCGAGTCTAGGCTCGATCGGCTAGGGGACGAGCACCACGCTGTTGAAGTAGGCCAGAATCGAGGACCGGAACGCGTCCCCCACCGACGTAGCGAACCGGACTGCGTTAGTGTCTGAAGCGTAGAGCCAGTTTCCATCGAAGTCGTAGTGGGCCACCTCGAACACGACACCGGACCGCAGGGGTGCGCCCCAACGGGCCGTCCGAGCCGGGTCCTCGGACACCATCCCTCCCGAGCCGTCGCTCATTACTCCCGTCGCTGCACGAGCAAACGCTCCACCCTGCCCCGCAACGTCGCGCTCGCCAATCCAGTGTTCTCCGACGCGCGTCATCGCCAGACTCAGAAACGGCGTCGGCGGGTCGCCGAACCTCACCCGCTGAAACACCTCACTTCCGAGCACCCCGAGATCCCGCCAGTTCCAAGAGTCGTTGTGGAACTGTATCGCGACGCTCAGGTCGGGGTCGAAACCGTACGCTGCGACGAAGGCTCGCATCGCGTACGCTCTATAGCCATCAGCTCCGAAGTCGATCTGACACTCGCGGAATCGCATGTCCTCTTCACTGAGAGCGGGCTCTTCGCTGAGCGTCCACGGCAGGACTACCCCGTCATACGTGAACACGGCTACGAACTGCCCGTCGACAAACTCATGAAGCGGGATCCCACCCGGCCCAACGGCGCGCGTGTTCGGTCGAAGTGCGCGGGTAGCCGCAGACACGAGCAACTCGTTCAGACCTCGCTCAATCTCGTGACCGAGACCGTTGTCGCCCGACAGGCACTCGGCGGACTCGGCTGGCGACCCGTGCCCGGCGTCGAGGATCAGAACCCCGATCTCGTCGGCTGGAATCCGCACCGGGGCTGAGAG
>Ga0070729_10001851_pt1 | contig 29834 bp, 25 predicted proteins | sample tdDd472_FD_66725 | JGI IMG/M metagenome (GOLD analysis project Ga0070729, IMG submission 66725) | Marine sediment microbial communities from the Atlantic coast under amendment with organic carbon and nitrate - tdDd47.2 | ecosystem: Environmental > Aquatic > Marine > Coastal > Sediment | place...
TACTCGTGATTGATATATATTTCTGACACCTGCCGGATAAATTGTCTTTACTACATGAACAGTGTCAGCAACATTCCAACATTTGGAGCAAACTTCGAAGTTCTTTGATTTCTCAATAATATATCTTCTATGATAATCACATTTTTTTACCCGATAAGCATTTTTGGGTACAAAGACAAAATCCGTTTCAGGACAATGCTCATTTGGAAGCAATCCGCTCTCTGTACAAATTTCAACAAGTTTAAGCGAAGAATCTGGCCGCGGGAACCAATTATTCTCATTGTTTTCACCGATAGCATTGAAAATTTTGAACAATATTGGTCCGGCAGCACTGGAACCATAAAGGTCAGTATTACCTTCACCCGAAAAATTACCACACCAAACACCAACAGTCCATTCAGGATTGATGCCGATTGCCCAGGCATCTTTCTGTCCGTAACTGGTACCGGTTTTCCATGCAACTTCCATTTGGTTGGAGAAAAGATGCCAGTAGGCTTCCTTCCCGGGACGATTCACCTTTTTCAATGATTCCATCACCAACCAGGCTGCTCCAGCGGAAAATAATTCATCACTAACGTCATCCTGATCTTCTGCAAATACAATTTGTCTGGCTTTCCCGCTATTTCCCAAAGCCAGGTACAATTGTGTCAATTCCATCAATGAAGCCTCTGCCCCACCAATGATCAATGGTAATCCATATTGAATTGCTCTTCGATGAAGCGAACTGAAACCTGCTTTTTGTAGAAAATAGTAGAAATCCGACAATCCATAATAATTTAATAATCGAACTGCCGGAACGTTTAATGAATTGATAAGCATATCAGAAATTGTTACCAATCCACGAAATTCTTTGTCGGCATTCTGTGGAGCAAATCCGCTGTAAAAGGTCGGCAAGTCCTGGATTTTGGATTCCATATTGTAAGGGCCACGATCAATCACTTTTGCAGCCAGAAATGGTTTCAACAAACTGCCGGTAGATCGCATTGCCTGGATACCATCCACCTGACCGCCAAATTGTATATCATAAAAATCCTGGGAACCAATATATGAGCGGATTTTCCCGGTTTTTGTTTCAGTCACCAAAATTGCATAATTATTTATACCATGACTTTGCAGGTATTCCACATCAACTTTTGCAACGGATTGAACCAACTTCTGCATATCATAATCGAGCGTGGAATGTATTGTATTATCTCTACAGTTTTCCAGTACAAAATTACAAAAATGTGGCGCAAAAAAAGCCAATCCTTTCCGTAATTTGGGAATTGGTTCTTCACAACTTAGTTCATAGGTCAATTCATTAAAATGTCCTTGTTCATACATTTTTTTCAGAAGTCTATTACGCTTTTTGAGTAAAAGTTGTCGTTGTTTTTTGAGATTTATCATAGAAGGAGAATTCGGCAAGATTGCAAAAAGGGCTGCTTCTGCCCAAGTGATGGACTGAAAATTCCGTTCGAAGTAGCGATATTCCGCAGTGTGAATTCCTACAGTATTTCCACCCATGGGAACGTGGGAAGCGTAGAGTTGAAGGATTTCATCTTTGGTGAAATGACATTCGATTTTGAATGCGATAAAGCATTCCAACAATTTATTCACAAGTGTTCTGCTCTTTGGTCTGGATAATCTCGCCAATTGCATCGTAATCGTACTACCACCACGCACAATACTTTTTCGTTTAAAATTCAACTTCGCAGCATTGAATATCGCTAACAAGTCCACGCCTGGATGCTTATAAAATCGTTTATCTTCAAAAAGGATTAATGCTTTGAGATATTTATCCGGCAGTTGTTCTTCAATAATTGGCATTCGGAATTGTTCATCTTCAGCAAGCGTAACACGTAGCATTTTACCGGATTTGTCATAAATAACACGGGAATAGGTTGTTTCATCAAATAAATTACAAGGAAGAATCAACCAGATAATAAAAAATAAAAGTGGTAGGAATAGTATCAGCCATTTTTTTGATTTTATTTTATTTAAAATTTTCTTCATTGTTTTATATTTAGGGCTAAAGCCCTGACTATTTTATATCCTTTATCCACGAGATGAATCTCGTGGCAATTCAAATTTTCAAAATTTAATATTATCTTATCCCTATTTCATAAGGAGTTATTTCAGTGATATCTAAACCTTAAAAACAGTTTATAATGATAAATCATCCCGATTTTTTTACACATATGAGTAGCCACGCCTTTCAAGGCGTGGATTAATGCCAACCATAAATCCGGGCTTTAGCCCAAAACATCACAATTTCTTTAAAACCTCAAATCCATACTTCTCAATAAATAAATTCCATTCTTCTGAAAAGGATTTTTGACGATGATGATTTTCCTGGTTTTTGATATACTCTCTAACATTATCTATTCCATTATAACTCACAGAAACCGCAATATACTCTTCCTGCCAGGCAAAATGCTCTTTTACCAATTGATTTTTATTGATCCAATGAGATGATTCACCTTTTAATAGTTGTGCTATTTTGGAAATTGATTGATCAGCGTTCATTGATATCAACGCATGAACATGGTCACTACATCCATTTATAAAATCCAAATAAATACTCTTTTGTTTAGCGTTTATTCTTATATGTTCGAAGATTTTTGATTTTATATCATTATTCAATAAAGGAAGTCTATTTTTCGTAGCCCAAATAAGATGAATCCAAATTTTTATATAGGGCATTTATTTTTCCTCCTATTTATTGTTGGGGGCTAAAGCCCCGGTTTGGTTCGTTTCCTTAGTCCACGAGATGAATCTCGTGGCAACTCAATCTCTTAGCAAGAGTATCTTTTCACCACCATCTGAGTAGCCACGCCTATTCAAGGCGTGGACTAAATAAACTCAAATAATCTGGGCTTTAGCCCAAAATCCACCATAAACGAGCAACCTTCCGAAGATATTACCAATCAGTAAACCAAATTGATTCATTTCTTCATCATTCAAAAGAATAAATCTATGGAAGGGACCAATGCATTCCTCTGCGCTCTCTGCGATTAAAAATTACTTAACAACAACCTTCCCCGACTTAATCCTCGAATAATAATCTGGTGAATACATCGCTTCCAAATTAACCGGAGGCATTACATAATCACCTTTGAAAGTAGGATTGACTTCAATAACGAACTTTCGACTATTTCCATACAAATCAAAAAACCAATTCACTCGATCATCACGGATATCCATATATTCTGCTGTTGATGGATTCAATTGACGAATCCATGTTGGCAAATCCTCTTCTGACATCCTTGGATTGATAATCTCCCAACCAGCAGGAAACATACTGGACAACGCAATTTCCTCGATGTTTTCACGTGTATCAGATTCAACATGGTAGACTATCCAAAAGGATTTCCCCTGATCCTGAGAATCAACAGAAATTGTATTTCCATCTTCGTCGAAAAAACTTCTGGTAAGTGACAAACCCTTCTTCTCAGTTTTTACAATGTCTTCCATTGGAATACCGCTTTCATAGAGATAAACAAACAATGGAGCATCGGAGTTGGACTTGATTTCGATTTCTTTACCAAACAAATCACTGGCTTCAATTTCCAACAAATAATCTGATAACATGTATTCTTTTTCTTCACCTTCAATTTTCACTATAAAGGGAATATCACTTTGAGTAAATCCGGAATTTAAATAAAACTTGGACAATGCCAGCAATGTGAAATTCAATTCCTGAGTAGAAAACCAGCGACGATTTTCGAACTTTTTGGTAATCACTTTCATCAATTTATTGGCTTTATCAAAATCTTTCATCAGCACAGCACAATAAGCAATCAATGCCTGGTCACGCAATTGTGATCCGTAGGTTCCGGCAAATTCACGATATTCAAGAACATTCCGATTTTCACCATGCAAAATCTCTCTGGCTGCACTTTCTTTACCAGAAATATAGTAAGCAGTTGCCAAAAGTGTTTTTGATACCGGATCCATTTTTCCGATATAATTTTCTCGTAATAAATTCATGGAGCCAAACTCAGGATTACCAGAATATGCCAACACAAAAAGTGTATAGGCTTGATATCTATAATTTTTCTCATCTTTATCACGGCATTGTTTTTTGGCTGTTTTCAACCAATGATTTTCCAAATCAGAAGGAATATGATACCCAAGTTCTTTTGCTGAAAATAGAAAATGTCCAACATAGGATGTACACCAATTGGTATTTTCATAGCCTCCGGGCCAATAGGAAAATCCCTTGGAATTTACAAACAATGGCAATCGTTCAATTCCTCTATTTACATTGCTATGAATCCTCTGTTCTCTCTGGGTACTCAAATCCATCAAATTATTCAAATAAAGTTGTGCAAAAGTTGACGATGTGGTTTGTTCGATACATCCATAAGGATAGCGAATTAAATGATTGAGGTGTTTTTCCAATTTTATATCGGGAATCTTGGTAAAAACCAGTTTTGCGGTGTTTGTATTTTCCAGACCGATTTTATTTGGAACAAGGGTCAATCCACCTTTATTCATAATGATTGTATCAGTCACTTCTGTCATGTAAGGATTGGCAGGACTTACAGGAAGGTCAACAGTATAGACAGTCGTTTCATTGGCAGATTTTGCTGTTAATGTGATTTTTGCTCCACCAATAATCTCATTGGCTACCACTTCAAAATAGACCTCTTTTTCACCTTTTTTATCAAATGTGACAGAATAACTTTCTGCCATGATAATTTCTAAATGCTCTGATACTTCAAGGGAAACATTCACATCCTTAATGCTATCTTCCAGGGCAAAAATTGAAACAGGCAATTTAAACTCATCGCCGGGATGAATAACACGTGGAATTGTTGGCAATACCAACAGCGGTGTTTTCGCGATCATATCTTTTTCAACTGAAGTAAATCCTCGCTCGCTACATCCAACCAGCATCACTCTCATGGAACCAATATAATCCGGCATTGTGAATTCAAAAGTATTCTCGGAACCAGCCTTCAATTCCGGCAATTGACGAAAAACAACCGCTGCTTTGAATCGTTTTACACGCTGAGCAGCATCCACCCCGGCAAAGGCCTTCTTCATTGCCATACCACCACCAATAGTAAATTCATTGTCCACATCAGGTAGCAATGTGCCTATTATTTCATCATAATTATCTAAAGTAGTCGTTCCCAGGCATAATTTCTGGTAATAAAAATCCCATGGACGAGGTGTCTTGAAATGTGTTAAATCCAATAATCCATTATCAACAATTGCGATAGTTGCTGAACCCGCCTGATTACTATTATTGCGGATGGTTATCTCAAATTTTTCTTTGGGTTTCACAACTTCAGGTACATCCATCTCAAAATCCAATCTTGTATCGGGATCTTCCACAAAAATTGGTTTGATTCCATAATTACGAATTGGAATATCATTTTCCATCTGTCCATGAGGTTGAATCAGACTGAGTGACAAATAGCAATTAGGTATCATTTTGTCAGTAATATTAATATTGACAGAAGTATTTCCGGCACTGACTTTTTTGACCTTCTTCTTCAAAATTTCACCATCTTGCTCAATTGTCAGCAAGTATGTTCCTTTTGATGGAGAATCAAAATTTACTTTTGCTTTTTCTCCGGGATGGTATTTTTCTTTATCAAAGGTGATTTGGAGGAAATCCTGTTCTTTTTCATCTTCTTCACGGCTCCTATCACCCCACCAGGAAACATAAAATTTGATACCACAACTGCGTCCTGTTTTTGTATCCAAAACATGGATATAATGCAATCCTCTGTCCTCAGTTTTTACTGTAAAATCTGTAGGTTCACTCCCAGACATCAGAACCTGTGATCCCAAACTTATTGTGTGTTTTGCTTTCCGAAAATCTTTCTCTCTACCATTATTGTGATATTCCCACCACCAGTAATAATGATTCACATAGTGTGTGATTTTCAATTTGTGATCCGTCACCAACTCACCGTCCAGATTGCTCACAACAATTGGAAAATTATAATCTACATTTCGTTTCAGATAACGGGATTCAGGAACTTTTATTCCAGGTAAAACAGTATCAGACATTACTAAAACATTTTGATATTCAGTGACTTTGCTTCCACCTTTTTCAGAAACAGTTACTTTCAATTGAGCATTAATGCAATTCACTTGTTCAGCTTCTTTTTTGAAGGCATAATTCACAGATTTTTCACCCTGATCATCAAGAGTGCCTTCAGCAAATACACGATTTCTACTTTCGAATTTTAACATTGGATCTGAAAAACTATAATCAGTCATTTCACGAACAACAGGATTTCTGGCAGAGAGGAACATTTCTCCAAGTACTGGCAGATCTGCTCCCGGAGCACCAAACAAATATTTTGAAGTGATTTTACCTTCCAATTCCAACGGCTTTCCAACAATTTCATCGGGAAAATCCATTTGAACTTTGATTCTATTGGGTTTCACTGTTTCTATTTTCAACCATTGATAATATTCTTCTCCAGTAAAATGCAATTCAGTTTTCCAGTTGCCGGTTGGCGCATCATAAGCAACAGGTAAATCAAAGGTGCAATGTCCATATTTACCAACAGTAGTCTTTTGCTCCAGGATTACCTGATCCATTGGATTTCTCAGCTTTAGGATTACAGGTTGGTCAGCAGGTGGAATTTCAGAATTTGTACGAATAATTGAACTCAGGTGTACTTCATCACCAGGACGATAAACTCCACGGTCTGTGTACATATATACTTTCAGTCCCTTTTTACCTTTAGTCGTGCCGGCAACATTGAAACTACTGGTTTCCCATCGCTTGCCATTCAACTTGATCATGGCATCTTCACCACGAATCGAGTAGCCATCATCTTTGATAAAAACAGCACAGCCATTTCGATCGGTTTTTGCAGATTCAATGACCTTGTTTTGATAATTGTACATATCGAGGTTGTAATTAACAACAGGTTCAGCCTTGAGGATATCAACAGCGAATACATGGGTCTCATCCTTGGTCTTTTTTACTGTAAGCGCTACATCTGAGAGCAGTACCAATTTTGATAATCGTCCATTTTCATTATAATATCCATTACTACCTGGAAAGGAATACCAATCATCTGAACCTTCATAATAGAGTTGTCTGTCAGTGACATTTTCTATACGACTCACAACAGGATATAGTAAATCTTCTTCGGAAAATGTCATTGTAACGATATATCCAGTATTAATATTTTTCTCCAATATTTTCCCAATATTTACATTATTCACATTCCAGATGTTTCGTTTTGCATTGATTGTAATATTCCCTGAATAAACCTCCTCTCCAACTCTGTACAATTCACTATAATTATTCATATCAGTCAGAGAATTCTGCTGTAGAAAAAATCCCATATTCTCTTCATAAACCTGAAAAACAGTAATATGGACTTTTTTCAGGTTTACAGATTTGAACTGTAGTGTATTTTCATTGGAATTTGGAAGAAAAACGCCTTCGGACAGCCACTCTACTTTAGGCTTAATATTGGAAAAGGTAATTTGTTTGAAATATGTGCTTTCCAGTTTACGACCATCAGCAGCAGGCAATCCTTTTTCAATAGTCAAACTATAATTTTTCCCTGCCAGGAAATTAGCTTTTACAATCAGATATTTATCACGTATTACCAATTCATGTTCAATCTCAGGTTTAATTGTAACATAGCCTGAAATATCCATTTCTGTTTCTATTTTATCAGAGAACCTGACACCAAACTGCTTTGTGTTTTCATTCTCACTCATATCCATTGAGGTAAAAACTTTAAATTTCCCAATTTCAGTAATTGTAACCGATTTTGACCATTCTTTTTGAGATGAAGTATAGTTTTTAGGTAAGGTGATATTCAGGTATTGTACAGTTGGTTTTAGTGGAAATGGAGAAGATTCAATTTGAAATTCTGTTTCACTATTTGATGTGACAACAAAACTCCAGTTTTTATTTTCAAGTTTTAATTCCAGGTCTTCCTGAAATTCCATCAAATCAACTTCTTTGTAGAAGGATATTTGTGCAGATAATTTCACCATACCTTTTCCAGCATCATTTACAGGCAAAAAATCATATTCGAAGTTTTTCAATTCCTGCTTTGGAGTGGTGAATGAAAATTCAACAACACTGACATTATCATGACCTAATAAAATCTCACCCTTAAGAACACCTGTATATTCTGTATCCATTTGATAATTTTCATCAGGTATAAAAGCGATTCGGTCTCTTGATATCCATTTTGCATGACCATCAATAGGCGGTTCAAAAGTAAATGGGGATTCTGTCAACACAATATTTCGTTGATGATTGGGTATCATGTATTTTTCAAATTTTACTACCAACTGCTGGTTAAGTGAAATAATCCCAGAAGGTCTATATAACACCTGGTTCTGCAAATCTATAAATTCTGGTTTTTCATCGGTCGAAGCTGTTGAATCCCAAACCACATTCACTGTCGTTTGCTGCTGCTCTTTTGTCTCATTCTTTTTAGAACATCCGAAAAACAAAAGACTTACAACTAATAACAATAATAATTTACTTCGCATTGCTTCACCCATCCATTTTAAACTTTATCTCATTAAAGATATTGACCTGCTATAGAGTTTACATATTAATACTGAAAATTTGTACCGCAGATATCTTGTAAAATTATTAATTCGAAGATTAAATACCAAATTAAAATATAATCTTGATTTAATAAAAAATATTAAAATCGAACTGGTTGCAAAATACACAATAACTGAAAAATTTATTTTAATTGCCACGAGTTTTAACTCGTGGAATGAAATTTCCTCACACATTGGGCTGAAGCCCAGATACTGTTGGTTTCTCTGTCCACGAGTTGAAACTCGTGGCAAATCATAAACTCTTAATTATTCCAGAAGACAGAAATACTAAAATAAAAAAGCCCCGACATATGCCAGGGCTTTTTCAAGAAAGGATTTATTTATTTCAACAACTTATTATACAACTCCCTGATCGATCATTGCATCTGCAACTTTTACGAAACCAGCAATGTTCGCACCTTTAACGTAATCTACGTAATCACCTTCAGTACCATATTCAACACATGCATCATGGATTGAGATCATGATATTGTGAAGTTTTTCATCAACTTCTTCTCTTGACCAGTTGATACGAAGTGAGTTTTGTGACATTTCAAGACCGGAAGTAGCAACACCACCAGCATTAGCAGCTTTACCAGGTCCGTAAAGTACTTTTGCATTGTGGAATACTTCAACAGCTTCTGGTGTACAAGGCATATTTGCACCTTCAGAGATACACATTACGCCATTTTCTACCAATTGCTTTGCATTAGCTTCGTTCAATTCATTTTGAATTGCGCATGGCATTGCAACATCAACTTTTTGTTCCCAAGGACGTTTATTTGCATGGAAAATTGCATTAGGGAATCTCTCAGCATAAGGAGCAACAACATCATTATTTGTAGCTCTGAGTTCAAGTAGATAATTGAATTTTTCTTCTGTGTTGATACCATCTGCATCATATATATATCCATCAGGACCAGAGATTGTAACAACTTTGCCACCAAGGTCAGTTACTTTTTGACAAGCACCCCAGGTAACATTACCAAAACCGGAAATTGCTACAGTTTTACCTTCGAAGGATTCGCCTTTTGTGCTTAACATTTCCTTTGCAAAATATGTTGCACCAAAACCAGTTGCTTCAGGTCTGATTAATGAACCACCCCAGTTGCGACCTTTACCAGTCAAAACACCTGTGAATTCATTTCTCAATTTTTTGTACATACCGAACATATATCCGATTTCTCTACCACCAACACCGATATCTCCAGCAGGAACATCTGTATTTGGTCCAATATGACGGAATAGTTCACTCATGAAAGCCTGGCAGAAACGCATGATTTCATTATCTGATTTACCTTTTGCGTCGAAATCACTTCCACCTTTACCACCGCCCATTGGCAATGTTGTCAAACTGTTTTTGAAAATCTGTTCGAAACCGAGGAATTTCAAAATACCAAGATTTACAGAAGGGTGAAATCTCAAACCACCTTTATAAGGTCCAATAGCTGAGTTGAATTCTATTCTGAATCCTCTGTTGACATGGATTTTACCATTGTCATCCATCCAGGGAACACGAAACATAATTGTTCTTTCTGGTTCTACAATTCTTTCCAGAATATTTTTTTCTAAATAGATTGGATTGTCGTTTACAAAATCCCATAGAGATTCTACTACTTCACGAACTGCCTGATGAAATTCTTCCTGAGCTGGATTTTTTTTGATTACCATGTCCATAAAAGAATCTACTGATGAATACTTTGCATTAGCGCCCATTAGGACCTCCTTTTTTCTTCTTTTAACTTCTCTATCTCACTCTCAAGTGTTTAATTAACGTGAGTTCCATCTAAGATTGTTCTTCGAATGTCGCGTTTAAATCCCCCTATATCCCCCTTCAAAAAGGGGGACTTGCTAAAAATCACTCTGCGATTTTTTCATAAAGTCCTCCCTTGAGAGGGAGGATTTAGGAGGGTTTAAACCTAATATAAATCAAGAATGCGTAGATTGAACTCACATCATTTAAAAAAGCGATATCTAATTTGACAAAAAGAATGCCACCAAAAGATTTGTATTAAAAAATTATATCTTGTCGTCGCTATTTTTTTTTATTTCAATGTAATTTGTCATTTACTTGATTGTATTTTTCCAATTTCAGGAAAATTTCAAACAATATTTTTGTCAGAATCTGGATTTCTTTCCCAAATATTGGAAAATATAAGATTTGCTACAGTCCATCAAAAGCTGGATATTCCAAGGTACAGAAGGCACAAAGAATTATATAAAAAAACCTCAGTGTACTCTGTGCCTCTGTGCCAAATCTTCCAAATTGAAGTTTCACCGACTTTTTTCCTTAATTATTAATATTGAATATGTTAAATTTGCCCTGATTTTTGGTTCACGATACACTGAATAATCAAATCTTATCAAAGGAAAGAGGAGGTTCAATGCCACAGAACTTACTGACAATTTTCGACAAAGATCGAAGCAATCTTATCAAGGCGATTCAGCACGTACAAAAAGAAGAAGGATTCATTTCAAACGATCAGATTATAAATCTGGCCGATTATTTTGAGATTCCTTTGGTTGATGTGGAAGGTGTTATCACATTCTATACTCAATTCAAAAGAACAAAACCCGGAAAATTTATTGTGCATGTTTGCGATGGAACTGCCTGTCATATCAAAGGTTCGGAGAGAATTGCCAACTGGATTTCCGAGATCTTGGGAATCGCTGATGGTGAAACTGATGCTAAAGGACTTTTCAGTCTGGAAACTGTCGCCTGTCTTGGTTGCTGTAGTCTTGCTCCGGTAATTGCCGTCAATGGAAAAGTTTACGGAAACCTGGATAGGAAGCAATTACGTAAAATCCTTCATACATATCAGCAGGAGGCCAAAAAATGATTAACAGAATAAAAATCGGAACCGGAAGTTGTGGTATCGCAGCAGGCGCTGATGAAGTTTTAACATTTTTCCAATCTAATATAAAAGATATTGATATTGTGGAAGTTGGTTGTATCGGTCATTGCTATGCCGAACCTCTAGTTGAAGTAGAAACTGATAATGGCTCAATATTTTTCTCCAATGTAAAGGCAAATGATGCCAGTCTACAGAACATTCTTGAACTGGGAGAAAAAGATCGACTAACATTTTCAAAAGTAAGAAAAGACAAAGAACTGGTTAAAGTCTCCAAACTTGCAGGCCGCATTAATCCTGTATCTTTGGAAGAATATAAAGCAAATCATGGTTATGAAGCATTAACAAAAGCATTAGAAATGACACCAACTGATGTTGTGGATCAAGTAAAAATCGGAGGACTCCGCGGTCGTGGCGGCGGTGGATTTCCTACTGCAATGAAGTGGAGTTTCCTGGCCAAACATGAAACCGGAGAAAAAGTTCTCATCTGTAATGCTGACGAAGGTGATCCCGGTGCATTCATGGATCGTTCGTTGATGGAATCTATTCCTCACCTGGTGATGGAAGGAATGCTCATCGCTGCACATGCTACCGGAGCAACCCAGATTTTTATTTACGCTCGAGCGGAATACCCTTTGGCAATTAGAAATCTCAAGATTGCGATTGAACAATTACAAAACGAAAAACTACATATAATGGATGGCAGAGAAATCCAAATCGTGGTAAAAGAAGGTGCTGGTGCATTTGTCTGTGGAGAAGAAACCGCAATGATCCATTCTCTGGAAGGTTATCGCGGAATTCCAAGATTTCGTCCTCCATTCCCAACAGATAGCGGATACAAAGGCTATCCATCACTGATTAATAATGTTGAAACCTTTGCCAGCGTTCCTGTACTTATCCGTGAAGGTGGCGAAGAATACGCCAAAGTAGGAACTGAAGGCAGTAAGGGAACCAAACTCTTCGCACTTGCTGGTGATTTAGCATTTTCCGGTATCATTGAAGTTCCCATGGGAATTACCATCGGTGAGGTGGTTTATGAACTGGGAGGTGCAGAAAAAGGCAGTGTAAAAGCAGTCCAGATCGGCGGCCCATCCGGCGGTTGTATCCCGGAAGAACATTTCGATACACCTATCGATTATGATTCACTTGGAAAACTCGGTGCTATCATGGGATCCGGTGGTTTGATCGTCATTGGAAAACAACGGTGTATTGTAGAAACTGCCAGATATTTCCTGGATTTCACATCTCGCGAAAGTTGTGGAAAATGTACATTCTGCCGTGTTGGAAATATTCGATTGCTGGAAAGATTGGAAAAAATCACTTCCGGTAATGGATCGGAACAGGACTTAGCATTTCTTGAAGATATGGGACCCAAAATCATCAAAGGCTCACTCTGTGGACTTGGAAAATCTGCACCAAATCCGGTACTATCAACATTGAGATTTTTCCGTGATGAATACCTTGAACATGTGAATGATAAAAAATGCCGTGCTTTGGAATGCAAAAATCTTGTCAATGTAGAAATCGACAAGGAAATCTGTATCGAATGTGGTGCATGTATAAAAACCTGTCCAGTCAATGCAATCAGCGATGACTATGTAGTTGACAATACTGTTTGTACCCGTTGCAACAGTTGTATCGAAATCTGTCCGAAGAAATGTATTTCCAGAACTTTGGGAGGTAACAATGAGTAATATTAAAATAATTATAGATCACAAAGAGTATTTGGGAAATGCTGGTGATACAATTCTCAAAATTGCCAGCGACAACAATATTTCCATCCCAACTCTTTGTCACAATGATAAAATCAGTCACACAACCTCATGCTTTGTATGCGTAGTGAAAGATGTGAATACCGGTAGATTCATGCCTTCATGTTCTGCAATTATTTCTGAAGGATTAGAAATAGAATCCAGTTCCGATGAAGTATTTGAAATGCGTCAATCAGCGTTGAATCTCTTGCTATCCGAGCATACTGGCGATTGCGAAGCACCTTGTACAGTTTCCTGTCCGGCTCATGCAAAAGTAGAAGAGTATGTTCGTGCCGGGAAAAATGGAGAGACATTGAGAGCATTGGAAATTATCAAACAACGAATTCCTTTACCAATGTCTATCGGACGAGTTTGTCCAAGATTCTGTGAAGTTGATTGTCGTAGAAATGTGATCGATGAAAATCAGCCGGTTGCTATTAATGAATTTAAACGTACATCTGCTGATATCCATTTCGATGAATATCTGGAAGATTTACCGGAATTAAGAAACCAGAAAGTGGCAATCATCGGAGCGGGCCCAGCAGGATATGCCGCTGCCTATTATCTTCGTCGTGAAGGTATTGGCTCAGAAATATTCGAGAGACTGGAAAAATCTGGTGGAATGCTGAGATATGGAATTCCGGAATATCGTTTACCAAAATCAATCGTCGACAAAGAATATGCACATCTGGAAAAAATGGGTGGCATTTCTATTCATTACAATAAAGAACTTGGAAAAGATATCACTCTTGACCAATTGAAAAAAGATTATGATGCTGTGATTCTGGCAGTGGGTTCCTGGAAACCAGGGTCAATGTACGCTGAAGGTGAAGAATTAGCTGCCGGCGGTATCAAATGGCTGGAAGATATTGCTCGCAATGATTGGTCAGGAGAAAATCCCGGCAAAACCATTGTCATCGGTGGTGGAAATACAGCCATGGATTGTGTCAGAACCGCTATACGCTTGGGAAGTGATGACGTTTTTTGCTATTATCGTCGAACTGAAAAGGAAATGCCAGCCGAGGAAATCGAAATCCACGAAGCCAAAGAAGAGGGCGTCAACTTTAAGTTCCTTTCGGCTCCGGTTAAAGTAGAAAAGCGTGGCGATAAACTTGTAATAACACTTCAGGAAATGAAACTCGGTGAACCCGATGCTTCCGGCAGAAGACGTCCAGTTCCTGTTGAAGGCTCTGAATACGAAGTGAAAGCCGATACCATTATTGCTGCTATTGGACAGAAAACTATCGCCCCTGAAGGTGCAAAAATCAATAAATGGAAAGACATCGAAGTCAATTCCAGTAATTACCAAATGGATGAAAATGTCTTTGCTGCTGGCGATTGTGTCACGGGTCCCGCAACTGTTGTAGAAGCTGTCGCAGCCGGTAGAGTTGCAGCCCTTGGTGTAAAAGCCTATTTCGAAGGCAAGGAACACAAAGAATCATATAAAATCAATGTGACTCGTGGGCAATGGCAATCATTACAAAAAGATGACCTGGTTTATCTCAAGGAAATGACAGATAGAAAGCGAGAACCATTGACCTTCATTCCTATTGAAGAACGTAAAACAACCTTCAAGGAAGTGACTAAATCCTTTACAGTAGAACAACTTCAAAAAGAAGGTGAACGCTGTCTGGAATGTAGTTGTACTGACAAGGTTGATTGTAAATTCAAAGAACACTCAGAATCATACTTGGCAAGTCCAGAAGCGATTCTCGGTGTGAAAGAATCCTACAATGTAGATACTCGTCATCCATCTATTATTCTTGATAGAAATAAATGTATCAAATGTGGAACCTGTGTTAAAATTTGTAACGAAGTGGTGAATGAATCATTGCTTGGTTTCGGAAGCCGTGGATTCACAACCAACATCACAACTGCTTTTGGCGAAGTTCTACCAACAACCTGTGCAGAATGTGGTCAATGTATTGCAGAATGTCCGACTGGTGCATTAGGTTGGCGAATTAAATCATAAAAAGAATTCGGATTTGAAATCCGCTAACAATAGATAAAAAAGGCGACATTCATCTGTCGCCTTTTTTCCCAAAATAAAGTAATAAAATTTCATCCATTTGAAAAAATTAATCCTGAGTTTGAGTAGCCACGAGATTTATCTCGTCGATTTAAAATATTTTTATAAAGGGCTAAAACCTGAGATGTGCAGTAGATTTATATCCACGGCTTAAAAGCCATGGTCATTCAACTTTTTAATGGAATATCTAATTTCATAATCTAGATTTATTGTAATCACAAACAAAATTCCTTACATTTAAAGCATATTATTAACAAAAGTAAGGAATTAAAAGAAATGCAAGCCAAAGTAACCTCCAAAGGCCAAATCACAATTCCCAAAAAAATCAGGGACTATATGCAACTAAACGAATCTGACAAAGTAGACTTTAAGGTTGGAGAAGATGGAGCAGTCTATATTACAAAACCTCAGAAATCGATTATGGATTTGTGCGGTAGTTTAAATAAATATAAAAAAGATAGGCCCGTAACTGTCGAAGAAATGCATGAAGCCGTATTAGAAGTTGCAGCAGAAAGACACCGCAAATGCTTGGAATAGATACCAATATTCTTATAAGATTTTTCGTACAAGATGATGAAAATCAATTAAATTCTGTAGTTGAATTATTTCTAGCACAAGAAGAGAAAAAGGATAAAATATTTATCTCTAATGTGGTATTGGTAGAATTTGTTTGGGTTCTTAAAAAAACTTATCGAATACCTAAAAGTGATATTTTATCTTCTCTTAATAAAATAATATCAAATTCTATTTTCTGTTTTGAAGATAAAATCATTTTTTCCAACGCCATTGATAAATATTCTAATAATGGTGGTGATTTTGCAGATTATCTTATTGGTAATATTGGTTATAGATTCAACACAACTACTACTTTTACCTTTGATAAAAAGTTGAATAGAGATGAACATTTCACATTATTGAAGTAGGAATAACCTACTCACCCTCAAATATTCTCTGAATTGGCAATCCAGGTTCTGCACCCACATCTCGAGGTTCACAAAACCAGATTAATTTACCAATATCATTTAATCTTACAGGACAGTCCTTTGCATCCGGATGGGTTTTCTGAAATATCTTCAACATCTTCTTTCTCATCGTTACTAATTGCTTATGATTTTTGGCTGAAACATCATGTTTTTCAGTTGGATCATTTTTCAAGTCATAGAGCCCTTCGGTTACACCAAGTGGTCCCAATCCTGTTTTGTATTGCAATCCCAAATCCCGTTTTACTGTGGTAAACATAAATTTCCATTCCTTTGATGAAACCATAGCCAAATTATCTTCTAAATATTCAGAAAAAACATAATCTTTTCCCTATTTACAATCACCTTTGAGAATTGGTAAAAAACTTGTCCCCTGGAATGATTTTGGAGATTTGGTCCCAACTGCATCACATATCGTTGGTGCCACATCAATGAATTCAGCAAGTGCCTTAGATTTTACATCCTGCTCAAAACCCTGGACAATGATTGGCACTTTCACTGCCTCTTCCAACATGGTATGTTTTTCAAAACGTTTGTGGTCATATAGCAGGTAACCATGATCACTGATATAAATCACTAATGTATTTTCATCGAGATTGAGTTTTTTAACTCCATCCAGAACTCGCCCAATATTTTCATCCATGTATTCCACTGATGAATAGTAGGATGAAATAATTTTTCGCTTTTCATCATCTGATAATCCTTTGAATATATCAAGGATATGACGGTCATCTTCAGGACTTCCATCCGGCAATATTATATCATCAGGATTATACTTATTCGCATACTCAACTGGAAATTTGAATGGCTTATGAGGTTCGTGAAATGCCAACCACAGGAAAAATGGTTTCTCCTTTTGAGATTGCATGAATTCTATTGCTTTATCTGCGAAGAATTTCCCCTCAGAATCATCATAATATTCCCATTGTGGCAGATACTCAGCATTCCACTTGTATTTCACTGAATTCTTGTCTGCAATTTGGTCATGTGTTCTAATTTTAAGTGGAACCGATTGTGGAGGATTTGTTTTCAGATTCTACTTCCAATCTGGAATTCCGATATTGTAGTCAAATCCAAAAGTTGGAAATCCACCACCTTCATTATAATATTTCCACCAAATCCAGCTATTCCAATGATCTTTTCCAATAATACCAGTTGAATATCCTTTCGACTTCAAATGTTCTGCAATTGAATAATTTTTTGTATCATTGAATGGAGTAAAAAGCAAGTTCACACCTGTTGCATGTGGATATTTTCCAGTAAGCAACGATTGTCGGGATGCACTACAAATTGGAGAATTGGAATAAGCATTGGTAAATGTCACTCCGGACTGAGCCATTTTATCAAGGTTTGGAGTTCGCACTTCGTTTCCACCAAAACATTTTAAGGCTTTATTAGCATGATCGTCGCCGACATTGACGACAATGTTTTTGAGTTTCTTCTGACCATTTAACAAAGAACAATTTGCCAACGGAATTGTTGCTGCTGTAATCCCTGCAATTTTCAGAAAATCTCTTCGTTTCATTCTATATCCCCATACTAGAATTTCAAATTATTACCTCAACAAAATACACTTATGGGGCTTCATAAAATTCTTGGTCCTTAATCGATATATATAAATTCCACTAACCACCTGCAAACCTTTATCATTGTCTCCATTCCACTGAATAGTATGATATCCTGGTGCAAAGGATTGTTTCACAAGAGTTTTCACCTTTTGTCCTAATAAATTATAAATATCAATATTAACTTTTTGTAATTCCGGAATCTGAAACCTAATCATTGTTTCAGGATTGAAGGGATTGGGAAAATTCTGATCCAATCTATAGCCTTCTGGCACTTGTTCCTCATCAATATCTGCAACAACATCTTCAGTAATTGTACCTACTAATGTGGTAACACTTTTTGCAGGCAGGATAATATCGCCACCTTTTCCACTCATCCCCTGATACTCAAAATCCATATTTTCAGCAGTTGTAAATACATCATAATATTCTGCATGTCGCTCACCGAGGAGATTGGCACTTATATCTGCATCACTGTTGTTGATTAATACAATTGTCTGTTGTTTGGATTCAGGATGGATAAAAGCAGAGCCCAGAATACGATCATCTTCAACAACTACATCCACACGCCTTGCTCCTGGACGAATGTATTTGAAATAATTCTTTGATGTGTAAAAACTGGCAGTTGGAGCATTATTCAACAGTAAAGTTCCCTCAATATTCCACAAAGTCCACCAACTGACATTTCCCCAAACCAAAGCACCATGCATCGCCAATGCAAGATCAAAGGCACTGTCCCAGTTTTCATAAGCAGGATAGGTTTCTGTCATCCAGAGTTCACGCTTCCTCGCCATGTTGGAATAATCGTAGAGCGCACTCCACTTCGTCCAGTCGGGATTCATCCCCACTACACCACTTTCATCATAGCCATGGGTTGCGATTGCTGATGAATATGGTTTTGCATAATAATTATTATTAATTGCATCAATATATTGATACATAGGATAATGTTGTTGTGTAAAAACCTGCTCTGAATTATAAATCACAGCATCTATATTTTCCCGCTCAAATCGTTCTCCCATCATTGCATGTAATTCGGCAAACATATTTGGTGACAATACTGCAGAAGCATAAGGCTCACAAAAGGCTGGTTCATTCTGGGGACCAATTCCATAAAGTTGTATTCCTGCTTCCTACTCTAACATTCGATATGCCGCTTCCATGCTTTCACAAAATTCATCGTAGTAATGTGGTTCCAGAATATTGTCTGTGTCCTCATAATTTGGTGCACCGGCATAACCATATGCTACAGATAGATTCCGCTTCATCCAGGCCGGTGGTGACCATGATGTCAGGATAATATTTTCCACACCTTTTTCATGCATTTCACGTAAATATTCAAAATTGAAAGCACTTTTATTATAGGCAGATAAATCAAGAACATTTGGATCATTATTATCATTGGCAGGTTCGATCTGGTTGGATATTAATCCAATACGAAGTCCGGATGCACCCAAATCTTTTGCATAAAGATCAATCAGTTCAGGATGGTCGGGAAACATGTAAGTCCCAAATCCATGGATTTCCTGATATAGTGTGTCCCTTTCAATGACAATATCTACAGAACTCACTTGTGCCATGATATTTACGTCAAAAATCACTGATTTGTCATTGGAATTTTCAGCAGATGCCGTAATGGTGATAGTGGCTTTTCCGGTTTTGTCTGGTTTTGGTGTATAAAGCAAAGTCGCAGTATCAGTACCAAACTCAAGGATTTGCGGAACCGAGATCAGATTTGTATCACTGCATGCAACTGATAATTCCACAGGATTTTCGTTTTTCAATCCTGCTGAAATGCCAGTCAGTTTCACCAACTGCTCTCCAACATTTTCATAGATTGCAAGATCAGCAATGGGATCAATCATACAATATATTGGCATTGGAGGAACAAGACTGTCAGGCACAGCACTTCCGATCAAAAGATTTGAAATATATACCTTGCCATTATTTATCGGAAAAGGCCACCCAAAAGAGGTAGCGTAAAAGAATAAGCAGCAAGTGCCTTGAATTTATTATCACCATCAAAATTGTCAGTGTAACCACCAGCAAATATCATTGATATAAGAATTAGACATAATAATAAAATTTTGTATTTCATACTTCTCTCTCTTTCAGGAAATTATAAAGATCCAAAATGATTTCAGGGACTTCTTCCTGAGCGATGAATCCTTTATCAGGATACTCAATGATCTTTTGAATTTCATCCAGGATAAATTTATCCTGATCGAGACCTTTTTGTGAAAAAGCCCTTTTCTCCTCTTTATAAGTGGTTTTAGGTGGGCAGTTCCAGAAGGTAGATTTGGGAAAGTGTTTCTTCCAGGTCAAGGCTGCTCGTCTTTGCCGTGCAGCCTGTGTTACAAGCACTGTGGATATTTCATAATTTCCCAGATCATAGGAAGGTGCCGATTCCTTCATCAATTTTTCAGAAAATTCCAGATTTTCACCGGTATTAGATGATTTACTTTCAATAAAAATGTCACTCCCAGGGATCTTTGGATAGTGTCGTTGAATGAATTCCTTGTAGACTAATGCTTCCGGCTCCTCAAGGTCAGCAGAACCATTACCAATTCCACCAGAAAAGAGAATGATTTCACCAAATCCTTGGCGATGTAATTTGGCACATCGCTCCGGCACTTTCAAATCAAAACTACCTAAGCCAACAATGACATTACTATGATGTGGTTCTTCCCTTAGATATAGATAATCAAAAAGGACATAATAGATTTCATTAATAATCATAAGTTCCTCACAAAAAGGGTTTTCATATTCATTTTACATTCTTCAACACGAGTAAATTTTTATTCCTCCTGTTCTTGATTTGAAACGAAGTTTGAATCAAGAACAGGATTTTTATAAATCATAGATTCAAGTCATACTCATTCTTCATTGCGATTCAAATCTCAAAGCATCATATCTTCCAAAACCTTCACCATTTCCGAAGCATCCATTTTCAATTTTAGATAAGCATGGTTAGATTTTACACCAGCAACCCATTTGTTGTCACCATTTTCTACTACTACACATTTTCCACCATCGATTTTGTCCCAGTATTTTCCATTACCATCTTTAATAGCATACAAAACCGATGTTTGATCAAAGGAAGCATGGAACAAAATTCTACCTTTAAAATCCTTCTTTTTCCAGGAAGCATTTTTACTGAAATGCATAAAACCAACATAGATTGGATGATCTTTTGGAATATCATTGAAAACATCTCCAGATTGAAGTGCCTGTCCAACTTCAAAACCACTGAAAACAATTGGTACATCAATATTGTCAACAATATATTTTGTTACACCGGGCATATCAGCAAAAAAATTCCATTCCTTTTTACCTTCTGGGAAATGACCTCCCATAATGGAAAATTCTTTTACTTTTTTACTGATCAATTCTTTGCCAGACAATTCCGAAATGGCGTCAGGTTTGGATTCCAACAGTCGCTTGATGTTGATCATTGGCCCTACTGTAATGATTGTGATGCTTTTATCTTCGGCTTTTGATAGAATTCTACGGTAAAGTTCTGTTGTTCCGGGCACATCCTTGCAAGTGAGTTTATATCCTAAATGAGTTGCAACAGGCTTTTTATAAAACCAATCCTGTGTAAACACATCATCTTCCCTGCCACCAATCAATAAATTTTCATACTTATAGTATCTATTTAATGCGTCTACATGAGGAACAGCATATTGCCCATTACTACTACACATCACAGCCAGTAATTCACAATCTCCCTGATCAACAAAATAATGCAGCATTGCCAAAGCACTCAGATCATCTGCATCCCCACCAAGATCAGTATCAAAGATGATTTTCACCTGGGCAGATGAGATTGCACAAATTAAGAGGATGAAAAAAATAATTTTCTTCATTTATCACTCCATTATTTATTATTTAATAATATGATTTCAGTAGTTCAAAATTGCAGATTATATTCAATCAAATGACACTCTACCAGGAATATTTAAATCTTTCCGAACTTTCATCAAATCATTGATCTGCTTTTCATCCAGACATTTTACTAGGCCATTTTGCTGAGCGATATGTAGAATTTTTGCGTAATGTTCAAGCGTTTCCATTCTGAAATAGGCTGTTTCCAGATCAATACCAAAACACAATGCTCCGTGATTTTGTAATAATATTGCATCACTATTATTTACATAAGGTTGAATCGATTCGGGAATTTCCATAGTAGAAGGTGTTGCATATTTTGCAACCGGAACCACACCAAGTGTCAAAATTGCTTCAGGCAATATCAACTTATTCAGAGCGTTTCCCCCCACAGCATAAGCAGTAGCAAAAGGTGGATGTGCATGAACCACCGAACCAATATCATCACGCATTTTGTAGACTTCAAGATGCATTTTCACTTCGCTGGAAGGTTTATATTTAGGATTTTTATCAAAAACTTTCCCCTTGCCATTAACAGTTATAATCATATCTCTGGTCATGAATCCTTTACTTACTCCAGCTGCTGTAACAAGATACTCATCATCTCCAATTTTTACAGTAATGTTTCCATCATTTGCAGCTACATATTCACGTTGCCACAATCTCTTTCCAATATCAATCAACTGATCAATTATTAATTCTTTATTCATTTTTCTCTCTTCTACTAAAAACTGATTTGAGTTTTGTCCTCATTATATTCCATTCCTGTATTCTTTGCTCTAGCAACAGTTGTGACCAACAGGTTTTTGGATTTTTTAATGGGTTTCTTGTCCATGCTGGAAACCAAAACCACGGCAAAGGGAGTTTCTATAGAAATCTCAACTTCGTCCAGGTTAAAAGTCTTTCCTTCAGAGAATCCAATACAACCCTTTGTGCCGGGAGTATTAATTGTGAAATATCCATCCTTTGAATAATTCCAATACAACTGCCTTGTATTTGATGTAATGAACTTTGATTCCCTTTCCCAATATTTAACAAAATCTGGCTTTTCTGTTTTAGTGAATTCATCAACAAAATCAACAGCGATTCTTCCACAAGCCAAAGCTTTATTTGGTGTAATTCCATGAAAACTTTTTTGATCACGATCCTGTAGTAAATCCTCCCAGAATCCCATTTTTCCATCTATCAATGAAGGAATATGGATAATTCTTATAGAAACAATTTCACCTTCTTTCACATCATTACGGTAAATCATTGACGCCATAGCAGGATAAAGTGCTAACTGTGTCGGCGACATTACGTTGTAGATTCCGGGTGTATGAATTGTTTCTGTGAAATGGGGAAAATCTGAAGCAAAAGAATATGATGCGTCCCAGCCTTGCACTCCCATTCCATAAGCTGCAACAATTGGTGATCCTTCAGCAATCCATTCATTTTGAATCAGGCTCATCCATTCAGAAAAAGAAAATGGTGCATTTTTTACTTGCTGAAATCCGGATACCAACAACCCACTTCCAGGTTCGGAAACCATGGAGCGATTTTTACATTTTCCAGGATGAAAAGTGTGTCCGGTTCCACCGCCATGATAGTTGTGCCGATCGATCAATCCCATGATGACATCTGTATGTAAATTGTAGAAATGTGTAGGGCCTGAACCCGCCTGAAAACAGGAACCTATAATTGTTCCTTTGAAGCCGGTTTCACGTATGGCCTTTTCAAATCTGCGATAAAATTTCACCTTGGTTCCATCTTCAAACATTAGGTCATTACCAACATTTTGTACAAATCCATGAATCCCAGCTAGTTTCTCTAACCAATCAGTCATATTGAATTCACTTATTCCCAGTTTTTCTGAAGGTTTGAATTCATACCATTCATTGGCATGTATAGAAGATAATAGTAATAATAATAGAACAACCTTTTTCATTTTTCAAGATCTTTCAAATCTTTGTAACTAATTAACTTTATATTTCGCTTTTTTATAATTTTTTTTACTTTTTCGCTCGTTAATATCTTTGTTACATTATCTCGTTGTTCAGCAACTTTCCAATATCCATCATGTCCTGTTGCCTTCATTTCAGGAACGTTCATTCCCGGATGTTCTACATATAGATATTTTCCCGGTTTCAATTTCTTCAATGTTTCTATAAATTTGGATTCGGCATCCTGTTCCTGATCAATTTTCTGTTCTTCTCCATAACTTCCAAAATGAATAATATCGAAATCAGAAGGATCAATATCAAGATCATATTCAATCGCTAATTTCTTAACTAAGTCATACATTTCCTGACTAACACCAGTAGAATTAATTCCCATATGACCTGAAATGTGAGATACTTGTGGAATATGTTTCATTGCCATCTCAATTTGTGCCCGAAGTTCCACTTCCACTTCCTTAATATCTGGATTAGCATTCCAAAAAGCTTCTGCATTTTCATTGACCCAATCTTTTTGTCGAGGATAAAAATATCCATTTGAATCAACCATAGATGGAGCGTAAGTCAATGGTCCCCATTTATAGTTTTCCCATTCACTGGTCAATGTCAAATGGACACCCACATCGTAATTGGGTCGATCTTTCAGCATCTTCACTGCTTCCAGAAACCAAGGACATGGAACCATGATCTCTACAGTTTTGGATATTCCTTCATCAAAAGCTTTGATACATCCGATATTGGCAGCATGACTGGAACCAATATCATCAGAACGAATGATGAGGTAAATATCTTTGTCTTTTGAGAAACCATTTGCTATTAGCAGCAAAATGAATACAATCAGCAATATAATTTTTGATATTTTCTTGAATTTCATTTGTTTCCCTCAATACCAATTTTCCTCCGAAGTCTCTAAGACCTGGGAGGTATTAATCATCATATTAAAACTTCCCCGGTTTAGCAAGCCTCAGAAGTTAACTATCTCATTGATGGACGAATTCCCTAATACCCTCCCTTATCATCCAAAATCAGCACCCAATCATTCCCACGTTTTGTTACATTTGGTGGATCATATTCCTGGACTTGGTCTTCGTCCATTACAACAATGGTTTTCAATTTATCATTGGTTCTTGGATTGAACCAGGTGGCTTCAACTTTATTGAACTCAATTTCTGAAAAATCAACCTGAAATGACTTCCCGGTTGGAGCATAAATAAAAGAAAATCCATTCCCGGAACAAGCCACTAAATATCCTTCGGGATCATGTAAGTTTTTCGCAATCAATTCCTGATGTGGTTTCATGGTTGTAAAATCTCTGGACATTACTAATTCTTTCATAAATCCCATCTGAATGGCCCCACTTTCATCCAATGCTTCCCGCCAGGTAATGCGATTTTTATAGGTCAAAGGTTCAATCTGTTTGTCATGTTCATACATTTGCCAAACCGGATTGCAACCATAAGTGTGACCACATGTTCCACTGAAAAGCGACCAATAAGCCGTTTGGCGAACATCGAAATCATCGAACCGGCCATTTGCTACTTTTTTCCAGTCATAATTAATAGGTAATAATTCATATGCAGGCTCGGAATTCAGTGTTGGTTTAGGATTATCAAGTTGCCGGTCAAAGGCTACAGCTTTGTATGCACGCTCATTATTGCGTTTTTCATGATAAGATCCCCATGTATGCATATCAATCCATCCATCCTTTTTGAACCATCGAGATGAAGATTCAAAACAATGATATGTCATAAAGGTTTTCCAATAGGATGACTTTTGGTCGAAATTTCTATTACCTGATACACCATCTGTGATACCTTCTGCAATTGCTCGCCAGATTTCGACACCATTAGCAGCTTCATCTGGAAGACGATCACCACCAAGAATCCAGACTATTTTATCATTATATTTTTTAAACCGATTCCCAAGATAATATCCATAATCATATCCCATATCTGGATTACTGATTACTTGATTTCCCTTTCGAGGTGTTACAAATTCACCCCAACAAGGCAAAACACCCATAATCAATCCATGTTGAATACCTTCACCAATTATCCATTCAGCATGATCCCAATAATCATATTGTACAGAATTGTTAAAATTGTTTCCAGGCGTGATATCCAATTCCAAACGGTAATCATTTTTTAAAGGAAAATCGCCATAAGGATTGGAGTGCTCATAGGTCATAAGTTCAGGAATAAGTACACATTGGATTATGTTAAAACCTTTTGCTGATCGATTTTGAAAATAATGGGTGGCTTCTTCCCGATCCAATCGATGGAATAATTCCCAAGCCGTATCACCAACCCACAAAAATGGTTCACCTTTAATGGTTTGTAAAAAACGTTTATTGGAAGATACTCTTAGAGGTTGAGCAATTAATAATTGTCCTATTAATAATACAAATAATGCTAAAATTCTTTTTTTCATTCTTACTCTCCTCATTTGAAATTGAATATTGATTTACAAATCAATTATGATATTGTATTTCATTGAAATTAAAGTTATTTCATAATATTCAAATTTTTATTGATCAAAGCAATTCTTTGCTCAACTCATTTTGCACTTCGCAAACCATCTTCAGGTGCAATCAAATGTCCTCCTAGACGATAAATCACTTCTAATGGATCTTTCAGAGATGTAACAAATAGATACAAAACATAGCGTAATCCTGAAGTAGTATTTCGTGTACCATGAGCCAGATGCATCCAACCTTCTTTGGTCTTGATTGGTGTTGGGCCCTGTCCATTTTTCACTTCTTTGATTGTGTGGTAAATATAGGATTCGATGATGATCTTTTTTTCGATTACTGCTTTTATTTGGTTGCCAAAGGTCTGGAAAAAAACGATATCGCCAGCAAATACTTTAAACGCTCACAAAACTGGCAAAACCTCTGGAAGCATATTGAGGATAATAGTGCCAAAGGTTTTCTCATGCCCAAAGATGCCAATGGAAAGTGGGACGAAGATTACAAAGGTCGCAAATGGGACAGTGAAAAAGGATGGATAGAATGTGAATTCTCCGTGCATAATGGCGGTACCTGCCTGGATTATTTCTATGAAGCTCCGGTCCAGTGTCAGCATAGGTGGCTTTTCATTTACTGGGATTTTACCCAAATGCTGGTCAAGATTTATACTTGATAATAGCTCCGCATTTCGACAAAACAACTATTGATTTAGGGAATAATAATAAGTTAGAGATCATTGCTCATGACCTTTCCAATAAAAATATATATATTAAAAAGGTTCTGCTCAATGGTAAAGAACTGAATCGATCATGGTTTCGACATACAGAAATCAAAGATGGTGGAAAATTGGAATTTTTCATGGCAAATAAACCTGATAATTCATGGGAAAAGGAACTGCCATCTGGATCTGTTTCTAAATAGACATTCAACATTTATTAGTGGTAAAAACTCTAATTTTAAAACTTTAAATTCTTGAAGAATAATAAAATGACTAAAGTTAAAAACAGAATCAATGAATTATCACCATGTGGTGTATTTTGTGGTGCATGTCCATCATTTAACAAATCATGTAATGGATGTAGTTCAGATGATCATGAGCAAAAAAGAATAAGCAAGTTTGATTGTAGACTTCGAATTTGTTGTTACACTGAGAAAGGTTTGGATTATTGTGCAGATTGTGATCAATTCCCTTGCAAGTTAATTAATAAAAAATTGATTAACTCGCATAAAAATGACCCTAGGTATCATTATAGACATGAAATTCCTAAAAATTTTGCAAAATTAAAATCGATAGGTCTGGATAATTATATTGAATTCCAAAAGCAAAGATGGAAATGCAGTTCCTGTGATGGGACAGTCTATTTTTATAAATATAAATGCAATACATGTGAAAAAAAGCAACTAATAAAATGAAAGAGATAGTAAATGATTCAAGAGTTGATCTACTTGCAATCCTTAGTGATGAAAAAAAATGGATAAGATTCTAAATATTCTGAGATATTTTCATCTACATTTAAGTAAGTTTCAAGAATTATTTGATAATTAATTCATTTAATAATATCATTTACACAAATATACAAAGGATATACAATGAATGGAGAATATTACAAGACTAAAGAATCTGTTGAAGAATATATAGAATTGGCAAAAGAAGTTAACGGAGGCGAACTGATTGAAAAACTCAAACAGGTTTTGCCGGGAAATTCAGATTTACTTGAAATTGGGTCTGGTCCAGGCAGTGATTGGAAAATACTGGAGGAATCTTACAATGTCATTGGCTCTGATAATTCAGCAGAATTTTTAAACCATTTGACCGCTAAATTTCCCAATGGAAAGTTTCTTGAATTGGATGCTATTACGCTGAAAACTAAGATGAAATTTGACGGAATATATTCCAATAAAGTGTTGCACCATTTAAAGGATGAAGAACTATCAAACTCTATCAAACAGCAGTATGGAATTTTGAAATCCAATGGAATTATATGTCATTCTTTTTGGAAGGGTGAGGGTTTTGAAATTTTCAAAGGGATGTTTGTTAATTATCAAACGATAGAGGGACTTAAATCTTTGTTTGAAGATTATTATGAGATTATTTCAATTACAACATATCAGGAATTTGAAGCAGAAGATTCAATTTTGGTAATTGGTAAGAAGAAATAATAAGAAAGACCCGAATATGAGAATCACTGATTTTAAATTAGAGCGATATTTTGCCAAATACGAGTTTACAGCTAAATATTTGCTTTCAAGTTCAGATTGCGATGGTTTTAAGTTAAATTACATATTGGATCTGGCTTCTAAAGATGAACTTGAACGATGGAACAACCTCAAACTCGGCTATACTGAAAGTGCCGGGCATCCTCTATTGCGAGAATCAATACTAAAAAATTATGACCTAAATGATATTGAGAATGTTGTTGTAGCAACACCTGGAGAGCTTAATTTTATCAGTATGAATGTGCTACTCAATGCCAACGACCATGTCATTTCAGTGGCACCTGCATATCAGTCATTATATGAAGTTGTTAAATCATTAGATTGCGATCTCTCCTTTTGGAAGCCTAATGAAGAAAATTGGCAATTTGAAGTAAATGAATTAGAAAAATTGATACAGAAAAACACAAAGTTACTTATTATTAATTTCCCACATAATCCAACTGGATCTTATCTGACTTTATCACAACTTGAAGAAATTGTTGATCTTGCCAGAAAATATGATATCACCATTTTTTCAGATGAAATGTATCACAAACTTGTCTCTGATGGCGTTGAAGAATTACCGCCTATATCTGATATTTATGAAAATGGAATAAGCCTTTGGGGTACTTCCAAGTCCTTTGGACTGGCTGGATTGCGAATTGGATGGTTGGTGAGCCAGAACAAAAAATTTCTGGATAAAGTCGTTGCTTTTAAAGATTATTTGAGTATTTGCAATAGTGCTCCCAGTGAAATTCTATCAATTATTGCACTCAACAATATCGATCATTTTTTAAATCCAAACATTGCTAAAATAAAAAAAAATGTATCCTATTTTCAAGAATTTGTGAAAGGAAACCAAATTATAGATTCTTTCATTCCACCCAAAGCAGGCTCAACCTCTTTTGTGAAATTGAATATTGAACGTTCATCACTTAAGTTTAGCAATCAATTAGTTAAAGAAACCGGAATAATGACTGTTCCGGCAGAAATGTTTGAGTACAAAGGAAAATATATTAGAATTGGATTCGGGAGAAAAAACTTTCAAGAAGTTTTAAGTGTACTAGATAATTACTTAAAGACATATAACCAGCACATATCGAATAAATAAACTTAAGTTCTGTAAAAAGGAGTTAATCGATGACCAAATTTTTTAATATTTCAGCAGTTTTCACACTGATAATCGCATTTATCGGATGCTGTCCCAAATGGGAGGAAATCGAAACTTCCAATGGTTTCAATATTATCAAAAACACAAGCGGTTCTACCTTAGGTTACTCTCGGAATTCCGGGATTACCATAATCGAAGCAGATGGCTTTGCATACAAAGACCTAAATAAAAATGGTGAATTGGATATCTACGAAGATTGGCGAAAAACAGCTGATGAACGTGCCAAAGACCTGGCAACAAAAATGTCAGTAGAACAGATTGCAGGACTGATGTTATATAGTAGCCACCAAAGCATTCCCGGAGGTCAATTTGGTTGGGGAAAGTATAATGGCAAGAATTTTTCAGAAACAGATCTCCCACCCTATTCACTTTCCGATGGACAGAAGAAATTCTTAGAGGAAGATAATTTAAGACATATTCTTATTACAAGCGTTGAAAGACCAAAAATAGCTGCTCA
>Ga0070729_10001855_pt1 | contig 29754 bp, 19 predicted proteins | sample tdDd472_FD_66725 | JGI IMG/M metagenome (GOLD analysis project Ga0070729, IMG submission 66725) | Marine sediment microbial communities from the Atlantic coast under amendment with organic carbon and nitrate - tdDd47.2 | ecosystem: Environmental > Aquatic > Marine > Coastal > Sediment | place...
CCGCCGCCGCCGCCACCGCCGCCACCGCCGCCGCCGCCGCCATCGGCGCCCATGCCAGCGTCAGGGAAGAACGTGCCGTCGTCCGAGCAGCCGAAGCCGCCGACGCAGGCGAGGAGCGCGGCCATCCACGCAATACGGACCAGGGGACGAACGGTCATCACGAACCTCGAGCATGGCGGCGCAGCGCGCCGGGTGGGGCCTGATCACACCGGCAGCTCGTCGTCCTCGCAAGAGCGAGTCGACGCAAAAACCGACCGGCGACCCGGCTGTTGTAACCGAGTCGCCCGCTGGTGACAACGCGTCGTCGCGCATTTGCCATCGGTTGCGGCACGATACGCACCGCGCCGCGGTGTCGATCAGCCGATCGCGTCGACCAGCCGCGCCGTGACCTCGTCGGGGGTGCCGACGCCGTCGACGCGCGTCAGCACGCCACGCTTCTCGTAGAACGGCACGATCGGCGCGGTCTGCGAGTGGTACTTCTCGAGGCGCGCGACGCAGGCCTCTTCGGTGTCGTCCTTGCGCTGCACGAGGCGGTCGGCGACGTCCGCCGGCGGCGGGTTGAACTTCAGGTGGTAGATCGCTCCGGTCTCCGGATCGCTGCGGCGGCCGGTGATCCGGTCGACGATCAGCTGGTCGGGCACCTCGATGAGCACGACCGCGTCGAGGTCCACGCCGCTCTCGTCGAGCGCCGTCTGCAGCGCCTGCGCCTGGGGCAGCGTCCGCGGGAACCCGTCGAGCATGAAGCCCTTCTGGGCGTCCGGCTTCGCGATCCGCTCCTGCACGAGCCCGATGACGACCTCGTCCGGCACCAGATCCCCGCGCTTCATGCACGCGTCCGCCTGCTTGCCGAGCTCGGTGCCCTCCTTCACCGCCGCGCGCAGCATGTCGCCGGTCGAGATGTGAGGGATGCCGTAGCGTTCGAGCAGCCGAGCCGCCTGGGTGCCCTTGCCGGCGCCGGGGGGGCCTACGAGGATCATGCGCATGACGAAAACTCCGTGAAGGGGGGTGACCGGCGCGGAGACTGTGCGCGAGGGCAGCCGCCGTCAAGATGGTCGCCCCGCGCGACGCGCTCGCTGCCGCGGCACGAGCCCCGGGGTGTATTCGAGGTGGATACGAGAATGCGTGAACCCCCGTAGCGCGAAATCCCGCGGTCCGTAGAGTCCAGACATCGACTCACGTCCGGTACCACCGGTCCATCGACCGCCCGGGAGCCTGCCATGTCTGCCCCATCTCTTCTTCGCGCGTTCGCGACGCGCCTCGTGCTGCTGCTCGCAGTGATCTCGCTGGTCGCCTGTGGCGACGGCGGCAACGGTCTCGACTCGTCCGGCGGCGGCGGCGGCGGCGGCGGCGGGGGTGGCGGCGGCACGCCGGACATCACCGAGGACGGCGCCCTCAAGATCGACGAGTCGGCCATCGTGGCGTCCGCGGTCGGCGACGCCGTCATCGTCGAGCTGCCGGTGCAGTACACCGGCGCGCAGGCCGCCGACGTGGCCATCACCGTCGCGCTGCAGTCGCTCACCGGCGAGGTGGCGGCGACCGGGACCGGCTCGCTGACCCTCACGAACGAGACGGCGACCGCGGCCATCGAGATCGACGGCTTCGACGCGCGCCCCGCCGGCACCGCCGACGCCGGGCCGCTCGGCGCGTACGTCATCCACTACACCGTCGAGCGCGGCGACGACCGGCTCGACGGGCGCCGGTCGCTGTGGACCGCGTGGCGCAAGCGCGAGGTGCACCTGCTGTCGAGCGACACGTTCAACGTCGACGGCGTCACCCACGTGCGCCTCGTCGCCAGCGACCCGGACACCGGCGCACCGCTCGCCGACACCGACGTACACTTCGCGCTGCAGACCCCCGATGGCGTCATCGACCTGTACGACGGCGTCACCGACGCGTTCGGCGTGGTCACGGCCCCGATCGACGTCGACGAGGACGCGCTTGGCGAAGCCGAGCTGATCGCCACCCTCGCGATGAGCACCGGCGAGACCGAAGAGATGCGCGGCACGGTCCGGGTCACCCGCGAAGAGCGGATCCTGATGACGACCGACAAGCCGCTGTACCAGCCCGGTCAGCGCATCCACGTCCGCACGCTCGCGCTCAGCCGCCCGTCCCTGCGTCCGGCGACCGAGCGCCCGCTCACGTTCGTCGTCGCCGACGCCGAGGGCAACAAGGTGTTTCGCCAGGAGACGACCACCGACGAATTCGGTGTGGCCTCGCTCGAGGTGCCCCTCGCCAGCGAGCTGAACATGGGCAACTGGCAGATCACCGCGACGATGGGCGACACGACGGTGCAGCGCACCGTGCGGGTCGAGCGGTACGCGCTGCCGAAGTTCGGCGTGGCGGTGCAGGCGGACCTCGGCCACTACCGGCCCGGCGACACCGCGCTGCTCGACATCGACGCCCAGTACTTCTTCGGCGAGCCGGTCGCCGGCGGGCACGTGCTCGTCGAGCCCTGGACGTTCGACGTGGGCTTCAACCCGCTGGACCCGATCGAGGCGACCCTCGACGACGACGGGCTCGCGCGCATCGAGGTGCCGATCCCGGACTACCTCGTCGGCACCCCGCTCGAGCAGGGCAACGCGTTCGTGCGCGTCGACGTGACGGTCACCGACGCGACGGACCACGAAGAGACGGCGACCCGCAACCTCGTCGTCAGTGACAACGACATCGTGCAGGGGCTGCTGCCGGCGACGGACCTCGTGCCCGGCGCCGAGTCGCTCTTCTATGTGCTGACCCGCACGCCGAACGGCTCGCCGGTCGCCTGCGAGAACACCCTTCGGTTCGGCGGTGAGACGCTCGACTTCGAGACCAACGACCTCGGGTTCGCCGAGGTGCTCGTGACGATGCCCGCCGGCGGCGCGCTTTCGCTCGAACTCACGTCGACGGACCCGCTGGGCCGCACGGCGACCGAGACCTTCGGGTGGTCCGTCGAGGCCGGCCAGCAGACGCTCGCCGTGATCAGCGACGGCTCGCTCTACGCCGTCGGCGACACCGCGCACATCGACATCCTCTCGGGCTCGCCCGCGCCGCGGGTGTTCATCGACGTCATCCGCGACGGGCAGACCCTGCTGACCGACATCGTCGAGATGACCGACGGGCGCGGCGAGTACGACCTCGACCTGTCCGCCGACCTCGCTGGCGCCCTGCAGATCGACGTGTACCACATCACCACGGACGCCCAGATCGTGCGCGGCCAGCGGCTGGTCTACGTCGAAGGCGCCAGCGACCTGACCCTGTCGTACGCCACCGACCGCGAGGAGTACCGTCCGGGCGAGGACGCCACGCTGACCGTCGAGGTCACCGACGGCGACGGTGAGGGCGTGCGCGCAGCGGTCGGCCTGACGATCGTCGACGAGGCGGTGTTCGCGCTGCAGGACATGCGCCCCGGCCTCGAGCGGATCTACTTCCAGCTCGAAGAGGAGCTGCTGGAGCCGCAGTACAACCTGTACGGCTGGTCGTTCGAGGACGTCGTCGCCGCCGGTGAGGTCGACGACGAGGAGCGCGCGACCGCCGCCGCGGTGGTCATGGCGGCCACGGATCTGCCCGGATACGGGCTCGTGCTCGAGACCCTCGGCCAGGCGCGTGGCATCGCGCGGGCGCAGGCTCAGTCGTGGTGGCTGCAGCATGCCGATCGGTTCCGCGTCGAGATGCAGGCCCGGTCCGAGGACGGCGACTTCGACGAGAGCCTCTTCGAGGACCGTCGCGACGTCGAAGACCTCATCGCCGACCTCGACTTCGCCACCGACGTGTGGGGCGCCGACCTCGACGTGGACTTCGAACCGGCGAGCGGCACGGTCGACTCGATCACCCTGCGGTCGGCCGGCATGGACGAGCAGTGGGACACCGACGACGACCTCGCGCGGACGTACTACCGGTGGGACCTCGTGTACTACCCGCCGCCGCAGTGGGGCGACGCCGGGGAGGGTTGGGACGCCGGTGGTGGCTGGGGCGCGGCCGACGCGGCCGCGGGCGGCGGTGGCGGCTGGGACGGCGAGGAGCCGACCGACGAGACCGACGACGGCGGCAGCTCGGGCGGACCGCGCGTGCGCTCGTTCTTCCCCGAGACGCTGCTCGTCGAACCGAACATCATCACCGACGGCGACGGGCGCGCCGAGCTGACCTTCGCCGTGGCGGACAGCATCACGACGTGGCGGGTGACCGGCATGGCGTCGAGCGCCGAGGGTCAGCTGGGCAGCGGCACCGCGGGCATCCGGGTGTTTCAGCCCTTCTTCGTCGACATCAACTTCCCCGCGGAGCTGACGCAGAACGACATCGTCGAGGTGCCGGTGGCCCTGTTCAACTACCTGGACGAGGCGCAGACGGTCGAGCTGACGGTCGACCTCGACGCGTCGGGCGAGTGGTTCACGCTGCTCTCGGACGCGACCGTGTCCGTCGACCTCGACCCCGGTGAGATCACCGTCCGCACGTTCGAGGTGCAGGTCGAAGACGTCGGGCTGCACCCGTTCCAGGTGACGGCCATCGGCAGCGAAGAGAGCGACGCGATCCGCCGCGTGATCCGCGTCGTGCCCGACGGGCAGCCCCAGCCGATCAACATCTCGGACCGGCTCGGCGACGACATCTCGGCGACGATCACGATCCCCGAAGCCGCGATCGACGACGCGAACTCGCTCGTCGTGAAGATCTACCCCGGGCTCTTCGCCCAGGTGATCGAGGGGCTCGAGGGCCTGCTGCAGGTGCCGAGCGGCTGCTTCGAGCAGACCTCGTCGACGACGTACCCGAACGTGCTCGTGCTGCAGTACCTGCAGGAGACCGGGCAGTCGACGCCGGAGCTCGAGCTGCGCGCCACCGAGTACATCGCCCAGGGCTACCAGCGGCTGGTGAGCTACGAGGTGCCGGGCGGCGGGTTCGAGTGGTTCGGCAACGACCCGGCCCACCGCATCCTGTCGGCGTACGGCCTGCTCGAGTTCTCGGACATGGCCGAGGTCTTCGCCGTCGACCCGGCGGTCATCGAGCGCACGCAGGCGTGGCTCGTGTCGCAGCAGGAGGCCGACGGTCGCTGGCGTGCGGCACCGGAGGGCATCCACGAGGGCGCGACGAACGGCTTCACGGACAGCGACCTGCGGGCGACCTCGTACATCCTGTACGCGCTGCTCGAGTCCGGGCTCACCGGGCCGTCGACGGACGCCGGTCTGAGCTGGATGCGCGGCAACCTCGACGGCGTCGACGACCCGTACTCGCTGGCGCTGGTCGCCAACGCGCTGCTCGTCGACGACGAGGCCAGCCCGCTCGCCCGTGAGATCCTCGCGGACCTCGACGCGGCGAAGCAGACCGGCGAGACCGAAGGCGGGGCGACCTGCTGGTGGTCGTCGGACAGCGAGTCGCTGTACTACGGCGGCGGCGAAGCGATGAACATGGAGTCGACCGCCCTCGTGCTGCAGGCGATGATCCGCGCCGGCGTGCACGCCGACACGGTGACCTGCGGCATCGGGTACCTCGTGTCGAACAAGGGCACGTTCGGCAACTGGTCGTCGACGCAGGCCACGATCCTGTCGCTGCGCACCTTCATCGAGCTGACCCTGCGCTCGACGCCGGAGGTCGACGCGACGGTGCAGGTGTTCGCGAACGACGCGCTCGTCGAGACGTTCGCGATCGACGCGAGCAACAGCGACCTGATGCGCCAGGTCGACCTGCGTGACTTCGTCGCCGAGGGCGACACGGACGTGCGGATCACCTTCGAGGGCGAGGGCGCGCTGCTGTACCAGATCGCCGGCACCTGGTGGCTGCCGTGGGAGCTCGTCGAGAGCCCCGGCGCCGACGACATCCTGAGCATCGACGTGGCGTATGACCGCACGAGCCTCGCGGTGGACGACACGGTGGAGGTCACCGCGACGGTCACCAACCAGACCGACGGGCGGCTCGACATGGTGATGCTCGACCTCGGCGTGCCCCCCGGGTTCGACGTCCGCATGAGCGACTTCGACGCGTACATCGACGACGAGACCGTGCCGGTGTCGCGGGTCGAGCGCGCCGGGCGTCAGCTGACCGTGTACCTGTACGGGCTCGACGCCGGCGAGGCGCTGCCGCTCACGTACCACATGGTCGCGACGATGCCGGTCGAGGCGTCGACGCCCCCGTCCGCGGCGTGGCTGTACTACGAGAGCGACGTGCGCACGGAGTCCGAGCCGACGGACATCGAGGTGCGGTGACGGGTGTTGCAGGAGGTGTGGCAGGGCATGGCCCGGGTGTGGCAGGGCATGGCCCCGCCACCACTGTGGAGGCAGGAGCATCTGCACACCTCTGGCAGAGCATGGGGCTGAGCTCTGCACACACCGGTGATGGGGCTACCCAACACCACTGTGGAGGTGAGGCCATGCCTCACCGGTCTGGCTGGAGCACCTGCACACCTCTGGCAGAGCATGGGGCTGAGCTCTGCACACACCGGTGATGGGGCTACCCAACACCACAGTGGAGGTGAGGCCATCCCTCACCGAACCTCAATTCAAGGCCGGCGCCACCTTGTCCTGCGGGATCGGCACGGGGTAGTCGCCGTCGAAGCAGGCCATGCAGAAGTTGCCGGTGTCGCCGACCACTTCGCGCAGGCCGTCGGTGGTCATGTACCGCAGTGAATCCGCGGTCAGGTGGGCGCGGATGCCCTCGACGTCCAGCCGGCTGCCGATCAGCTCGTCGGCGGTCGGCGTGTCGACGCCATAGAAGCACGAGTACTTCGTGATCGGGCTGCCGATGCGGATGTGCACCTCAGCGGCGCCGGCTCCGCGCACCATCCGCGTGATCTTGCGCAGGGTCGTGCCGCGCACGATCGAGTCGTCGATCAGGATCACCCGCTTGCCCTCGAACACGTTCGACAGCGGGTTGAACTTGCGCTTCACTCCGTCGTCGCGATGCGCCTGCGTCGGGTTGATGAAGGTGCGGCCGACGTAGTGATTTCGGATCAACCCGAACTCGAACGGCAGCCCGGACGCCTGGGCGTACCCGAGCGCGACCGAGTTCGACGAATCCGGCACCGGCACGACCACATCGGCATCGACCGGGTCGTTCTCGGCGAGCCACGCCCCGATGCGCTTGCGGACCTCGTACACCCGCTGGCCGAACGTCACCGAGTCCGGGCGGCTGAAGTACACGTACTCGAACACGCAGTGGGCGGGCTTCGGGCGCCCCTCGCGCGCCGCCGTCGGATCGCTCATCGGGTGCCGGATCACGCCGGACGGCCCGATCTCGACGACCTCGCCGGCCTGCAGCTCGCCCTGGTGCTGCACCCGGGCGATGTCGAGGGCGTTCGTCTCGCTGGCGACCATCCACAGCCCGTCACCGGCGCCCATTACCAGCGGGCGAATCGCGAACGGGTCCCGGATCGCGTACATGCGGTCGGGGGTGAGCAGCACCGAGCTGAACGCGCCGCGGATGCGCGCCTGCATCGCGCGGATCGCGCCGAGCAGCGGCAACCCCTGCTCCAGGTGCTGCCAGGCGATGTACTTGAGGATCAGCTCGGCGTCGTTGTCGCCGATGAACGCGACGCCGGCCGCCTCGAGCTCCGCGCGGACCTCGCTGTAGTTCGTCAGGTCGCCGTTCGACGAGAGCGCGAACCGGTGCCCACCGAGGGTCGTCACGACGTGCGGCTGGGTGTTCACCTCGCGGTTGCCGCCCTGGGTCGGGTACCGCACGTGCCCCACGCCGATGTGGCCGGCGAAGTCCTCGCTCGGCAGCGCGCCGAACACCGCGCGCACCACGCCGAGGCCCTTGTGCAGGCGGATGCGATCGCCATCGCTGACGGCGAGGCCGCAGGCGTCCTGCCCCCGGTGCTGCATCTGAAACAGGCCGTTGACGGCGTCGTTCACGACGTCCGCGCCGGTCGAATAGAGGCCGATGACTCCGCACATGACTGGCTCCGGGGGGCTCGGGCGCGCGCAGGGTGCCAGTGAGGATCGGTGCCGACAAGCGCGGCCATGCCGCCGTCACGGTCCCGCCACAATCCGGGGCTGGCGCGCGGTCTGAATCGTGCCCGAAGGTCCGTCGAGGCTCGACAGGATCCCGAGACGCTGCGACGATGTGCGCGTACCGCAACACCGGGATTCGCATGACCCTCCGTACCCTCGGGCTGGCTCTGGCCGTCGCGACGTTCGCGTTCGCGTGTGGCGACGACGGCGAGGTGGCGTTCACGTTCGACACGAGCACGACCGACGACACCGGCGGGGACGCGACGGTCGAGCGCGACGTCGCAACGGATCCCGGCGGCGAAGACGACGCGGCCGACACGGCCGAGGATTCGGGCGGCGAGGACACGGCGGACGACACCGCCGAGGACGTCGCCGACGCCGGTGAAGACACCGACGACGATACCGCGGCGCCCGACACCGGCGACGTCGGCGACGACGTGACCGCCGATGCCGGCGACGACGTGGGCGCCGACGCGACGGACGCGGGCGAAGACACCGAGCCGGACGTGCCGCTGCGTCCGCCGCTGGTCACGGTCACGGCGCCCGACGACCGCATCAGCATCGCGTTCGGCGAGCCGCTGACCTTCGAGGCGACCCTCGAGTACCTGCCGCCGGACGCGTCGGTCGTGACCGCCCAGTGGATCAGCGACCTCGACGGCTACCTCGGCGACGCGACGTTCGACGAAGGCGCCACCTCGCTGCTCGTCGAAGAACTCGGCCCGGGGCGCCACCTCGTGTCGCTCGAGGTGACGTTGAGCACCGGCGCCACCGTGTTCGGCGACATCAACGTCGGCGTGTGCGGCTGGCCCGACACCGAGACCTTCGACGCGCCTCTGGTGCCCTCGCGCTGGCAGGTGCTCGGCGACGCGGCGCGCGACGAGCGTGGCTGGCTCGAGATGACCGGCGACATCCGCGCGCGCAAGGGCGCGATCCTCAACGTCGCCCAGCCGGTGGCCAGCGGCGACACGAACATGCGGTTCCGCATCTCGACCGGGCACTGCACCGAGCCCGGCCCGTGCGGGATCGGCGGCGAGGGCGCGGACGGCTTCGCGGCGAGCATCTTCGGCGTAGAAGACCCGGACGACGTCGTGGCCCTCATCGAAGCGGCCGCGACCGGCGGCGGGCTCGGGTACGCCGTGGCCGGTGGCTACGGGGACGCCGACATCGACGCGTTCCACATCGAGTTCGACACCTGGTACAACCGCTTCAATGGCTCGACGGAGTTCCACACCGACCCGACGCCGATGAACCACGTGGCGATCACGCTGAACGGCGACGCCGGCGATCACGCCCTGTGGGCGCCGATCGACGACCTCGAGGACAACGGCTGGCACGACGTCGACGTCGAGATCCGCGGCGAGCGCGTGATCGTCGAGTGGGACGGCGAGGTCGTGATCGACGACGAGATCGATGGGCTCGCGTTCAAGGGCGGCTGGATCGTGTTCACCGGCACGACCGGCTACTTCACGAACCACCACCGGTTCGACGACCTCGCGATCATCGAGGACTGCACGTACTGATCGGGCTCCGACGGCTCGGCGAGAGCGTGTGCGGCCGAGGCGGCGCTTCGCGGCGACGCAGAACGACGGCCAGCGGGCGCGTCAGGCGCCGAGGTCCATCGGCGGACGCTTCTCGTGCACGGGGCCCCGGGTCGCGGCGTCGACCCGGCGCAGCCAGGCCATCACCGGCTCGGACGCGCGCACGATCGCGCCGGCGCGGGCCACGTTGCCCTGCGCGATCGGCGCGAGCATGCAGAACACCGAGAGGTCCGCTGTGGTGAGGTGGTCGCCCACCAGCCAGCCGCCGTCGGCGACGCGCGCCCCGATCGCGGCGACGTGCTCACGCAGCCGGTCGTCGATCGTCGCCGGGGTCTGCCGACCGACGCCCTGGCCGTCGAGCTGCTTGCGCACCTTGCCGCGCACCATGCGAACGACCGCGCCGCGAAGGGGCGCCGGGATCGACCCGAAGGTCTTGTCGCGAAACGGCGCGAAGTTCTCGTCGACCATCCACCGGTAGTACACGGCGATCGGATAGATGCCCTCGTCGGCGTAGTCCTCGAGCATGTGCACGAGCGCCGCGTCCCGGGGGTCCTCGGGGATCAGGCGCGGCTCGGGGTGGTTCGTCTCGAGCCACGCCAGCGCCTCGGACGAATCGCCGATGCGCTGGCCGGCCACGTCGACCACCGGCAGCTTCTTCGTCTGCGGGCTGACCTTCGCGACGTTCTGCGGCGGCGTGTTCGAGATGTCGATCGCCACGCCCTTGTAGGCGAACGCCCGGTACACCTTCTCGCAGAAGGGCGACGCGGACGCGAACGGGCCATAGGGCGCGAACTGGTGCAGGACTGCGGACATGGGGCTCCCTGGGGGCCGCGCACCCCGTCGAAGCGGGCGCGCTCTGGTCGAACGAGGGTCCGCGGACGGTAGCGGCTCGCCGCCGCCGCGCGCAACGGTCAGGCGCCTGCCCCATCGTCCAGATAGCGATCCGCCCACGCCGCGATCACCCGCCCGACGTACGCCGCGTCGCGGGCGTCCGAGAGCAGATGGTCGGCGTCATCGAGGGACACGAAGCTCTTCGGGTGCTTCGCCGCCGCGAAGAGCCGGCTCGCGTTCTCGATGCCCACCGTGTCGTCGAGGGGCGCGTGAAACACGAGCAGCGGGCGGCCGAGCTCACCGACGACCGAGCCGGGATCACACGACTCGAGGTCGTCGAGAAACGCCTCGCGGATCACGAAGGTGCGCCCGGCGAGCTCGACCTCGGCCTCACCGTCCTCGCGGATGGCGTGGGTGTGATCCGCAATCAGCTCGCGCACGTGACCGGGGTCGAACGGCGCGCCGATCGTGGCGACCGCGCGAACCTGTGGCAGGTCGGCCGCGGCGTAGAGCACGGCGGCGCCGCCGAGGCTGTGCCCGACGAGCAGATCGACCGGAGCGCCCCGGTCGTCGAGCCACGCCGCCACTGCGCCCAGCTCGGCGACATTCGACGAGAAGGTCGTGTCCTCGAACGCGCCGCCGCTGCCGCCGAGCCCGGTGAAGTCGAAGCGCAGCACGGCGAGCCCGTCGTCGACGAGGGTCCGCGCGAGCGCCGCGACCGCCTTCAGGTTCTTCGAGCAGGTGAAGCAGTGCGCAAAGAGCACGGTGCCCCGCGCCGCGCCGTCCGGCTGGTCGAAGCGGCCCGAGAGCATGTGGCCATCGGGCGCGGGGATCGAGACACGTTCGGTCGGCATGGGCAGTGCGGGGATGGGGGCGCCGCTGGGATGCGCGGCGCCCGGCTCACGATTCGTCGCCCGCCGCCGGGGGGCGCGATCGGCGCTTGTACGCCGCAGCCGCCGACAGCGCCATGCGTCGGGGCACGAGGTTCGACACGACCCCCCACGCCTTCACCGGCAACCCGTACACGCTGCGCAGCTTGCCGCGCTCGGCGTCGCGGATCGCCAGCTCGACCACGTCCGCGGGGTCGGCGGCGCTCGACCGCGGCGCGAGCGCATCGGTCGGCTCGCCCGCAGCGACGGCGGCGAACTCGGTGTTCACCGGGCCCGGGCACACCGCCGTGCAGGTGATGCCCGACGGTTCGAGCTCGGCGGCGAGGGCTTCGGACAGGTGCAGCACGTAGGCCTTCGACGCGGCGTATACGGCGAAGGTCGGCATCGGGCCGAACCCGGCGCTGCTGGCGACCTGCACGATGCGGCTGCCCGACGTCATGTGCGGGAGCGTCGCGTGGGTGATCGTGGTCAGCGCGCCGATGTTCACGTCGACCATCGCCGAGACCCGGTCCCGCGCCATGTCGGCGAACGGGCCCACGTGGCCGAACCCGGCGTTGTTCACGAGCCACGTGATCGGCGCGGTCGACGTGTCGATCGCCGACGAGAGCACGCGCACGCCGGCGGTGGTCGAGAGGTCGGCGACGATGACCCGCCCGGTGGCGCCCTCGAGGCTCTCGGCGACGGCGACGAGGCGGTCGCGGCGGCGCGCGACGAGCCAGACGGCGTCGACCTCGTCGCGGCGCGCGAGCTGCTGGGCGAAGTGTACGCCGAGCCCGGACGAGGCACCGGTGACGATGGCGATGGACATCCGAAGCTCCGCGTCGAGGGTCGAGCGGGTTCTGGGCGCCCACGCGGCGGGCGTCAATCCCCACACATCCCGCCCCCCTGTTCGTGGGGGTGAATCCACTTCCGACTCCACACCCGGATTCCGGTCGAGAATGCCGACCAGCACGGTGCTTGCGAGCAGGCATCTCGCACGATACGTGTACGAATTACTCCGACGTTCAATTCTCGAGCGCGCGTCCCCGAGGCGCCGCTCGCGCGCCCGGTGATCCCCCGCGCATGCCCGAGCAGCCCACGAATCTGAATCTGGCGTCCATCGTGCACCGGTTGCTCACGCGACCGCGCGGCTGGCGCGTCGACGACCTCATGCGGACCCTCGACATCCGAGACCGCACGTACCGCAAGTACCGGCAGCTGCTGCAGCGCGACTTCGCGCCGCTGCGCCACGACGGCGAGCCCCTCGTGCGCGAGGTCCGCGACGAGGACGGGCGCTGGCTGCGCATCGTCGACTCGACGCCGATCCGCGCGCAGGACACGGACTTCGCCGGGCGCGTCGCGGCCCTGCACCTCGCGCGGCAGATGCTCGGGTTCGCCGCCGACACCGACGTCGGCAAGGCGCTGGGCGTGCTGATCGAGGAGTTCCGGCACCGCACCGCCGACCGCGCCTTCGTCTTCGACCACCTGCTGCACAACCTCGACCGCCTTTTTCACGTCGTGCCCTTCGGCGAGAAGACGTACGCGTCGCGGCGTGACGAGCTGAACACCCTGCTGCACGCGCTGCTCTTTCGGCAGCGCGTGGTCATCGACTACGACTCCGCCACGAGCCGCCGGCGCCCGCGGACGATCGAGCCGTGGACCCTGCTCTCGTATCGGTCCGGGCTCTACGTCGTCGGTCGCGAGGTCGGCGCGGACGGCCCGCGCACCTGGGCCGTCGATCGCATGCGCGCCGTCGACGCGACGACCGCGCGCTTCGACTATCCGACCGAAGACGAATGGTCGCCGGCCGCGTGGCACGAGGGCTCGTTCGGCCTGTTCAACGACAGCGACGCGCCGCTGATCGAGGTCGAGCTGATCTTCTCGGGCGAGCGGTGGATGCTCACCGACCTCACCGAGCGCAGCTGGCACCCGACCCAGCGCTTCGAGTCGCTCGGGCCGGACCGCGTGCGCATGACCTTTGCGGTGCGCTCGCTGCGCGAAGTCGCGCCGTGGGTCCGCAGCTATGGCGCGGCCGTCGAGATCGTGAAGCCGGCGCCCGACGACCCGGCGTGGGGCGGCGACGACCCGCGGTCCGCGCCGCGCTGACGTCGCGCCACGGGCGAAGTCGCGATGCGCGAGCCGGCGGCGTAGACTGACGCCGCCCCTCGTCCCGTGCGCCCGTGCCCACCCCCCCTCGCCGCCTCGAGCTCGTCGCCGTCGTCATCGTCGGCGCGCTCGCGTTCGTGGCGACGGCGCCGTCGATCGGGTTCGACTGGCAGCTGCTCGACGACACCGGCTACGTCATGCAGCAGGCGACGGTGCGCACGCCGGGCGACGTCCCCGCGTGGCACCTGCTCGCGACCCCCGGGATGGGGCACCCGATGCCGGTGACGAACGCGTCCCTCGCGGTCGATCACGCGGTGTGGGGCGTCGAGCCGGCCGGCTGGCACGCGATGGCCGCGCTGCTCGCCGCGTGCGGCGCCGCGCTGGCGACCGCGTGGATCCTCGCCCTTGCCCGCGCGACCGGTCGCCCGGTGCGCCCGGCGTGGGCCGCGGCCGCCGTGGCCGTGCTCTTCGCGCACCCCCTGCTCGTCGAGCCGACGTACTGGATCGCGGCGCGCAAGGACCTGCTCGCAACGGCGTTCGCGGCGGCCGCGCTGCTCGTGGCGGCGCGTGGCCCGTGGTCCGATGCGCCGGGCGGCGCGAGACGGCGCACGTGGATCGCGACGGTGGCCCTGCTCGCGCTGGCGCTCGGGTCCAAGAGCAGCGTCGTCGGGTTGCCGGTGGCCCTCGTCGCCCTCGCCTGGGCCGGGCGCTCGTGCCGGCACCGGATCGTCGGCCTGGCGCTGGTCGGCGGCGCGATGAGCGCGGCGGTCATCGCCGCGACCGCGCTCTACCAGTCCGAGATCGGCGCCGCGGCCAGCGCCGACGGCTGGGTCGCGTGGTGGGCGAGCGGCTGCGCGACGGTGACCGAGCAGCTGCAGCTCTTCGTCAGCGGTGGCAGCTCGCTGCCGGTCTACTACCCTCGGGTGCTCGAGCCGTCGGACCCCGGGTTCGTCGCGCAGTCCGCGCTGGTCATCGCCCTCGCGGTCGGCGCCGTCGTCGGGCTGGCCCCGTTGCGCCGGCGCGCCGGCCTCACCCGCGAGCGGCTGGCGCTGCTGACTCTGGTGGTGCTCGTCGCGCCGGTGTCCGGCTTCTTCGGCGCGCTGCAGGCGATGGTGTCCGACCGCTTTCTCTACGCCCCCCTGCTGCTCGGCGTGGCCCCGCTGCTCGCCTTCGGGCTCGACGCCGCCCACAGCCGCCTCGCCGAGCGACGCAGCGAGCGGCTCGTGGCGGCCGGGCTCGGCGTGGCCGTAGCGGTCGTCGCGCTCGCGTGGATCCCCGCGCGGCTCGAGACGATGGACCGGTGGCGCGACAGCGAGACGTTCTGGAAGCAGCAGATCGCCCTCTACCCCCCCGGCGGCCCCGAGCCCGTGCCCCGGCTCAACGACCTGGTGTGCAACAACTACGCGTGGTCCCGCGCCTTCGTGATCGACTACGACCTCGTGCCGATCGACCCCGACCCCCACGCCGCGGTCGCCGCCCTCAAGCGCGCCATCCACAGCTGGACGGTCTGCCCCCGCACCCCGACCGACTGCGCCGACCCGGACCTCTCGTCCCGCGACGCCTGCATGATGGCCCGCAACGTCGACCGCGGCTGGGCCGCGATTACCGCCCTGCGGGCCGAGCATCCGGTGCCCGAGGTGGGGCCGAAGGGCGAGTGACGGTGGCAGCGCCCGCCGATCACGGCACGCCGCGATCCGGGCCGGGGACGCAGCCGTCGCCGCCGCACACGTCGATGATGCGGCCCTCTTCGAGAAAGACGTCGAGCAGCTCGGACACTTCTTCGACGTCCGACAACGCGGAGTGCGGGTCGGGCAGGTCGTCGGACGGCGGGCGGTTGCCGCGGTCGGTGGGCCACGGGTTGCCGAAGTCGAAGAGGATCGCGCCGGTGCCTTCGTGGGGGTACGCGACCTGCTCGATGCCCCAGGGCGTGCGCTCGCCGTCGTAGGGCGCCATCACGGCGAGCTCGGGCCACGTGCGGGCGAGGATCTCGTTCGTCACCACCGGCACCTGCTTGTCGCCCTTCGCGATGAGCAGCAGCGCGCGGCGGGGCTCGCCGTCGGGGCCGTCGTCGTGCAACAGGCGGCGCCAGTACGTGACCGGGTCCGTGAGGTCCCACCAGAGCTGGGCGATCGACAGCAGCATCGGGTGGGTCAGCGGGTCGTCATAGGCAAGGGCGAGCTGGTCGAAGAAGGGCTCGAAGTTGATCGAGCGCTGCAGCATCACCGAGTAGTTGGCGCCGGGCACCACGAGGATGCCGCGGGTCAGATCCGGTGAGGTCGCGAGCACCGTCGCGCCGAAGATCCCGCCCTGCGACGCGCCCATCCACTGCACCCGATCCGGGTCGATCGTGATCCGCTCATCGACCTCGGCGCGCAGTACGTCCTGCAGCCCGGTGCGCGCGGTCCGCACGAGCACGTGGTGCTGCACGACGCCCTGCACGAGCCCCTCGCCGATGACCCACATGTTGGACAGGTTGAACACGACGGCGACCACGCCGGTGGTGTCGTCGGCGCTCATCCCACGCATGTCGGTCGCGACCATGATGTGGCCGGTGTCCTCGGCGAGGCGGCGCAGGTGGCCGAACTGCACCTCGGTCGCCTCGCCGAACATGCCGTGGCCATACACCAGCACGCCGACCGGCTCTTCGAGGGCCCGGTGGGGGATGACGACGCGCAGGCGCGCCTCGGTCGGTTCTGAGAGGGCGACCTGCCCGGACTCGTCGGTGTGCAGACGGTACCCGGGGATCGTCGGGTGCCGATCGACGACGGACGGCGTGGTGAACGATCCGCGCACAATGAACGCGGCGTTGGCGTCGACCGGCGCGCCGGATCCGTCGTCTTCGCGCACACGCACCTCGACGTCGTCGATCGTGATCGGCGCGCCGGCCTCGCCAAGGCTGTCGAGGGCGAGCGCCGTCGCGCGATCGAGCGGGCCGTGCAGCGCGTCCTCGGACGCTGTGACGAACGACCACGCGAGATAGAGCGTATCGCGGTCGACGCCCGCATCGGTCAGGCGCGCGAACATCGCCTCGAACGCCTCGGCACGCCACTCGCCCTCGAGCGGCGTGCCGTCGCGCAGGGCCGCGAACGCCTCGCTCGACGGGATCGCAGCGCCGGACCCGTCGACGACATCGCGCAGGGCGACCACGTACTCCGTCGCCGCGTCGAGCACGACGGCCGGGTGCAGGATCAACGAGCGGCGGGTCGCGTCGTCGGGGTTCTCATCGAGCTCGACCCAGTGCGGCACGCGCTCGAGCCCGCCGTCGCGCACGGCGAAGAGCAGGCTCGGCGAGTCATCCGCCATCGACCGCTCGATCGTCGCCTCGGTCGCCCAGCCGTCGAGCGACACCCCGGGCACGTGAGCGAGGATGCGCGTGCTGACGCCGTACCCGTCGAAGCGGCTGTGCACCGCGCCGTCGACCGGCACGAGGGCGCCGTTCTCGGGCAGCGCGTCGGGCGCGAACCGCAGGGTGTACCCGGTGACCCGCGACGGGTCCGGGTCGAGGTAGTTCGACGACGGCCAGGGCATCGCGCACAGCGACGGATCGAGCGGATCGCACGATGGACGCGGCGGCGGGCCAGCGTCCGCGGCATCAGCGGCGTCCGCAGCATCGCTGGCGTCCGAGGCGTCGGCCGCGTCCACCGCGTCCGGCGCCGTGTCGACGGCGGTGTCCGCCGCGACGTCCGGGGCCGCGTCCGTGCCCACGTCATCGGCATCCACGCCGGCGTCACCGACGTCCGTCGTGATCGCATCCGTCGACGCGTCGGCGGTGGGCCCGTCTGGCGATGCGTCGTCGCCGCACGCAGCGACCACCAGCGAGATCGCGGCGACGGTGACCGCGAGGGGCATCGAGAGCGGTGACGACGAGAGGACGCGCACGGGGACTCCTGGACCGAACAAGTGTTCGAAGACCAATGTCATACGCAGGGATTCCGCCCGGCGCCAGTGGCCCGGTCCGCGATCGATGCCGCTACGGCGCCGAACCGCCGCGGCCCTCGATGCAGCCGCGTGCCGAGGCCGCGAGCCGCTCGAACGCGTCCGACAGCGGCGAACCCGGCCGCCACGCGAACGCCACCGTCCGATGCGGCGCCGGCTCGACAAACGGGCGCACCACCATCGCGGCGCGCCGGTTCTCGACCTCGACGGCCATCGCCGGCAGCAGCGTCACGGCGCCGCGACCCGCCGCCATCTGCACGAGCGTCGTCAGGCTCGTCGCCCGCAGGTCCTCGGCGTCGACGCCGGCGCGAGCGCAGACGTCGAGGGCCTGATCGCGAAAGCAGTGCCCGTCTTCGAGCAGCAGCACGGGGCCGGTCGCCAGCGCGTCCGTGCCGACCGGCCCGACCTCGGCGGCGAGGGGGTGGTTCTCGGGCGCCGCGAGCACGAAGGGATCCACGGACACCTCGGCGACGTTCAGCCCGCCCAGGTCGGCCTCGACCGCGAGCAGCGCGCCGTCGAGATCGCCACCGCGAATGCGCTCGACGAGGACGGCGGTCTGCGCCTCGACCCAGGTGAGATCGAGGTCCGGCCACGCCGCGCGCAGCGCCGGATCGAGGTCGGGCAGCAGGTACGGCGCGATCGTCGGGATCACGCCGATCGACAGCGCGCCGGTCAGCGGATCCTCGTGCGCCCGCGCGGCGAGCACGACGTCCTCAGCGGCGGCGAGCGCGGCGCGCGCCCGGGGCACGACCGCGTCCCCCGCCGACGTCAGCCGCACGCCGCGGGACGACCGCTCGAAGAGCTGCACGCCGAGCTGCGCTTCGACCTCGGCGACCTGGGTGCTGAGCGCCGGCTGGCTGACGCCGCACACGTTCGCCGCGCCGCGAAAGGTGCCCACTTCGGCGACGGCGACGACGTACTGCAGCTGCCGCAGGGTCAACGGCAGGTGATGAAACCTGGCGCTCACGCGAGGCGGTCCCACATGCGGGCGAACGCCTGCTCGTACGCGTCGACGAGCCGAGGGTCGTCGCTGATCACGAGGTTCTCGGCGTTGTGCTCGGCTGCGGATCGGGTCCAGTTGTACGAGCCCGTGGCGGCGATGTGGCCGTCGAAGACCGCGTACTTGTGGTGCATGTGGTGCGGCGTGCGGTCGACGCGGACCGGGACGCCGGCGCGCTCGAGGCGTTCGATGTCCGAGCCGAGGTCGTGGCTCTTGTCGTCGTCACTGATGATGCGGACCCGCAGCCCACGCCGATGCGCGCGCAGGATGGCGTCGCTCACCCGATCGTCGGTGATCGTGAACACGCAGATGTCGGCGCCACGGCGGGCGCCGCCGAAGAGCTCGCGCAACGCCGAGACGCAGTCGTCGTCGGGGCTGAACAGGACCCGAGCGGTGTGCGACTCGACCGGCGGGCGCGTGCGCAGCGCCTTCAGCGCGCCGTCGACCCAGTGCAGCAGCAGGTCGTGCTCGATGCCGCCGCCGTGATCCCGCGCGACGGCGAAGACGCGGCTTCGCAGCTGCGCGACCTGATCGTGGGTCAGCTCGGCGGATGCGACGACCTCGGCGAGGGCGCGCTTCTCGCCGCGCGACAGGCGCCCGTCTTCGAGGGTCTCGAGCAGCAGCTGGTCGAACCGTCGGGTGTCCATCAGCGGGTGTCCGTCAGCGGTCAGGGGCAGGTCGTCGTGAGCGTGACCGTCGCCGCGCGGCAGATCGCTGCCTCGTCGTCCTCGGCGGCGTCGGTCATCAGGCGCAGCGCGTACGCGAAGGGCGTCGGATCCGGGTTGGACACCTCGAGGGTGAACGTGTCGCGGCGGTCGATCGCCTCGGCCGCGGCGCCGGTGCTCGGTCCGATCAGGCTGCACGCGAACCCGAGGTCGTCGCTGGCGAGCCCGAAGAGCGCGCCGTCGACGCCGCCGGATCCGGCGTCGTCGAGGGTCACCGTCACCGTCGCCTCGCCGCCGGCACAGAGCTCGAACCACGACCAGCGCTCGATCGGATCGGCGCCGGGCAGGCCAATCAGCGAGACGTCAGCGGGGCGACCGGCGCGCAGGGCGTCGCCGTCGGAGCACTCCGTCGGGCCGTCGCCGGTGCACACGCCACAGCGCAGGTCGAGGGTGATCTCCGTCTCGGTGCAGATGCGCTCGCCGTCCTCGGCGTCGGCCTCGGGGATGGCGAGGCGCAGGTACGCGGTGCCGCCGTCGGGGCCGGCCTCGACGAGGGCGTCGACGCGCTGGTCTTCGGGGGGGTCGAGCATCGACTGCCCCTGCTGGACGTCGTCGCCGAGGGTGAGCGACCAGTCGAGCTGCTGACGCGACGGCGAGCTGATCACGCGGGCGTCGACGACCCCGTTGGGGCACATCTCGATGGCGAAGACGTCGGGGTCGGGCACACCGGTGACGAGCCCCCCGTCGAACTGCCGCTCGACGGACACGAAGGCGTCGAAGGTGAGGCGCGCCCAGCCTTCGGCTTCGGCGGCATCGATGAGTGGCACCGGCGTCGCGGTGTCTTCGGTGTCGTCGTCCTCGAGCTCGTCCGGGCACTGGTCGCCGAGGCAGGCTTCGCCCGAGAAGCACTCGGGGTCGTCGCAGTCGCGCAGTCCGTCCTCGTCGTCGTCGATGCCGTTGTCGCAGATCTCGTCGAGCTCGGGCCCGGTGCAGAACGGGTGGTCGAAGCAGTCCGGATCGTCGCAGTCCGTGAGCCCGTCGAGGTCCTCGTCGGCGTTCGTGTTGCACTCTTCGGGCGGCGGCGGCGGGGGCGCACAGGGCTGGACCTCGTCGCAGTCCGGATCGTCACAATCGACGAGCCCGTCGAGGTCTTCGTCGCCCTCTTCGTCGCACACCTCGGCGAGCTCGAGGCAGCGGTGCTCGAACACGGCGTCGTAGCCGACACAGGCGTCGTCGACCTCGGTGGTGATCTGCACCTGCCAGCCGACGTCGCTCGCCAGCACCGGGCCGACCGTCGCCCGCGGGATGCCCGCGACGTCGGCTTCGACAGTGGTCGACGTGCCGTCGGGTCCGACGACGACGACGGTGAACGGCGCGTCGGGCAGCTGCTCCGGCGTCACGCGCACGTCGAATTCGCCGTCGCAGGGCGAGGCGACCGGGTACGTGTGCGTCGTCGGCCCGTCGCCGGCGTGAAACGACACCGCGCCAGACGCGACGGTCACGCCGTCCTCGGTCTCGGTCGCCAGCGCCGCGTCGTCGAAGACGGCGTCGTCACCGTCACAGGGCAGCTTGTCGTCGTCCGCGCCGCAGGCCACCAGCACGAGCCCGGCTGCAGCAGCGGTCCCTACCCACCATCGCGATGTACGCATGCGTCCTCACCTCGGGGCGTGCCGGCAGAATAGCCGGATTCACGGCGGAGAGGTAGGGGCGGCGCCCCGCGCCGCCCGCACGTCCGCGCCGCCCAGATGGCATCGGGCGGCGCGGGGCATCGGGCGGCGCGGGGCATCGGGCGGCGCGGGGCATCGGGCGGCGCGGGGCATCGGGCGGCGCGGGGCATCGGGCGGCGCGGGGCATCGGGCGGCGCGGGGCGCCGCCCCTGAGCGCCCTTGCGACGATCGCGGGTCGCGCCCATTGTCCCCTCGTACCTCGGAGGGATCGCATGCACGTCGTTCGCGCCATCGTCGTTCTGTCGCTGCTGCTCGGGCTGGTCGTGCCGGCGCACGCGCAGTTCGCACCGCTCTCGGCGCGGTTCGAGCTCGAGGACCACGAGAACGGGCGGGTGACGATGGACCTTGTCGACGCCGACGTGCGCGCCGTGCTGGGCTGGCTCGCCGAGCACACGACCGCGAATCTCGTGTTTGACGAGACGGTCGACGGTACGGTGACTGTGCGGGTCACGGACGTGCCGGTCGAGGACGCGCTCGAGGCGGTGCTCTGGGCCGCCGGCCTGCTCGCCGTGCCGACGTGGACCGGCGCGGCGGTCTGCATCGGCACCGCCGACTCGGACTGCGTGCGCTGACGGGCCGGGACGCACGGGACCGGAGGTTCAGGCTCCGTCGCACACGCGCACGGCACTGCGTGCGCTCGCTGCGTACGGGCACCGTCGCTCGCCTCACGTGACAGTCTGCACCGCGCGCGCGGTGGCCGGTTCACAGGCCCGAGGGCGGGCAGTAGCATCCCGCTGTCCCATCAGTCACGGATCCGACATGAGAACAACGGCCTGGATGCTTGCTGCTGGCCTTTTCTCTGCCCTCCTGGGGTGTGACCGCACCGACGCTGAACCGGGCGGCCTCGACGCCCTGGCTCCAGAACCAGAGGGTATAGCCGCCCCGGCGCCAGAACCCGAAGGCGTCGACGCCTCGACTCCGGAACCGGAACGCGACGGATTCTACCTGCACCCGAACGGGGTGACGGTCATGTGCCGTGACGTGGAAGTCAGGGCGACGGGAGTGGCCGGCGGGGTGACCTACACTCGGCGTGGGGAGGATGAGCTGCGAGAGCTCGCGCGCGACCGCGACCGATGGCCGGACCTTGCGACGTCATGCACCAGCGGCGTCACGAACATGCGCGAGATGTTCTGGGGCGCGGCCACCTTCAACCACGACATCGGCAGCTGGGACACAAGCAGCGTTACGGACATGAGCTGGATGTTCGAAGAGGCCGACGCCTTCAACCACGACATCAGCAGCTGGGACACAAGAAGCGTCACGAACATGCGCGGGATGTTCTGGAGCACCGACGCCTTCAACCAGGACATCGGAAGCTGGGACACAAGCAGCGTCACGAACATGCGCGCGATGTTCGGAAATGCCGTTAGCTTCAACCAGGACATCGGCGGCTGGGATACCAGCAGCGTCACGAACATGAACCTGATGTTCGATGGGGCCGACACCTTCAACCAGGACATCGGAAACTGGGAAACGAGCAGCGTCACGGATATGGGCGGGATGTTCTATGAGGCCAGCGCCTTCAACCACGACATCGGAACCTGGGACACAAGCAACGTCACGGACATGGGATGGATGTTCCATCAGGCCAGCGCCTTTAACCAGGACATCACCAGCTGGGACACAAGCGGAGTCACGGACATGCGCTGGGTGTTCTCCGAAACCGACGCCTTCAACCAGGATATCAGCAGCTGGGACACGAGCGGCGCCACGGACATGAGCGGGATGTTCAGGGACGCCGACGCCTTCAACCACGACATCGGAAACTGGGACACAAGCAGCGTCACGGACATGAGTGGGATGTTCTCTTACGCCGACGCCTTCAACCACGACATCGGAAACTGGGACACAAGCAGCGTCACAGAAATGAACGACATGTTCAGGGGCGCCGGCGCCTTCAACCACGACATCGGAAACTGGGACACAAGCAATGTCACAGATATGAACGACATGTTCAGGGGCGCCGGCGCCTTCAACCACGACATCGGAAACTGGGACACAAGCAGTGTCACGAACATGCGCGAGATGTTCGCGGGTGCCTATACCTTCAACCAGGACATCGGCAGCTGGGACACGAGCAGCGTCACGTACATGAACGGGATGTTCGAGGGCGCCAGCGCCTTCAACCGGGACATCGGCATGTGGGACACGAGCAGCGTCACGGAGATGCGATTGATGTTCCGGGACGCCGGCGCCTTCAATCAGGACATCGGAAACTGGGACACAAGCGGCGTCACGAACATGCGCTGGATGTTCGGGGGTGCCTATGCCTTCAACCAGGACATCGGCAGCTGGGACACGAGCAACGTCACGGACATGAACGGGGTGTTCGACGGCGCCGCCGCCTTCAACCACGACATCGGAAACTGGGACACGAGCAGCGTCACGGACATGGGCGGGATGTTCAGGGGCGCCAGCGCCTTCAACCAGGATCTCGGCCGCTGGTGCGTCCAACGTATCGGCTCGGTGCCAGCGCATTTCGCGGACGAAGCCGAATCATGGACCCTGCCGCGTCCTGTCTGGGGCACCTGCCCCTCGCGCTGATTGAGCCCTGGTCCAGACATCATCTACGATGGACCCTTGGGAGTCAGCACCGGCGCGGCAGACTGCATCGGCACCGCCGACTCGGACTGCGCGCGGTAGCTCGACGCCGCCTCGACATCGATCAGCGACGCGCCTGAATCGTGGTGCTGTCGCCCTTCCAGGATTCGTCGATCAGCGACGACCAGGTGAGCTCCTGCGGGTCGCGGCGGACGGCGTTCTCGAGGCGCAGCACGCCGCGGGGGCAGACCTCGGCGCAGAGCCCGCAGCCGACGCACGACGCCCGGGTGAAGCTCTGGTTCGCCTGCGCGTAGGCCCGCACGTCGATGCCCATCTCGCAGTACGTCGAGCACATCCCGCACGAGATGCACATGTCGCGCTTCACCTTGATCCGGTACCGGCCGAGCTTCTGGATCAGGCCGAGAATCGCGGCCATCGGGCAGAAGAACCGGCACCAGACGCGGGTGCCGCCGATGGGGTAGAGCCCGGTGCCGATGGCGCCCGACAGCGCCGCCACGACGATCCAGCCGTAGTACTTGCGCGTCCCGTCAGCGAGCTTCGCCACGGTCGAGTCCGCCGGGAACATCGTCGCCGCGAACCAGAGCGCCGTCGACACGACCGCGATGATCAGCACCGTGTGGATCGTGATCTTCTCGATCTTCCACGACAGCGCGGACTTCGTGCTCAGGTGCCGCCACGGCTCGCCGAAGGTGTTGGCCAGCCCGCCGCAGCCGCACACCCAGCTGCAGTACCAGCGCTTGCCGTAGAGCAGGGTCATGATCGGCACGAGCACCAGCGAGCCGAAGAACCCGTACAGCACGAGCAGCTCGCCGTAGTACTGGAAGTTCTTCGGATCGAGGTAGTCGATCTTCAGCGGCCAGAGGTAGCTGAAGTAGAACTCCGGATTGCCGAAGAACTTCAGCAGGATCGGGATGCTGAACGCGAAGCTGACCTGCACGAACATCACGATGCTCGTGCGCACGACCTGGTACCGGTTGTGCCGGTACTTCGACAGCATGTACGCGCCGCCGCCGAGGATCGCGAAGGTGTAGAGCAGCCCATACACCGTCCAGCGGTTGCCGATGTACTTCGGCTCGCCATCCGGCGCGTCGGCGTTGATCGACAGGTAGGCCGACCCGAACGCCTCGAGGTGCCGGGTGAACGTGTCGTACACGACGTTCTGGAACGACTCGAACCAGCCGCTCGGCTCGTTCACGTCGTACCCGAAGTACAGGATCACGTAGAATCCGATCAGCAGCGCCGAGAGCATCCAGGCGCTGAAGCCGCGGTGCTGCACATCGTGCTGCAGTTGGCCGAGAAATCCCTGCTTCTTCATGCGCTGATCTCTCGGCTGAGGGGCAGCTCGCGGCGCCGCATTTTCTTGATCTTGAGGCGCCCGAACTCGACGTCGTACTGGGCCTTCTGCAGGCGCTTCTCGACCCAGGCAGGGGCACGCTCCTCGAGGATCCAGCGCTCCAGGACCTCGTGGTTCCACCGCGAGCCGAGCAGGTTGAACCCGAGCACCCGCGACCCGTCGTGCACGATGCGGATCGACGCCTCGCGCTTCGGGTCGTCGAAGTAGATCGTCGGCGACCCCTCGGGCGCGTCCATGACGGACCCGACGGTCGTGTATTCGATCTCGAAGAACTTCGAGCTGTTGAAGAAGATCGGTGGCTCGTACGCGACCTCGTCGCCCCACACCGCGTGGGCGCCGACGATGCGGCCATGGCGCTTCGCGGAGTACCAGATCGTCTCGCCGTACGGCTTGCCTTCGCCGGGGTGGATCTCGGCGCAGTCCCCGATGGCGTAGACGTCCGGCAGCGACGTCGCGAACCGCTCATCGACGATGATCCCGCGGCCGAGCTCGGGGGCGTCCGTCCATTCGCGGATCCGCGACACGTTCGGGCGCACGCCGGCGGCGATGCCCAGCAGCTGGCAGGGCAGGTGGTTGCCCTGGTTGGTATCGACGCCGGACACGCGCCCGCTGCTGTCGACGTGGATCTCGGTCATCTCTTCGCTGAGGCGCACGTCGGCGCCGTGGTGACGCATGTGCTCGGCGACGAACGCGGACTCTTCGGGGCCGAGCGCCATCGGCCAGTACCACGGCTCGCGAATGAGAAAGGTCGTCTTCACGCCGTGAAAGAGCAGGCACTCGACGAGCTCGATGCCGATGAGACCACCGCCGACAACCACCGCCTGCTGCGTGGTCGGCACGAGCCGTTCGCAGTGGTCGAGGTCCTGCATCGACACGAAGTGGACCTTGCCCTCTTCGATCGCGTCGGCACCCTTCCAGGGGAACATGTTCGGCGAGGCGCCGACCGCGAGCACGAGGGCGTCGTACGGGATGCGGCGGCCGCCATCGAGGACGACCTCCTTCGTCGCGGCCACGTGATCGACGACCCAGTCGCGCACGAGCTCGATGCGCTGCTGGGCGTACATCCCGCGCTCGTACGGCTCGAGCTCGCGGCGCTGCATGGCGTTCATGAACGAGTACATCAGCGCGGTGCGGCTGAAGAAGTAGTCGGTCTCGCCGCTGATGACGGTGATCGACGCGTCGGGATCACGCTGGCGCGCGCTCAACGCGCAGGTGATGCCGGCGACGCCATTGCCGATGATGACGATGCGCAAGACCGGACCGGGGTCGTGAGGGAGGGGCTCTTCGACGGACTGTACACTCTGGATACCGCGTTCGGCGGCGAGGATTCAATTTCGGCCACGTCGCTCGACCTCGCGCTCGACGCGGATCACGCGGGCCGAGAGCCGCTCGTCCCACGGGGCGAGGGCAGCGGCGCGGCGCAGGTGGTCCAGCGCTCGGTCGGGTCGGTCGAGCCCGTCGCGCCAGATGCGGGCGAGTTGGATGTGCGGGGTCGCGTCGGGCGCGCCGTCGTCGACGAGCTGCTGCCAGAAGTGCACGGCGTCGATCGCGTCGCCGGCGCGCTCGCGCAGGGCGGCGAGGTCGGCGAGGGCGCGGCGGCGGTCGCCCCCGCCCAGCCCGGCCGCGAGGGCTTCGCGCAGCGCCGGCTCGGCGGACGTGTCGTCGCCCTCGGCGAGGCGCAGCTGGGCGGTGGCCCACGCGGCGGCCGCAGGGCGGCCCGGCGGTGGGGGCGCGCTCGTCACCCGGGGCGAGGCAGCCTCGTGGGTGACGGGCGGGCGTCCGGTGCAGGCCGCGACGAGCAACGCGACGAGGCCGACGAGGTCGAGCCGGTTGTGCTCGAAGAGCGGCACGAGCGGGCGCACATCCCCGTCCCGAAGGTAGTTGGACCAGCGCCGCGGCGCCTCGGACCCGGGGATGTCGTGGCCCCGCGGTCGGCCGAGGATCTCGGCATCCAGGGTGGCGAGGCGGTGATTGGTCACGCCCTCGGTCCATACCCGCCGAGCGGTCGGCAGCAGGTCGAGGTGTGGTCGATCGAGGGGCGCGTCGGGCATGCCGTGGTGGCGCAGGCGGTGGCGCAGAAAGCGAGCGTCGAAGCTGGCGCCGTTGAACGACACGAGGGTGCCGGCGGCGCGGATCCGAGCGAGGGCGGCGTCGAGGGTGGCGCGCTCTTCGGCAGGGTCGTGCAGGGCGATCTGCTCGACGACCACGTCGTCGCCGTGGATCCAGGCGAACCCGACGATCCACGCCACGGCGCCCTTCGCCGCCGAGAGCCCCGACGTCTCGAGGTCGAAGAACACCGCGTCGCGGACGTCGAACCGGCCGAGCGAAAGATCGCCGGACGCGCGCACGACGTGTTCGGCGTCGACAGCCAGCGCGTCGGCCAGCGCGACGTCGCCGTACCGCGACGCGAGTGGCACCCGGTCCCGCGCGACCCAGCACGTGCCCCCACCGGCGGCGCGGTGAAAGCGGCCGCGGGTCACCTCGGACAGGTGCGTGCACGCAGCGGCCGGCACGTCGATCGACCGGGTCTCGACGGGCACGAGCGCGGTGCTCGGCACCGGCGACCGTGGCGTCGGCGGAGCTTCGGCTCGGTCGTGGTGCGCGCGATCCGAGGGCATGGGTCCGGTCGGCGGCGGCGCATCTGCGCGGCGCGCCTCGGCATCGGCGGGCACCATCGTGAGCGTGCCTTCGACCCGGCGCTCGCGCCACGCCTCGAACCGTTTGCGGCTGAACAGCTCGGGGGCGAGGCGCCCGTCGCGGCGGCGCCCCCGCGCAGGCCGATCGTGCGGTGTCTGGGGCTCGGCGCGGGACTCGGTGCGAGACTCGGTGCGAGGACGCGACTCGGCGCGAGGGCGCGACGCGGTACGCGGACGCGAGTCGGCCGGCGGCCCGTGCTCGTCACGGGACGGAGACATCGGCCGCCCAGGAGCACGAGCGGGTCCGCGGCGGTCGTCGCGCGACGGCGGCTCGGCCTCGAGCCCGTCGTCGACGATGGGATCGTCGCCAAAGAGGGCTTCGTCGGCCGTACGCGGCGCGCGCGCTTCGCCGGGGTCCGCGAGCCCATCGAACCGCGCCAGCCGCGAGCGCAACGACGCGGCGCGGCCCCGGTCCCCGCGGACGGGCGTCTCGGGGCCGGCGGGGCGTGCGGGCTCCGCAGCTGGCGGCGGGCGGGTCGACGACGACGCGAGGTCGGCGCCGTGTGCGGCACGCGACGGGTCATCGCCTGCATCAGACCCTGTGGCATCGTCGCCCACGGCGCCGGCCCGATCCGCCGGGCGTGGCGCTTCGGTCGGGCGCGGGCGGTGCAGCCGGCGCAGCTTGTCGCGGATCGAGCTCATTGCCGGCGATCGTACCCGTGTCCGAGGCCGGAGCGAAGCCCGATCAGTCCGCCATCGAGATGCCGCAGGTCGCGAGATCGTCGCCGCACGCGGCCGGATCGCGCAGGGCCGGGATCAGGCAGGCGGCGAGCGCGTCGGTCTCGGCGCGGCACGCGAGGGCGAAGCAGCCGTACTCGTCTTCGCAGGTCTCGAGGCATTCGACGAAGGGCAGGGTCTCGGTGAGGCACTGCGAGACGAGACACGGCTCGAGGTTGTCGAACATGCAGTCCACGCACCCGACGCCCTGGCCGAACATGCAGCTCGACAGGCAGCCACCGTCCTCGGCGTCACAGGCATCGATGCACGCTTCCATGCCGCCGCAGACGCCGTCCTCGGACCCGGCCCAGTACGGCGCGCGGATCAGCAGCGGCGCGTAACACATCTCGTCGTACGTGCCGTCACCCCAACCGACGTCGCGCGGCTCGATGCGCTCGCCGTTCACGATGGGCTGGTTGTCGGGCGAGTTGTCCCACCGGCAGGTGAGCTCGAGGCGGTCACCGGCGCGGACGGGCACCGCGTTCGCCTCATCGAACTGGTACACCTGCTGCCAGTTGAAGTCCCACTGGGGCAGGTCGACGACGCACGCCTCTTCGGCGCCGGACTCGTCGACCATGCGCATCGAGATCGACTCACCGAGGGTGTGCATGTGGGGCAGCGCGCCGACGATCTCACCGTCGATCGGGATGCCACGGATGCCGGTGGACACGTAGTCCGGGTCGCCGGCAGGGATGCGGAACCGGAAGTCGATGAACTCGAAGTAGTGGACCTCCCACTGGGGAGTCTCACCGGCGGGCAGGGTCCAGAACGCGGCGGTCGTCGCGTCCGCCGGGGGCGCGGTCGGGTCTTCGGCGCCGAGCACGTTGTAGTGGACCTGCATCACGAGGCGGGATCCGGCCGGGATGCGCATCGCGGAGTCGTCGGGCATGACGACGGGCTGCGAGCCGGGGGCCCAGGCCGATACCACCTGTTCGCTCGACGCACCGACGGCGCCAAAGCAGGTGAAGCCGGGGTTCTCGTCCTGCTCGGCGCGCCGCTCGAGGCGTTCGACGTCGCCTTCGCCAACGCGATAGATCAGCACGTGGTGCACGATGGACGTCTGGTCCGGGTACACATCCGTGCCGACGAGGAAGGTGTCGGCGTCGAACGTGTCCGGCAGCAGAAAGCACCGGTAGTCGTCGGGGCGAGACGGATCCGGCGCGTACGACACGCCGGGGTCGAGGATCATCGACGGCTCGCCGAGGTCCGCACCGGCGTCGACGGCCCCCTCGGGCGCCACGTAGTCCGCCGGGTCGCCGAGGGCGAAGTCGTTGTCGCGCCACGCGGCGAACATCGCCCGCGCTCCGTCGGGCATCGCCCGGCTGTGCAGGATCTCGCGGCACTCGTCGTCGGCCTGCCACGGCGGCATGCGCTGCTGCTCGACGGAGTCGACCATCGCGGCGCCCCACGCCATGACGAGCTCGTCCGTGTCGATCGCGAAGGGCCCGGCGCCGCCGGCCACATGGCAGCTGCCGCACGCCTGCTCGGCGAGCGGGCGCACGTCGCGGTGCCAGGTGACGTCGCCGGACACGACGATCGTGTCACCGCCGGTGCCGGCGTCGTCCGTGGTGCCACCGGTGTCCGCCGATCCGTCCGTGGTGTCGGTGCCGCACGCGGCGAGCGTGCCGAGGGCGAGGGCCGAGGCGGCCACGAGCGGCAGGGGCGAGAAGCGAGTTCGCATGCGTCCTCTGTGCAGGTGCTGGGCGTCGAGAGGGTGACCGGGGCCGGCGTCGAGAGCAAGGGTGGGGCACACCGGACAGAGGGTGAGTCGCGATTGGGGGGGTGGGATTGTGCAGTTCGGGGGGTGGGGAGGGCGATTTTCTCGTTGGGCACGGGCAGG
>Ga0070729_10001857_pt1 | contig 29732 bp, 15 predicted proteins | sample tdDd472_FD_66725 | JGI IMG/M metagenome (GOLD analysis project Ga0070729, IMG submission 66725) | Marine sediment microbial communities from the Atlantic coast under amendment with organic carbon and nitrate - tdDd47.2 | ecosystem: Environmental > Aquatic > Marine > Coastal > Sediment | place...
CGCGCTTGCGGACCCGACGGTCGCGGTACGCGTACGTCAGCGACTTGATGACGGCGTTCTTCGCCGTGCGAAACAGCTTGCTGCGGCCGCCCTGGAAGCCCTTGGCGAGCTTCAGGATCTTCTTGCGACGACGACGGGCACGAAACCCACGCTTGACTCGAGCCATGTTCCTACTCCGTGACGTGCCGTCGGGGGCGGCGAGGCCGACTTGGCCCCGAGCGGCTGCGAATGCCCGCCGAAGCGGGCGTCGATTACTTCATCTTGTACGGGATGAGACGCTCGATGAGCTTCTCGTCGCACTTGCGCATCACCACCGTACGCGTCAGGCGGCGCTTCCGCTTGGACGACTTCTTGGTGAGGATGTGGCGCTTGTTGGCACGGCCCCGCTTGATGCGACCGCTGCCGGTCACCTTGAAGCGCTTGGCCGCAGCCTTCTTCGTCTTCATCTTGGGCATGTCGAGTCTCCTCGGCGGTCGGTGTCGGCGTGGTGGACCACGCGGGCCGACCGGGTGCAACGAGATCGGGCCGCAAGCGCGGCCCGGGTCCCCATGGGCACGAGGCCGGGGGCATTCTCGAGAGTACGGGCAAGGCCCGCTTCCAGGGTGCCGTGGCCGAGTGGGCCGTGGCGAGTAGGCGCTAGCGGATTTGAACCGCTGACCCCTTCCGTGTCAGGGAAGTGCTCTCCCGCTGAGCTAAGCGCCTGGAGGGCAACGACGTGTGCCGTTGGGAGGGCGGGGTATAGGGCGAGCGCCGACGGCCCGTCAAGCACTTTGTGCGCCCCACCCCCCTTTTCGCGAACGACCGAATCGGGCACAACAGGTGTTCCGAGCCCCGACATCGTCCCGCCACCGCACCGAAAGGCCTTGCGGCGCGTGGGCGAGTGCGCCAGGACGGGCCCATCTTCTCTCGATCCATCGTGAAGACGACCATGATCAGCACCCTGCGTACCCTCCGTTGCGCGCCCTTCGCGGCGATCCTCCTTCTCGCGGCCTGTGGCGGCGGCGACTCCGACCAGGGCCTCGGCGGTGGCGGCGGCGGCGGTGAGACCGACACCGGCGGCGGCGAGACCGACGCGGGCGGGGGCGAGGACACGGGCGCGACGGACGCGGGCGGCGAAGACGGCGGGACCACCGACACCGGTGAGACGGACGCTGGCGAGACCGACACCGGCGAGACCGACGCCGGCGGCGGGGGTGGGCTGAACGAGGCCGACTACTTCTACAGCTGCGAGTCCGACAGCGAGTGCGGCGACGACGAGATCTGCGTCAACTTCGTCTGCGTGAAGCCCCCGCGTGAGGCGTCGGGCATGGCGTACGACTACAGCGAGGTCGAGATCGACCCGGACTCCGGCGAGGTCGAGACCATCGGCTACGTCGAAGAGCGCCCGGACGACACGATCGACCTCGGCTGCTACCAGGGCGGCTTCTATGACGCCGTCGAAGGTCCGGAGATGGCCGAGCTGCACGGTGAGATCGAGCGCTTCGGCTCGGGCCCGCCGACGAACGGCCTCTGCGTCACCCTGTACGACGAGACCACGCTGCTGCCGTGGATGATCGACTCGGAGTGCTTCGGCGTCGAGGACGACGAGGACTACTTCGTCTCGTGCTTCCAGCTCGACCCGTGCCGCTGCGAAGAGGCCTTCGGGGGCGACTCGGACGACACGCTCGACCTCATGATCGAGGCCGCGCAGGAAGCGATCGACGTCGCCGGTGGTGACCTCACCATCGACTCGACCGAGAGCTGCTTCGCGTTCGTCGGCTACTGCGACGGCATCGAGGACGCGGACCTGCGCGCCACCTGCGTCGAGCGCGTCCAGCGCCTCGGCCAGACCACGGACGAGTCGCTCATCGTCGGCTTCACCCGCTCGGTCGAGAACGAGGTGAACCCGGACGCCGGCGCCTTCTCGTTCGGCGACGTCCCGACGAACTGGCGCTTCGCCTACAAGGTGTCCGGCGTCGAGAACCGCTGGCGCGACACGTGGGAGTACGGCCTGTTCACCCGCGCCGACCTCGCCGTCGACGGTCGCCTTCGCATCGACTCGAACGCCGTGTCGGCCGGTGCGTGGCGCACGATCCCGCCGGCCGTCGGGTTCCCCGCCGGTATCGACGACCGCAACGGCGCGGTCGCCGGCGCCATCCGGGACTGCGGCACCGCCGAACGCCCGCCGAACAACATCGTGCACGCGACGGTCGGCTTCGCCTTCCTCGATCGCCTGACCCAGCTCGCGTACTTCAACGGCAACCCGAACAACAAGCTGCCCCAGCCCGGCCGTCTGGACACGAACGTCCTCGGCCTCTTCGCTGCGATCAACCTGCCCCCCGGCCCGAACCGCGTCAGCCCGGTGATCTGCACCGAGAACTGCGGCCCGGACGCGGGGGAGCCGAGCTATACGTTCGTCGGCAGCCGCAACGTGTTCCAGACGCCCAAGAGCGTCATCATCGCGACCTTCGAGGGGCTCACCATCACCGAGTGAGCCCGAGCACCACAGCGCCAGACGTTGGCGCGCGCATCACGCCCGGTGATCCCGGGCGCCCGTGGACGTCCGTCCACCCCGACACCGAGCCTGCATGACCACTGTTCCGTTTCGCGACCTCCCTCTGTCCGAAGACACCCTCGCCTCGATCGCTGCGGTCGGGTTCGAGAACGCCACCCCCGTCCAGGCCCAGGGCATCCCTGCCCTTCTGACCGGCAAGGACACCGTCCTGCAGGCCCAGACGGGCACCGGCAAGACGGCGGCGTTCGTGCTGCCGATCGTCGAGATGCTCGCCGCGAACTCCGGCACGGTCGAGGCGCTGGTCCTCGCCCCGACCCGCGAGCTCGCCCTGCAGGTCTCGCGCGAGTTCGCCTCGCTCGGTGACCAGCGTGGCATCATCGCCACGGCGATCTACGGCGGCACGTCCTTCGAGAAGCAGTACGAGGCCCTCGAGACGGCGCAGGTCGTGGTCGCCACGCCCGGTCGCCTGCTCGACCTGCTGCGGCGCGAGAAGATCGACCTCGACCACGTGAAGATCTTCGGCCTCGACGAGGCGGACGAGATGCTGTCGATGGGCTTCGAGCGCGAAGTGCTCGACGTCGTCTCGCACCTCCCCGACGAGAAGCAGTCCTTCCTGTGCAGCGCCACGGTGAGCGACCCGATCCAGCGGGTCGCCTCGGCGTTCATGAAGGACCCGGTGACGGTGAACTGCTCGACGGACGCCATCGGCGCCCGCAGCATCGAGCACCAGTACTTCCGCGTGCCGTTCGGCGGCAAGGTCGAGGCCCTGTCGCGCATCATCGAGGCCCGCAGCATCGAAGGCGCGATCATCTTCTGCAACACGCGCGCTGAGACGTTCCGCGTCACCGAGGCGCTCAAGCGCCAGGGACGCGCGGTGGACGTCATCAACGGCGACCTCTCGCAGAACGAGCGTGAGAAGGCGCTGAAGCGGATGCGCGGCGACAACGTGTCGTTCCTCGTGGCGACGGACGTCGCGGCGCGCGGCATCGACATCTCGGGGCTGCCGGCGGTCGTGAACTACGACATGCCGAAGTCGCCCGAGGTGTACGTGCACCGCACCGGCCGTACCGGTCGCGCGGGTCAGTTCGGCGTGGCGTTCTCGCTGGTCACGCCGAGCGACATCACGGTGTTCCACGCGCTGCACAAGTACTTCAAGCTGCACCTTCGCGAGCAGCCGATGCCGACGATGGCGCAGGTGCGCGCGTCGCAGGCGGACCGCGCGGTGAACGAGGTCCTGTCGGATCTCGATGCCGCGGGCACCCTCGCGTACGCCCAGTACCTCGCGATCGCCCGTCGCCTCGGCGACCGGGACGACGGCGCGCGCATCATCGCGCGGCTCATCGCCCACTACGTCGGCACCGCGCCGATGACGGTCGAGGACCGCACCACGACGGACGCGAAGCCCGCGCCGGCGCCGGTCGAAGAGGTGGCCGAGGTCGAAGAGGCCCCGGTCGCCGCTGCGCCGGAGCCCGTCGAGGTCGAGCCCGTCGCCGAGCCCGAGCCCGAGCCCGAGGTCGAAGAGGTCGTCGAGGCTGCGGTCGAAGACGAGGTGGAGGCCGAAGCGCCCGCCGCGCCGGCGACCGACGGCGAGAACGCCGTCCTCGCGTGGTTCATCGAGAACACGACGCCGCGCAATCGCGTCCGGTTCCGCGGCGGACGCCGCATCGCCGAGGCCCTCGACCTGTCGCAGGACGAGGTCGAGCAGATCGCCGACGCGACGCCGGAGCTCGAGCGTGGACGTGGCCGCCGGCCGATGTGGCGTCTGTTCAAGGACGCCGCCGCTCGCCTGCTGCCCGACGTCGACGCGGCCCACGAGCCGGATCGTGGCCGGGACGACGCGCCCCAGCAGGCTGCTCCGAAGAAGGACGAGCCGAAGAAGGCCGCCCCGACGAAGGACGAGCCGAAGAAGCAGGAGGAGCCGAAGAAGGCTGCCCCGAAGAAGGCCGCTCCGAAGAAGGACGAGCCGAAGCAGGACGACGCCCCGCGTTCGGGCCGCGGCTCGCGCTCGCGCGGCGGCGACCGGGACCGCAGCCGCTCGTCGCGCCCGGCGCCCCGCCGTCGCGGCAAGGGCTACGTGCAGGTGCGTGTGAACCTCGGCGAAGGCCAGGTCGGCACCGCCGAGCGGCTCACCGAGGTGCTCAGCCTGCTGGCGGGCCTCGACGGTGACGACTTCGGCACGATCGAGGTCAAGGGCGACCACAGCTTCGTCGAGATTCGCGACCGGTACGCGAACGACACCGTGAACGCGCTCGACGGCGAGTCCGTCGACGGCGTGCGCCTCTCGCTGGAGATCGTGCAGGGCTGACCTGCCCGATCGAAGCGATGCCCCCCCGCGGCCCGCAGACGACGACGACCCGTGTTCGTTGTCGCTGCGGGCCGCGCGCGGTAGCATCCGGGGTGTCTCGACACCCCCGACGCGCCATGTCGTTTCGACGCGCTCTCGCCGTTCTCGCGCTCCCTTCGCTCCTCTTCGGGTGCGATGCCATCGACCTGAACCTGGAGCCCGAGGTCGACCTCACCCCGCCTCCGCGGGACGAGCATCTGCCGCCGGCGAGCGTGAACCTGCCGACGGTACCGCCGTTGGAGCTGCTCGACACGCCCCCGCACCTGCCGGATGGCTCGTGGTCGGTGGCCGGTCTGCTGCTGAACCGCGACGACCTTCGCGAGCGCGAGGTCCGCGTGACGGCGATCGTCTCGTCGATCTACCAGTGCGAGTCCGACGCGGTGGAGGTCGAGGGCGAAGCGGCCGATCTCGCGGGCGACCGGGACGACGGGCCCGAGGCCGTGCTCACCGGCGATCGCGCGGGCTGCCTGATGCCGAACTTCCGCATCGTCGACACGCTGCGATCGCCGCACGAGATGCTGATGGTCGACTACGACGCGGAGTTCTATGAGCCCCAGCTGCGCGCGGGCTCGTCGTACGTGTTCACCGGCATCTACACCCGGCAGGCGCCCGGGTTCACGTCGACGGAGTACGGGCTGATCCGGGTCACCCACATCGAGGGCGACGGGATCGAGCACCCCGAGGACGAAGAAGAGGCGGTCGAGGAGTAACGCGGACGCTGTGTTACCTGGCGCCCGACGGTCAACGCGGCCGCTGTGTTTGCTGGCGCCCGACGGTCAACGCGGCCGCTGTGTTCGCTGGCGCCCGACGGTCAACGCGGACGCTGTGTTCGCGGGCGCCCGACGGTCAACGCGGACGCTGTGTTCGCGGGCGCCTGACCTGGCGCGGGCGCTGTGTTTGCTGGCGCCCGACGGTCAACGCGGGCGCTGAGTTCGCGGGCGCCCGACCTGGCGCGGGCGCTGTGTTCGCGGGCGCCCGACGGCTAGCGCGGGCGCTCGGCGAGCAGGATGAGGTGGCGGTTCGTCGGGCCGAGGAAGGTCCCCCGGTGGGCGAACTCGCCGCTCAGCTCGAGCACGTTCAGGCCGCACATCTGCAGCAGGCCCGTGAGCTCGTGGGCGGAGTACATCCGCGTCGTCATCGTCTGCTCCCAGGGGTCGCGCCCCTCGTCGACGATGGTGCGGTGCACGCGCAGGCGACTCACGTCCCAGTCGAAGTAGACCTCCTCCATGAGGAGCACCTCGTCCGTGTCCCACCAGATGCGGCGGGGCACGTGGTTCGCGATGTAGTCGCGGTTCATGACCTCGATGAGCAGTCGCCCGCCGGGGCGTAGGGCGCGGGCCATGCCCTGCAGCACCGCGAAGTTCGTGTGGTCGTCGAAGTACCCGAACGTCGTCTGCATGCAGAGGATGCCGTCGAACGCGGCGTCGAAGGCCAGCTCGCGCATGTCGCCGTGCATGAACGCGACGTCGAGGTTGCGCCGCCGCGCCTCGCCCGCCCCACGCTCGAGGAGCGGCCGGGACAGGTCGACGCCGGACATCCGGTAGCCCCGTTCGGCCAGCTCGAGGGTGTGTCGGCCGTAGCCGCACCCGAGGTCGAGGAGCTCGGCGCCGGGGGCGAAGCCGAGGGACTCCTGGACGAACTGCACCTCACGGGCAGTTCGGGGCCACAGGCGGTCGGGCAGCAGCTTGAACCAGGTCTCGTCGAAGACCTCGGCGAACCACTCCGCGGACGTGCGGCGGATGCCGGGTTCGGCGGCCTGCTGCGCGTCGTCGGACGCCATGATCTCGGCCATGAACGCGCCGACGTCGTCCTCGGGCTCGGCCGTTGTCGCTGCGGTCGTCGCGTCGGTCGGCTGCGTGGTCGGCTCGGGGGACGGCTGGGCGGCGGGCACGACCGGCACCGCACCCGACGTCATCGGCATCGCGTTCTCGTGCCCGGACACCCGCGCTGCGGGGCGACGCTCGGGGGGCGCGGTGCGGGTCGTCGCCGGGCTGCCGAGGTCGTACTGATCCGTGATCATCATGTCGCGCGGACGCATGCGCTGCGTCGACGCGGGCAGCGATGCCCCGGACTGGAAGCCATCGCCGGCCGGCAGGCGGCCGAAGGGATCGTCCGTGTCTTCGATCGCCGCGTGGGTGCCGGTCGCCGCGGCGGGCATCGGCGGGGGCAGCGCCCCGGTCACGCGCCGCGCGCCATCCGGCAGCTTCGGCGGGCTCATGCGGCCGGTCATCGAGGGCCGTGCCACGCGCAGGGTCTGCGCCCCGCTGAGCGCATCGCCGGGCGTGGAGTCCTCGAGCGCCTCGAGTTCGTGGTCGTCGAGGGTCTCGATGTCTCCGGACGGGGGTTCGTCTCGCCAGGGGATCTCGGCCCACGTGGGGGCAAGATCCACGACGCCGGGCGGCGTCCCATCGAGCTCGTGCTCGTGGGCGTCCGACGAAACCGCGTTGGGTTCTGCGAGGCTGTCCGCCATCCCGCTCTCTCGGAGTCGGAAGAAGGCGATCCCCGGTCGACGAGAATCTCCAGCACTGTCGAAGGTACCGGACGGCGTTCAGGGGCTCAAGAAGCCGAGGGGATCAAGTCGCCGAGGCGCTGGCCACGCAGCACGCGGCGGTGTCCGTCGGTGGGGGCCAGCGCGACACCCTGCCCCACGGCCAGCACGACGGTCGACCCGAGCCCGAAGGTCGCGAGCCGCTCGCCGCGGGCGACGTCGACCGGGGGCCCGCCGCCGCGGTGCACGGATCGCAGGGCCGGCGCCACGTCGACGCGGCGCACGCCGACCGCGGCGACCATGACGAGCGCCCACGGTCGGCCGTCCGGCATCGTGCCGGCGAACACGACGCGCTCGTGGGCGTCGAAGCGGGGTTCGGCCTCGGGACGCACGGTGCGCAGGACGCCGCCGCGGTGGGCGACCGCCGTGACGGTCGCGTCGAACGGCGCGTGCACGCTGTGGGGATCGGACGGGCCGAGGTAGACGACGAGGGCCTGTCCGCCGGAGAAGGGCTCGACCGGCACGGGCCCGAGCAGGCGATCGAGGCGCCAGTCGGATCCCTTCACGCGCCAGGCGTCGGCGCGATCGACGATATCGACGTCGGTGACGATCCCGTCACACGGCGAGATCACCGCGGCGTCGGCGAGGGGCCGCGCCCCATCGGCGAGGTCGCGCATGAACACGGCGCCGAAGGTCGACCACTCGGCGGGGTCGGTGTCGGCTTCGTCGAGGCGCGCGCCCACGGCCCCGGCCCAGGCCCGCCACAGGGGCGAGCGAAGGCGGCGCGGGACCGGGACGTCAGCGACGGAGCCGACGAGGCGAGTGACGATGCGTCCGGACAGAGACATGGGACACCGGGGACGGTTGCCGTGGCGGGCCGAGGTGCTACCCTTGGCGCATCTTCGCGCCGAGGGAGTCAGAAGATGGGTAGCCGCCGAGAGATGGTCAAAGTTCAGGCCCGCACGCGGGGCAACGTCGCGGCCCTTTCGGGCGTGGCCACCGTCGGCGCGGTGGCGTTCTTCGCCACCGTCGGCGCACCGGTGATGGCGATCGGCGCTGGCGTAGCCGGTGTCCTCATCACCGGCAAGAAGACATGGGACTGGCTGAAGTATCGGGGCGAGTGGGGCCTGAAGTTCTAGCCCAGCGCATCCCGGGCCCCCGCGTCCTCTGGCCGTTCGCGCTCGGCCCTCGCGTCACCTGGACGCCCGCGTTCGGTCCTCGCGTCACCTGGACGCCCGCGTCTGGCCCTCGCGTCACCTTGGACGCCCGCGTTCGGTCCTCGCGTCACCTTGGACGCCCGCGCCTTGTCCTCGCGTCACCTGGACGCCCGCGCCTTGTCCTCGCGTCACTTGAGCCGCTCGAGGGCCTCCGTCGCCGGCGCGAAGTCGCGGTCTGCAGATCGGGCACGCCGGTACATGTCCTTCGCGCGATCCGCCTCGCCGCGGGCCTCCCGGATCTGCCCGAAGACGAAGAACAGGTCGCGCTTGATCGTCTTGTCCTTCACCGTCGACTGGTTCACGTGGGCCGCCTGCAGCGCCTTGAGCGCGCCGTCGAGGTCGCCGGTCGCGTGCCGCAGCCGCCCGAGGGCAACAAGGCTCGGCACCCGGCGGGCGTCGATCGCGAACACCCGCTCGTAGTCGGCCAGCGCCGCCCGCTGATCGCCCCGCGCCTCGGCGAGCCGCGCGCGCTGCTCGTAGAGCGTCGGCAGCACGTCGCGGGCGGACGACGCCTCGGCGGACGGGATGAGCTGGTCGAGGATGCGCCCGCCGTCGGCGACGCGCTCTGCAGCGAGCAGCGCGTCAACGAGCTGCGTACCGACGTCGACCCGGCTGTCGTCGCGGGCCCACGCCTTCTCGAGGGCGTCGGCGGCCTCGTCCGGGTCGTCCATCCAGTCCGACGCGACCATCGCCTTGCGCAGCAGCAGGTCGACGATCGCGTCGTCCGCGGCAACGGCCATGCGGCGGTCGATGAGCGAGAGCAGACCCCAGCCGTTGCGCGCCGAGGTGTAGGCCGCGTCGAGGGCGTCGAGGGCCGCGGCGTGATCCGGGACCTGCTCGAGCGCGGCTTCCAGGTATGCCGTCGCCGCCTCGGGCTCCCCCCCGTCGGCGCCAGCGAGCTCGGCGAGCGCGACGAAGGCGTCGGCGGTGGCGTGGGGATCGTCGAGGTCACCGACCGCCTGCTCGAGCGCGGCGCGGGCGCCGTCGAGGTCGCCGCGAGCGCGCAGGATGCGGGCGCGGACGACCTCGGCGCGGCCGTTGCCGTCGCCGCAGTGGGCCAGCGCCTGCTCGGCGAGGCCCGGGTCGTCGAGTGCTCCGAGCGCGCGCTCGGCGGCCTCCAGGGCCAGCGCGGCGCGGGCGTCCTCGTCGAGCCCGGGCGCGCGGGCGAGCGCCCGATCGACGAACTCCCGCCACGCCTCGTCGGCGACGAGGGTCGGCGCGAGGCCGTCCCACGCGCTGGCGTCGGACGGGTCGGCGTCGAGGACGCGGCGCCAGGCGTCGGCGGCGGTGGCCGGGTCGTCGAGCCGGTCGCGAGCGACCTCGGCGATGCGGTGCAGGATGGCGATCTGCTCGTCGCCGGTGGCCGCGTCGACCTCGCCCTGCAGCAGGGGCAGCAGGTCGTCGAAGCGCTCGGCGTCGGCGTAGAGCCCGCGCAGGGCGTCGGTCGCATGGGCGTCGGGCCCCTCGGCGAGCACCCGCTCCCACGCTTCGATCGCGCGACCGACGTCGTCGGACTCGACCGTGTGCAGGCGGGCGAGGTCACGCAGCGCAGCCACTCGGGCGTCGGCGTCGGCGACGGCGAAGTCCGCGCGGCGCTCGATCCAGATCGCCGCCGCGTCGACGTCGCCCTGCTGGCGCTCGAGCATCTCGAGCTCCTCGAAGAGGTCCATCGACGGGGCACGCTCGACCGCTTCTTCGAGCGCCGCGACCGCGCGCGCGGGCTCGCCCAGCGGGCCGCTCGCGAGGTCGGCCGCGTCGCGCCACAGAGCGGCGGCCGCAGCCGGGTCGTCGAGCGCGTCGGCGCGCAGGACAACCCACGCGTACGCTTCGTCGGCCCGGTCGTCCGCCGCGAGGCGAGCGCGCACGGCCGACCATGCCGCGTCGTCCCGCGGGTCGTCGGCGACGATCGCGCGCTGCTGGGCATCCAGCGTGTCGACGTCGTCGAGCGCCTCGGCGAGCTCCGCGGCACGGCGGCGCGCGAGCAGGCGGACGTCGGCGTCGTCGATCTCGTCGGCGGCGTCGACGAGGGCGGCGAGAGCGCGCGCCTGCCGGCCGGCGTCGTCCCCGGCGAGCCCGCCCAGACGTGCGATGCGCGCCGGGTTCGAGCGGTCCGCCTCGAGCGCACGGGTCGCGAAGGTCATCGCGAGGTCGGCGTCGTCGAGCGGTCCGGCGTAGAGGTCGACGAGCTCGTCGGCGATGCGGGCGACGTCGTCGTCGTCGCCGGCCGCGTCGAGCCGCGCGGCGAGCACCGTGGCAAGGGCGTCCTCGCGCCCGGGCTCGCGGAGCGCCGGCTCGAGCAGCTCGGCGGCCTCTTCGGCGACGCGGTCGTCGGCGAGCAGCGACATCGCCGCGAGGATCGCGTCGCCACGGGTCGCGTCGTCGGTCATCGCGTCGCGCCACGCCTCGAGCGCCTCGAACGGGCGATCCGCCGGACCCGCGAGCACCTCGGCCATACGCATACGTACGGCGCCCTGCTCGTCGGTGGGCACGACGTCGGCGAGCCGGTCGAGGCTGGCGACGAGGTCGTCCCACGCCCCCGCCGTCTCGTGGTGTTCGGCGACGGCGCGCAGGGCGTCGACGTCGTCGGGGGCGAGCTCGACCACCTTCGCGAGCCAGCGGGACGCGCCCGCCGCGTCATCGAGACGGTCCGCCTCGATCGACGCGCACGCGCGCAGCAGCGCGACCGAGACGTCGGCGTCGCTGGATTCGTCGGCCGCGGCGGCGAACGCCTCGACCACTCGCGGCAGCGCCCCGGCGGTCTCGCCGAGCTGCACGAGGGGGTCGATCTCGTCGGTACGCGGATCGGCGATGAGCGCCGTCGACCGCCACACCAGCGCCTGATCGATGTCGGCCGCGTGTTCGGCGGCGACCGTCGCACGGTCGCGCAGCACGGCCGGGTCGTCCTCGGCCGCGCCAGCGATGCGCCACAGCTCGACGAGGTCGTGCCACCGCTCGGCCTCGCGGAGCACCGGGTCCGCGGCGGCGAGCACGTCGTCCGCCAGGTCCGGCTGGACGGCGAGCTCGACGAGCCGCCCGGCCGCCTCGTCGTGGGCGGGGTCGTGGGCGATGACGGCGACAAGGCGCGGCCAGGCGTCCTCGGGGGCGTCGAGCTCGTCGATGAGCATCGTCGCGATCTCGGCGTCCGCCTCGGCCTTCACGGCCGGGTCGCCGATCGCGGCGGATTGCGCGTCGAGGGCGTCGATGACCGCGCGGGTGTCGCCGCGCTGGCGGTGCAGGTCGATCAACGCCTGCAGCAGCGCGATGTCGGTCGGTGCGTCGTTGACCGCGGCAGCGAAGACCTCGACGGCGGCGTCGGCGTCACCGACCTCGTCACGCAGCACGCCGCCGAGGGCCATGCGTGCGTCGCGGCGTGCTTCGGCGGTCTCGGCGAGCTCGACCTGCCCGCGCAGGGCGGCGACGAGGCGATCGGTGTCGTCGGCGTCGCGGGCGACGGACTCGAGCTGCTCGAGCCGCGCCCGGGTCGGGCCGTCTTCGTCGATCGCCTGCTCGATGACGGCCAGCGCGCGATGCGGGTCGTCGGCGGCGAGCGCCGCGGCGACGAGTCGATCGCGCACCTCGGCGCGATCGTCGTCCGACGCCTCGGCGAGCTGTTCTTCGAGCAGGTCGGCCAGGTCGTCGCTGCGTCCGGCGGCGTCGAGCGCGGCTTCGAGCGCCACGCGCGGCCCCGGCGCATCAGGGGCGACACGGTGGGCCAGCTGCAGGGCCTCGATGCTCGCCGTGAGGTCGTCGTCGGCTTCGGCGGCCACGTCGGCGAGCTCGAGCAGCGCGGCGCAGGCCACCTCGGGATCGGTGGCGCCCAGCGCCGCGTCGCGGATCGCCTCGCGCCAGCCGTCGAGCTGGTGATGTTCGGTCGCCCAGACGCGAGACTCCGTCCGCGCGCCTTCGTCGCCGATCGCCGCGGGCAGCGCGGCCCACCACGCCTCGGCGACGCGGGTCGGCGGCGCGTGCGCCTCGGTGCGGTGTCGGGCGAGCGCGAGGGCCGCGCCCTCGTCCCCGGCCGCGACCCGGACCGACCAGGCCGCATCGGCCATCGAGGCGTCCGGCGCGCCGTCGAGCAGCGCGCGGGCCGCTTCGGCCGCCGCAGCGGACGGCGCCTCGTCGGACCGGGACGCCTCGCGCACCAGGCGACCGAGCGCCCCGAGGGGCGAGGCGGCACCCGGGTCCACGCCGAGCGCTTCACGCCACGCGGCGACGGCGCCGTCGAGGTCCTCGAGCTTGTCGCGACGCAGGGTGCCGATCTGCACCCACGCGGCCACGGCCTCGTCGCCTTCGAGCTGCCCGGCGTCGTCGGCCATCGCGTCCGCGAGGTCGTCCCACCGGCTCTGGCGGCGCAGCAGCCGGGCGCGCTCGCGGCGCAGGTCGGCGCCACCGCCGCGACGGATCGCGCCGTCGAGGGCCTCGACCGCCGCATCGTGGTCGCGGGTGCGCATCTCGTGGATCCGCGCCGCACGGGTCAGCAGCTCGACGGCGGCCTCGTCGTCCTCGGCGCCCTCGCCCTGCTCGACGAGCAGCAGCGCGAGCTCGTCGTACCGGTGCGCCTTCTCGAGCAACCGCTCGAAGGCCTCGAACGCGTCGGCGTCGGTCGGCGCGATGGCGAGCAGCATGCGCCACGTGTCGGCGGCGGCATCGGCGTCGCCCATCTCGTCCTGCCGCATCTGCGCCGCAGCGCGCAGCAGCTCGACGCGGGCCGAGACGTCGGTCGTCGCCTCCACGGCGACCTCCATCGCGTACACCGCCGACGACCACTGGTCGGGCGTGGCGCTGGCTTCGACGAGGTACGCACGGGCCTGCGGCGACGCCGGGCGAACGACGAGCCAACGCAGGGCCAGCTCGAACCGCAGGTCGCGGGCCGGCGTCCCGGACGCGTCGGCAATCACGCCGGCCGCGCGCTCGAGCAGCTCGGCCTCGACATCGGCGTCGTCGGCCTGCTCGGCATCGGTCATGAGTGCGCGGGCGAGGTCCAGGGGATCCCCGGACGCCGCCACGAGATCGAGCCGGACGGCGCGCGCCGCCTCGGCCACCGCTTCGTCATCGCTGTTCACCAGCACGCCGAGCACGCCGGCGACCCGTTCGCCGTGGCCATCGTCGACGAGGGTCTGCACGAGCTCGAGGGCGTCGGCGCGGCGGTCGAGCGGGCCGGCGAGCAGGCGCGCGCGCTCGGCGTCGAGCTCGGGCGCCGCGTCCGGATCTGCGTCGCGGTCCGCGACGAGGCGAGCGAGCCGCCCCTCGTGGTCGCCAAGCTGCTCGAGCGCGCCTCGCCAGGCGGCGCGGGCGATCGTGTCGGACTCGTCGAGGGCGACGACCCGCGACCAGGCGTCGGCGGCGGCCGCCGCGTCCTCGCGCCCCTCGTGCACGGACGCGAGGCGCTGCAACAGCCCGAGGCGCGCGCCCTCGTCGGCGCCGGCGATGCGCGTCTCGAGCGCGGCGGCGAGGTCGTCCCACCGTTCGGCCTCGAGCAGCACACCATCGAGACGCATCCACGCCTCTTCGTCGTCCGGCGCATCGTCGAGCACGCCGCGCAGCCAGACCTCGCCTTCGTCGGCGTCGCCGAGGTCGTCCAGGTAGAGCTCGGCAAGGGTGCGCTTCAGCCGCAGCGCGGCATCGGCGTCCTCGCCCATACGATCCAGTACGGTCTCCAACGTGGCGGCCAGGCGGGCCACGTCGTCGGTCGCTCGGGCTGAGGTGACGGCGGCCTCGGTCGCGTCCTCGGCCCCGTCGGCGGCGTCAACGATCGCGATGCGCGCCGCGGTGAGCGCCGCCGGCGTCGGGTCGTCGTCCAGCCCGTCGAGCCACGCCCCGGTCGCAACGAGTCGTTCGCGCCGAGCGTCGGCGTCGGCGGACTCCCGCGCCGCGCGCATGCGCAGCTCGAGGGCTTCGTCGACGTCGTCCAGGGCGTCCGCCTGCAGCATCGCCACGCGGTCGAGCAGCGCGGCGCGCGCAGTGCCCTCGGCGGTCTCGACGGCGGCTTCCAGGGTGCCGATGGCCGACATCCAGTCACCGGCGGCGGCGGCGGCCGCGACGAGGGCGTCCACCGCTCCGTCGTCCACGTGCCCGTCGCTCACGATGAGCCGACGATGCGCAAGCGCCGCGTCCGCGTCGCCGCGGGCGGTCGCCAGCGTGGCCAGCTCGTCGTGCAGCGCACGCAGGTCGTCGCTGGACGCGCCCGCCAGCCGCTCGGTGAGCAGCTCGGCGAGGCGTTCGTCGTCGCCGGCGTCGCGCACCAGGGGCTCGAGCCGGTCGCGCAGTTCCGCGCGCAGCTCGTCGTCGAGATCGCCGGCGTAGAGCGCCTCGTAGCCGGCATACACGGCACCGGCGTCCGCGCCGCGTTCGGCGGCGCGTCGCAGGGCATCTGCCGAGGCCCCGGGGTCGTCGAGGGCGTCGCGCTGCACGGCCGCGAGGGCGAGCAGTGCGTCGACACCGCGGTCGTCGCCCCACGCGGTCGCCTGCCGTTCGAACACACCAGCGAGGCCCATCGGGTCGTCGCTGGCCCGCAGCAGGTCTTCGAGCGCCTCGAGCGCGCCGGAGTGATCGGGCACGTCGCTCAGCACCGCCTGATAGAGCGCGATCGCCTCGTCGGCGCCGTCGTCGAGATCGGTGTGGATCGCAGCCGCCTCGAGCCAGGTCGCCACGCGGGCGTCGCCGCTCTCGTCGGCCGCTCGCTCGACGAGCCACGCCGCAAGGGTCGCCGGGTCGTCGCCGGCGCGCAGCAGCGCCTCGCGAGCCGCATCGCGCTGCTCGGTCAGGGCCTCGTGCTCGTCGGCGTCGGCGCGGGCGATGCGGGCGTCCCACGCCTCGACGAGGGCGTCGGCGTCGCGTCGGCGGGTGGCGATGTCGATGCGCGCAGCGATCGCCTCGTCGATCGCGTCGCTCGGTGCGTCGCCGTCGGCACACAGGCGATCCGCGGCGTCGGCGGCCAGCGCGATCGTCTCGTCGGCGGCCAGCGCGTACTTCACCAGCGCACGATCGATCGCGCGCCGAGCGGCCGCGTCGTCGGTCTCGGCGGCGGCGAGCACGGCGACCAGCGCCTCGCCCTGCCCCGCCGCCTCGGTGATCGCTTCGACGGCGTCGAGGTGCACCGGCGTCGGCGCCGCCTCGAACCGCGCCGCGGCGTGCATCCACGCCCGGGACGGCTGCTCGAGCTGGTCGACACAGAGGGCGACGAGAGCGTCGACAGCGGCGGTCGCCTCGACCGGACCGCTCGCCTCGATGGCCGCCTCGAGCAGCGCGGCGCGCTCGTGCAGATCTTCGGCGAGCTCGATGCGCCGCTCGAGGTTGTCCACGGCGTCTGGCGCCTTCTCGCTGATCCGGGCACGCAGGTCGCGCTCGACGTCGACGTCGAGGTGCGCTGCGGCGAGATCCGCGGCCGCGGTCAGCGCCGCCATCGCGCCGTCGTCGTCGCCTTCGCCGACAGCCGACAGGGCCTCGACGACATCACCATACGCCTCCGTCTGTTCGGCCAGCGCGACGAGAGCGTCGACGTCGGCACGAGCGAAGGCGTCGGCGAGGACGCGGGCGCGGCTCGCCTCGTGGGTCGGGTGTGCGTCGAGCACGCGGCGCCACCAGTCGAGCGCCTCGTCGGGCCGCCCGGCCCGCTCGCAGAGGGCGGCGACCTCCATGCCCCGTTCGGGCTCGAGGGCGTCCGCGGCGTCGATGGCGCGCTCGAGCAGCGCGATGTGCGCGTCCGTCTCGTCGAGGTCCTCGTACACTTCACCCAGGGCGTCGATCGACCCGGGGTCGGTGGCGCCGGTCACGCCGACCAGCGCTTCGAGGAGCCCGCGGCGGTCCTCCGGCTCCGCTTCGTCGAGGGCTTCGACGGCGGCCTTCAGGTGCTCGATCTGCGCATCGCCCTCGAGCTCGGCGGCTTCGTCGAGCTTCAGCGCCGCCAGCGCGGCGAAGTCGTGCCGGGCTGCGTGCAGGGCGCCGAGCTCGGCGCGGTGGGCGGTGTCGCTCGGGCGAATCTCGACGATGCGCTCGAGCGCCGTCGAGGCCCCCTCGGCGTCGTCGAGCTCGTCGCGGCAGATCGTCGCGACGTGTTCGAGCAGCTCGATGCGCTGGTCGTCGTCGCTGGACGCGTCCACCCGGCGCAGCACAACGTCGACGTGGTCCCGCCACCGGTCGACCCGGGCGTAGTGCGCCGCCAGCCGCTGCAGCGCCTCGTCGTGTGTCGGGTCGAGCGCGAGGGCGTCGTTGTACGCCTTCACCGCCAGCGCCGGCACCTCGAGCTGCTCGGAGTAGAGCGCGGCGAGCTGCAGGTGCAGCGCCACGCGGTCCTCGACAGGCGCGTTCGAGGCGCGGTCGAGGTCGTGCTTCAGCTGGTCGACGAGCCGGTTCCACGCCTCGGCGGCGTAGAGGTTGCGCCGCAACCCCTCGTGAGCCTCGTCCATGTCGGGGCGGGCCCGCAGCACGTCCGTCCACGCGTCTGCGGCGCGGGTCGGGTCGTCGAGCTTCGCCTCGATGAGGCGCGCCAGCCGGACCCGCAGCTCGCCGGCCTGCTCGGGGTCGACGACGGCGGCGAGGTCGTGCATCGCGTCGACGAGGTGGGCGGTGTCGTCCTGCGACTCCCACCACGCGACGAAGAAGCGCAGCATCGTCTCGTTCGACGCGTCGGCGAGCCGGACCCGCTGAAAGAACGGGGCGGCGCGCTCGAGGTCGTCGAGGGTCCACCACGCGATCTCGCCGGCGGTGCGCGCGCGGTCGAGGCGCAGCTGGGCGGTGCCGCCGAAGTCGAGGGATCGCTCCAGCGCCGCGACGGCGTCGGCGTGGCGCCCGGCGGCACCGAAGATCTCGGGCGCACGGGCCAGCGCGCCGGCGTGGTCCGGTGACGCGGTCAACGCCTCGAGCAGCGCGTCCGCGGCTTCGTCGGTGCGCTCGAGGCGCGCAAGGACGTCGGCGCGCTCGACGAGCAGCTCCGCACGCTCGGCGGTCGACTCGATGCCCACGGCGTGCTCGGCGATCGCGTCGGCGAGCTCGTCGTCGCGACCGGCTTCGCGCAGCACGCGCCGGTACAGGCGGCGGGCGGCGGTGTCGTCGGGATCGATCGCCAGCGCCGCGTGCAGGTACGCCGCCGGGTCGTGGTCGTCTTCGGGGTGGTCGAGCAGGTGCCGGGCCACGGCGACGTGGGCCGCCGCGCCGCTCGCCTCGTCGGCGTCTTCGGCTGCGCGCAGCAGCGCTTCGAGGTCGGTCGACGACACGTTGCGTTCGAGATCGGCGAGCCCGGACTCCGCCCGCGGGAACCCGGGGACCGCGTCGAGGGCCTTCTGCCACGCCGCACGGGCGCCATCGCGGTCGTCCATCTGTTCGCGGCGCAGCTGCGCGAGATCGCAGTACAGCTCGGCCTGCGCGTTGGGTTCGGCGGTCACCTTGAGCTGCAGGTCGTAGAGCCTGGCGACCATGCGCCAGACCTCTTCGCGGCGGTACAGGGCGCGGGCGCGGTCGAGGGCCTCGGGGTTCTGCGGCCAGACCTTGAACGCCGCCTGGTACACGAGGATCGCCTGATCGGCGCGGTCGAGGCGCTCGTCCCACAGGTCGCCGGTGGCGACGAGCAGGCGCGATCGTTCCTGAATCTCGGCGGTGTCGTTGCCGATGGCCTCGAGCGCCTCGACGAGGCGGCGCCAGTAGTTGGGGATCTCATCGGCGAAGGTGCGCGCGTGCTCGGTGTAAAAGCGCACCAGCTCGCGCCAGTCGCCCTCGCCCTTCATCGCGGCTTCGACCGCTTCGAAGCGATCCTCGTCCGTCGGATCGTCCCGAAACTCGGCCAGTGCGTCTTCGAGGGTCCCTGCCATGCGCGCCTCGCATTCGTGCCACGGATCACCGCCCGGGCCGAAGCCCGAGACGGCGTCTGTCTGTGAGGTCGCCAGCGTGCCATCCGGCCCCCCGGGTGACAACGCTCGCGACCCGCGCGGGTACGCGGTTGCGACCCGGTTACGCGTCGGTGGCGTCGCGCTCTTCGTCGGCGTCGTCGGGCCGTGCGTCGGACGCCTGCTGCTGCAGGTCGACGAGGCCGCGCACGCCGATGTGCGATCGGGCGAGGAAGGGCACGGCGAACCCGATCTGCAGCACGAGCTGGATCACGTTCATCGTCAGCGCGAACGCCAGCCCCGTCGCCCCGATCGCCGCGTCGCCGAGGTACAGGCGCAGGCCGCGGTCGAGGGCGAGCTGAAAGTTGCCGAGAAAGCCGGGGGCACCGGGCACCATCAGGCCGACGACGAGGACGGCGAGCAGGCCCAGACCGCTGTAGAGCGGGACCATCAGGCCGAAGCTGCGGGCCAGCCACCAGATGCCGAGCGCGTTCACGCCCCAGTACACGGCGGTGAGGACGAAGAACGGCACGAGCGTGCCGCTGCGGCCCAGCGAGCGCAGGCCCTCGACGAAGCCCTCGAGCATCGACTCCAGCCGGTTCGCGAGGCCGGCGCTGACGCGGCCGATCGTGCCGTGCAGCAGCTTCACCGCGAGGTCGTGGGCGACGACGAAGAGCACGAGCCCGATGGTCGCCGATGCGAAGACCACGGCGCTGGCGGTGCCCGCGGCGAGCACCGCCGGGCCGGGCGCGATCGGCGCCGTCCACACCGCGACGAAGAGCAGGCCCGTGATGACGAGCCCGTCGATCACCCGCTCGGTGACGGCGGTGCCGAGGGCCGCTTCGAACCCGACGTTGTCGCTCTCGCGGGCGAGCAGGTAGGGCCGAACGACCTCACCGATGCGAAACGGGAAGGCGACGATCGCGGCGTAGCCGATGGCGCAGACGCGAAAGATCAGCCGGCGATCGGACTCGCCGAGGGGCTGGACCTGCACCACCCAGCGCCAGACGCGGGTGACGTGCACGACGAGAAAGAGCAGGCCGTACACGACGAGCGAGCCCGGCGAGACGCTGACGAACGCGTCGCCGAGGGCCTGCCACGGGGACTGGCCCTGCGCCGAGAGCTCCTGAAAGAGCGGGCGCATGACGAGGGCGAGCAGCGCGGCGCCGACGACGAGGCTGCCGGCGAGTTGTGCGACGAGGCGACGGTTCACAGGCGGTCAGTCCTCGTCGTCGCCGTGCGCCTTGCGGCGCAGCCGGTCCATGTCGCCGCGGAGCTCGAGCTCGCGGAACCGGCGCTCGACGTCGAGGCCGCCGCCGGCCTCGGGGGGCGCCGGCGTGCCGGGGGCAGCGGCCGGGCGACGGGGCTGCGAGAGCGCAGCGCGACGGCGCACGAGGTCCTTCTGGTCCTGCAGGCCGGTGAGACGCTGGTTGAGCGTGCCGAGGCGGCCGAGCGTGTCCTCGACCGTGCGGCGGGCGATGGCGAGCAGGTCGGTGTCGCCGTGCTCTTCGGCCAGCTCGACGCGGCGCAGCCAGCGGTCGCGCTCGCGGGCGAGCTCGCCGACCTCGTTCTCGATGCGGCGTTCTTCCATGATGAGCGCGGCGAGCTGTTCGCGCGCAGCGGCGCGGGTCAGCGGGCTGAGCGTCTCGGGGGTCGCCGAGGCGGCGCCGATCTCTTCGAACCGGCGCGGCGTGGCGGTGCCGCCCTCGGCCTCGGCCGGCGGCGGCGCGCTGGCACGCAGGCTCGACCGGCCGGCCCAGATGCGGGCGATGGCGGTGGCGATGTCGTCGTTCGCTTCGGGGCGACCGAGGTCGCGGGCCGCCGCAGCGTGCGACTCGGACACGCCCTCGGCGGCGATGCGCTCGACGATCTCGGCGAGCAGCATCACGTCGCCGATCGGCACAGCGGCGCCGGCCCGTACGGGTCCGAATGCTCCGCCGACCGGGCCGAGCAGCAGCAGGGGCCGGTGCTGGGCGAGCCACGCGGGGATCAGCGGGTGGTTCGGCGAGGCGATCACGACGTCCGCGACGACGTGGTAGCGCTCGGGCTGGTCGACGAGGCCGAACATGCGGGCCTTGAGGCCGTGGGCCGACGCCGCCTGGCGCAGCACCTCGGCGGCTTCGCCGTTGCGGCCGTAGCTGAAGACCGGCGTGAACGGGGACTTCACGACCGAGAGCTGGAACACGACGCGGTCGATGAGCGCCGGCGGCATCTCGCGGGCATCGACGAGCACGACGCGGTCGTCATCGCCGAAGCCGAACTCGGCGCGGATGGCGGTGCGATCGAGGGGGCGGTCGAAGCCTTCGGGCACCGGCGGACCGGCAGGCTGCAGCGCGACGTCCGACAGCCCGGGGCGGCGCACCGCGGCGAGGGCGTCAGCGTCGGGGGCGACGAAGGCGTCGGCGCGGGCACCGATCCACGGCTCCGGCGCGCCCTGGTCGGACAGGAGGCCGATGTGGACGGCGGGCACGCGGGTCGTGTCGCGGATGACCTCGAGGGTGCGCAGCACACCGGGATGGTCGGCAATCACGAGGTCGGGGCGACCGGTCGCGAAGGCGTCGTGGGCGTCGGCGTCCGGCTCGCCCGGGCGCGCGAAGCGCAGCAGGCGGGCGAGGCGATCGGCGCCCTGCTCGAGCAGCCCGCGGGCGGTGAGCGTCAGCGCGCCGGACACGCCGTGGACGTCGACGGTGCCGGCGCCGGCGCGGCGCAGCGCCGCCACCAGCGGCGCCTGCCAGCCCTCGTGCTCGGCCGTGCCGTCGGTCACGATCCAGACGCGGGCGCCGTCCAGGCGCGGGGTCTCTGCCGTCTCGGTCATCGCTGCATCCATCGTCGGTTCGAGGTCGCGCGCCACCCTGGCAGACGACCGTGCACCGGGCAACGGGGCGAAGACGCACCACCCATCCGTACGCGTTCTCCCTCAGGGGCGGCGCCCCGCGCCGCCCGCCGGGCGTTCGGGCGGCGCGGGGCGTTCGGGCGGCGCGCGCCGCCCTGCCCCGCGCCGCCCGTGGCGATGGGCGCGGGACGTAGGCGCAAAAACCTCGAACGCCCCGCAGCGGATGCTGCGGGGCGCCGAGAGGGGAGGACCGGATTCGAACCGGCGAATGGAGGCTTTGCAGGCCTCTGCCTTACCACTTGGCCACCTCCCCAAGGGACTGCGGATGCTAGGCGGACGATGCTGCGGCGTCAACTGGTTTTGAAGCCTCGCAGCGACCCCGAACACACATGCGCAGATGCGCTGCATTCACAGCACCTTGCAATCCACCTCGCGAGACCGGTTCAGGTCAGTGCGTGGCGAAATACCCGCGCTGCCACAGGCTCGCGAAGTCCATCGAGAGCGCGACCGACGCGTGGATCGCGACGCCGAGCCAGACGGATCGCGCCTTGAGCGACAGGGACCCGAGGGCCACGCCGGCGATGACCGCGCCGATCGTCTCGGGCATCGGCTTGCCGAAGTGGATCATGCAGTACGGCACCATCATCGCGAACACGGCGCCGTAGCCCAGCCGCTGCCGGGTGCCGTGCACCATGAACCCGCGAAAAAAGAACTCCAGCGCGAAGAACTGGCTGAAGTACAGCGCCTCCCACGTCCACAGGTTCGGCCACAGCGGCTCGCCGTCCGCGATCGGATAGAACGGGTACGTGTGCTGAAAGTGCGGATCCTTCGACACGAGCAGGATCAGCGGCGCCACGACCGAGAACATCGCGACGTAGATCCACGCGTCCTTCAGCGCGCCGCGTGCCCCGAGCCCCATCGAGCCGAACGAGTCGCGCAGCACGATCAGCGTCACCGCCGCCGGCAGGATGAAATAGACGGTGAAGCAGGCGCTGGCCCAGTACGTGAGGCGCCGGATCTCCAGGTTCTCGTTGATGCTGCCCCGCGGGATGTCCGCCGCGCCGGCGCACACCTCGGCGAACCCGGTCGGGCTCAGCCATGCGTCCACACTGCACGCGAGGTCGCCGAGCCCGAGGGCGTCGATGAGCCCCACGAGCTCGGTGTAGCGGTTCGACATGCCGACGTATTCGAGCAGGGCCAGCGACACCATCACCGTGCCGAGCACGACGCTGGTGCGCAGCTCGAGGCGATCCCTTGCAGCCGCTGTCGCCGCCGGCACGAGCACCCCGAGCGCCACCGCCGCGACCGCGACGATCGCGTGGTACTCGACGCTGATGTCGACGAACGCCGCGGTCGCGCCGAGGACGGCCACGCCGAGCCAGATCGTGCCGGCGCGCAGGGCAAGCCAGCCGAGCGCCACACCGGACACCCAGGCCGCCAGCGTCGTCGTCAGATCAGTGCCGTAGAACCACATCGCCCATGGGATCGCGCCGACGAGGGCGGCGTGGATGCCGAACGTACGGCGCCCGCCCATCACCATCAGCCCGCGAAAGACCACCTCGCTGCTGGCGATGATCACCAGCCCCGCGACGACGGTCGCCGGCTGGGCGACCTGCATCGCCGCGACGCGATCGCCGAACGCCATCGGCACGGTGGCGACGCCCCCCGCGAGGTGCAGCGCGCCGACGGGCACGAGCACTGCGGCGACGAGGGCGGCGATCGTGCGCACCGGCGCCGCGGCCAGACCGAACCGGGCCATACGCATCCGTACGGCGGGGCCGGCGAGCAGCAACGTGCCGCCGAATCCGACGATCGCCCACGCCGCCGCCCAGACCGTGAGGCGAACGATCGGCGCGCCGTCCCACGGCTCGAACGCCTTGATCGCGAGGTCGCCGTTGGCCACGAGGAAGCACTGCCGCGGCACGCCGACGACGCTCATCGCGGCCTCGAGCGAACACGCCGCCCGGTGCAGCCCGAGCGTGTCGAGCGTCTGCCAGACCGCCTCGATGCGCCGCGGGCTGGCGATGTAGTCCATCAGGGTCAGCGCGAGCGCAGCGACGACGTACGCCGCGTACATCCCGCTGTCCGGCGGCGGCGCGTCCCCGCCGTTCGCCTCGGCGTCGACCCGTCGCCGGGGCTCGCCGAAGATCCGCTCGACGAGAAACCACGCGCCTCGCACCGGGGCCCAGAGCGCGGCCGGCACGCTCTTCGGCGCCGGCGGTGCCGGCCGATACGGCCCGGGTGCGTCGGGCGAACGCTCCACCGATTCGCCATCCGCCGTCGAACCGGTCGCCTCGGCTGCGGCCGTCGCAACGCCCGTGTCGTGGCCCGAGGGGTCCGCTTCGACCGGGGTCGACGCGGGCCGCGCGGGGGTGGGGACTTCGGGGTTCACGTCGGACACGAGGGTCCCGGCGGTCTCGGGGGGTTGAACGTCGGCCGGCGCTCTGCCTGGATGACGCAGGCGGGCACGATAGTCCCGCCCCGTCGTCGGCTGCAACCGCGACCGCCCTGCCCGCCCCGGAATCCGGATGCCCCGCCTCGCGACCGACTGCGCCGCGCCGCCACGCCGCCTCGGCGTACCCGCCCGCGCCCTGCGCGCGGCCGGTTTGAGCGCCGCCGTGGCGTGCCTCTGCGCGCTCGCAACGCCGGTCGACGCCCAGCCCATCGGGATCCACGCCTCGCCCGGGCCGTGCGACGGCGCGGCGGACTTCACCCTGCCGCGGTCCGGTGACGGCGACGGCGCCAGCACGACACCGATCCAGATTCTCGACCACGACGACGCCGTGCTCGCCTGCGTCGACGCCGGCGCCAACGACGGCTGGCGGTCGACCCGCCTCGAGGTCGGCGACGAGAGCGACTGGCTCGAGCTGGTGGTGAACGACGCCGACCGCGCCCTCTATCGGTACCTCGATGGCCGCGTGGTCGAGGTGTGGTCCAGTGCCGCGCCCGACGACGGCGAAGCCCACACCGACGTCGCCCACATCGACCTCGACGGCGACGGACGCCGCGAGCTGGTGCGGCATCGTGTCGACCCGATCGCGCCGCCGTGCGGACGCGACGACCTGTTCATCGAACCCGCCGTGTTCGACCCCACGACCGGCGACTTTCGCGACGCCGTCGTGCTGCCGCCGGCGGCGAATGCCCCCGCCGTCGACGTGCGCCCCGACGGCCCCGCAGACCGCTACGCCGACGACGCCCGCGTGTCGGCGGTCTCGGCGAGCGCGCGCGTCGGCGGCTGGCCGTCTCGCGATCGCGGCGTGTTCGAGCTCGGCGACGACGACCCGACCACCGCGTGGCTCGAGGGCCGACCGGGCACCGGGGTCGGCGCGTGGGTGCGCATCGACGGCGAGGCCGGCGTGCCGCTCGCAGGCGTCGTGGTCGACAACGGCGACGGCGGCGAGATCGCCGGGCCGACGCGCTGGCTCGTGGTGTTCGACGACGGCCGCGTGCATCGCGCCACGACGCCGGCGCTCGGGCGGTTCGCCCTGCGCTTCGACCCGCCGGTCGCGTCGAGCTGCGTCGCCCTCGTCGCCGCCGGGCTCGTCGACGGCGCCACGACCTTCGCCGTGGGCGGCGTGTCGCCGCGCACGGCCCTCGACGCCCTCGCCCCCGACGCCGCCATCGCCGCCATCGCCGAGGTCGCAGCGACCCGACTGGGCGACGTCCGACGGGGCCCCACGCTCGCGCTGCTGGCCCGCGTCGCCGCCGACGCACCCGACGCCGCCCTCACCGCCGTCGACGACGCAGAGGGCGACCTGCAACGCGCGCTCGTCGACGCCCTCGCGGACGTCGACGCCACGCGCCCCGGGCTCGCCGAACGGGTCGCGACCGCCGGCATCGACGACGACGCAGCACGTGCGTGGCTCGCGCGCGTGTCGGCCGACGACCCCGTCGTGCGCGCCGCCCTGCTCGCCCGCATCGCCCCCGGCGACCCCCTCGCCCTCGACGCCGCCACGGCCCTCGGCACACCCACCACGGACGACGAGACCATCGCCCTGCTCGACGCCTGGGCCGCCGCGCCCGACGCCGAGGTCGAAGCCCGCCTCGAGGCGCTCGGCGCCCCGAACCCCCTCTTTCTCGCCCCGGTTCTGCGGCGCTGCAACGAGGGATCCGCAAGCGTACGCATCCGTATGGAGCGCCTCGCCCTTCGCCTCTCGCACGCGCCCCCGGCGTACCTCGACGCCCCGGTGGCAGACATCCTGCGCGCAAACCTCGCCCACGACGACGGCACCGTCGCCCGCCTCGCCATCGCCCTCGCCGGTCGACTGCGCGTCGGACAGCTGGCGGACGACCTCGCCGCGATCGTGGCCGATGACCCCGCGGACGAGCTGCGCCTCGAGGCCGCCGCCGCGCTCGCCGTGATCGACGCCGACGCCGCCGTGCTCGACACCCTGCTCGACGACGCGTCGCCCACGCTGCGGCTCGGCGCGCTGAAGCGGCTCGACGTCGTGTGGCCCGCCGACCGTGTCGCCGCCCGCCTGCACGACGAGACCTGGCCCGACGTGCGCGCCGCCCTCGCCGCCCACGCCGCGCACCACCCCGCCCTCGTCGCCGAGGCGCTGTCGATCGCGGCCTCCGATGACGAAGCGGTCGCGCTGCTCGACGCGCTCGACACGCGCCCGGCCGAGGTCGACGCCGACGCGTGGCTCGCCGCCGCAGAGCGGTTCGGCGGCAGCCCGCGGGTGCTGTGGCGCCTCGTCGACCGCGCCGACGGCTGCACGGACCCGCTGCTGCGCCCGTGGCTCGACGACTTCGCCGCGCAGGCGACGGACGACGCAGGCGCCCCGCCCGAGGTCAGCAACGACGCGCCGCCCCCGCCGACGAACGTCTACGACCGGGTGCATCGGGCCGCCGCCCGCGCGATCGCGCGGTGCGACGCCCCCTGACGCGCGTCAGCCCACGCTGCGGAGCGCGTCCGTGGCGGCGCGGCGCGCGTCCCGCACCACGTCGTTCAGCCCGACGCCGTGCCACGCGTTGCCCGTGAGCACGATGCCCGGCGCGTACCGGCCCAGCAGCGCCTCGACCCGGGCGACCCGCGCCTCGTGCCCCACGGTGTACTGGGGGATGGCCCGCGGCCAGCGCACGTGCCGCACGAGCACCGGATCCGCCTCGATGCCCATCGCCCGGCCGAGGTCCGCGCGCACGCGGCGCTCGGCTTCCGCGTCGTCGAGGGTGACGAACTCGGGGTCGCGGGTGCCGCCGGCCATGACGCGAAAGAGCACGTGGCCCGACGGCGCCTGCTCGGGGAAGAAGCACGACGTGTACAGGCACCCGAGGATCGAGATGTCCTGCCCGGGCGGCACGAGAAAGCCGAAGCCGTCCGGCGGCGACGGCAGATCGGCGATGCGGTAGCCCATCGCCACGACCCGTACGCCAGCGTACGGGATGGACGCGATGTCGTTCTGCACCGCAGGCACCAGCGGACTCAGCAGCGGACCGGTCGCGTGCGCCGGCGTCGCGACGACGACCGCGCGGGCCCGCAGCGGCGCGAACCCGTCGCCCTGCACCAGGTACCCGTCATCGGCGCGATCGATCGACGTGACGCGGGCTCCGGTGGTCACGCACGCCCCGAGCTGCGCACCGAGCGCCTCGGTGATGCGCCCGGCCCCGGCGGCGGCGAACGAGGTCAGCCGCCCGCCCGGACCGTCGGGCCCGCCGACGTTCGCTCGCTTGCCCATCGCAGCCTGCAGCCCGCGCACGAGCATCGCGGCGACGAGCCCGCCGTGCTCGTCCTCGAGCTGCCGCATGCGGGGGAAGAGCGCCGACAGGCTGATCTGCCGCGCGTCGCCGGCGACGATGCCGGTGACCATCGGCTGCATGAACGCTTCGGCGAACCCGCGACCCAGCCGACGCTCGGCAAAGTCGAACACGGACTCGTCGCGACCCGGGTCCCGCGGGGGCGCCAGCGGCTCGGTCATCACCCGCATCTTCTCGAGCGGGTTGAGCAGCTTCGAGCCGAAGAAGAACTTCGACGGCGTCGAGGGAAGCTGATGCAACCGACCGTTTCGGTACACGAATCGCTTCTTCGCGGCGTCGGCCGCGGACCGCATCTCGTCGGCGATCCCGAGCTCGGTGGCGAGGTCCCACGAGTCGGGCACGTTCGTCAGAAACCCGTTCGGACCGCGATCGATCGTGAACCCGTCGACCTGCTCGCTCGTCGCCGTGCCGCCCACCCGGTCCCCGGCTTCGAGGACGCGGACGGATCGACCCGGGGCGTCGCGCGCGATGCGCCACGCGGTCGTGAGCCCGGCGATGCCGCCGCCGACGATGACGATATCCACGTGGTTCATCGAGAGGCGCTCCGGTCGAACGCGCGCACGCGGTCGACGACCGCCTGCACCTGACCCGGGTCGATCTCGCGCATCATGCCGTGCCCGAGGTTGAACACGTGGGCGCCGCCGAGTCCGTCGGTCAGCACCCGGTCCACCTGCTCGAGCAGCGCGTCGCGGGGCCCCAGCAGCCAGGCCGGGTCGAGGTTGCCCTGCACGACCACGCCGGGGATGCGCTCGCGCACCATCGTCAGCGGCTGCCGCCAGTCGACGCTGATCGCGTCCATCGGCATGCCGGCGATCGTGTCGAAGAGGTGCAGGCTGTTCACCGCCAGATAGATGCGCGGCACGTCGAGCGCGCCGAGCGCCTCGAACACCCGCACGTTGTAGGGGCGCGCGAACTCGGCGTACGTCGCCGGATCGTGCAGGCCCGCCCACGAGTCGAAGAGCTGGATCGCCTGCGCGCCAGCCTCGACCTGCATCGTGAGGTACCGGATCGAGACCTCGGTGAGCTTGTCGAGCAGCGCATGCGCCGCCGCCGGGTCCGACCGCAGAAAGCCGCGAAACTGCGCGTAGTCCTTCGAGCCGCTGCCCTGAATGAGATACGTCGCCAGCGTCAGCGGCGCGCCGCCGAAGCCGATGAGCGGCGTGCTCGTCTCGTTGCGGATGAGCTGGATGGCGTCCGCGACGAAGGGCGCGATCTCGTCCGTCTCGGGCACCCGCAGCGCGTCGACCTGGGCCCGCGACCGGATCGGGTCGGCGATCACCGGCCCCGGCTTGAAGTCGATGTCGACGCCCATCGGCGGCAGCGGCGTCATGATGTCCTGAAAGAGGATCGCCGCGTCGACGCCGTACCGGCGCACCGGCTGCAGCGTCACCTCACAGGCCAGCGCCGGGTCGCGGGCGAGCTCCCAGAACGAGTACGTCTCTTTGAGCTTGCGGTACTCGGGCAGGTGCCGGCCCGCCTGGCGCATGAACCATACGGGCGCGTACGGCGTGTCTTCGCCCCGGATGGCGCGCAGGTACAGAGGGGTATCGGTCATGAGGCTCCTTCGTCGTCCGCGGGCGCGGGCGAATCGGTGGCCGGGGGGGTCGCCGCGGCGCCGATGCGCCGCATGAACACGAACGCCATCTGTGGGCGTCGGACCCCGGACTCCTTGATGTAGTCGATGTGGTCGAGCTCCCAGCCGTCGTTCAGCAGGGGCTCGATCGTCTTCTGCAGCTCGTGGTCGGTGACCCGAGTGACTTCGATGACGCGAAAGTCGATCCGCGGGTCGGTCATGCGTCCCCGCGCAGCCAGCGGGCGACGTCGACCGCGAAGTACGTGAGCACACCGTCGGCGCCAGCGCGCTTGAACGCGAGCAGGCTCTCGAGCACGACCTTCTTTCGGTCCAGCCACCCGTTCTGGGCCGCCGCCTGCAGCATCGCGTACTCGCCGCTGACCTGGTAGACGAAGGTCGGGAACCCGTACTCCTGCTTCACGCGGTACACCACGTCGAGGTACGGCATCCCCGGCTTCACCATGACCATGTCGGCGCCCTCGTCGATGTCGTGGCCGACCTCCCAGAGCGACTCGTCGGTGTTCGCCGGGTCCATCTGGTACGTGCGCTTGTCACCGCCGCCCAGGTTCGCCGCCGAGCCGACTGCGTCGCGAAACGGGCCGTAGAACGACGACGCGTACTTCGCCGAGTACGCCAGGATGCGGGTGTGGATGTGGCCCTCGGCTTCGAGGGCGTCGCGGATCGCGCCGATGCGGCCGTCCATCATGTCGCTCGGGGCGACCACGTCGGCGCCGGCTTCGGCGTGGCTCAGCGCCTGCTTCACCAGGGCCTCGACGGTCGCGTCGTTCACCACGTAGCCCGTCGCGTCGACCAGACCGTCCTGGCCGTGGCTCGTGTACGGGTCGAGCGCGACGTCCGTGATGACGCCGACCTCGGGGTGGGCGGCCTTCAGCGCGCGCACCGCTCGCTGCACCAGCCCGTCCGGATCCCACGCGGACTCCGCGGTCTCGGACTTCGCCGCCGCATCCGGCACGGGGAAGAGCGCCACCGCGGGGATGCCGAGCTGCGCGGCCTCGCCGACCGCATCGACGAGCCGATCGATCGTCATGCGCTCGACGCCCGGCATCGACGGCACCGGCTGCGTCTCGTCCTCGCCCTCGATGACGAACACCGGCCAGATCAGGTCGTTGACCGAGAGTTCGTGCTCGCGCATCAGCCGGCGCGAGAACGCGTCGCGGCGCATGCGTCGGGGGCGAACGCGCATCCAG
>Ga0070729_10001859_pt1 | contig 29710 bp, 27 predicted proteins | sample tdDd472_FD_66725 | JGI IMG/M metagenome (GOLD analysis project Ga0070729, IMG submission 66725) | Marine sediment microbial communities from the Atlantic coast under amendment with organic carbon and nitrate - tdDd47.2 | ecosystem: Environmental > Aquatic > Marine > Coastal > Sediment | place...
CAGGAGTCGCTGGATAACAAAGTTCGCAATGAAATAGAATGGCTGAAACGTGGACCGAAGGCCAGGGCTACCAAGGCCAAAGGACGAATTCAGGAAGCCGAAAAGCTGATTGCCAAACTTGCCGATATGAAAGCACGCAATATTCAGGGTGAAGTAAATATCGAGTTTTCAGATACGGGTCGCAAAACAAAAAAACTTCTTTTGGCTGAAAATATCAGTAAAAGTCTTGGCGGGAAAAATCTCTTTGAACATCTCAATTTGCTGGTCACTCCCAAGATGCGCATCGGTATTGTTGGTGCCAACGGTGCCGGTAAAACAACTCTGCTCAAAGTTTTGGGTGGTCAACTTGAATCTGATTCGGGTGAGGTGAAAATTGCCGACCACCTGAAAGTTGTCTACTTTGATCAGCAGCGCGAGACTCTGGATATGTCGCTAAGTCTGCATCGGGCCTTTGTGGAGAAGGGCGATACAGTGAATTTTCAGGGACGTCCAATACATGTAGCCTCATGGGCCAGACGTTTCAGATTTACCTCGGAACAGCTTGAACAGCCACTTTCTACCCTTTCTGGTGGCGAACAGGCCAAGGTGCTGATTGCCAAATTGATGCTTAGGCCCGCTGATATACTGGTGCTTGATGAACCTACCAACGATCTCGATATACATACGCTTCAGGTGCTGGAAGAAAATCTGCTGGATTTTGCCGGAGCTGTTTTGCTGGTAACACATGACAGATATATGCTGGACAGGCTTTCTACACTAACCATTGGGTTGCATGGTGAGGGCGAGAACTGCATTTATGCCGACTATTATCAGTGGGAAGAAGCTGTTCTGAGTCGTGAAAAACAGAAAGCTGCCAAAAAAAAACCGGCCCAGCCAAAGAAGAAGGCAAAAGCTCAGTCTAAAGGTTTGGGCTATCTGGAGATGCGCGAGTTTGAGGGCATGGAGGAAAAGATACTTGAGGCTGAGGCTTCCCTTGAAGAGGCTCAGGCAAATATCGAAGATCCGAAGATCGCAGCAGATGCCGGGAGGCTTGGCGAGTGTTATGAAGTTTACGAAAAAATAAAAAGCGAAGTCGAAAAGCTTTATGCCAGATGGGACGAGCTTGAAACCAAGAACAACGCCTGAATATCAAGCCGTCAATTAATAGCTATAACACTTTCTGAAAAAGATACATGGCAACGATACCTGTCTGAAGAGCTAGTTGCAGCGCATATATTTTGTTTGTTTTGATGTTTCTTACCAGTACAAACCAGATAATGGGGATGATGGGGAAGTAATATCTTTCCCAGACCTGTGGCACCAGCAGCAAAATGGCGATGTGAAAGATTATGATCCAGCTACATACATGGTTCAACTGTTGCAGTATTATATAAAATATTAATACACCAATAGCCCAGAGAACCGCTTCTATTGCTGCTATCACAAGTGTGGGTATGCCAGCGATTATCAATGTTTCGAAGATTCTGGGTATAATGCCCGAGATGGTATTGTCCACCAGTTTGGTGGCGTTTTCTGATGAAACATATAGAGGGACAACAAACATGTGCAGCGCAAGAATACCCGCCACAATCAAGAGCCATCTTGGGAGTTTTTTCAGATAATCATAGGCGACCGGCCAGAACCAGAAACCCAGAAAAATCAGACTGAAATCCAGTTGCGCAAGGTTGATGCCCTTACTGGCGTTGCCTGAAAAACCCGGAGGATTACCGCCACCCCAATATATCAGCAGCATTCCAAACAACAGAACCGGCATTCCGAAAGCAATCAAAGTTGATTTCTTGAAGATCGCTCTATTTTGCCTGATGCTATACAACAGAAAGTGCAGAGAGATTCCAGCGATGTAGGACAGGTAGATTTGTCGGCTGAAAAGGGCGCAGACTGCAAACAGAGAATAGGCCACCAGCCAAGCCGTCTTTTTTGACTCCAGATAACGAATGTAGGCTAACAGTGCAGAAAGCCCCATGAAAAGGCTTGGAATCATGGTGTAAATGGAGAGCGACCTGCTAATGAAATATGGCTGAATGGTGCTGAGCAGCAACACCAGTACCTTTATCTTAAACGGCTGATCCCTTAGAAGTGACAATATGATGAAAATGCAGCCGAAGGCGAAAAACAAAGTTAGCAGGCGCAGACTGGCGATGCTGTCGCCAAGGATAGACCCCCAGACCGACCAGATTACATATGGTAGGGGCCCGGATGCCGAGTGATAGCTTTGCAGATCAAACATTGGTGCCTGTTCGATATATTGCTGTATGGCCTTTAAATGGTGCTGACTCTCGTCAAAGTCAATCTGGTGGTTTAAACCTGTGGCAATTGCAATTGCAGACAAGAGAAGTATCACAGAAAGTGCAGCCCAGTTGTTTTTTAATATGGTTTTAATCATGGTTGATAAACTACCGTTATAATAAATTTAACGAAGTTTAGTTTAGAACTTGGTTTTGGTCAACAGCTTTGACACTTGCAATTGTAAAATATACAGGGTAAAAGGCTTGGTGCTTGTATTTGTATAAAGGATTTTGACGTGACCGATAAGACAGCGCAGGATTTAAAGACAACCAGAATTGTTGCAGAACGCAGTCGCGAGGCTAGAAAGATTCTCAAGGTAATAGGGAAGGCCTCCATTGATTACAACCTGATCGAGCCGGGAGATAAAATTCTGGTGGCCTGTTCCGGTGGCAAGGACAGCTACACCCTTTTGTGGGCCTTGAACAAAATCAGGCAGCGGGTGCCGTTTTCTTTCGAGATCATTCCCATAAATATTGATCCGGGTTTTGGTGGCTTTAAACAGGAAACCATTGGCAAGGTCATTAAGTCGCTTGGCTTTGAACCACAGCTTGCCAAAGAATACATCGGCGATATTTGCCGGCACAAGATAAGTGAGGGCGATAATGCTTGCTGGATGTGCGCCAGATTAAGGCGCGGTGCTCTTTATTCGCATGCAAAAAAACTTGGCTGTAATAAACTTGCACTTGGGCATCATGCAAATGACAGCATAGAGACTCTGATGCTGAATTTGTTCTATTCCAGCCAGATAAAAGCCATGCCACCGAGGCTCAGAACCAACGATGGCGAGATGGTGGTGATAAGACCGATGATTTATGTGTACGAAGAGACAATAATCAGTTTTGCAAAAAAAATGGCCTTTGAAACGGTAAATTGTGACTGTCCCCACAGTGATCACGAATCTTCAAGCCAGAGAGAAGTTGTCAAACAAATGCTGGATAAATTGTCGGATACTGTGCCCGATTTGCAGGAACATCTGCTTTCAAGCCTGAAACGGGTCAGACCCTCCCATCTGCTAGACAAAGACCTGTTTTCATTTGATGATTAAGATCTAGCTGGTGGAGATCTTAATAAGCTTACATGTGTCGTTTCGTAATTCTAACTTGTTTTAAAACCAGAGTACATAAACAAAAAAAGAGAACCTGTTTTGCCTGCTTGCAAGCTATCAGATTCTCTTTTTTATATATATGGTAGGGCCGGCGGGAATCGAACCCGCACACTCTAAAGAGCGAGGGATTTTAAGTCCCTTGTGTCTACCTATTCCACCACAGCCCCAACAGGTGTGGGATATTACTCAAACTGTTTTATATTTACAAGAAAAATCAACTATTTTTAGAAAAAACTTGGTTTATCTATTTTCGCGGAGCTGTTTTATTCATATTTTTCAATAAAATTCAAGAATTGAATTTTTTTGATCCAAGTTTAGCAAAATTGGTCGATAATACTAATGATGGAATGAATTGCTTTTGCTTTATTATAAATTAACGGAAATTGATATATTGACCCAGACTTGTCCTAGTGACCGCAAATTCTCGGGGCGTTATTACGGGTAAATATCCATATTTTCATTAGTTGTGGCGGTTTGCCATGTTAATTTGGGGGATTTTTACAGGAGAGTATTTGTATGGCGCGTGTGCTGGTAGTAGATGATGAAAAGGGGATGCGCATATCTCTGCAAAAATTTCTAGTGTTGGAGGGGCACGAGGTTTATACCGCGGAAGGTGCGTCAAAGGCGACACAGATTTTACATTCCAAACCGTTTGATATTGTTATAACGGACATTCTTTTACCGGAAATTACCGGCCTTGATTTGCTTCTGGCATTAAGATCCGATTTTCCTACATTAAAAATTATCATGATAACCGGAGAGCCATCGGTAGATTCTGCAAGTCAGGCTGTCAGAATGGGTGCCTTTGATTATCTGGCGAAGCCTATCAGCAGAAAAGATATCTGCAAAGTTGTCGATAGTGCGATAAAAATAAAAATTCTGGAGGATGAGAATAGTAAATATCGAAAAGAACTGGAGTCACGAGTTCAAGAACGCACTCAGAAAGTTTTGGAATATAGTTCACGATTGAAAGAAATAGCTGAAAATACAAGACAATTTCCAGTCAGCCAAGATGAAGCAGATCTTGCTTCAAGAGTTCTGGATCTTTTGGCCAAAAACATGGAGGCTGAGGGTGGCAGCTTCTTTTTAAGAGATGATAATACTCTGCGCCTGTTATGTGCACTTGATCCCGGGCATCAGGTTGATGCCATACCGTTGCCTCCTAAAAAAGGTAGTGTAATCTGGAAAATCTTCCAGAAAAAAGAAGCCTTTGCCGTAAATAATATTAATGAAAACATAGAGATCAAGAGATCTGGCTGGAATGGTTATAAAGACGGGTCGCTGCTGGCTTTACCCTTTACCAATTCGGATGGTGAAATATTCGGCATGGTAACTTTGCATAATAAAACCATTCCGCCATTTTCAGAGCAGGACATTGAGCTTGGTAGAATTATTGCTTCGCATACCATGGGCAATTTGGAGACGCTGAAAGCCAATCGCTTAAAAAGAGAATCTGAGGAGAGATACAGGGCATTAAGTGAAAGATCACGAACAGGTATTTTCGTTCATGCAGATGGAACATTGGTTTATGTGAACTCATGCCTTGTTGAAATGCTTGGTTTTGATTATGACTTATCAAACGACATAATGCAAAAGTCGGTAATCAGCTATATTCACCCAGATGATCGCGAGCTTGTCACCAGCCGTATTGAAGCGAGATTAAGGGGAGAAGACCCGCCAAGCCACTATGAATGCAGACTGATTGACAAAAGAGGCAACATAGTCTGGGTCGATATGTCCATCTCGATGATTTCGCATAGAGGTAAGCCTGCAATTATGGGTAATATGATGAATATTACCGACCGCAAATATGCTGAGAAAGAGCTTGAATTTCAGGCCAAATTGATTGACCAGTTAAAAGATTCCGTCGTTGCAGTCGATATGGATGGCAAGGTTACTTATGTAAACGAAATTGAAATTGATGCAAGCGAGTATAGCAAAGAAGAGTTTCTCAATATGCAAATCCATGATTTGGGTATTCCTCATAAAAAGAGAGTTGCTGAACGGGAAAACGATATTACTTTGGCGTTTGATCAAACATTAAAGCATGGAGAATGGGAAGGCAATCTGATAGCCTATACCAAAAGTGGCAAAAGTAGAATTTTAAAAGCTCGCTCATGGCTTCTAAAGGATGAAAATAATGAGTCATATGGCGCTATTGCCATTGCTACTGATATCACAGAACACAAAAATATTGAAGAAGCATATAAAGCACTTGTGAATAATTCACTATTGGGACTTGCTGTTTTTCAGAATCAGAAAATAATATTTGCAAATAAAAAAATGGAATCCATCACTGGGTGCACGGAGCAAGAATTATTAAACTTTTCTCGAGAAGAAATCTTATCCAATATTCATTCTGATGATTATGAATATCTGGAAAAAGTTGTTCTACCGGAGATGTATACCAGAGAGCCTACAACAGCCGAGTTTCGGATTGTACGTAAAGATGGAACAGTACGCTGGTTGAATAGTTTTACTTCTCCTATTGAATTCAATGGCCTTCCTGCTTTCCAGATAGCTTATCATGACAATACTGATAAAAAGATAGCTGAAGAGAGCAAGCTGAGTCTTGAAGAAGAACTTAGATATTCTCAGAAAATGGATGCTATTGGCAGGTTGGCTGGTGGTGTTGCACATGACTTCAATAATTTATTGACCGGCATATCCGGTAATGCATCGCTGGCAAAATATGAACTTGACAAGACCAGTCCTGCCTATGCGCCGATTACGGAAATACTACAGACCACCAGAAGGGCCTCATCATTAACCAATCAACTGTTGGTCTTTAGCAGTAAGAAAATTTTGGAAACGGGAGTTCATAATCTTAACTCAATTGTTGTAAATATGGAGAAGATTCTTAAGTCACTTATCGGGGAAGATGTTGAGCTAATTATCTCTGCTTGTAATCAGGACATTAATATTGAGGCTGACCTTGTTCAAATAGAGCAGGTTATCCTGAATCTGGTGGTAAATGGCAAGGATGCAATGCCTGATGGTGGAAGGATTGATGTCAAAACTTCTGCAAAAACTTTCGATGAAGAAACCATAATTAATCATGTAACGCTACCCAAAGGAAAATATGCAGTTGTCTCGGTCGTTGATACAGGAGCTGGTATGAGCGAGGAGACGATTTCTCACATATTTGAGCCCTTTTTCACCACCAGACGCAAACAGGGTGGTACGGGTTTAGGTATGTCCACAGCTTACGGGATCATCAAACAGCACAAGGGAGCCATATCTATTAGCTCAAAACCTAATGAAGGCAGTGAATTTAAAGTATATTTCCCGCTTTGTGATAAACCTGTGGATGAAATTGATATACCCTTTAGTGAATCAAAAATGCAAGGTGGCAGTGAAACCATACTGGTTGTTGAGGATGATGAAATTGTAAAAGATATTACCGTTCGTATTTTGGAAAGAGTTGGTTATACTGCCATTGCAGCATCCAATGGTGAAGAAGCCCTGGAAAAAGCAAAGGAAATAGATTATAATCTGCAGTTGTTGGTTCTTGACATTATTATGCCGGGGATGGATGGTTTTCAATTGGCGGAAAAGTTTAAAAACGAGCACAATATTAACAAAGTTTTGTACATTTCCGGATATGCTGAGTCCAAGATTGCAGACAGGGGAGTTGCACTGGAGAGTATCGCTTTTCTTAAAAAGCCATTCAGCCCTGAAAGTTTGGCAAGTAGTGTAAGGGAACTGCTGGACAAGACAGAGCACAAATAGGAAATAGAGGTTTTCGTGAAATTAGCCAAACTACAAGAGACAAAACTGTTACCAGGTCAGGGTGTATCCTTAGTACTGGTTTTCGTGTTTACTGTTTGTATATTGTTTTCTGCCAGTGCTTGTGACAAGTTGTTGCCAAAGCCTCCTGAGCATGCGAAGCCCAGCCATATTCCGCCAGTTATTACCCCTGAACCTACCAGACCACCTTCTTACAAAAGCAGAATAAACCGGGCCAAAGGTGTTGGTAAGACCATTAATGATTCATTAAAAAAACGAATGGGTTCCGTGAAGTAGCTTATTTAACGTCCCTTTTGTTCTTTAGAAGGAAACTTTCTTTTTAAATTTCTGGCCAGTCTTAAAAGAGGTGCGGAACAACAGCTTAGTTTTGCGATAGATGAATTTACTATTTTTGCGGATTTTCTATTTAGTGGTATTGTATAACTTCCTATTATTACTGCCACTGCAATTGCCAGGATTTGATCAGGTTTGAAGCTTTGATCGTTTTCCGTTAGAAAATCACCTTTGGTAATTATTTCTTTTCCATCTTTCCGGATATCAACTACTCGGTGAATGATTGTATTGTGACCTTGCTTTGCAAGAACAATATCTCCAGTCGAAATATTTACGGAAGGGACTTTTTTAAGAATGAAAACAGTACCTGAAGGAAACAGCGGTAGCATACTCCTGCCCTGAGCTTTAAAGTACGCCTCTTCGCCGGATTCCAGTTTCTGCCAGAATTTATCGCTAATTTGTGTAGTGCTGCAATTGGTCAAAACAGTTAGCTTTCTCCTCGGTTTTTCAAGCACTGTCACAGGATAGTCTTTATACCGTGAAACTTCAACAAAACTTCAGCGTGAAAAAGAGAAAGGGACAATTGTGCACTGCAATATATATAAGCGGATAAATATGTATGTTTGAGTGTCAGCAATTCGTTGCTTATTTGATATTGGCTCGATAAAGCATTAATATAACTAAACTACAGGTGGTATTGGCCGAATTTAATACTGTGGTAGTTGAACCTATGATCCCAGGAGTTGAGATGTCCAGTATTTCTTCATTAGTAGGCGACAGCGTGAATATGAGCAGTGCAAAGTTAAAGGCTGAAGTTAATACAGCCGTAGTAAAAAAAGCGCTGGACTCACAAAGAGTTGAAGGAGAGGCTTTACTTGATCTTATTGAACAGAGTGCGCCAACTTCCAGGCTTCAGGGATCCATCGACAAAGTTCGAGGACAGAATATAGATATATATGCATAAATATTGCATAATATTCGTACCATTAAATCCCGCCAAATTGTCACTTCGTGTTTGTCTATAATTATCGGATACTTGCAAAAGTCTTGACCAAATCTATCTTTTATTATAATATTACTAAGTTATGATTAGGGGTTGTTTATTCTCATAGAATATACGGTGTCCATAACGACTTACCCGCTGACTCGCTTGATTAGGGAAAATATAGGAGTTTATAATGAAGGCGAACAAATTAGTGTTGCAGTTTATGTTAGTTTTAATTTCGATCATGTTGGTGTTTTCCTGTGGGGATGGAAGTAGCGGAAATGTTGATGGCGATACCGATAGTGTAATCGACAAATGCATGGCTGATGCAGAATGCTTTACCGTCTTTTCCAACTGGACCTGCAATACTATTGCCGGCAAATGCATTGATCATGGGCTTTGTGTGGAAGATGATGATTGCATGGGACTGTATGGACCTTCTATGCAGTACTGCAGCAAAAACGGTGTCTGTGTTAGTGATCCGGCGACAGATGGTGATACTACACCCGTAGATGGTGATACAACTCCGGTAGATGGCGATACTCCTGTTGATGGCGACACACCGGTTGACGGTGACACAACCCCGGCTGATGGTGATGATACCCCTGTTGATGGAGATATGGACTATACAGAGCCTGAACTTGAAGTGGATCTGGAACCTGTCGTTTGTGAAAGCAATCCAAATCTTACTGTTCCGACATTAACGGTTACGCCAAGTTCCGCAGATTTTGGTGCTGTTCCAATTATGGACTCCAAGGACGTAATTATTCAGGTTTGCAATTCAAGTGGAGTTGATGTTTCTGTTACTTCGATTCAGTTTGCCAGAGGCACCAGTCACGAATTCTTTAAATACCATGATGATATTCCTATTATCATTCCTGCCGGATATGCAATTCCAATCGCTCTGGCCTATGTGCCAATGGATAATGTAGCAGACACAGGATATTTGGTAATTCTGTCAAATGATGCAAATAATCCAGAAATAAAGATTCCTTTGGTTTCTTCTATTAAGGCCTCTGCATACCTTAAAACTGTTCCGCAGACCGTGCAGTTCTCTGGTGCTTCTCAGGGACAGACCTTGACCAAACTTCTGGAAGTATCCAACATTGGTAATGCAACCACTTCTGTTACAGCAATGGATTTACAGGGTGGAGATCAGTCCTCCTATTCAATCCTTGAAGTTATGAAAAACAATGTCAGTGTAATTAACTCTGCACCTTGGGATCTCGATGCCGGCGAAAAGCTGATGGTTACTGTTGGAGCTCAGCTGGGTGAAAATTCAGCAGATGATATATTGGATATCTCCTGGTTGACGGCTGAAGGTGTAAGACACACCTATGTTGATGTTATAGTTAGTGATTTGGCGTTGTGTGCAATTCCTGAAGCTGGAGGCGATCAATTTGTCGATCCTCTTGATACTGTTTTACTGGATGGCTCTCAATCAGTCGATCCTAATGGTGAAGTGCAGGGTTATATGTGGCAGTTTGTTACAAAACCAGAAAACGCCTTCAGGGCCGTAATAAAAGACATGAACGGTAACAACATTGAAGGGCAGTGGACTCAGACACCTTACGCACAGTTCTATGCCGAATTGGCTGGTGAATACAAGGTTCAACTTACACTGATGGATTCCGAAGAAGACTGTACTGGTGTGGAAGTCGATTTTATGACTGTCTGGGCCAAACCTGAATCAACTATCCATATTCAGCTTGTCTGGCAGACTCCCGCAAATGACCAGGATCTTCATCTGATTCGTCCCGGTGGGCAGCATGTAAGACAAGATTCCAGCTCGACTGTGGATTGCCACTATGCCAACTGCAATACTATTAATGGTACATCTTCTCCATGTCCGCCCAGAGGATGTCCCGGACCTTACGGTTTGCTGGGAACCGCTCCCGACTGGGGTATTATGGGACAAAGATTTGACGATCCCTTCCTGGATATTGATGATATCGACCAAACCGGCCCGGAAAATATCAACTACTCCGCTCCGGAGTTAGGTGACTTTAAGGTCACTGTTGAGCATTATTCCGGTAGTTCATCAACCAATGAAGTGAAAGTTCTGGTGTTCCTGTTTGGTATACTGGAAGAAACATTCGTACTGCCAAACGTAATCCCTGCGAACTATCACTGGAATGTTTGCTGGATCAGAGTTAATTCTCCCACTGATATCGAAATTATCGAAATCAATACAGATGAAGCAAGCAACTAATACTTGAGCTATTCATACAAAAAGCACCTCGTTGGAGGTGCTTTTTTTTGTCAATATTTTGATTGAAATTATTAATTTTACCGTTTCAAAATTGCTTCTACCTTTGCTATATCCTCTGGCAGATTTACACTTACACTATCAGTTTCATATTCTACAACTTTAATGGCAAAGCCATTATACAGGGCGCGCAGCTGTTCCAGATGTTCGGCTTCTTCAATATCAGGTCTTGTGTTTGAGCTAAACTTTTGCAGGGCTAACCTGTTATAGGCATAAATGCCCAGGTGTTTGTTGTATCCGTTTTCATTGTTGATCAAAGGTGCTCTTGAGAAGTAGAGGGCAAAATGGTTTTTGTCGGTTATTACTTTAACAATATTCTTGTCATCCAGATTTTGCTGGTTTGGAACTTTATACATTGCAGTTGCCATATCAAGAGCAGGATTAGGGCTAAACTGATCTAGAAGTTGGTTGATAAGCTCACCTTCTATCATTGGTTCATCACCCTGAATATTGACGATTATGTCAGCATCAGTTTGGCTGGCAACTTCCCAGACCCGGTCTGTTCCTGTTTGGTGGGTTTCATTGGTTAGCACTGCTTTGCAATTATGCTCCAGACAGGTTTGCAGAATTCGCTGGTCATCCGTTGCAATTATAACATTGTCCAGCATAGAAGTTTTTGCCTGTTTGTAAACGCGTACAATCAGTGGCATGCCTAAAATGTCCGCAAGCGGTTTGCCTGGAAAACGTTTTGACTCATAGCGGGCGGGGATAACTCCCAGTGTCTTTAGTTTGTCTGTTTGTGATTTTCTTATCAAATCGCAGACTTCTCTTACTGCACCGCAGCCACCGGCTTTTCGGGTAACAAGATCTGCCTCAAATTTTATCTCGTCAGCAGAGTTAGGCACGGTAACTGCTATGCCGGCAAGTCTTAGAGCAGGCAAATCCAGCATGTCGTCGCCAATGTATACTGTGTTGTCAAGGGAGATTTTAAACTCTTCTGCAACCTGCCTGAGGGCTTTTGCCTTGTCATGTACACCCGTCATTACTTTATGTATTCCAAGCGCATTGGTGCGGTATTTTATGGCATTTGTCAGGTTGAAGGAAATCAACGCGACTTTGATTCCCTGTTCTATCAGGGTTTTGATGCCAAAGCCATCTAGAGCATTGAACCTCTTTACCTGTTCGCCATCTTCAGAAAAAAACATTCCGCCGTCTGTCAATACACCATCGACATCCATAGCCAGAAGTTTAATACGGGAAAAATCAAGATCTTTCTTTTTCATAATGTTCTCTATTTAATCCAGAGCAATGCTCAGTTCAAGTTTGTATTCTTCGCCCTCGTTGTCTATCGAGAAAGATTTTTGATCCAGAATAATATCTTCGGAATAAGGGCGAAAGACCGCTGGAACCAGTTCTCTTTTTACCGGAATTCTGGGAAGGTTGCACTGATGCAAATCATTTGACTGCTGGCATTTTATCGAATAGAGTTTGATGCTGGTTTGCTTGTCAACTAGATAAAGCTTATAATCGTCTTCAAATGCATCAATTTTTGCGACTGCTGTGCCGTATAGTGTTTCCATTACTTCAAGTGTTATAGTTTTGTTTTCTCCATCTTCCAGATCAACCGCCATCTCTGTGTTTGTCTGGTAAGCTGAGAAAATGTTTTCATCCACCGTAAACAAAACTGCTGTAAATTTTCTTTGGCTGCCGGATGGAACAGTGAGAGTAACGGCCATGTAGCTTTCGCCAGAGTCTTTCAGAAGATAATCTTTGGCGGTGATACTCTGTTCGAGGTCGTCTGCGGTAGCTTCAACGTAAAATGAAGCCTTATACTCATTTTCAATTTCTATCAGAGAATTTTTAAATTTCCCGGATGCTTCGCTGTTCTGCCTGGTTTTGAGTGTGAGATCAACATAGCTGTAATTGTCCTGACCCGAGACCACGCATGAGGCGAACAGAAGAATAATAGTTAATAAAGTGGCCAGTTTTGTAAATGTTTTAATCATAACTATTTACCTATTTCTATTTTTACGGTAACTTTTGACTTACCAGTGTTTACTTCAATATCGGTTCCGCCACCATCAATGTCTCCGGCTCCCGTGCCTCCATCGCTATCCAGACAAACAGAAGAGGAACCGCTACTTGATTCCGCCTGATCGTCGTCCACTTTTTGTGGGCCACCGGATTTTCTTTTAAGCTTGGCTTTAAGTTCTGGCAGTTTGCTTGGGAATATGTCGACATCAATATCTACAACTTTATTATCGGCAAGTTGGAGGTAATGTTTTTGCGTATCTTTCAGAATTTGAACAGAATGCCAGCCATCTTCAGTCATGGCAAAGCAATCAAATGAATCGGCAGAACCTATTAGTTTCAGCCTCCCACTTTCAAAGCTGGAGTTTTCAGTCAAGCAGATGGCGGTGCTATCTGGATTGGACACTACAATTGAGTAACCGTAGAGCTTTACCGCATGAGTCTCTGACAGCATTAGCTTGATGCCGGTTGGGGTTTTGGTCTCTACAGAGATTTGACCTTTTTCAATTCGTAGTGTTTGTTTGGTGTCCATAATAGTGGAGCCACCAAGTTTGATGGCGGCTATGTCTTTAACGAACAGAATAGCAGAACCGTTATAACCGGTTTCAAAATGAGTGTTGTTCTCTCCTGAAACCACCAAACCGGACTGTTGCACCAGGGCTATTTTTGTAGCTAAAGCACTGGGCGATATGAGAAGGGTAAGCAATAATAAAATTTTAATGAGTTTTACCATTCGTACCTCCCGGTGATTTTGAATGATACAAGGTGACGAATATAGTCGAAGTCTGCTACGCTGGAAATATTTTTGGTGAGTGAATAGGATATTCCCATTTCAATATAATCCTTAAAGACATAGCGAGACATGGCCAGATTAGTTTTTAGAAGATTGTCTTTTCTATGTTCGTTCCAGATTGTTTCAGAGGCAGAATTGTAATGATCGAGATACTCATATTTAAGCCAGGCGCTAATGTTAAGTTGCCATGGTAAAACTGCTGTTAATCCTGTAAAACCGCCAATGCCCCAACGGTCATAAGCATCTTTAAGCGCATTTTCATAGCGTCCCAAAGCCTGCAGATAGATTTTCAGTTTTTGATCCAGCAGGAAAAATGACTGGCCAATGTTCAAAGTTTGACCCCAGTTATCACGCACCATATTACGGAACATGTTTTTACCAAAGGAAAAGCGGATGCTGGTAGAGCCAAAGCCTTCTTCGTTCATGGCCCAGCGGGCTATTGCACCGTGGGATTCGCTGTAGACATAAAAATCTTTTTCCTCTGCGCGATCTCCACCCTGGAGGATGGATACATTGCCCTGATAAGCCAGACTAAATTGTTGGTCGAAGCCTGAGGAATGAAAACGAAAACTGTATTCCGGTAAGACTGTGCCGGAGAAGATGGAGAAGTCGTCAGCCGGATCTGAAAAGTAGATGGTGCTGTTGTAGAAGGCGTTCAATCCCAGACTGTGTCTTGCCATGCGTAAGGGGTTTACAGCAAGTGAAGCGTCGATACCCAGCCCCATAGAGGATGGATCTTTTTGATTGCCCGATGAAGGGTCGTCCGGATCTTGTGTGACGTTTGAGTTGTATTTGGCTGAAACGGATAATGACACAGCAACCAATGGTGTATCGTTTTCGAATTCGTAAGATTTGTCCAGCATGGTTTGTGCATTAGAATTGAATTTGTGGTTCCGTTCGTCGTTTTTCAAATATGCGCTGATATAGCGACGGTATTCAACAGTCTCACCAGATTGGGCATAAGCCAGCGCGAGGTAATAGTTCCATTCAGGTTTTGTTTCACGGTAATTCTTATCCACGGCGTTGAGATAGTCAATGGCAGAGGCTGAATCACCCATTTCAAGCGAGACGCGTCCCATCAAGTAGTTCCAGAGGTTGACATTAAAGCTTTTGCTCTTGTGGTCGATGGATTTCAAGGTTCTCAATGACCAGGCGAACTTGTTGGTCATGATGTAACATTTAGCCAAGGCAAATTTAAGCTGGCTGTTTTGTCTGTCTAGTTTTGAGGCTTTATACAGAGCCTTTTCAGCTTTTTTCCATTCCTGTTGTTTGGTATAAATCTCTGCCAGCCTCAGGTAGGCAGCAATGCATTTGCGATCTTTTCCTATAGCCTCCTGATATTTTTTTACAGCATCTTGAGTCTTCGACTGCTGCTCAAAATTTAGTCCCTCTGCCAGATCGTACAGACAACTGGAGGCAGACAGCTTTGCTGGTGAGATAAACAGACACAGCAAAAGCAAAAAAGTAATCGCAGTTTTATTGTAAACCTTCAACAATGTCTTTTTCTTCCTCAAGAATATCGAGTAATTCTTCGTAAGTTTTAATGCCTTTGTAAAATTTGCCATTGATGAAAATTCCAGGGGTGCCAACAATATTTAAAGCAACGCCTTCTGATTTGTCTTTTCTTATAATATCCAATACTGCCCTGGATTTTAAATCAGCATCGTATTTTTTCAGGTCAAGCCCTGCTTTTGTGGCATAGGTTCTAAGTTCTGCCTCTGCCAGATGGTCATAATTTCTGTAGACGATATCATGCAGCTCCCAAAATTTGTTTTGCAATTCTGCGGCGACCATGGCACGGGCGCATTCAAGGCCATGTTTGTGGCTTTTGATCGGGAACTGTTTGAAATAGTAGGCAATAAGACCTTTGTGCTCCTGACTGATTTTGCGCAGTGCAGGGGACGCTATGCGACAGTACGGGCACTCGCCATCAGCAAAAGAGACGACAGTAATTTTTGCGTTCTTGTCGCCGGAGACCTGTTTGCCCTCAATGTTTATCTTGTGAGTTTTAGGGGGATAGAGAGAAACTGCTCTTTCTTTTATATCCGTTTTTATCTCTGCCACATTTCTTCTGGCTTTGGCTCGGCGTATGACAAAGTTGGCCAGACGTTGAACTGCCTTGTTGTCCGGTTCATCTAAAAGACATTGATGGATAGTGTCCGGGCAGCCGGCATAGCAGTTTGCGTTTTTATAGACTTCAACCACAGTTGCCTTTGTGGATTCGGCCAGATCTTTTGCATCCTTCAATTGGTTCCAGTTTACTTTGTCTTCAGTGGAATAAGCCGAAAAGGTAAAAAGAACCAAAACAATAATTATACAAAGTAGAATTGTCTTTCGTTTTCTCATGTTTTCTCCATCTTTTATTTACAGCAGCGAAAGCCTTTGGCGGAAATGTTTTTCGAGAAGAAGGTGCAGCGATGCAAATATTCCGAGTCGCTACAGTTGTATGCACCGCCTCTGTAGTGACCATCCGAGGAGGAGTCCAGTTCCCAGACGTTGCCGTTTATATCGTAAACCCCATATTCATTTGTACAGTCCGGGAAGGAGCCTGTCGGCTGAACTTTGAAAGCTGCACCGCACTCTCTCATGCAATGAGGGTAGGGGCATTCTTCCTTGTCTCCACACGCGCTACCTTCACTGCAGTTGCAATATGTGTCGATGCCGTTGCAGATTGTTGCACTGTAATCGTCTCCATACGCATAAACCGTTTTGTCGGGGCCAGCACAGGCTGATGTCCATTCGTTGGGATTGCATAATCTCTTGCCGGCGTTCTCACAGGCTGTGGCAGCTTGCTCTCGATCTACATTGAACCATGGAATGACGCCTTTTTTGGACTGGGCAACAGTGTTTTCAGAACCGCCATCATTTTCGGTTGCGTCTGGTCTGGATGCCTCGTAACGATCCATGCAGTATAGGTTTTCAATGTTTACCATATCATCAGGACATTCGAGGCAATCAAGCCCTTCATCTATTTTATTGTCGCAGTCATTGTCCTTGCCGTCACAGATTTCTATGCCGTTATTGCTTGGGGTGCAGGTGCAGCCTTCGTCGACCAAACCATTGCAGTCGTTATCAATGGTGTCGCAAATCTCATTGCCTTCGTTGGTTATGGTACATTCGCAGCCGTTTCTGGGATTGTCATCGGCATTAAACCAACCCTGGTCGCAGGAGAGAACACGACAATCGCCACGCAGACAGTCGGCAGTTCCGTGATCGGTTTCAGGATACTTGCAGCCTTGACAGCCGTCTGCTTCAACGCATTCATAAGATTGACATAACTCATCGGTATTGCAGTCTTCATCTTTTTTGCAACTGATGTTTCCACTAACAGTGCAACTGCATAGTAAAAAGAAAGCGGATAAAATAACTAACAAAATGCTTTTCATAATTCATGTTCCCAAACGAGCGGTAAACAGACATCAAACTTGTTATATTTCAATAACACATTTACGGCCACATGATAACATTTTCTTGTTAATATCACAGCTACAAATGTTAAAAATGCAGGCACTTGCAAAGTAATTTTAGGTAGTATTCATATAAAAATGATAGCTATCCATTTAAGAGGCTTAAACAGACTTTTCCTGCTAGATTGTATATTGGAATTGAGGTGTTGTTTCGCGATTATATCCAAGATAAGATCGAAAAAACACAGCGATAAAAATTATATAAGCGACACAGGTGAAAGTGCGAATTTTTCAGATATCGCTAGTCAACTACAATAGCGTTTGCGAGCAGTTTCCATAGATGTATTGAGTTCCATGGTCTCTTGTATTCCTTGGCCAAATCGCTGATGCCATCAAAACAGTTGACACAGGGGGTGCAGACATATTCGGCTTCTGTGCGGTCTATCTGTTCCACCTTTATCTTGCCATAGTGGTTTCTGGCGTTGACAAAACCGGAGATAAGCGAGCCACCACCGCCGGAACAGCAATAATTATACTCGCGATTGGGCCACATCTCTATCCAGTCTGGACAAACGTTGTCAAGTACGTATCTGGAGTCTTCCATAATATCGCGGTATTCGTTCATTACGGCTTTGCGGCCGGCATTGCATGGGTCGTGCAGGGTGACTTTTTTGCCGGCATTTCTGGATGGGTCTAGTTTGAATTTGCCTTCTGCAATCCAGCGGGCGTAGAGGTTGACTACATGAATAACCTCGAATTTTGGCTTGATGCCGAATTTTCTGTAGCCATCCAATGTGGCGAAATAGCCATGACCGCACTCAGTATAGGCCATCACGCTGCAACCAAGTTCTTCCACTTTCTTTACTTGTTTACGTAAGTTTTCTTCCCAGAGATTCAAGTCGCCGGAGAACATGCAGTAATTGGTTCCCTCCCACCAGACGGAAGGCAGTGTCCAGTTGGCTTTGGCAGCATGAAAAATCTTGTAAATGTGTTGCAGTTCATCGGGGTGATACTGTGGCAGCTTGGAGTTGATGGTTGCGAAATATGTCGCATCCTGTTTGTCTATGGGAACCTGAAGCTCCGGGATGTCACCTTGTAATTCTTCTTTCATCCAGTCTACAGTGTCGAGCCAGTCTTCCTCGCCAATCTGCATGTTGTTACCTTTGGTGTTATGTAACTCGCAGGTTAATTGGGCCTTACCGGGAAGATCTTCGCGCATTCTGAGTGATCTGGCCATGGTGATAAGTCGGCCGATTTTTACTTCCATTGGGCAGACATAGCTGCATCTGTCACAACTGGTACATTGAAAAATCCAGTCGTTATTTATCAGTTCTTGTTCCTGGCCAAGCAGGACAAGACGCACCGCTATTCTTGGTTCCATCTCGGCGTATCCGCTCAGGGGACAAACACTGATGCACTTGCCACAGGACATACAAAAATCTATCTGAGACTCCCACTCGTTCTGCTGGGTCAAGATATCTTTAAGTGGAGTTGCGGTATTTTGATTTGTTATAAGTTTCCTTTCCACTGTGGATTCCTTTTCTCTTGTTGAGACAATGTCTCGGTTTCATTTTCTCCGATGCAATTGCCTGAAACTTTGTCAAGTAAGTTTACCATTCTGTAGGGTTCGTTGGCGGCAATGGAATAATATTCCAGTGAGTTCTGCTCAAATCCTGTTTCATCAAACATTTTGTTTAGTCTCTTAACTCGTTCTTTGGCTAAAAGATTGCCTTTCAAAGAACGGCAGACATCTTCATGACAGGCAAACACTACAACTTTTTCGGCTCCATTACTTAAGGCATACAATAAACTGGACTCGTCCACACGACCCGCGCAAGGTACCTCGATAAACTGGATGTTCTTTGGTACCGAGAGTCCCAAACGACCGGCTTCATCGAGAGCTTGTACTGCTGATTGCTGACAGGCAAATACCACAATTGGCTTTGTATCAAGCAGTGGCTGCGAGGCTACTTTGATGATTTGTTTCATTTGCTGCTTGGAGAAACCACCGTGATCTATTGCTTCGGATGGGCAGGTAGCAGCGCAGATGCCACATTCCCAGCAGGCAGTATCGAAAATAGTGACTGATTTTTTACCATAGCGTTGTTCTATGGCACCATGCGGGCAGACTCTTAAGCAGCTCAAACAGCTTGCACATTTGCCAACATCAATTTTCACAATCTCCATGGGAACGGTTACCGGCGCGATTGGTAAAAGTTTCAGGACTTCTGCAAGAACTGCGCTGGCTTCGGTGCTGAATTCGTTGGGGTCACATTCGCTATGGCAGCCACCGCAGAAAATAATGCCTTTTCTGGCGGAGGAAATTGGCAGATGTTTAATATTTCCCGGTTGTAGAAAACCTTCGGCATCCAGTGGCTGTCTAACCATTTTGGCAATGGCCTGATTGTCAAAACATGGCCGAATAATGGAAGGAATGACTACTTTGTCGGATTCCATGGTGATATTTTGTGAGGGAATCACTGAGTCAACTATGGTGACTGATAATTTTTCTTCAGATTTTCCAATGTCCGGTAATCGGTCGGCGTATCGCAAAAACCTTACTCCATGTTGCTGAGCCTTGTTGTATATCTCTTGTCCTTTATCGCCAAATACAGGGATGTTTCTGAATAGCAGGTTTATATTGCCACCTTTTTCTGCGTAGTCGGTTGCTCCTTCTATAGCGGCGCGGGCTGCGCATTTTCGTTCCGGGCCATTTTTATCGAGCCAGATTGTGTATTCGGTATCGGTGGTTTCGCAGTGGCGCACATCCATCAGAAACTGTTTCAAGGTGACGAAATTCGGGTTCTGTTCAACTTCAACGGGGGTTACAGCGTTGGCATCGATTGCAATAACAATTGCTCCAACATGGTATCCTGTGCTGATGTTTCCTTCTTTGATTGCCACATGGAAATTTCCACAGGAACCGTTGATCGCATGAACTTTACCTTCAGAAACGATGGTGATTTTTTGATGATTTTCAACTTCTGTTTCCAAGGTTATCAGGATAGGAAAGAAGCAGCCGGATGGCTGGTCTGTAGCGTGCAGGACTACATCGAAACCGGAGTTGGCAAGTTCCAGAGAAGCCCTGTAAGCCGAATGGCTGGCACCAAGTACCATTACGCACCTGTTTGCTTGTCTTTTTGCTAATGCAATGGGTCTGGCATAGCTTGCCCTGGCAATTGCCATTTCAATGATTCTATGTGCTTTTTCAATCGCTACGGCTTCATCGTGGGTTGTCCAGGCACAACGCTCTTTTATGTTGGCATGTATCATCGGCATCGCAATAGTGGTGCCATTGTTTTGGATCAATGGTTTTTCGATAACATTCATTTCCAAACCACCGCAGATAACGGCTGCCTCGAGTCCGTATTCGTCACAGACTTTGGCGATGTACTGCTTGTCTTCATCGGTTTGTAAATCAAGCATTTCTACAACACAGACATCAGGGTTCAGTTCCACTTTTTCAACAAGACGCTCCATGTTGATCTGCATCTGAATTTCTTTGTCCTGCTTATTAAAAAATACGCCAATTCTATGAGAATACATATCAGGCTCCAATTTCCGCTGTATTTGATATTCCCAGGTTTTGGGAATATAATTTTCGGGCTATTTGTCCTGCACAGGCACTTGCTCGCAGGATGGAAGTTTGTATATCCGCAGGGCCGGAACAAGTGCCTGCTACGAATAAACCTCTTTTCGCCAACTCATCAATATTATTATTTATAAATCCACTTTCATTGTTTTCCAGACCAAACATCTTAAAAAGTTTTTGGTTACGTTTATCCGGGACAATGCCAATGGCAAGAACAACCATATCGTATTCTTCTTCTTCACCAAGCCCTGTCTCTTCGTTCACTCCTACAAGGCGTACAGTTTCGTCATTTGTTCCGGCTTTAATTTCGACAGGAACCCCTTGTTTAAAAGTTGTGAAGTTTTTGGTTTGTTCGTAATAAGTACGAAATTCTTTTCCCATTATTTGCAGGTCGATGTAATAAACGCAGATTTCAATACTGTTGCAAAGATGTTTCAATCTTTGTACAAGTCTCATGCTTGTTGCACAGCAATATTGCGAGCAGTAATTGTGGCCTTTTTGTTTGTCACGCGATCCTACGCATTGAATAAATGCAATGCGAAAATTTTCTTTTTCCGAAATCAGTTTCAGGTTGGTGTCTTTTTTCAAGAGGTCATTCAAATCTTTGGTGGTGATTACCTGCCTGAAATGTCCGTATCCAAGCAGTCTGTCGTCTTTTGCATTAAAGGGCTGAAAGCCTGTGGCCAATGCAACGATTTCCGTTTGAACGGAGGTTTCCTCTTTTAACTGCTGGTGCATGGCACCATTGCCGTTGCCGTATTCCGGCGACAAGTATATTGTCTTTAGGTTGTTCTCTTCTTTAACCTTGGTAATACGAGTGTGCATCATTATGTCAATGTTGCTGTTATATGAAATTTTTGCAATGTACTCTTTGGCAAGACAGGCAGAGCATTTGCCACATTTTTTCGTGGCCATACATGCCAGAGTTGCGACATTGCCACCAAGAGTTGATTTCTTCTCTATCAACAGCACCTTAATGTTCATCTGTGAGAGAGAGTAAGCCACTTCCATTCCGGCCACTCCTCCACCTACAACAACAACATCATAATGCGTATGATTCATGATCTTTCCTGACATGGTTTGTTAGCTCAACATGTTTTCAATCTGGTTTAACAAGGCAGCCTCGTCAATTGGCTTGTCAATGACGGGCACACGAGAGTTAATGGCCCAGTTTGCCGCAGACATGCCACTTACAATGATTACCGGAATGGTGTTCATGTCTTTGTCGCGGAACATTTTACGATAAAGTTCAACACCGGTTTCCTCGGGCATTTGAATATCAAGCAATATCAGATCCGGGTTGTATTCCTTGATCTTTCCAAAGGCCTGCTTTCCATTGGATGCCGAATCGACAATGTAACCATTGTCAGACAATAAATCGTTCATGTATTCAACAATGTCTGTTTCGTCCTCTACTACTAATATTTTTTTATCCATGTCACACTCCAGAAAAAGTTTGTTGTTCAAAGAAATAGTAATTAGTTTTCCATGTTTAGACATGGCACTGCTATGCGAAAGACCTTACCCTGTTTACAGGTCTGATCCAGTTCAAGTCGTCCTCCGTGTTCCATGACGATTTTTCTGGTAACGGCAAGGCCAAGCCCGCTGCCATTGGCTCCTTTGGTACTGAAAAACATCTCGAACAGTTTTGCTTCAAGCTCCTGCGGAATTTTTTCTGCCGAGTCATAGATCTCGAATACCAGTTCGGAGTCTGATAATTGGGTATCAATTGTGATTGTTTTGTCGGTGGTGCCAGATGTTTTACAGGCGTCAATGGCATTGGATAACAGATTTTCCAGGCATTCATGAATGCCTTGTACATCAAGTTCAACGCTGCAACATTTGTCAGAAAAATTTGTTTCAAGTGTGATGCCGGCTTCTTCGGCTGCATCTTTATATAAGTTGTAGACATTATTGGCTATTGTATTTGGTGAAACTTTACTGCGGGCCAGTGTGCTTTTTCTGGACATCATCAGTAAGCCCTTGGTCAATCTCGCAACTCTGGAGAAATTTCTGTCCATAATTTCCCAGCCCTTGTTTACAAGATCGCTGGAGTCCTTTTTATGGCCGGACTTAAGCTTGTACATTCCGCCCTGCAAACCTACCAGAATGTTTTTTATTGCGTGGGCGATGATAGCCACAGTTTCACCAACGGCAGCAAGGCGTTCTTTCTCAAGTTGTTCAGTTACATCGTAGGACATTTTTACAACATGGGTGATCTGACCTGTATCATCATCAAATAATGGTACAAAATGAACCACGTAGAAGGTCGGCATGCCTCTGCTGTCAACTCCTTTTTCCTCCATTACTCTGACTTTGCCGTCAACAAATGTTTTTTGGGCCGCACAGTGTTTGCAGATTGAGTTATACTTTTTATAGACGCAGTAGCAAAGCTGGCCGTCTGATTCACCGAATTTGTCATCAAACTTGTTGTTGGAAAGCACGATGCGATAGTCTCTGTCAATAACTGCAGCCAAAGATGGCATGTGTTTAAAAAGTTGCGCCCCAAAGGTTGTGCTAAAATTGAAATATGATGATTTTTCGATGACTTTTAACATGATGCAATATCTCCTGCGCAACAGCCGACAATACTTAGTATTATCTTAAGCATTTTTCGGGCCAGATAAGACGGGATTGATAAATAAAATTGCAGTAAAAATGGCATAAGCAGATTTGTGTTGTAATTCTCCAGTGTTGTATTTTGAAAATATTTCGCATTGTTCTTTATAACTGTCAAGTTTGACTGTAGCTCTCCCTATAAACAATAAAAGAACTGATTCGTTGCACTACAGTGTTGCAAAAAGATGTTGCACTATGCTACACTTGATGCTACGTGTGCTGTTACACTTTATAAAGAGGTGTATAAAAAATGCCTAAAAGAATTGATCCAAGATATCTTTCACTAATACTTGATAGTGTTTCCCAGGGAATTTTTACGGTAGATTCCAAAGGGCATATTACTACTTTCAACCGTGCTGCAGAGAGGATAACCGGTTACAGGGAAGAGGAGGTTATCGGCAGTCTTTGCAGGGATGTTTTTAAAAGTGATCTTTGTGACACTATTTGTCCGATGCGCCAAAGCATTAACCTGAGAAAAGAGGTGCAGGACAAAAAGGTGAGAATACAAACCAAAGATGGCAGATCGGTACCGCTGTCCATAACTACTTCTCCACTGCAAACCAAAACCGGGAAACTTGTGGGTGGTGTGGAAGTTTTGAAAGATTTGTCTGAGATTACCGCATTGAAGCGACAGTTGGATGGCAAATACTCGTTCGATGACATAATCTCCAAAAATGCAGAAATGCAGCGAATTTTCCAGTTGTTGCCATTGGTCGCAGAAAGTAACAGCAGTATATTGATTACCGGAGATAGCGGAACAGGCAAAGAGCTGATTGCCAAGGCTATTCATAATTCCGGTATGCGAAAAGATAAGAACTTTGTTGCGGTTAACTGTGCTGCAATGCCTGAAACTTTGCTGGAGTCCGAGCTTTTTGGTTACAAAAAGGGCGCCTTTACAGATGCTAAAGAAAACAAGCCCGGCAGAATAGCTGTGGCAGAGCATGGAACATTGTTTCTGGATGAAATAGCTGATTTGCCAAAGTCACTACAGGTAAAGCTTTTGCGCTTTTTGCAGGAGAAGAGCTACGAACCATTAGGTGCCAACAAGACCATTAAAGCCGATGTAAGGGTTATCACTGCCACAAATAAAGATTTGCGTACCATGATTGCAGATGGCTCATTCAGGGAAGATTTGTATTTCAGGCTGAATATAATGGAAATTCATATTCCTCCTTTGCGACAACGCTCTGAAGATATTCCCTTGCTTGTGCAGCATTTTATCAATGTCAACAGTGCCAACTCTCGCAGAAATATCAAAGGGATTACCGATGATGCACTGGCTTTGCTGATGAGATATCCTTTTCCCGGTAATATCAGAGAGTTGGAGAATATTATCGAGCGTGCTTTCATTCTCTGCACAACCAGCAATATTGATATAGATTGTCTGCCGGAATACATCCGTTTAGAGCAGGAAGACCACCCATCTGCTGCCGGGCCACCCGATGTAAGCCTTAAAAATGCAGAAAGAGACATAATTATTGAGACTCTGAAGAAGTTTGGCGGTAATCGAACACATGCCGCCAAGGAACTCGGAATACACCGGGTGACTCTTGTGAGGAAGTTGAAGAAATACAGGATTTCATAAGTAGGGCTATCGAAAATTGCTCGTTGTTCAGGGTAAATCTGGTGGATTTGTGTTGATATAGCCTTTCAGGGAATGGTCACATGAAAGCTGATATTCATGCCTGCTTCCATTATATTACAAGTATATGAAAATATTAATTTATCATTAACGATATTACTTGCCAATTTTAGCGTTTCAATGTAGTTTCTTTAGGTTCAAATTCGTGTTTTCTGTCAACATATCTGCACAACAGGAGTTAAAATGCCATTCGTTGATGTTATTTGGTATGGAATTATTTCAGCCGCATTGTTAGGGTTAGTGTTTATTGTTTGGAGCTACAAAGATCTGTATACCACCTGTCCAAGGGAAATGTGGCTGCTGTTTATTTATAAGTTTATTGAATACACAGCCTACGCCTGTATGAACATGGCAATAATATTGTGGCTCTCGAAGGATTGTGGGCTAGGAGATATCGAGGCGGGGTCGTATATTTCGGGCTGGTCGGTCATGCTCTCGCTAATGGCAATGGTTGCGGGAGCTTTGGTTGATACCATTGGTATCAAGAAAACCCTTTATATCAGTATTCTGTTCTTGCTGATTTCACGCTTTTTCATGGCATTTGTTACCGATCCGATTATGATTTTCATCCTTGGCTTTGTTCCTTTGGCCATTGGTTTTGCCATCGTCGGCCCGCTGGTGTCTGTTGCGCTTAAAATGTTTACCACCAAAGAAGGTGCAGCCTTAGGTTTTGGTTTGTTCTATGTTGTGATGAACATCGCTTTTGCGGTTGGTGCCGATATCTTCGATAGATTTCGTATCTACGAACCTTTCATATCCAGAGATGCAGCCGGCGTTATTATCGATGAAAATGTTGGTACCTTCATCATGGGAATGCATTTTTCAACATACCAGTTAATGTTCGTGTTCGGATTTTTTGCAACATGCGTGAGTTTGTTCGTCATCATGTTTATCCGTGATGGTGTTGAAATGACCGAAGAGGGTGTAAAAATTACTCCTTCCACTGATTATGGTAGTGGTACCGCTGCTATTAAAAATGCAGCTTTGGAAACCGGTAAAATGATCAAATCGGTTATTTATACCAAATATTTCTGGATTTTTATCGGTATGCTTTCTCTTACACTTTTTGTAAGATTTATCTTCTTCCATTTCCATTATACCTTCCCCAAATACGGTATTCGTCTTCTTGGTGAGGGAGCGAAAATTGGTAACATCTACGGTGTTTTGAATCCTGTGCTGATTATTTATCTCGTGCCACTGGTTGCGTATTTTACCAAAAAAGTCAGCTCATACAAGATGATGATTGTTGGCTCGATTGTTTCGGCTCTGTCCTGTTTTATCGTGGCTATTCCCACAGTGTATTTCGAATCTCTGACCAACTCCGTGTTCGGTGAACTTATCTTTATTAAGTGGCTGGGCATGGCAGAAAATATGGAAGCCCTGATTGCCAATCCGCCAACAGTGGATTACTGGCCGATGTTCTTCTTCATCGTGGTTTTCACCGTGGGTGAGGCAATCTGGTCCCCACGTTTAATGCAGTTTACCGCAGAGATTGCACCTAAGGGTAAAGAAGGAACTTACATTGCCTTGTCTGTTTTGCCGTTCTTCCTGGCAAAATTCTTCGTTGGCCCCATGTCAGGTGTCCTGCTTCACGCCTATACCCCGGTGGATGAAGCTGGTAAAGCCATGGCCAGTTATCCTGAACATTACATGATTTGGGTATGGATTGGTGCAACGGCTGTTCTGACACCGGTTGGCTTGATGATCTTTAAAGGCTTGTTCAATAAAGCTCTTGACGGTGGCGATGAAGGCCCCGAAGGTTCTGAAGAAGAGAATGCTACTGCATAAGTAAAAAATGCAGTGTATAAATACTGCTGATTGATTAAAACGAAAGTCGCCAGGGATTTATATTTCTGGCGACTTTTTTTTGTTCAAATATCTATTACCCTAAAAAGATGGGACGGCCTTTCGGGGCATACGGCCGTTTGATCTAGTGTTATGCCACGAAAGACCGAGTGGGGAGGGTGTATTCTATAAGTCCATATCTGTTTTCAACTATATCTGAAAGAGTATCGAAATCCATTGCGAGCTTAAAAGCCCGGCCCCTACGCCGGTTCCAATAAGGAAAATTCCGGCACTCTTGCTCCACTGCACAACCTTGTCATGGCTGTCCAGACGTTGCATTAATTTGCTGACCTGTGTTTCAAGCGCATCAAATCTGTCTTTGAGAATATCCAGTTTTTCATCAACCGTACATTTTGTCTGTTCGTCCAAATAGCACATAATCCGCCCTTTCATTTATCTGTTTTGCCACTGTTGTTTAGTGTGTTCTGATTCCTGAAAACTGCTACTTGCGACCTGTAGGTGCTTTTTAGTGTATTCAGTTCCTGTCTCAAATTCTTTTTCTGTTCCCCATTGAAATTTGCATTTGAAAGCAAAGAATCGAGGCTTGCTATTCTGGTCAACAGAGCCCATAAATAACGATGTTCCTTGGTCATTGGTGGAGAGACGTTTTGTATAAGCAATCTGTAGGAGACTCCTGTATCCAGTGCCAGAATATAGATTGCTCTTTTGGCGTAATTGGCAGTAAGTTTCAAATGCTCATCCTCAACATTTAATGTTGCAAGATGTTCATTGGTATCTTTTACAATTAATTTTAGCATGTGTGTGTTGTCCTTTTTCAGTCTGTCAAATCGGCAGCTTTGTTAGCGAGTAGTTGTTCTCCGTATAGCTCACTGGTGATGACTTTGCGGATAATTTCCTCTACAGTTGCTCTGTCGAAAAGAATCTGCTTTTTAATACCGGGCGTCCTGTCTGCATATTCAATGAAACCTTCGTCAATCCAGCGATAAAGAGTAGAGCGACTTCTATCAAGCAGTTTGGCCAGTGTCGCCGGTCTGATGAATAATTTTCTTTTGAACACCTCGTCCAGAACTGCTTTTTTATGCTTATCTAACAAAGCCATGGCTTGCTCCTTGTTTGTGTGTTTTTGCTACTTTGTCCATTAGTCAAAATCATCCCAGTCATTGCACCAGCCGATTTCAGTAGGTTCGTCCCAATCAGGCAGCTCATCAAACATCGAAACAACGTTTGTCCATTGACAATTTATGCAGATTGTTACCTCTCCGTCTGTAACAAAATTGCTATAACCGCAAACTGGACAGCGATGACTTGTCAGTTCTTGAAGATCACATTCTTCCTGCATTACTGTTCCCTTTCTTATGGATTCATATTTATAATAAGGATGTTGCCCAAAAACGTTCCGAGCATCATCGAACTTGTCAGAAGTAGCAACCATTTGATTGCGATTGCCGTATCAGCATTTTGTTTAGCTTTGGAAATCCCTCTTAAAAAGGCCTTGCCCAATTCTTTACGGAAAACTTTTCGCATTTTAAGTCTCTGTATTTTTAATAAATGCTGAGTAGAGTTTGATGTATTCCAGACTTTTTTCACGACTAATCTCAAGTTCGTGTAGAACATTCATAAATATCTCATCTCCACTTGTTTTCAGGATTTCCTGCAAGTGTTTGCCGAAAACCAGCGAACTCTCTACCATTTGATCGCGGTGTGTTCTGATATTCTCTAAATCAAGTTCAACCTGTGAACAGATGTCTAAAGCTGAATCTTGCGCATTGTTTACTTTGCAAATGCTCATTGGCATTCTCCTTGTTTGGGATCTGTTGTGTGGTTCGGAACCATTGCAGGCATGACAATGAAGATAAGTGCTAGTTCGATAAATATTGCAGGGGTTGGTACGACAGATACTGCTACTGTATAGCTCTTGCTGTTTTGAAGCTGAAAGATCTTCTGTAGAGAAAATATTAGGCAAATGAGTATGAAAAAGATGGTAAGTTTTCCAGAGAGAGATTGAAATTTAGTCTCTTTTGGAAAAAAGATAAAACTTGTCACAGGATGACTATTTTTGACAGTATGAAATATTCTGTCGCATCCGTGATCTTTTTTATTGATTATAATGTTATTTTGCATTATTTACTCCTGTGAGCAGTTTTATTGAAGAATGCAGAAAAGACAGGCTTTTTTGGGAAAAATGATATCAGCAGCAAATGTTGATTTGCTTTTCGGGATGATTTGATAGAAATAGTTTTATTTTGTTCATTTTCAAGTCTGATTTTGGTATAGTGACAGTCATATTGTTGCAAAATAGCGGATTTTGCTAAATTTTTCAGGTTTGATAGGACTACCTGAGAGTCGGCAGAAATCTCTTTATTTGGGTTTGGGTATGGAAAAACTTTCTGGATGTGAATCTGTATGCAGAAGTTTTCGTTTTTGTATCTTGTTTTAAATGTAACTGTGCAAAAAGCTAATGCTCGGTGCTTTTTTATGCTTTGAAGGGCATTTGATATAATTGATATTTTAGATGTATTGATGAGATTTATGACGCAATATTTGCTTTGTTTTTTTTCTCTGCGGGTAATTTTAATATCGGTTGTGAAGTAGATAGTCATAATGTGAAAAATCCAGTACGAATTAGTTGGTAACCTGAACACAAGGTATTATATATTTCATGGAAAATCAAGCAAAAAGTGAAAAAAATAGTATTTTTTCCTTAAGAATGGAAAAGGCTAGAGAAAATATAGGTGTCTCCTCTAAGGATTATGCTGAAAAACTTGGCATAAACTATCGGACATATATGAATTATAAAGGTGGAAGCTCTCCATCTGCTCAAATATTGCACAATCTGGTTGAAGTATATGGCATTTCTCCCGAATGGTTACTTTGTGGCCGGGGCCAAATGTTCAATGCTGATATTTCTGCCAGTAGCACATCCGGGCTAAAAGTTGATAAAGATGAGTTAGTACCAGTGCTTAGCAAGATTAGTGCTGGCCCGAACGGGCTGTTCGTATCGGATGAACCCCTGTATTATCTGCCGAAACCAACAGGTGTCTCCGAGTCGAACATTTATGGCTTTGAAGTAATGGGTGATTCCATGTTCCCAGTTTACAAACCCGGCGATGTTATTTTTGGGGTGCCCATCTCAGTTCCAAGATCTGGCGAGGATGTTGTGGTACAGATTGACTGGAACGGCGACCAGGACGAACTTATGCTGAAAAGGTGGC
>Ga0070729_10001863_pt1 | contig 29670 bp, 25 predicted proteins | sample tdDd472_FD_66725 | JGI IMG/M metagenome (GOLD analysis project Ga0070729, IMG submission 66725) | Marine sediment microbial communities from the Atlantic coast under amendment with organic carbon and nitrate - tdDd47.2 | ecosystem: Environmental > Aquatic > Marine > Coastal > Sediment | place...
AGAAGCTACGGTTCGAATGTTTGAATCAATTCCATTCCAAGTCGGTAGCGAAGCGGGTTGTATGACGTTTACTGAGATTGAAGAAGCCGCAGCTGGTCTTCCAGCAGGTATGTCAGGAGAAACGGTAGCAGTAATCCGGGCGCTCGATGCTGAGCGGGTAAAGATTGTGGATGATCGAACGAAAATGGCAGCAATGACCTTGACCAAAGAGGCGTTTGATAAACTACCAACAATTCCAGAGGGTATGCCGTTCCAGATGATCGATGCTGAAACGCTCCGTGCTGAATTAGAAAAATAAGAGATCCGCTCTCAATGGAACTTCCTCTCCCTTTATACAACATAACATAAATTATCAGACGTTGTGAAAGTATGCCCCTGGAGAGGAAGCGTTGGTATCAAAATAGATCTTTTTGCTACGCTCGGCTTCAAATTCAGATTGGTGCAAACGATGCTTGAGATTTTGGTGTTCTGTGTAGTTGGAATTTTTGCAGGCTTTTTAGCGGGATTTTTAGGCATTGGTGGCGGCGTAGTCGTCATTCCATGCCTGCTCGCCTACTTTACTGCATTTAAAGCAATGCCAGACCCCATGAGGATCGCCGTTGCAACGACGTTAAGCTCGCTATTTGCATCAGCCCTAGCGTCTAGTATTACTCACTACAAAAAAGGCGGTTTTGTACCAGGTGCTTTTTATAGCCTTTTGCCCGGCGGGATCATCGGGGCCTTTTTAGGTGTTTTACTAACTGTTTCGGTTCCTGAGTTCTATGTGAAGCTACTCTTTGCCGCTTTTGAGATATTTGTTGGTATCCACTTCTGGCTCACACATAAAGTCGTACCCAAAGTGCTGAAAACTCCATCCCCATATGTCTTAGCTCTACTTGCCTTTGGCATTAGCATCATCTCAGCTATGCTTGGGATTGGTGGAGGTGTTTTTGCCGTACCGCTACTAGCCTTACTAGGCGTTGAAATGAGGAAAGCTGTTGGGACATCTGCCATCCTTACGTTTATCATATTATCATCTGGTGCATTGGGATTCTTCCTGCTTGGATTTTTGAATCCTGGTGAAATCCCACGACTATGGGGCGATATTTATTACCCAGCAATCCTACCAATAATGCTTGGTGCGGTTATTTTCGCTCCAATAGGTGCTCATTTGGCTCACCGAACCTCAAGCTCATTTGCTAAACGGATTTTTGGGAGCTTTCTAATCGTAGCTGGATTCTACCTTGGATATGCAACCCTTTTACGGTTGCTTTAGCTATTACGAATCAATTCGAAATCGATCGAATTTCTGGAAGTATCCCTCGTATGGATCGCTGACTATCTCGGGCTTTTTAGAAAGATCTGTCACAGATGACAACGTACCAGTTCTCGGTATTGCAGTTTTTCTTCTCAAAACAGTTCCAATAGAGAAGAGCTTAGCAATTTTCCAATTGTAAAAGGCGTGCAGGTTTAACTTTTTTCTGTAGTAGTTTGCTGCATATCGGAAGAGATAATCTCTTTGATTGTTAAGACAGAGTCGTATCCTAAAGTGATTTTCAGACTGTTTTTTCACAACCTCAAATCTCTTATTTGAAGAAATATTAGCACCAATCCCCCTGTGATTTCCGCGCACAACACTAGGCAATAACGCTGTATTAAGATGCGCATAACGAGCAAGGGTAAGCAGTCGGTTTTTTTCACCAGAAGAGAGCGAGGTCAAATACCTTTCTCTGACTTCAAATATGACTGATAAGAGATCTATTGATTTTGAAAAACTTTTTCCCATCTTAAAGATTTGGTTAAGATTCGTAAATGTCTAACATGTGAGAAAATTATTAGCAACATGAGAAATCAATATTGCAGTTTTTTTAGAAAATTTTCTTAACTAACGTCATATCATTGCTTTTTTTCTTTCGTATTGCTAGCGTAGTTACAAAAAAAGGAGTTCTCTGCATGGCAGATATCACACTAAAAGGCGAAGAGTGCCACACATCTGGGATTTTACCTCAAGTAGGTTCAAAGGCCCCTAATTTTGCATTGACCGACAAAGATTTGAGTAACAAACACCTGAGCGACTTCCAAGGGAAAGTGAAGTTTATTTATGCAGTTCCGAGCCTTGATACAGAAACGTGTCTTCTTTCGACGAAAAAATTTAACGAGCGAGCAAAAGACTTTCCTGATGTCGTTTTCATAACCGTTTCAGCTGATTTGCCATTTGCTCATAAACGAGTTTGTAGCGCTGAGGGAATTCAAAACGTGATCACATTATCGATGATGAAAAATAGAGATTTTTCTAGAGATTATGGAACGTTTATTACCGATGGACCGCTAGAAGGTCTGTCTGCTCGTGCCGTCATTATTTTAGATGCAGATAACAAAGTGATTTATACGGAACTCGTTCCTGAAATTTCAGATGAGCCAGATTACGAAAAAGCTTACGCTTGTCTGAAGCACGGGTAACTTGGTAGCCACATAGCGGCATCTACAAGTTCTTCAGCAGAACGCTTTTCTCCATGACACTCCCCCCTTTCCTGTAGGTAGTGTACGATTTCAATTGCTATCTCGCGAGAAACATCACGCAGAGTCGTCAGTTCAGGGAAGAGTCTTCCTTCCCCATCCTTCACAAGCGGTGAGAGTGTTGCGAGTTTTTTTGCAGCTAAGATAAACACTTCATCAGGGACACGTTCTGATCGTGCGGCAATAATCCCTAATCCGACTCCTGGAAAAATATATACGTTATTACATTGGGATATATCATGGGTTTTTCCTTCTAAAAAGACTGAATCAAAAGGACTACCGGCAGCGACAATTGCTTTTCCATTTGAAGCAACGAGCGCATCAATAGGAGTAATTTCAACTCTATTTGAGGGGTTGGAAAGAGGCAAGATTATCGGATGTTTACAATAGTGAGTCATCTGAGCTACCATTTCTTTCGTGAATTTATTGGGTTGCCCTGAAACACCAACGAGTGCGATTGGTTGCACCTTCTCTACAAATTCATCAAGGGCTACGCGCTCTCCAAACCCATGCTGTTGTAAAAATGATTGGGGCTGGGCAAACTCCCTTTGTGCATCATCCAAATCAGAAAGTTCATCATGCAAAAGTCCTGCAACATCAAACACAAAAATGTGCGCTCTAGCATCATTCTCAGAGAGACCTTCTAATATCAGCGCTTCTTTTAATTTAGTTGCTATCCCAATACCAGCAGATCCACCGCCAAAAATAACAAAGCGTTCATTTTTAAGCATTGTGTCATTCTTCTCTACGCCAGCATAGAGAGCTGACAAAGCCACCGATGCAGTTCCTTGAATATCATCATTAAAGCTACAGAGAGAGGTTTGGTATTTGTGGAGCAGCGTTCGAGCATGAGACTTTTGGAAATCTTCCCATTGAAGGAGCACACCTGGGAACCGTTTTTTGATTGCGGTCACAGCCTCATCGACAAACTCATAGTATTCTTGCCCATCAATACGATTGTTTCGCCACCCTATGTAGAGTGGATCGTTAAGAAGACTTTCGTTATTTGTACCAACATCCAGCACAATCGGCAGGGTCCTTGCGGGGTGTATTCCGCCAAAAAGGGTATAAAGCGCAAGTTTACCAACAGGTATAACCATTCCGCCGACACCTAAATCCCCGAGTCCTAGAATCCGGCTTCCATCTGTAATTACGATCACATCAACTCTATCCCGATGGACTGAATTGAGTATCTCCTGCAAACGTCCTTTGTGGGGATAACTGAGGTATACTCCCCTCACTTGATTATAGATATAGCTGTAGTTTATTGATGCGCTACCAACGGTTGGCGTATAGATGTATGGAAGCATCTCGTCGATATGATCGAATATGAGCCGATAGTACAGCACTTCATTCCGGTTTTGGAGGGAGTATAAGAAAGTGAATTTTTCCAAATCCTCTTTCTTCTCTTTGAAGTTCTCGTACCTGCGTTGAACTTGCTCTTGGATGCTAGAGACATGAAATGGAAGGTGCCCATGAAGGTGAAATGATTCACGCTCATGCTCTGTAAATGCTGTGCCTTTATTCAGAAGAGGTTCATTAAGAATATACCCACCCGTAAGATTGGTCTCAATTATCTCTTTATCGTTTTCTTTAAATCGGCGAAAGAACCGTTCGACCACGTATGCCCCAATAAATCTAGTTTATTCCTTCTTAGCAAATTATCTATTTCTATGCAGGCTTTTCTTGAAAACGTTGTGATTCTCTAGCGATCCCGAATGTCGCTATAATCCACACAAGCAGGACTACAAATGCACCCATTTTCAATGTTGAATCAATGAAAAGAGGGGCGATACCCTGAAGACCTATAACAAGGATAGATGCAATCCCTCGAGCAGTGCGGTATGCAAAGACATCGATGACTGCTTTTGCTGAAAACTTCTCTTCTGTACTCAGAGGTATATAAAGCATCTCCGTGAGGATTCGGAAAATAGAGTAATCGAGCGATTTAATAGACCCAAATGTTGCCGCAACCATAGAAAATGAGGGCAGCAAAATATTGCATCCAGCAAGAATCGATAAGCCGCATGGAATGAGCACATGTGAACGCAAAACACCTAAGAAGTGGATGAAAATTGTACTTCCAACAAATTGGAAAAGAACGGTAGCGAGGTTCACATATCCAAAGAGCATTCCAGTAAAAGAGGTTCTGACATCTTGGACAGGAAAAGCAGACTCAAGATACATATTGAACTGGTATTCAACAACAGTCGCTGTGAGCTGCATACTCACAACAATGCACAAGATGTATTGAAGATACCGAGAGGCGTATATTTTTTTGAATCCACCTCGGTCTTCCTTTTTTTCTTTTTGTAGTACGGTCAATTCGTTTGCGCCCGTGTTCCACTGTGACACTTTTACAAGCAATAGATAGATCGCGATAAAAGAGGTATAAATGGGTATCGTAGCAAAAAGAAGGTGTTCAGAGCCCAGTCCGACGGCAAAACTTTTCGTAATATAACTCCCAAGAACAGCACCGAGCCCCCCTACCCCAAATATCAGTCCATACAGGTACTTCGCTTCATTCATCTTTATTGTTACGTGAATAACAGACCAAATCTGCTGGAACATCAAGAGAACATAGATATCTTTCAGCACGTATTGCACGAAGGGAAGCCAGGCATAGCTCCCTGCAAAAAAACCCGTAAACAGATTCATCCCGGCAACGAAGAGAGTGGTGCCGAGAAAGAGCCGAACGCAGCCAAAACGTGGGAGCAACCAGTTATAGCCGTTCACAATGAAGAGGTTTAAAGGGATCACTGCAAGCCACGCATAGGGTATGTTAGATGCCCCATACTTTGAGATGAAAATCGAGCTACTCGCTGGTTTAATTATCGCAAAATCGCAGGTAATGCAGAAACTTGCCAGCATCGCAAGAATCAGAAAGACAATGAGCTTATAGGATATTTTCATAACTAACAATCAACGACTTAAGATTTAACAAATTGCCCGTATTCTCCACCAACAATGAGGCAATACTCTATCATACTGGTGTGTTTCTTGGATACCACCCTTTTTTGTAATAATATTTCTTTAAAAATACCTGTCTCTGCTAGAGTTGTAATGCTTTATACGGTATAATACTCCTTTCGTACCTGTGGAGGAATTGCGTGGCAGCGCTCTCAGTAATTAGTGAAGAATCACCCTATTCTATTGCTATTGAAAAACTTGATGAACTTACTCATGCTACCCCAGTTGAGCGGACTGTAGGTGCGATGAAGCGATGGCTTGCAGAATTGGAACTGCAAAAAAATGAGGCCAAAACTCAGGAATCGCTCCTTCTCTTCCCTGTTGATGAAGACCTTAGCACTCTAGCAGACGAGACGTGGCGTCGAGTGGAAGCGCTCGAAACGCACCTTACCGCGACGACGAGAGGTCGAAGCGATGAGGAAAAGTACTTTTTATCACCTTTAGTCCGCCAAGACCTCGATGCCGTCGAGTGTATAGATGTCCATCTCGGTCGAAAACGAGCATCAGGCGGTACGAGCAATATCCACTTTGGGGAGATGGGTTGTGAAGCACGTGCTTTCAAAATTCCACAGGCAGGTTTGCCCAACACCTTTATCCGAGATGAGTCGATCGCGTTTACTCGACTGCCCGAGCATCCAGGGATTCTGAAAAGTGGACTTGTACTTCAGGCCACAGCTGGAAAGTTACTTCAATCTCTTGAAAAAGGAACTGGGGATGCTACAAACCTCTTCAGAAACCTAGACAACACAACAGAAAAAGAACTGAAAGCTTTATTTTCTTCTACGGGTGATGCACTTTGTTTTCTTGGTGAGAATGGATATGTTCTCCATGATTATAAACCAGCAAACATCATTCGAACCGATGATGGGCGCTATGTGCTCTCAGACCTTGAAATGCTCTTCCCGATCGGAACATCTTTTTGTGGTGGAACAATGGATTTTATTGCCCCTGAATCATTTTCCACTCGAAAAACACACCCTTCGCGAGATGTCTATTCATTTGGAGCTTCAGTTTTAGCTGCATATACAGGAAGAGGAATACTTACCTCTAAAAATCCCGCCGATGTGTCCTGTGAACTCATAAAGCTCACTGATACAATCATCACTCAAAGAATCGCTGCAAATATTCCAAGTGAGGCTTCTGAACGGTTGCGCCTTTCCTTGGAGGATGACGCATGTACTGCAACTCCATTAGTGGACAAAATTAGGATCTATCCAAAATTGTTTGAGCACCTAAGTATTATAACCCAAACTGAATCAGTGGGATTTATACGAGAACTAAAAGAAACACTAGTTGCCGCAACGAAAGAGGTTGCTGGGAGTCCATCTCATATTTCGTATAGCCTGAAGAGTGAGCTTATCGATTCTATTCCGGATGATTCACGTGTCAAGCGTGCTATAGTTTGTATTTTTAGTCATTTCACTCTTCTTTCAAAAGCACTTGCAGTAGACAGCATTACTACATTCCTTACTTTGCCTATAGACAAACAAATAACCTTAAATGAGGTTATCAAGCGATCTCCCCCCGAGTTTGTAAACAGCGGGAAACTGAGAGCTGGTATTCTTGATTCTGAGGGAACTGCGTTACACCTTGCTCGATGCTGCATGCGTCGAGAGCCTTCAGAGCGCCCATCTATGAGAGTGGTACTAAGCCACCCATACTTCACCCGAGAAGGAACAGTTGAAGAATGGTCTTTGGCACATGGAATCGAGCTTCCGAGCCTTAGCGAATCAGCTGGTGCGTCAGTTGCAAGTGCCGCAAGCGGAGGAGCTGCCGCAGGCCCTGGCGGAGGAAGAGAAGAGTCATATGATTGGCTTGCTGATGAAAGTAGTAGAAAAGGCCCAAATCCATTTGCAATCGGAGCTGATCCAGCACTTCTTGAAAGGGCGCTAGAACGAGGTCGAAAAGCATTAACAGCAGACGCAGAAAAACGTGCACGACAAGCTGAAGCAAAAGCTCTAAATCCATTTGCGAGAGGCGCAGATCCAAGACTTATAAGAGAAGCTCTTGAGAGAGGAGAAACTGCATGGAAAGGGATTGACTCGCTGACCGGAGAGATAAAGGCTCTCGCATAAACCAGCGGAAAAGTTACCCAACGATTTTGAAGGTAGATCTAAAGCTACTTTCTGGCCAAATTGGAGATCGCATATGTGGCTTCATACAGTCCTCAGCGGTTGCAACCCACAGAAGGTCCGCTCTTGGCTCACTGAAACCCAGAATTCCAGTTGCCCTTGCGACGTTTACAACCCGTAGTTTTAAAAAATGAATCGGTAAATTGGACACATGACAAGACTCAGCGTTGATGACTTCAATTCTTGGTCCGTCCTGTTCTAAAAGTGAAACAATTGTCTCAGGAATTCTGGTAGCCTGTCTTGGTACAACAAACGTCCCATCTTTTCCGATGCAGGATAAGGATTTCCCGTCTTTTTGTAAAAAAAACTTTTCGTTTACCCGGTTGATAATTCGTTCAATAGAATCAGAGTTAGCTCCCTCTTCAGCATTTCGTGCTGAGCGTAGCTGTCGGTTGTCGTTCTCTGTCATGTGTTCACTGAGGAATTTAGCTTCATGAAGCAATTGACCAAGTCTGTCTCTATCAGCAATAGCAGCCATGGGATTCCCTATATTTTACATATAGTCTAGCATAGATATTTGTTTCTGCCCACTCTGATAAAGCAATATTAGACGGGTAAAAGCTATGAGAGTACACTCCCTACTAAGAAAGGATAACCCTCAATAACCGGCCTTCTTAACATGGCAAAACGCTACACGAGTTCACATCCCTTTAAGAACCACGCTGTTGCGAAATTATGTGAAATTAAAATTTTAATTTGATATAATAGTAGCCATTAGGAGTAGGAGGATAACAATGGCAGCGGCAGCAGGAGCAGATTTTCGTCCAATAGGAGGGGGAGTACCCCTACCTCACGAAGATTTTACAAGCCCAATCTCAACACAAATATCTCGCATAGAGACGCTTATGAACTCACGTTTGAGGAGTGGATTTGCAAAAGCTACAGAGATAGTAACCTTTCAACACAGCCTTGATTGTGAGTATACACGAGCGGAAGTATTACTAAGCAAAGCGGGAGACCGACTCGACCGAAAAAGCCCTGGATATGCTGCTCAGCAAAAAACCCTTCGTGTTGCAGAGCAGTTCTATGACTACCTTGCAAGCATTGAAGAGACTCTAAAGCCTTCAGATTCATTCTATATAGACTCTCATTTTCGTGCTCTTCTAGTACAATTCAGCATTCGCCCTCGTTTTCGCGTTGGAGACGTATTGGGCCGTGGCTCTTTTGGTGAAGTCAGAAGAACAGGTGTTGGCCCGCTCGTTGTCGCAGATAAAACTGCAGTAGGAAAGAAGGCTGAAAAAGAACTCATTCAGGAACACAGAATGCTTCATAGCATTCCTGAGCATCCAAATATTATTCACGGCGGACTCCTAGGAAGGGTTAAGGATGTTCTTCACCTTTTTACAGAACTAGCAGACGGCGACATTAAGTCGATGTCTAAAGATAGTGAGATTACAGCAGACCAAGTGGTCGATGCATTTCAGGGAATCGCTCAAGGACTTGAGCATATGCACAAACATGGTATAGTCCATTGCGACCTAAAGCCTGCAAACGTATTTCACATAGGGAGAACCACACGTATAGGTGATCTCGGCGGAGCGCAAAAAGTTGGAGATACAGTGCCGACAGGTACTCCCTTCTTTGCACCACCCGAACTACCAAGCGGCCCTGCTGCTCACCCATCGTTTGATAGTTGGTCATATGGAGCAATGTTGTTTAAGATCCTGACAGGAGAGACGGTGGTAAAACCACAGCCTTATGATACACCAATAACCTACATTGTTAGAGTGGGTCGTACATCGCAAGAGGATATTGACGCCCGTATTGAGGAAATTCGCTCGCTACCTAGAGTTCGAACCCTTGATCCGACGGGTGATGGAATTGCACTCCTTCGAGCAACGCTACGGATTAAGCCTGCTGAACGGGCTACCATGACAACCATACTTACGAGTGATTTGTTTCCTCAAGAAGTAAAAGATGAGCCAGGACTGCCAGCTATACGTGCCAAAGCTGAAATAGCCGAGGAAGTTCCAGAAGAGCTTGAAGTCGGTGGCGCAGCTCGTAGTCCAGCAAAAATAGGATCCCCAGATACAGTAGAGGGAAGCGATGTAGAGGAATCCGAAGGGAGCATTGGTGTTCCATCGAAAGTTTCTGTCGCTGCAGATGATGAAGAGTACACCCTTGACTTTGAATAAATATTCAAAGGCAAAAGTATAACTACACTAGTCGTGCTTCACTCGTGAAAGCGTCTGGAAGATTTTTTCGACGTGATTATAGTCTACGAACAGCCAACTTACTGGCTTCTGAGGTATAGTCACATCGGAAAGTGTCTCCCCTGAGACTACTTCCCCACTCCGAGTTCTAACAGGGAATGCGAGTGACAATAAGATCTTCTTGGTCGGATCCATTTCCCAACCAATTTCATGTTGAGGAATACCACAAGATTCCTGTATTTCTAGCCTCGTTTTTTTCGGTACAGGTGTTCGTAAAGGAACAGCTTTAAATCGTCTTCGTTTTTTAAGAAGAACAGCTGCATCCTCATATGCAGGTGCATCGGGTGTTTTTACCACCTTGTGGAAGTGTGCTATCACATCGGAATCATTCGTATCCAGATATTCGTCAACCGAGTGGGTTTGAATTCTTTCTTTGTAGTAGGCCTCAACAAACCGTGCCACGTGAAAACAATACGCTTTGACCGATGGATATTGGCATAACCTTTTATGAATGAAATACCGAGACAAGAGAAGCGCTTCTGATGATTCCACTCCATTTTCGTCGACACCCAGCTCCAATTCATGTTCTGGATTTGAATCAGGAGATGGAAGAATCGCTAGTGTTTCAATGAGCTGGTGGTAATCAAAGTGTCCGTACGCAAGACCTGTATACTGCGCATCTCGAAGAAGGTAATCGATACGATCAGCACCAAAAAAATCACCGGTAAGCATATCGGTCACAATCCGTTCCCACGATGTGTAGTGCGCAATTTCAGGCTCGATTCCCCTCAGTTTTTCAGGGCCTATCGCTGTTCGAACAATGTCGTCGACTGTATTTCGATCAGGTAAAAGTGCGTTGAGCTCATCCCAGATTGGCTTCAAATGAGAAGAACGAATGATCTTCATGGTCCACTGCTCGTGGCCAGCATCGCCAAGTAATCTCTGCTCAGCTGAGTGAGAAAAAGGAAGGTGGCCCATGTCATGACAAAGTGCAGCCATACGAAGGACCCGTCTCCAATATAAGTGCTCTTTACTACCAACCATAGGAACAAGATCGAGCACTTTTTGCGGATATCGTTTTGGATCCAGAATAGTTATTTGATCATAAATTCTCGTTGCGATCTCCATCGCACCAAGGCTGTGCTCAAACCGCTTATGTGTTCCACCTGGGTACACGAGAAAGGCCATCCCAAGTTGATGAATATAATTCAGTCTCTGGAACGGTGGGGACTCAATGAGCTTCGTTTCGAGTTCATCTACATGGATAAATCGATGGAGGGAATCATATATCTTCTTGTGGCTCATTGGTGTTACCTACAACTTGTATTGATGCGTAAATTGGAACACCTATCACCATGACAAGTACCCCCATGAATGCGGTGGTCGCACTAATACTCGTTATAGCCCAAAAGATATATAAAAATGCAAGAACTGCAATAACTACAGATGCGATTTTTTTCTTTCCAATTTCCTGCTGTTCCCGCCGAAGCAAAATTATGTCAGCAATCGTAGTGTACATGTACGATACAATCGCGCAAAACGTTGCCATTGCAGAAATTTGATTGAACGCCTCTACGACATCAACATAAAAGTTAGTAAGAAGAATTACCGAAATGAAGAGCCCGGTAACCACAAGTCCCCAAGCGGGTGTTTCGAATCGTGATTGGTAACCAAAGACCTTTGGGAAAAGTGCATCCCGTGCTGCGGCATACCCAATCTGGGACTGGGTAAGAATCCACCCATTCATTGTGCCGATACATGCAATCAGTGCACCAAGACTCACTAGAGAGCGGCCCCATGGACCAAACAAAAAGACAGCCAGTTCAGCAAAAGGTGCTGGCGATTTTGCCAAAACAGAGACAGGCACAACACCCATAATCACGAATGTAGAAAGAATATAAATTATCGTAGCTGCAAGCGTTCCAACGATCGTAGCTCGTGAAATCACCTTCTCTGGGTTTTCTACTTCTTCAGCTGGAATACACGCAGATTCTAGGCCTAGAAATGCCCATAAAGTCATAAGCGCACCCATAGATAAGGCGGTAAAATCAGAGTGAGGTGAAACATTAAACTCGGCAATATTTTCAGAGGAAATATAGAAAAAGCCAATGACTGTTAAAGCAACGAGCGGGATAATTTTCAAAATCGTCATCACGAGCTGGAAGGTACCAGCAAGAGTCACCCCAAGAACATTGATGAGGATAATCAACCACACAAGAAGGAGCGCCGCAAATGATTCCAGCTGCGGTTCTGTTGAAAAAACAGGAAAGAGAGCTCCAAGATACCCTGAAAACGCAGTTGCAATGGCAGCGATACCAACAGAGAGATATATCCAGTAGTTATAGGCAACCTGGAATCCGATATAATTACCAAACCCCTTTTTACAGTAGACGTACGGACCACCGGTCTTCGGGTATTGTTTTCCAAGTCGTGCGAAAACAAGCGCCAAAAAGATAGCTCCAATACCAGTACAAATCCAACTAAGTATCGATATTGTACCCAAACTTGCAAGCGATGCAGGAAGAATGAATATTCCCGAGCCTATCATGTTCCCCATTACGAGTGAGGTCGCAATCCAAAACCCAAGTGTCCGTTTATGTGTCATTTATTGTATCCACTGTGTATGAGTTACACATGCGGTCTCGTCCTACTCTCTGAAATATAAGACGGGAACACCCGTACAAACTCAGCTTTTCTCTGTAATTCTTTAATACTTCTTGCACCACCATACGTCAAGCCACTTCGTATACCGCCAAGAAATTCGTCTATTAAGTCTCGCGCGCTCTTTGCTACAGGCGCCCAAAAATCGACACCCTCAGCGACGGTTTTTGTTTTAAGGCCGCCATAGAATTCAGTTTGGAAGTCTTCACTTGCCTGGCCACGATATTTAGCTTGCATCCCTTCTTTCGTTTCCCGCTTCTGCGCAGCACTTTCATACGTAAGCGCAAACAGCTTTCCGATCATAACTGTGCTAGCACCGGCAGCAAGAGCCAAAACGATATCTCGACTATTTCTGATTCCACCATCAGCGATAAGAGGAACTCTCAGCTTTTCTGCCACTTTACCACACTCATAAATCGCGCTGAACTGAGGCATTCCAAATCCCGTACGGATTCTAGTAGTACAAGCAGCTCCTGGCCCGATGCCCACTTTTACCGCATCTGCACCAGCATTGACGAGATCATGGTAAGCCATCGCAGTACAGACATTCCCTGCTATCAGCTCAGCTTCTGGGTGTGTTCTTTTTAACTCTTCGATAAATGCAATCATCCTATCGGAATGGCCGTGGGCCACGTCGATACAAACACCCTTAGCCCCTAAATCGAGTAGCTTTTTAACTTCCTCGAGCTTTGCTGTGCCAATCCCGCATGAGACAAAGGTCTGCTCGCCATATTTCTTTACCCATGAGCTCTGGTCTTCGTCACCCTGGGTAAATCTATGGTAGATTGGGATACTCCCCATATCGATCAGGACATCTGCCAGTTCTTCTGAAATGGTCGTATCCATATTGGCGCAAATAATCGGAATTCCAATTTTGGTATTTTTGGTGAGCCATGACTCTAAAAGCGGTTCCAATCGGGACGGAACATTATTAAATTGGGGAACCAGAGCAACATCATCAAAAGTAAACGTTTCACGCATAGCACATCCTTAACAACAAACGGCGTAAGTGTACATCGCGGATAGAAAAATGAAAAGAACTTTAGCGAGATCTATTCAGCGTATTGAAGCTGGATATTGTAAATACCCTCTAGGACGATTTTATCTAGCTCGACGTCGTCCGTATACAGCACCAATCGGTGTGGAAGGTATTCCCTATGAAACTCTGCGTACGAGCAAATATGACGTATAGCGGTGTGAACCACTTCACTTCGAGGATTTGCTTCGATCACATCTCGTCCAAATAAGTCTGGATCGATATCGGGAGAAAGCGCCTGCTTCCAGATCATATAATGAATAGCTTTTTGCAGTCTTGGGTGCACGTGCGTATAGATTCCATAAAAGGCTCTGTCGAGATCGAATGAGTTCATTGTTGAATCAGGTTCAATTTTCAGGAATCGTTCAAGATAAAAAGGAGTTTGGGAAATCGCCTCTGCAGAGTATTTCATCTCGTCTTTCAGGCGAGCAACTCTTTGGTCTGCATACATATACGTTTCATCATGAAGAAAATCTCCCATCGCATTACAAGTTATCTGTGTAAGGATTTGTCCGAACGTATAGAGGGCGGCCATTGTTTTTGCTAAACAAGTCTCGTTATTTTCATGAACATCATGTATAACTTGTTCCTGTGATACAGGGGTATTTTCTACCGGAGCACTAACTGCCATAATAAACCTAATTATTTAAGTGGCTATTATATAACTAAATCGAGACGATGTAAATACTAATGATAACTTTTGTTACTCTCTCAAAAAATAACGAAAACACCATAAAGAAAACCTTTGAATCCACAAAAGAGGTCGCACCTCATATCCTAGTAGACACTGGCTCAACAGACGCAACCCTCGAAATAGCAGCTCATTACCCCCACGTGACCGTTTTCAAACACCCATTTACCACCTATGGAGAAATGAGAAATCTCGGAGCCTTCTACGCAAATACAGACTGGATATTTGCGCTTGATAGCGACGAAGAGTTAACACCAGATCTTCAAAAGGAGTTAACAAATATTTCACTTGAATCGGGAACTGCATACCGTGTTTCAAGTAAAAATTTTTATCGAGGAAAAGAAATCAAATATTCAGGCTGGTCCCCCGATTATAAATTTCGCCTTTATAATCGAAACGAAACCTCCTTCACAAATCGAAAAGTACATGAGAACCTCAATCTGACACAACTCTCCACGAAAACCCTCGCCGCTCCCCTACTTCACTACTCCTATGACTCTGTTCACGACCTATTGAATAAAATGGACAGGTACTCAACCCTTTTTGCGGAAGAGTTTGTAGGGAAGAAAAAGAGCTCGTATGGAAAGGCGGCGCTCAAGGGCGTATGGACCTTCTGGAAAACATACATTTTGAAACGGGGTTTTCTCGATGGGAAAGAAGGCCTTCTCATTGCAAAATACAATGCGCAAACCGCCTTCTACAAATACATAAAACTCATGGAATACAACGAAAGGCTGTAAGCTAAGACGGAAAGGATTTTTTATGCCTCATTTAACGCTTGAATACACGGCAAATTGCGTTTTACTGAAACCTGCAAGTGAACTATTTTCTAAACTTCATACTCTTCTTGAACACTATGCAAAGGCTGACCTTATGTCATGTAAAGGTCGCTTACATAAAGTGGAGGATTTTTACATCGGTGCAAATCTTGAAAAAAGGGCCTTTGTACACCTAGACATCCGACTTATTGAGGGACGCACAAAGCAAACACTGCAAGAAGTAGGGCAAAAGACCCTTGAATGCATGCAAACCTGTTTTGGGCCACAGCACGATGGAATCGTTCTTGAATTTTCCGTAGAATTTAATGAGCTTTCCAAAGACACCTACCAAAAAAGCTCCCTATAAGATCATCCAGCTAAAATTTATCTTCGCAAGCAAATTAATCTGCAACAAACGATAAAAACTCATTGAAAGAAAATAATAGTGAGAAAAGAGACGCTTTTAAGAAATAGCGGCACTCGGATTCGAACCAAGGACACACGGATTATGATTCCGTTGCTCTAACCAGCTGAGCTATGCCGCCTCATCCAAACAGGTTCCTGAAGGAAAGAAAAATTAGCGGGGGAAGGATTCGAACCTCCGGCCTTTGGGTTATGAGCCCAACGAGCTAACCACTGCTCCACCCCGCGTCATTTATGCCCAAGATACTAACAAACGATCGTTTTTGTATCAAGGAATTCATTGTGTTTTTTCGAAAAAACTTCACTTTTTTCACGAAGAGTCAAAGAGAGCACGCGACAAGCTCCCACGTTCGTTTTGAGCTTCCTTGCAGACTCTCTAATAGTGTTGCCCCTTTTGAAATAATCTGCTGGTCTTCGTTCTGCAACAGTTGATCTATTTTTTCAGCGAGTGTTTCAATCGATACTTGGTAGCCTGCATCGCTCGACAAAATAAGGCTCGTCATCTCTTTTTGCGAGTTCATGTACGGGCCAAAGACAGGGATACTCCCCACCAAGACAGGCTCGAAGATATCATGTCCCTGGAGCGTCTCATGAAAACTTCCTGCAATAATAGAAACTCGTGACCGTGCGTATAGAGAAACCAGCTTGCCCATCGTATCTACAAGTATGATTGGTGCATCGGTATTTGTAGTCCATCGAGCGTAGTGCATTGCACGTGATTCCATTTTTGAGGCAACAGCATCAAACCGTTCAGGATGCCTTGGAGCAAAATAGATTTTCTTGTTTGGATGCTTTGAATGAACCTCTTTGACTAAATCTAGGAGCGCATCTTCCTCAGCTTCATGTGTAGAGCCAAATGTGATGCTTGTTTTCTCCCCATCAAAAAGTTGGGGTGAAGACGCATCGTATTTCATATTGCCGGTTACATCTATCGATGATGTAGGAACAAGCGTCAAAAATCGTTTCTGGTATTCCTCGTTTTGCACAAGGATACGATCAAATACTCCGAATAGCCTTTTGGATAATCGAGGCACTTTTTTGTACCGAGCAAAAGAACGTTCGCTCAACTTCCCGTTTATCAAAAAGATCTTCGCTCCAAACGCCTTTGCACTGAAGAGAAGCTGCGGCCAGAAATCGCTTTCTGAAAGCATCAAATAGGAAGGCTGAATTTTGTGTACAAGACGTCTCATGAGAAAGGAGAAGTCGAGTGGGAGGATTTGACAGATTGTGTCCTTTGGAAAGAGTTGTTTAGCTCTTTCAACTCCCGTTTTGGTGGCGCAAGTGACAACGAATTGCACATCGGGCAGTGTCTTTTTAATATGAGGAAGTAGTGTTGCTGCAACTTTAGCCTCACCTACAGAAACAGCATGAATCCAAACTTTCTTTTTTTTCGGATCAACAGAAGGAAATCCGATTCCGAGCAGCTCTTTAACACTCAAGGCATACTTTGCTCCCGCTCTTTTTTTAATTAAGAACTTAGGGAGGGAAAGAAGCGCGTAGAGGAAAACGAGTGCATCGTAGAGAACGTTCATTATTTCACCACTAAATTAAGAAGCTTATTCGGAACGAAAATCACCTTAGCGATGTCTTTCCCTTCTAGAAACTTTGCAATATTAGGATTTGCCTGAGCCTTTTCTAATATGACGTCTTTTTCCTGATCTTTTGGGAGGTCAAATTTACCCCTCATTTTACCATTAACCTGTACTACATACGTAGCTGTATCATCTACGAGGTATTTTTGATCTATTGCTGGGAATGGCACTGTACTTAGAGATTCAGTTTCCCCAAGGAGCGCATAACACTCCTCTGCAATATGTGGAGCGAATGGGCACAGCGCGATAGCAGCCATCTTCAAGGCCTCTTTCGAGTAGGTCTCAAGCGGCATTACATTGTTTACAAATTCCATGAATTTTGCGATTGCAGTGTTAAACGAGAGGGCATTGATGTCATCCTCAACTCCCTTTACTAGCCTATGTGCCAACATAATTGCAGTCTCATCACCATGATCTGAAAGTTTATCAGAAACAATAAGTGAGTAGAACCGATCGAGGAACCGTCTACATCCGCTCACAGCATCTGTATTCCACAGTTTTTCTTTATCGAAGGGTCCCATGAACATTTCATACAGCCGTAGTGCATCAGCTCCATATTTCTCGATCATATCATCTGGTGGAACGCCGTTTAGTTTAGACTTCGACATTTTCTCGACCATCTCAACGAGCTTCTCACCCTTGTGCTCACTCACTTCCTCAGGTGCAACATAACCACCGCCAGGAATTTTATATGACTTTGCGGTAACTAGCCCTTGGTTTCTCAATGATTTGAATGGCTCATTTGTTGTGACCATTCCACAATCAAAAAGGACTTTGTGCCAAAAACGTGCATACAGAAGGTGTAGAACAGCGTGCTCAACCCCGCCAATATAGAGGTCGACCGGCATCCAGTACTTCTCTTCTTCTTTCCCCCAAGCCTCGTTCTCATTAAACGGGTCACAAAAGCGCAAATAGTACCAGCAGGATCCAGCCCACTGAGGCATTGTGTTAGATTCCCGTTTTGCAGACTTGTTTGTTTTCGGATCGGTAACGTTAATCCACTCTGAAACTTTGGCGAGAGGACTCTGTCCGTCCCCAGAAGGTTTGTAGTCGGTGAGTTCAGGTGGGCACAGCGGTAACTCATCTACATCGAGTACGCGCTTCGAGCCATCCTCAAAGTGAAGAATTGGGAATGGTTCCCCCCAATATCTTTGTCTCGAAAAAAGCCAGTCACGAAGCTTATACGAAATACATTTTTTACCAACGCCGAGCTGCTCAATGGTCTCAATAGATTTTGCAATCGCAGCATCCATTGAAAGGCCGTCAAAGGAGACCTCAGCATGTGTTGAGTTAATAACCTTTCCATCCCCTACAATACACTGCTCTTTCGTCTCGACCTCTTCGAGAGAGAGATCATCTGGTTTATATACCATTCGGATATCGAGATCGAATTTCTTCGCAAATTCAAAATCCCGCTCATCGTGTCCGGGCACACCCATTACCGCACCTGTTCCGTATGTGATAAGTACGTAGTCAGCGACCCAGATTGGTATTTTCTCATTTGTGATCGGATGAAGAGCATATGCACCTGAAAAGACCCCTGTTTTCTCTTTAGCAAGCTCGGTTCGTTCCAAATCACTCTTTGTGGCTACCTGTGCTTTATAGTCAGCTACTGCTGCCGAATGAGAGTCGGGAACAATCGTATCAAGGAGGGGATGTTCGGGAGCGAGAACCATATATGTCACACCAAAAAGTGTGTCAGGCCTCGTTGTAAATACTGTAATACTCTCATCAGAGCCGTCGTGTTTGAAGGTAACGTTCGCTCCTTCACTCCGACCGATCCAGTTTCTCTGTAGTGTTTTTAAGTAATCAGGCCAATCGAGTGTATCCAAGTCTGTAAGAAGTCTTTCTGCATACTCAGTAATCTTAAGAACCCACTGCCTAAGCGGGCGCCGTTCAACTGGATATCCCCCATCTTTCGAAACCCCATTTTCGACTTCTTCGTTTGCAAGAACGGTACCAAGCTTTGGGCAATAGTTTACGAGGATCTCTGCTTCGTATGCTAAGCCTTTATTGTAAAGAAGGGTAAATATCCACTGGGTCCATTTGTAATATTTCGGATCTGATGTGGCGAACTCCCGTTCCCAGTCGTAGCTAAAGCCAAGTGATTTCAGCTGACGCCGGTACGTATCAACGTTTTTTCTCGTTGTTTCAGCAGGATGCTGCCCCGTTCGTACCGCATACTGCTCAGCCTGTAATCCAAAGCTATCCCACCCCATCGGATGAAGGACATTTAATCCTTGCTGTCTTTTGTAACGAGCGATGATATCGGTGGCTGTATACCCAGTTACATGCCCAACATGGAGTCCAGCTCCAGAAGGATATGGAAACATGTCTAAAACATAATACTTCTCTTTCGAGTGATCAACTTGTGCGGAGAATGATTTGTTTGTTTCCCAGTATTTTTGCCATTTTTTTTCGATGCGAGAATGATCAAATTTTGAACTCACGATACCACCTTTTATTTTGCTGCAACATCGTAACAGCTTATTGAAATAAAAAAAATACCTATGTAGCCAAAAATAAAGAAGAAAGTCGCTTCAATGTCACCTAATTTTTTATTATCATACTTATCCACCGGTTGCCATTAATAGTCGTATGAATTATGATCCTTTGAATAGACTTATTCATGGGTTCATGGAAAAGGCTTAAGAGAGAGGAGAGTGATTGAAAAACAATCATTGCTCACAGGTGGATATGATCGAAACAACCAATTATAAGAAGAATAAAATTAATCTTGAAGACTATGACTATCAGCAAGATATTCGAAATCGACAGCTGATGGCTCAATTTTCAAAAGATGACGTTGAGGTTTTAGAGGAGATCCTTTACAGCCCAATTAAATGTTCTTTTGAAAGGCTTGCAGAGACGCTTGACAAATCGGTTGAAGAGATCAAAAATCATCTTAACAAACTCTCTGAAACCAATCTATTCGCTGTTCACGCTGATCATATCCTTGTCGACAAAGATATGAGAAAATATTTTGAAACACAAATCCTGAAATTCGAAGAAGATTTTACACCGGGAATGGACTTTCTTCAGTCCCTTCTTAAAAGAGTTCCTATACATGTCCTTCCTAACTGGTACCCAATCCCGAGAACCTCAAATAATATCTTCGAGAGCTTAGTTGAAAAGTATTTAATTACCCCACAAACTTTCCAACGATACCTTGCAGAACTGAATCTGGGTGATGAAATCTTGCAGGGAATCGTAGAAGATGTATTTCGAGCCCCAGAATTCAAAATTAGCTCTGCTGAAATCATGCAAAAATACGCCCTTTCTCAAGAACAATTTGAGGAAGCCATGCTTCACCTTGAGTTCAACTTCGTGTGTTGTCTTGTGTACGAAAAACAAGGTGATGAATGGAAAGAGGTAATTACCCTATTCCACGAATGGAAAGAGTATTTAGACTTCCTAAAAAATAGCGAGCCAGAAGGCGTTGCTGAAGATGCCCCAGTTGAATCACTACGAAGCTCTGATTATGCTTTTATCGAAGACCTCTCATCACTGCTTACGGCAACAAAAAAACAACGATTAGCGCTCAGACTCTCCTCTCAAGAGCTATGGGAATTTGACGCATCAGAGCACCAAAAAGTGGCAAGTATCTTGGGAACCACTTCATTTCCAGGCTCCTCATTTGAAGAGTACACCTCATCACTTATCCACAAAGCTGTTTTCCTAAAACTCGCTCGGATCGAAAGCTCATCTCTTATTATCAATGAACTTTCTGATGAGTGGCTTTCTCTTCCAAAGGAAAAAAGAGCTCTTTCTGCATATAAGCACACAACGCAAAACCATTCTTATAATGAATTTCCACCGGAGCTTCCGACGGAAAGAAACATTCGAGAAATCGAAAAAAGTATCACTCGAATCCTCGAAAAAGAATGGGTGTTGTACTCAGAATTCATGAATTCTGTGCTTGCACCAATTTCTGATGACAGCAAAATTGTCCTTAAAAAGAAAGGACGCAGCTGGCACTATTCACTACCACAGTACACCGATACAGAACAAGACCTTATTAAACTCATTACCTTCAACTGGATGTTTGAAGGTGGGATTATCTCAAAAGGTATCTTGAACGGAAAAGAGTGCATTAAAGTAACTCCTTTCGGTAAATCGATCTTTGGTCAATAATTAACGCGTGCTACAGCTCACGAAAAAAGATGTCAAAAAAAAGCAATAAGCCTGATAACGAACTAGTTTCAAACCGAAAAGCGCGATTCGACTACGAAATCCTCGAAACGATCGAAGCTGGTATTGTACTTGTCGGTACAGAGATCAAATCACTTAGAGATCATGGCGGATCGCTTCAGGAAGCATATATCAGGATACTTTCTGGAACACCAAAGTTAATAGGGTGCTCTATAGCGCCATACAAATTTGGGAATATCTATAACCACGAAGAGCGGCGCGATCGGGTGCTTCTTATGCATCGTGAAGAGATCGTAAAGCTGCAAAAAGCACAGGAACAAAAAGGGCTTACCCTAGTCCCGCTTGCGATGTATTTGAAAAATGGTATAGCAAAAATTCTTGTTGGTGTAGCTCGTGGTAAAAAGCTTCACGACAAGCGGGAATCGATCAAAGAAAGGGAACAAAAGCGAATGATCGAAAAAATGGTCAAAGAGTCTTGACACCCACCTGAAAATAACATACGCTTTAGCAACAGTTTTTTGTATTTAAGGACTCATAAGCTCATGAAAGTTGTAATTTCTCGTCCAGACCTCGTGTCAATCATCGGAAAAATCCAAAGTATTGTTGCTGCGAAACCAGCAATTCCAATATTAGCAAACATCCTTCTAGAAGCATACGACGGGCAACTTACCATTAGCGCGACCGACCTCACCGTAAGCATGAAAGCACACACAGATGCAGAAGTTATCGAAGAAGGTGCTGTAACACTTCCTGCACGTCGCTTTTTCCAACTGATCCGAGAACTGACCTCTTCACAAGTTGAAATCCAATGTTCAACAGGAGAAATTGCATACATCACAGCGGATTCATCGAGATTCCGACTCAACGGCATGCATAAAAGCGAATTCCCTTCCCTTCCAGATTTCTCTTCTTCAAACAGTTTCGAGCTTGAAAGCGACACACTGAAAGACATGCTTACAAAAACTGCATTCGCCGCTGCGCGAGATGACAGTAGACACGTGCTAAATGGCGTACTCATGAAGCTCGAAGATGCGCAAGCAACATTTATTGGAACAGACGGAAAGCGACTCGCTAAAATCCATACACCAATCGAGGAAGCTGATATCTCCGGAGAGTTTCTTATTCCATTGAAAGCCGTTGAAGAAGTGGTGAAAATCCTCGACAGTGAAAAGCCAGCGAAAATCTGTTTACAACCAGACAAGATCTCGCTAGAGCTTGGCCCAATCACCCTGATGACAAAACTTCTTTCAGGTCAATTCCCAGACGTGGATAGAGTCATTCCGAGTGAATCCTCTGTTGAAATAAAGCTCCATAAAGATGAGTTGATTTCTCTTTTGAAACAGGTTTCCCTTTTCACGAGTGATAGAAGTAATTCAGTCCATTTCGTTTTCAATCCTGGTGAACTCCATCTTATGGCGACAAGCAGTGAGATTGGAGAAGGAAAAGTTTGTATGCCGGTTGACTATTCAGGCGAAAAGCTTGAAATAGCATTCAATCCTTCATTTTACCTAGACATTCTGCGTCACTGTAAAGATGAGACGGTAAAGTTTAGCCTTTCAGACTCCTATAACCCTGGAAAAATTACAGACTCATCATCTGCGCTTTTTGTCATTATGCCAATGCGCCTCAATCATGCTTGAAGCACTGAGACTATATACTTTTCGAAACTACGATGATCAAGTGTTCTCATTTTCCCCTGGGATTAATGGGGTTTTCGGACCTAATGGGTCTGGAAAAACGAACATATTAGAAGCTATTTCTCTCATTTCTACGGGAAGGTCATTTCGTAATGCAAGCACAAGCGAGATGACCAACTATAATGCCCAAGGCTTCTCTGTCGATGGACGTATCGATAAAAAGGGGCTTCCTACAAAAATGACGCTTCAGTTTGATGGAACTCAGAAGAAAACGAAAATCAATACGAACGAGTACTCCTACTTTTCGGCCGTACTAGGGAATTTCCCAACCGTATTTTATGTTCCGCGCGATATGAGTATTATAACTGCAGCTCCAGCTGATCGTCGTCGATTTTGGAACATTTTGCTCTCTCAAGCTTCTCCGATCTATTTGCACCACCTCACAAGGTACACACGAGCTTTAAAACAGAGGAATGCTCTGCTCAAAAAAAAATTGACAGCGCAGCTTAGCTCATGGGACATGCAGCTTGCGATTTCTGGCTTATACCTGATCCAGGCGAGAAAGCAGTGCATTGAAAAGCTCGCGCCAATACTTACTGACTACCACTCGCTTTTATCACCCCAAGAGCATGAAATGAGTATCGAATACATCCCTTCGATGAATGTCTCTTCTCTCGATGATTACAAAGCATGTTTACAGAAAAATCTTGATAAAGATTTACTCTATCAAAATACAAATGTAGGCCCACATAGAGATGATTTTTCAGTCAAGCTAGATGGGAGGCATGCAAAGACATATGCCTCAGAAGGGCAAAAAAGAACCTGCTTAGCCGCGCTCAAATGCAGTGAATGGAAGCTCCTTTACGAGCAAGCTGACTCACCTCCCCTGTTCTGCGTTGACGACTGTCCGGCACACCTTGATGAAGTACGGACAAAACGGTTTGTCGAAACCCTTCTTTCCTTTCCTCAAGTTATCCTTACAGCCCCTTCTTCTACCCAATTTCCGGCCGATCTCTTTGCCCACACCATAAATACTGCTCCAGAAACAGCCTCAAGTCTATAAAAGCGCATAATCACTTTGCAAAAAAATACGCAGAAAGCGAGAATTTTAGTCTATTTCATCTAATTTTAAACTGATACGTTAGAAAAGGAGATACAATGCGAAGTCGCCTCGGACTATTTGCGGTAGTCATGATTAATATTATTGCTGTAGATAGCCTCCGATCACTGCCTTTTAGTGCGATGTATGGATTTTCCCTCGTCTTTTTCTATCTTATTGCTGCCATCACTTTTCTCATTCCGAGTGGGTTTGCCGCAGCGGAACTAGCTACAGGATGGCCGAAAAGAGGTGGAATATACGTATGGGTTACAGAGGCATTTGGACCTCGCTGGGGCTTTGTAGTCATTTGGCTTCAATGGATCTATAATGTCGTTTGGTATCCTACACTTCTCTCGTTCCTAGCTGGTGCGGTTGCATACATTGTCGATCCGACCCTGGTGGACAGTAAGTGGTACATGTTCTGGATGGTTCTTCTCATTTTTTGGGGAGCGACGCTTCTAAACTTTTTCGGAATGAGAACCTCCAGCCTGTTCAGCGGAATTGGAGCGCTCATTGGAACACTTTTACCAATGGGTGTAATAATTTTCCTTGGGATTAGCTGGATTGCCATGGGGTATACTCCGCAAATTGAATTTAGCCTTTCCTCATTTTTGCCGACTCAAGTGGCATTCGACGATATCTCATTCTACATTGCACTTCTCTTTGGTCTTATGGGCCTTGAAATGAGTGCAGTACACGCTGATGAAGTCAAAAAGCCGCAAACAACATTTCCTCGAGCGATCATCATTTCTTCCGTGATCATCATTATTTCGCTTGTCCTTTCTTCCCTCTCTATCGCGATAGTTGTTCCCCGGGAGGAACTCAATGTTGTGAGCGGACTCCTTCAAGCGTATGATATATTTTTCTCAAAATTCAATGCGACGGGCTTCCTTCCTCTTCTAGCTCTTTGTATTATCATCGGATCGATAGGAAATATGTCAGCTTGGGTGTTAGGGCCTAGTAAAGGGCTTATGATCGCAATCCGTGAAAGCAACCTTTCAATTCGATTAGGTAAAGAATCGGTTCGAGGTGTACCTGTGCCGATTTTGATCGCACAAGGAGTAATCGTCTCGATACTCAGTACCTCCTTTCTCTTTCTCCCAACGGTAAGCAGCTCGTACTGGGTACTATCAGTGATTACAGGTGAGCTTGCACTCTTTGTCTATATTGGACTTTTCGCATCGCTGATTAAGCTCCGAATCACGCATGCGCACGTAAAACGTCACTTCATGCTGCCAGGCGGTATTGCTGGTGCTATCATAATTGGTGGAGTAGGATTGCTCGCATGTGTAACAGGGTGTATTGCAGGGCTTATCCCTCCAAAAACACTCCGCACTGGCAGCATAATCGCCTATGAGTGCATGGTTATTGGAGGAACGGCATTTTTTACGATCCTGCCATTCTTTATCTTCAAGGCAAGACAGCGAGGAAAAGTGAGGCAATAACCTCGCTTAAAAGTTTGTAATCTGATCGATTAAGAATTTTCCAAGTGGGTATTCTTCAGCTTCACGTGCTCCATTTTCAGCAGCAAATAAATCGATGATTTGATTTGCAAGCACTTTACCAAGCTGAACTCCTTCCTGGTCAAACGAATTCACATTCCATATAAACCCTTGAAAAGCGACTTTGTGTTCATAATAGGCGAGGAGTGCACCGATAGTGTAGGGATCGCATTTTTTTGCCATCATCAAGCTATTAGGCCGATTCCCTGGAAACAATTTATTAGGATTATCACTTTGTTTTCCCGTTGCAAGACCAATAGACTGGGCAAAAACATTTGAGAGGAGTTTTTGTTGAGAGGTTGTTCCTTTGAATTCAAGATCCTCTCCGTATTGAGTCTCTAAGAAACTGATAAATTCTACCGGGACTTCGTTTGTACCCTGGTGAATTAATTGATAAAATGAATGTTGGCCATTGGTACCTGGTTCTCCCCAAATAATTGGGCCGGTAGAGAAAGTAACCGCCTTTCCATTTTTATCAATTCGCTTTCCATTTGATTCCATATCAAGCTGCTGCAGATGTGCCGAAAAACGAACCATTGCTTGTGAATAAGGCAGAATCGCACATGTATGGTGACCGAGGAAGTTTCTGTTCCAAATTCCAAGTAGCGCCGCCGTTAAAGGAAGGTTTTCTTCCGGCTTTTTTTCTAAAGCATGTTTATCCATTGCGGAAGCGCCGCGAAGAAAATCAAGGAGCTTTTCCATACCAAGTGCAAATGAAAGCGCAACACACCCAACCATTGAGGTCGCAGAATACCGGCCTCCAACATAATCCCACATATAAAATGACTCGCGGTACACGGAGGGATTATCCATAGGACTTCCTTTTCCTGTGACGGCAATCATATGTTTAACTGGATCGATACCTTCTTTCTTAAATCGTTCTCGGACGAGCTCTTCATTTGTTCTTGTCTCAAGCGTACCACCTGACTTTGAAACAATAACAACCAGCGTTTTTTTGAGATCAACTTCTCTTATCACTCCTGCTACATCATCTGGATCAACATTAGAAATAAAGTGCACTCTCTTATTTGGTTTTGAAAATGCCTTAAGCGCCATATAAATTGCCTTCGGGCCTAATTCTGATCCCCCTATACCAACTTGAATCAGATCGGTATATCGTTCCTTCTCAATCACATCAAGAAATGCCTTTAGCTTTTCGAGTTCTTGGTACGCAAGCTCTGTCGCTTCTTTAGCAGGTTCAGATTCGTTTCTGTGGTCAAAAAAATCTCGCATAGCCGTGTGTAAAACACGTCTATTTTCACTCTCAAAACCCTCGATGTGGTTAACAACTTCTCCGCCCTGCATCTCTTCCATTTTTTTGAGAGCATTCGTCTCTTCTGCGAGCTCGAGCAGCGACGAATAGACTTCCTGCGTCACTCTTTGTCCTGCATAAAACAGCTTAAGGCCTAGGGCCGATTTAGAAAACTCTTCGAATCGTTTAGGAGTAAACACTCCTTTTTTTGTTAGATCAATTGGTTTTTCTGCAAGATCCTTTAGCTTTGCATATGCTTGCAGCGAGATAAAATCAGTCATAGGTACCTTTTTTCGAGCTCATTTAAGAATTTTCTTTATTACAAAAAAACGGGAAGAGCTCAAGAATTTTTTATTCTCTGCGAAATATCGACAAATCTCTTGAGGGAAATTCATTTTTTTTGTACTCTTTTGCCATCTTTGTTTGAGAAAAGCAAAGAGACAAGTTTCGGGGTATAGCGCAGCTTGGCTAGCGCGACTGCTTTGGGAGCAGTAGGTCGGGGGTTCGAATCCCTCTACCCCGAATCTTTTTCCTTTCCCTTCCAATTTTTAAAATTTTCATTATCTGCTTGCAAACCATCGCTATATTCTGTATGTGAATGTCAGTAACCGGGAATTGTACATTTATTACAATGCCCATAACACAGAATATCTTGTCTACATGATGAGTGCAACATGAACAGGGAGCACAATGTCAATGGAATGTAAAACCTTAAGCGAAGTCGAAGAATTTCTAAAAACAAAAGGAATAGCATCCCAGCCACAAGAAAAAACTGACTCTATTCCATTTGAACAACTCTATGTTCCACTTGGTGCTGACTACGATAAAAGACCACTTACAGTACAGCTGCGAATCATTGAAAACCCAACCGATGAAGGTGAAAATGGGCCAACCCACTACCTGCTTCATACTTTTTTTGCATTCCCATTCAAAGTTGATAAAAAAACAATACAAGATACTGCTCGCCTCACTAACTTGCTCAATAAGGTTTTAATTATGCCAGGGCTCATGCTTTCTGAGGCAGATGAAGTAGTCGCTTTCCACCATGTTAATTCTGGAACTACAAAAGGGATCAATTCAGACGTTATCGAATTCATCATCATGAATATCGTCTATTTGGTTGATGTGTTCATGACCACAATCGAAGACGTTACTAATGGAAAGAAGACGTTTGAGGCAGTGGTTGAAGAAGCTAAAAAACAAGCATCGGAGGGTAATAACCATGCGTAACTTTTTTTTCGGAGGCGTTTGCATTCCTAGTGGACTTGCGAATTTTGCACTTCTTATTTTGCGGGTCTTTTTAGGACTGGCAATGATCTTTGTAGGATTGATGAAGATCCCACCATCAGAACAGATGATTGAGCTTGTAACGAAAATTGGATTGCCAATGCCTCATTTCTTTGCTGTTCTGGCTGGAATTTTAGAAATAGTTGGCGGAGTATCGTTAGTACTTGGCTTTTTCACGCGTTGGGGGTCACTTTGTGTCATGGCGGTTGTGCTTACAGCAATTATCTTCGTGCACACAACTGATCCATTTATGAAACGCTTTTTACCACTTTTGGTATTATTTACGAGCTTTCAATTTTTACTGATTGGAGCGGGCAAAATTAGCATCGACGCACGACTTCGTCGCTGTGAAGATTCGGGTTCCCCACCTCAAGAGTGAGGAACGTATTTTTCCCATTTTTGTAAACCATATTCAAAGCAGCTTCCACCGGCTGCGAAGAAACCTTGTAATGCTCTCGAGCCAATGTTTGAGAGCATTCCTTTAAAGTAGACAAGCGTTTCTAACTCTTCCCACATTTCAACCACTTTTTCCTCAGGAATTACTCTAATTGGATGCGGTGCATTTACGAGGCTTTCTTCAAGAACAGGGAGAAAGGAGTCTGAGAGATGTTCAAACGATGGCAGCATGATACCTACCTGTGGTGGTGCTGCTTGATCAGAAAAAGAGCACCCAAGACTTCCAGCCATTCCCATGCTATCATATCCAAAAAGTGGAACACCACAGTTGGGTCTATAGATTGGATGAATGAATTCAAAAACACTTGGCGATAGTAAATATGCTTCCTCAGAATACGAAAGGGACTCTGCTTCGGTAAATACGCCAAATGACGGAAGTTCTAATGGCAATCGAGCTGCGGCTCTTTGCAAGTCGGCTGCAAGCTGCTCGTTCATAAAACGTGCAATATGCAGTGCGCCTAATTGCGATGCAGACGCTTCAGAAAATGACTTATATCCCGATACTTCCAAAAAATCATTACAATCAACCGGAGAAAGTCGTGTCGACTTCATCCAGTCAGCCGTAAAGCGACCTAGGATAACGCCCATTGAATACTTTTTAGCAGAGGGATACACCGTGTCAGTGAAATGTGCAACGCTATGCTCAATCAGCGGTTGATACAACGGGTCTCTCGTCTCAGTAGGGTCTTTATCAAACTGAAGTTCCCAAAGGATTTTGTACCCTTTCATGTAGAGCGAAAAAGCCTCTTCCTGCATTGCTTCCCAGGCGTAATCACTACGTTTACCTGCTGGGAGGGTTACAAGGGCTACGTTTGCTGAAGAAGCGTCAGTCGGCTCCTTTGAAATCGCGCAATAGCTTCGTTTTCCATCAAACTTAATAGAGGTAGGTGTTACTTCGACAAACATAAAGCATCTTCTCGCATGTATTGTAAATGTACAATCTCTCTTCCTTTTGATCTCCAAAGTCGTTCAAACCATGAAACGCCATATGTATGACCTTCAGGAAGGTGCTCATCAGAATCTACTCGAGCACAGTTCTCTAACTGCCCCATCACCACTTTCATTTGCTGGGCGTAGGGTTTATCATCTGTAACTAAATGAATCTCCCCTGTAAGGGTCGTTGTTCGAAGGACTTCTTGCATGAATGGCTGCTGTACAATTCGATGTTTAGCGTGCCTATCTTTTGGCCATGGATCAGGAAAGTTAATATAACTCATCTGAACGGATTCAGGGCGAAGATAATACTTAGCGAATGGTTCTGCAAAGCCTGAAACTACGAGGAGATTTGAAATCCCCTGGTTCTTTTTCTTTGCATAGATTTTCCGTACTCGCTCAAAATCTTTCTCGACAGCTATCCAATTCTTATCAGGCAT
>Ga0070729_10001882_pt1 | contig 29326 bp, 25 predicted proteins | sample tdDd472_FD_66725 | JGI IMG/M metagenome (GOLD analysis project Ga0070729, IMG submission 66725) | Marine sediment microbial communities from the Atlantic coast under amendment with organic carbon and nitrate - tdDd47.2 | ecosystem: Environmental > Aquatic > Marine > Coastal > Sediment | place...
GGGCGGTTTACCGGCAATCTCCGCCGGCGGCGCCGATTCACCGGATGCAAAGACCTGCACCAGCTGCCGACGTTCGGCCAGCCATTCGCGGCCCTGGGCCGGCGACCTCGTGGCCGCCAGAAATCTGGGGACGAAGTACTCGGAATCAAGGGTACATTGACTCTCGGCCAGTACTTGCAGAGCACCGCCGGTCCAGAACCGGTCGACCCGGGACGGCTCGATCAAACCGGCTGGAAAGCCCCCCGCCATGGCGACGTCTTCGGGCGACCGGAAGGTTCCCACCTGGAATTGCTCCAGAAACGGGTCGTACTGCGGTCCGGCAACAGCCGTCGATGTCAGGAATGATGCCAGTGAGAGCACCCAAAGAACACTCAGCAGGATTGAATCGCCGGCGGCTCTTCCCTGCCGGGCAGATTCGGAATTCGCTCGATCCTTCTTCAATGCAGCAATACCACCTTGCGGGTGTGGGCGAACCCGGATCCTTCCAGGCGCACTAAATACAGGCCTGCCGCCACCCTGCGACCCCGGCCATCGGTTCCATCCCACACTGCGACATGAGTGCCGGTGGGATACGTCATTTCCTGAATCAACCGCCCCGCCAGATTGTATATACGCAGCTGAACATCGGGACCCTCTGGTACATCAAGCAGGAACTGTACCGTCGTCGGCGCTGGGTTGGGCCAGGGCAGTCCCAGAACATCGTCCGGCGCGCCACCTCCGTCGCGGTAAACGACCTGGGCATCGACTTGCAAGGTTCCGACCAGGTGGTAGCCTCGAACTCGGACAAGGTTCCGACAGGAGAGCGGTCCGGTCAACGAATCCAGCACCATCCCGGCGTCCAGCCTGAAACCGCCCCCCACATTCCCAGGATAGTCATGAGATTCATCGGTGACGAGTTGCCACTCCTCGGCGCAGGAAGCGCTTTCGACCCGAAAGGCCGGAGTCTCGGCCCAGTCCACAGGCCACGTCCAGTACAGGCCGGAGACGGAATCCGCCGTCGCAGTGCCTTGCCACACTGCGGTGAACGTCGCCGCGGACGGCTCGGACCAGACCTGTTCGATGGCCGCAATGAACCACCCCCGGTAACGGTAAGCGCTGTTGCTGGCGAACTGCAGGCGCAAGCGCCACGGCCCGGCACCGGTCGGTAGCGGGATCACGTCCGACCGCCACAGGGGATACCCTTGCTCCAGCTCCAGTTCGCCGCCCGGGAAGACATGGGTTCCGTGCAAAGCGTTGTTGCTGCGGGGCTCGATGATTCCGCGCCAGCCGCCCACCGGTTCGGCGGCCACCTCATATCCGTCTGGACCAACCCAGACCACGCCCCCACCGTCCATGAACGTGTCGCCGGTCAACACTTCCGTATCCACGGCGTGGATCATCCGTACGCCCGTCAACTCGGGTCCCAGCGGCCCGGACGTCAACGTGGTCAGTGCATCGTTCTGGTACTGGACCGAGGGCCAATCGGCACCGGAGTAGGCGGCACCGGTGCAGGCTAGCACCGGGCTCCCGCCCGAGGTGATGGCCTCGGCATCGGTCCAGCGCTGCCAGGTGGTCCCCATCTCACCGGTGGGATGGTCGATCGACCACTGGCCCGGCCAAACGGCGGCGAAGTCCAGGATGTCCGGATCCTGGTTCCAGGCCCAGGTTCGAAAGATGTGACCGGACTCCCAACCGGCCGTCGTGAAGCGGTAGGAAAACCGGGTTTGGGCTCCCGATGGTACCTCCGCCGCCGGGTACCACGGAATCGGCGTAGCCGGTTCCCAGCGTCCCGACTGGACTTCCACCAGATCCACCACCACGGAGGTCTCGCCACCGCCGAAGTCGCCCCAGGTCGGGTCGTTCCAGGCCGTGATCTGGCAACTCAGGGCCGCGAATGCATCTCCGGTGGCCACTGCGGTGAGCCCCAAGACCAGATCCTCCTGAACAGGTTGGAAAACAGACGCGAATTCCAGGGAGGAGCCGCTGTGGGCCCTGGCCGCAAAGGCCACACCGTCAGCGGTGGTCCGGATGTCGGTCAGGTGTACCAGCGACGGGCCGGGGTATCCATCACTGTGGGGATCGGTCAGCGGACCGAACTCCGTGACGCCGAGGGTCCCGGGAAACAGGTCGCTGTCCCGGCCACGGTCCCCGCCCCCGGCCAGACCACCATCTGCGTCGGCTTCGACCAGCCGGACACGCAGGTGATACTGATCGAAACCGTCATCGTGCCAGGCACCTTCGGCTACCGTTTCGTCCACGTGATAGATGATCAGATTCCGCTCCGGCAAGCCCGTGTCATACGGCGCGCTGGCCACCGGATCCCGAACCTCCAGCAGAAAGAACTCGGGGCCTGACTCGCCGCGTGTCCAGATCCTCCCCACCTCACCACTGATCGCTGTGGGCAGTAGCTCCACCTCACCATGGTCAGCCAGTGGCAGGGAGCGACTCGTGTACCAGCCCAGCTGCAAACAGGAATAAGCATCGGGCAGCGCCGGCCGCTGGGCATCCAGCGCCGATCCCTCCGCCCCCGCGCCCCAGGCACCGGACGACATGAGACTGTAGCGCCCCAGTCCCCCGCGGGATTGCAGTTCGCTGCCGGAATCCACGGCAAACAACAGGGGATCGTAACGATCCTCCAGCCCCACCAGGTGTCCCGTTTCGTGAGCCCAGACTCCCAGCGCACTGTGCATGCTGGCCACCGCGTACAGAGACGCACGGGTGCCCCGAGATTCTACCGGCTCATCCAGAAAAAACTGCAGCGGCTGAATCCAACCTCCCGAACTGTCATTCTCGAGTCCCGGTCCCGCGTGCAGGATCAGCACTCCGTCCACTTCTCCGTCGTCGCCCAGTAGATCGGCCAAGCGAAAATCGATGCCCCGGTCACGGGTCGCTTCCAGGGCCTCGGTGGCCAGGGCCCGGCTGCGGGTGAATCCGTTCCAGCCGACATCGGAATAGTCCTGGCGCCTCCCCGTCAGGTGCACCAAAGGAGCCGTGACGATGCTCAGGTCCGTCTTGCCCAGCGAGGCGGAGTGAAAATAGTTGCGCAGGGTGAGACCATCTGCAGGGGTCAGGCGAGGAACCAGGTCCGCACCCGCGGACCAATCTCCGTTCAGGCGGGTGTCACTGAAATCAACGGGAATCACCAGCAAGCCGAAACGCGCCGGGCCCACGGTCTTGTCGAAAGCGGCACTGGCGTCGCGGACCAGTTGTCTTTGCCGGGCTCGCCGGTCACCCAGATCTGCAGCCGCGACGGGTCGGCCCAATGCCGGCGAACCGGCCCCGACCAATCCAGTGCAGACGAGCCAGGCGAGAACCAGGCACCAATTCAGGCTATGTGTACGTGAAATCATCTGACCTTCAAGTGCGGCCCGGCCGTGGGGTTCCCGACCGGGCCGAACAATCAATGTATGGAAAAGGGCTCCACCGGGCAGGGGGGCATCCTCTCAATGGTTGAAATGACGTCGGCCGGTCAGAATCAAGGTCACACCCAGCTCCTCCGCCGCTGCTGCCACCTCGTTGTCCCGGATGGATCCACCCGGTGCGATGATCGCCCGAATACCCGCCGCCGCCAGCTTCTGTATTCCGTCCGGGAAGGGGAAGAAACCGTCGGAAGCTGCCACGGCTCCCTGCAGGTCCAAGCCCTGATTGCTGGCCTTCAGGACCGCCAGTTCCACCGAATCGACTCGACTCATCTGGCCGAAACCGACGCCGAGAGTCGCGGTGAGGTCACCCACCACGATGGCATTGCTCTTGCCGTGCTTGCAGACCTTCCAGGCCATCTCCAGGGCCGTCCTGGTTTCGGCGTCGGGCTCCGAACCGGAGGCGAGTTTCGCCTCGGCCAGTTCGGGAAAACCCTCGTCCTCATCCTGGCGCAGCACCAGGTCTCCCCAGGCCCGGCTGCGTCCCCGGGTCGTCTCCGCAAACCGGTCCAGATCCACCGAAAGAACCCGAACGTTCTTCTTGCGCGTCAATCGCGCCAGGGCTTCCGCTGAATAGGAAGGAGCCACGATGATCTCCAGAAAGCGTTTGGCCAGGATCTCTGCCGCTTCCAGATCGACGTCGGCATTGAAGGCGAACACCCCGCCGAAGGCCGACACTGGATCGCATTTCAGGGCGCGTTCCAATCCCACCACTCCGGCGCCCAGACCAAAACCGCAGGGATTGGTGTGCTTGATCACCGCGCAGCTGGGATCGGCGAAATCGCTGGCCAGCTTCACGGCCGCCACCAGATCCACCAGATTGTTGTACGAGAGTTCCTTGCCACCGTGCTGGGTCAATCCCACCGCCGCCAGTGCCGGCTCACCGGCGGGGACCGGTGGCAGATGCAGAGCCGCTTCCTGGTGCGGATTCTCGCCGTAGCGCAGGGCCACCGCTTTCGAATCGCCTTCCAGCCAGTTCGCGATCACCTCATCGTAGACGGCAACCTGCCGGAACGTGGCCGTTGCCATCTTCAGGCGAAATCCTGCAGAAGTGGCTCCCCCACCCTCCTTGATGTTTTCCATGAACTCCGGGTACCAACTCGGATCACTGAGCACAGTTACACGAGCATGATTCTTCGCTGCCGCCCGCAGCAGGGTCGGACCTCCGATATCGATCTGCTCGATCGTATCGGCTGCACTGGCTCCGCGGGCCACCGCTTCCTCAAAGCGATAGAGATTCACGATCACCACGTCGATGGGCACGATGCCCAGGTCCCCGGTCTCATCAAATGCCTGATAGTCCGGGCCCAGGATTCCCCCGTGGATGACCGGATGCAGGGTTTTTACACGCCCCCCGAATATCTCGGGATATCCGGTCAATTCGCTGACTCCCGTGACGGGAATGTCCTGTTCATGCAGGTGGCGGGCCGTCCCACCCGAAGCGATCAACTCGTAACCGCACTCCAGCAGGTGCCGGGCGACGTTATCCAGCCCGCTCTTGTCCGTGACACTGAGCAGGGCACGACGCCCCTTCCCTACAGGTTGGCTTGCCATTGGGCGGCCTCCGCAGGAAAGAGGATGTCCAGAACTTCCCGGTAGCGGCGGCTGGTCCGGTCCAGGATCTCGGCGGGCAACGCCGGCGGAGGCGGGGCGTGATCCCATTCCAGGGTCTCGAGGTAGTTGCGCAGGATCTGCTTGTCCCAGCTGGCGGGCTCCTGGCCCGGCTGGTGGTCGGCCGCCGGCCAGAAACGGCTGGAATCCGGCGTCAACACCTCGTCGATGAGAGTGATCCGGCCCTCTACCAGGCCGAACTCGAACTTCGTATCGGCCAGGATCACACCCCGCGGTTCAGCGTAGGCGGCTCCCTCGGTGTAGAGCCTCAGAGACAGGTCCTGCAGGGCGTTGGCCGCGTCGGCACCGATCATCTCCACCACCGTCTCGAAGGGGATGTTTTCGTCGTGTCCCTCGTCCTCCTTGGTCGACGGAGTGAACAGGGACTCCGGCAAACGCTCGGCCAAACGCAACCCCTCCGGCAAGCGGTGCCCGCAGATCGTGCCATCCTGTCCGTAGGACTTCCAGCCTGATCCCGCGATGTATCCTCGGACCACGCATTCCACGGGAAAGCGTTCCGCCTTGTGCACCAGGACCGAACGGCCGGCCAGGGCCTCGGCATGGGCAGCAAAGGGTTCGGGAAACTCGCTGGCGTCCGCCGTGATCACATGATTGGGCACCACGTCAGCAAAGTGCTTGAACCAGGCCAGACTCATCACATTCAAGACGACGCCTCTTCCCGGCACCACGTCGTTCATGATGACGTCGAAGGCCGAAATCCGGTCGGTAGCGACAATCAACAAGCGATCGCCCAAGTCAAACATGTCCCGCACCTTACCCTCGTAGTCGGGGTTCAGGCCGAGATCCCGGGTACTGCGCAAGGCGCCCATGGGTCTCCCTCGTGGCTGGGTCGTCGGCGCGTCGGCCGGACGACTTGGGAATGAAAAGGGGTCCGAGTGGCTCGAAACGGTACCGCCTGAGTCTGCAGGCGGCATTTTAGACAGGGCGCCCGCGAGTGTCAAGGCAGGGCAGGCAACTGTCCCCTTCTTTCCCTGGCTTCCCAACTGAGCTGCCCGTCGGGGGCCCACTGCAGACGAACGCTGGCATCAAGATCCGTGCGCAACACCGGCACGGTATCACCGGCCACGACATAGACTCCATGACTGGGGTGTGCGTAGCGGTTACCGACGCCACAACTGGCTACGATCAATCGGGGTTGCAGGTGTTCAAGCCAGGGGCGGCTCCCCGAAGTATCGCTGCCGTGATGCCCCGCCTTCCAGACCTGCACGCTCTTTGGCGCGAACCCTGTTTCAAGCAGTAGCGCCTCCCCCTCGGTCTCAAGATCGCCGCTCCAGACAATGACCGTGCGCGCACCGCGGCTCAACCCCGCCACCAGGGAACGATCATTCTCGTGAAAATTCTCGGGAACAGGTCCTTGCGGATAGAGGATCCGCAGCTCCCAGTCCCGCCAGCGGTGCAACACCCTGCCGGCACGAGCACACCTCACGGTAGAACTGTCGACGCCGACGAGCGCCTGCGCCGAGTTGCCGCCACAGAACCAGGACCCCACCGGCAGCTCGGACTGGATCACCGGGACTCCTCCGGTATGATCCAGATGGTCATGAGTCAGCAACACGGCATCCAGCCGTGAGACACCGTGACGCCGCAGAAAGGGCAGGACGGTACGCTTCAGCGGCCCGTCGCTATTGCCGTCGGCAACGCCGTACACGCCTCCGGCGTCGATCAATGCACACCAGCCATCTGGAAAACGGACCAGAGCACAGTCCCCTTGGCCCACGGAAAAGATCCAGGCGACGGGCCCGCGTCCGGCGTACAGCGGATTCGGACTGTTCGCGAACAGAACCACGCCGAGCGCCAGCGCGCCTGCGATCACCCAGGCCCGCCAGCGTCCCAGAGTGTGGGCCGCCCAGATCATCAGGACCGAGAGCACGATCCAGCCGAATACTTGCCACGGCCCAGGCACAGGTAAGCGCAGTTCGAGGCTCGATGTCCCGGCAGCAGTCACCGCAACCAGGCCGGCCAGGCAACGCAGCAACAGCCAGGCGATCGCGCCCAGACTCTCTCCCAGCCATGGGGCCACCGCTGCTGCGACCACAGCCAGGGTCACCAGCCATACGGCTGCACCGAACACCGGAACCACCACGAGGTTTGCCAAAGGCGACAACAGGCTGATCCGTCCGAAGGATGCGGCTACTTGAGGCAACGTTCCCCATTGTGCGGCCAGACTCACCGCGAGCCCGCATCGCAGTCGCGCTACGATTCCACCCTCGGGAGCTGCGAGCCAGGGCGTCAGGCGACTTGCGGCCAGGATCCAGCCGGCAGCCAGATAGCTCAGACGCAGACCGACGTCGAGGACTTGCGCAGGCTCCCAGACAACTCCCATCCAGAACAGCAAGCCCACCACATGCAGCGGATCACCACGCCTGCCACAAGCCGCTGCTCCGGCGATCATCAAACCCAGGCCAGCGGCCCGCAGCACCGACCCCGACATCCCGGTCAACAGCACGTAGAGGGGCAGGAATAGCAGCAACGGCCAGATGTTCCCGGCCGCGGGTCGGTTCAGCAAGCGGGCCGGCAGCAGAACCATCCCCAGTAGGATGCCCACGTGCAATCCGCTGACGGCAAACAGGTGGGCCAGGCCCAGATCAGCGAACGGTGCGGCGGCCGCCCGGCTTCGCTCGCTGCGAGCGCCCAAAAGGACCGCTGACATCATTTCTGCTTCTCTCGGCGGCAGAACCTCGGCGAGCAGCTCGAGCACACGGCGACGAATCGGAGCGACGAACTCATTTCCGACTTCGGTCACGAGATCCGGCTTTCCGGTCGCATGTCCGACCTGCAGGCGCCCTTGCCAGCGCAAGGCACGGCCGGTCAGGAATGCCCGATAGTCGAAGGTCGCCGGGACTGCCGCCGACGGCGGCGCCCAGACTTCCAGATTGCCGGCCATCCGGTCACCCGGTACCGGCAACTCGCCCTCGCCGCCGAGAAGGATACCGTCTCCCACGCACAGAGAACGGGTCCCGGACCCAACGCCAGTCACTGTGGCGGGAGCTCGCCAGGTGCCACGGGCGCCTGTCACCGGCCAACCGACAATCCGGAGGGCAACGCCGCCGATCTGGGTCACGCTCAAGGCCGGCGCCGTCGCCGATGGCGCTTCAGCCGAGCACCGCCTGTTCCTACCGGCCGCCTCAGCCCAACCGCACCAGAAACCCCCGCCGTACACCCCGCCCCAGATCCAGAGCACAGCCGGCGACGACACCGCTACGAAAGCCAGGGGTAACACCGCCGCAGTTCGCGCTATGCACGTCACACTACCGGACAAGTCTCCACCGGGCAGCTGCCGAAGGGCTCCCACAGCTCCGCCACTGCAGAACCCCAGCAGGTAGAGCATGGCCCAGGTTAGCGTCCAGCGACGCAACGCCAGCGTCTGACAGCGGTGTATGGTGGAAGCTAGGTGGACTCGGCATCCGGCAGCAGCGACACGTGATCTCCCTCGCTGCTCCAGAAGTGGCATTGATTGCGGCCCAGATCCTTGGAGAGGTAGAGCATGGCGTCGGCCTTGCGATAGAGCTCGAAGGCATCGGTACCGGCGTCGGGAAAGGTCACGGCGCCGAACGAGAAGGTGACCTCGATATCGACCACCTCGCCCTGATGGACGACCTGCTCACAGTAACGGGCGTTCAGAAGTCGAGTCAGCACGTCCCGGGCAGCGGCCAGCGAAGTGTCGGGCAGGATGAGTGCGAATTCCTCGCCACCGATGCGGCAAATGTGATCAATGCGCCGCAGTTCCTCTTGCAATCGATGGGCCACCATCTTCAGAACCCGGTCGCCCACATGGTGCCCCAGGTCATCGTTGATGGTCTTGAAAAAATCCAGATCGGCGATCACCAGGGTCAGCGGTACCTCCGAGCGGCGTGCTCTTTCCAACTCGCGGGTGAACTGGGTATCGAAGAAGGCCCGGTTGTAGACACCTGTCAGGCTATCGGTGTGGATCCGTTGGTTCACTTCACGCTGGTGCTGCCAACGGCGGGTGACGAAGCGAGACAGTCGATCGCCCAGACGCAGCAGTGGTTCTCGGCCCCAATCGTCCCGTGCGACGAGGAAGAACAATCCGACTTCCCGCGATCCCGGGGCGTTTTCGTCGTCCCAAGACGGCTCGAACAGTGGTACGGCGACACCGGAATCGAAAGAGAACGCCTCGTTGCTGTGACCGTTGTTGTCGGCTTGTCCATCCAGTTGCCGGATGTGGGCGGGAAACTCACCGGGCGTCGGGATCCATGCCGAGTGGCCCTCGGTGCGCATGGACAACCAACCGCCGGCCGTTTCCTCGGGATCCGGATTGAATACGCGCACCTGCCCATCGGGAACGGCATCGGGTGAACCTAGCATGATGAACAAACGAAACTGCGGGGTAAACCGGGCGAGTAACCTCAAGATACTGGCTAGAATGACGCTGTTTTCGCCGGACTGCGGATCGCCGATTTCCAGGTCCTGGGCTTGCTCCATAGCGCCCAGCATTCCGGCGAAATCATTCAAGCTATAGGGCCCGGCTGCGGAATCAGCTCCCGAACCGTGACCGTTTGCTGAATCGGCGGCGGTTGCCTGACGATAGAGGAACGGGACCGGATTTCCCCCGAGCAGAGAGAGATCCACCAGTCGGTTCGTGCCCTTGAGCACGCAGAACGGCCCTTCCTGGTCGCTGCCGCCCTCGATCGCTACCCGCAGCAGATCGCCCCGGCGCATCAGTTCCGAGACGACGACCCGAGCCACATTCAGCATTCGTTCGCCGTCGCCTGCGTAGACGGCCCGACGTGCGGCATGACGAAGATGGGGACCCACCCTCTCCAGAGGCAGATCTCCCGTCAGGAGATTTCGCAATGCCGTATCTCGCCCAGACATAGTTCCTCACCCGCCAGCCGTCCGGAGCTGGCGTCACATGCCATACATTATGACATATTATAAGGATTTTTTCAAGACATCCCCTTGGCGCCCTGGTCCCGATTTTGCTAACTTTCCGGGAACAGCAACGCCAGCGGCGTGTTCTGGAAAGCCGCACCTTAAAGTTATCTTGCTGTCCCGAGGTTCCGACAAATCGGAATCAGGACAAAAACAGGAATGGTCAAGGATGACGATTCTCCCCCCTGAGCCTCGCATCGGCAAAGATAATCGCCGGAGTGCGGTGCACCAGTATTGTCTCGGCACCGGCATGATCCTGCCTCTTCTGCTGTTGATCGGCTGTGCCGGATCTCCGCCACCGACCTCCGACGACCCGCCGCAAGGCGCTGCCACCGAGGTTGAGACTGGTGAATTGCCTGGCAGTGGGCCCTCCATGCTGGCCAGTTTCCCGGATTCCCTGAATCCTGACACCCTGCCCGACGAGATCGTGGTCGATCTACCCACCGGCCCGGACGGCTATGCCTCCCTGGAGGATCTGGAAGCCCTGTACACCACGGCTCTTAGCCTCGTTTCGGACGGCCAGGTGAGCGCCGCCGAAGATCATTTGTACACGCTGCAGGACCAGGTACAACTCCCGCTGCCGGCAAACGCCGATTCCCTGTACACCGCGCACCGTCAGAGTCTCGAGCGGCGACTCTGGTTGCTGGGCGGTCTGCTGACCGAGCAGGCTGCATTTGGCAGTTCCAGCGGAAACGCGGATTCCCTCCTGGCCACCGGATACGGCACTCTGACCCAGGTGGCCTTTCCTGACTCTCTGGTGCCGGCCACCGGAGTCGATCTGCCGGCAATCACCGCCGATCTGCTGAAGCTGGACAACAAAGCCGTTCGCAAGTGGGAAAACTACTTCACGGGTCGCGGCCGCCGCAACTTCCAGTTCTGGCTCGATCGCAAGGCGGCAGCAGATTCCCTCATCACCTCGATCCTCGTGGCTGAAGGTCTGCCGACGGAGTTGATCTACCTGGCAATGATCGAAAGTGGACTGAGTCCTCGAGCGGTCTCCAATGTGGGCGCCGTCGGCCCCTGGCAGTTCATGCCCGGAACCGCGAAGTCATTCCATCTGCGGCGAAACTGGTGGATCGACGAACGCAAGGACATGGAGATGTCCACCCGTGCCGCGGCCAGGTATCTCACGCAACTCTACAAGCAATTCGGTGACTGGGCTTTGGTTCTGGCTGCCTACAATTCGGGAGAGAATCGCGTATCACGCAGAATTCGGCAACATGGGCACGACAACTTCTGGAGTCTACGCCTACCCGCTCAAACGACCGATTATGTACCCAAGTACATCGCAGCCGCCCGGATCGGTGAGAATCCGGAAAAGTACGGCTTCAAGACCAATGCGCCCACGCCTCTGCGCTACGATATCCTGCCCGTGAACGACGCCACCGACCTGGAACTCATCGCTTCGTGTGCCGGCGTCAACGGAACAGAGATCAAGAAACTGAATCCCGCCCTCCTGCGCGGGGCCACGCCTCCAGACCTCAAGAAGTATCCGGTACGTGTTCCCGCAGGCACCGGCGTGAAAGCGGCCCGGGCCCTGGCCAAGGTTCCAGCTGACCGCCGCTTGACCTGGCGGCGCCATCGCGTCGCCCGAGGCGAGACCCTGGGCCAGATCGCACGTCAATACGGTTCCTCAGTCCAGGACATCGCCCGTCTCAACAAGATGGGCAACGTGCATCTGATCCGCCCCGGTGACCAGTTGCTGATCCCCATGCCCGCCGAGCTGGCCAGCAAGGCTCAGAAGCGGGCTTCGGAGAAAGGCCACTATGTCCCCCCCGAGGGCTACGAACGTGTGAGCTATAAAGTGAAATCGGGCGACACCCTTGGCGGTATCGCCCGTAAGCTCGGCGTGTCGGTGCCCCATCTGCGTAAGGTCAATGGTATCTACAAATCCCATCTGATCTACCCGGGACAGCGCATCTACGCCTATCGTCCGGGCCAGTAGCTAGAAGCGCACCGACAAACTGATTCGGTGGGTGACCTCGTCGATATCCAGCGAATCGCCTGCATAGGCGTAGTCGATGGTCAGCGGTCCGGCCCGGAATCCGGCCCCGGCGGTGATGTTCTCGGCCTTCCAGCCACTATCAAAGCCACCGCGCAGGAATACCCGCTCGGCAAACCCTACTTCCAGCCCCAGATGGGAATTGGCGCTGGTCGAACCGATCCAATACTGGTCGGCGCTTTTTCGATTGTCGAACCGACCTTCAAGTGATGCGGCCAGGGTCAGACTCATATTCCAGTCCGTCAAGGGCTGGCGCCAGGCCAGTCCCGGCACGATAGCCGGAGTGATCAATTCGTTGTGTCCTGTACTCCACGAAAGATAGGTGGTGGTCAGATCCTGGAACTTGATTCCGAAGTCCAGATTGCGCCAGATACGGGGACGCAAGGCTGCAATATCGGCACCCACACCCAGACTGGAGTAGCTGCCCACGCTCTGGCGGACGAACTTCAGCGAACCGCCCAGCTGCCACGAACCGACCTGCTCGCCGTAGGAGAACATGAGGGCAAATTCCTGGTCGCTCTTGTAACGGATCTCGTCCTGGAGGTCCAGTAGGCCGGCGATCTCCTGGTCATCCACGATGTCGTCACCGTTGGTGTCCAGTTGGTCATGGAGATGATCCGTGAACGGGATGTTGTCGACTCCGAGTCGGATGACGGAGATGCCGATCCCCGCGGAAGGACCACCGAACAGGGCCCAATTTACGGGTTGGGTGTAGGCAACAAAATCTCGATCTACCAGGTCACCGAATCGCTCGGAGTGCATCAGCAGGAGCTCGTTGTCCGTTGCCGACGCCAGCCCGGCGGGATTCCAGAAGGTGGTCGACGGATCGTCTGCCACCGCGGTGAACGCTCCACCCATACCCAGGGCACGAGCGCCGCCGCCGTTCTCCATGAAGGCGCCCGCATATTTGGTCGCCGCGGCTTCGCCAAAATTCAGGATCGCGCTCAATGCGACAGCAACGATGACACATAGACGTCGACCCTGAACAGGGTGAACCCGTTTCGATACCATTGTGGCCTCACTAACCAGGGGTAGGTTGGAAGTGTGAAGGCGTAACGTCTGTACAATATTATAGAACATTTTACCCGTCCTGAAAAGCTCGCGATGGTGACAATTATCAATCATTGCAGGCCGTAAAGCTTGAGTTTCCGGTACAAGGTTCTCTCACTGATACCCAGTCGCTCGGCCGCTTTGCGCCGATTTCCGCCGCCACTTTGCAGGGCTGCTTCGATCAAAGTACGTTCGGCGGTTTGCAGATCTCCGATCTGCTCACCTTGCAGAGGACTGAAATCCTCCCCTGCGGTGAAAGTTTCAACGACTCGGTTATTCGTCGACAAACGCCCATCGGTTTCAACCGGCCACGCTTCTGCTTCACCGCCGGTCGCATTCTGCTGCAACAGCGCCTTGATCTCCTTGATATCACGCCGCAGTTCCAGCAATGTCGAGGCCAACACGCCGAGATCCAGACCGCCCGCGGCCTGGGTGTCCAGCGGCACAGGCAGATAGGAACTGGGCGCAGTCCCACCGAATCGAAGCTCCGGTGGCAAATCCTGCAGGTCGATCATGCCCCTTTGCTTGAGTACCACCACAGAGCTGATGGCGTTGCGCAGCTCCCGCACGTTTCCCGGCCAATCGTGTTCCAGCAAAGCTTGTTCGGCAGCTCGGGTCAGGCCCCGAACGTGTAAGCCGTGGCGGTGGTTCTCCTGATCGAGAAAGGCTTCGGCGAGTACCGGAATATCCTCTCGACGGTCTCGTAGCGCCGGTGTATCGATGACCACGACCCGCAACCGGTAGTACAGATCCTGGCGGAAGCGCCCCTGGCCCACGTCTCCGGCCAGATCCCGATGGGTGGCCGCCACGAGACGAATGTCGCTCTTGCCGGTAGTCCGTCCTCCCACGGGTGTGAACTCACCGGTCTCCAGGGCCCGCAGGAACCGCGTCTGCATGCCAAGCGGCATCTCCGCAACCTCGTCCAGAAACAGAGTCCCGCCATCGGCTCGACGAAACACACCGGCGTGATCGGCAACCGCGCCAGTGAAAGCCCCGCGCGCGTGACCGAAGAGTTCACTCTCCAGCACTCCCTCGCTCATGGCGCCGCAATTGAGGCTGATGAACGGCCCCTCACGACGGCTGGAATTCTCATGAATGGCCTTGGCCACCAATTCCTTGCCCGTGCCGCTTTCACCGGTGATCAGGATCGTTACATCCAGGGGCGCGGCGTGGGCGATCATCGACAGCATCTCGGCCACGGCCCGACTGCGTCCCACGATGCCGCTGCTCATGCGCACGTTGCGCAGTTGCAGCAGCCGCTGCACGACCTGCTGGATCTCCTCCGGATCGGCTTCGTCCGTGATGTGGCGGATTGCCACTCCCGGCTCTGCAGTACCGGCGTCGATCTGCTCCTCGTCCTGTCCGATGATCACCAGATCAGCATCCGATTTCATCGAGAAGAATTTCTTCACCACGTGCCGATACCGCGGATAATCCCGCGTGTCGAAGACGAATACGGAGGTCTTGCGCAGAGAGATCCGGGCCAACGCCTCGGACGGCGAGTCGAACAAGTACAACTCAACATCTGGGAGGTCCCAGCGGGACGCTGCCGAATAGAGCCGGTGCCGTCGACTGAGTAGGACCACTGATCGCAATTGAACCACCTGCAAGTCGATTGTTTGAAACCGCTTCTAGCTGAGTACATCTGATCCTGAAACTCCGCCACGGGTCTGACAAAGTGGCATGATACACCGACTCAGGCCAGAATCCAGTACAATTCGAGGGGACGGCGACTCAAGATAACCGGTGGTCCGGAATCGGAACCCGCGCATACGCCGGATCTTGGGTTCAAAAACAGGGTAGTCTGGTTCGCGGATTCAACCCATATCGAGAAACGCCGAGGCGCGAATGATCTCGTCCCGGATGGAACTCAGATTGTCCTCGATGGTCTTGACCGGAATGTCCGCCGCGCTGTGCAGGGCCACCGGATTACAGAGCCGGGGGTCGAATCCCAGATCACTGCGGGATGGCTCCATGGTGTTGGCCAGATAGTCGGCCAGAGCGACGAGCGCCGCTGCATGGGCCGAACGATCGACCGCTTTTTCCGGCGTCATCTCGATATGATGGGACTCGAAACAGGTGGCCATCAGCTCTGGGAAACGCCACGAGCGTGCGAACGCGCCGCCGATGGTCGTATGATCGCAGCCGAAGGTCTCTGTTTCGATATCAACCAGTCGACATTGGGACTCGCTGCGCATCAGAATAGCCCGGTCATAGGCTTCGGGTGCGTAGATCTCGAGGACGAACTTGCCCATGTCGTGCAACAGACCGGCAGTGAAGATCTCTTCGGGATCCTGGTAGCCGACGATCCGCGCCAGATGCTTGGCAATGGCGCCGGTAACCACCGAGTGCCGCCACAACTCGCGGTAGTCCAAGCGGCCCTGGGCCCGGGATACTGCCGATACCAGACTCGTGGCAACCGTCACGCAGATGGCGACTTGTCGCACGGTTCGGTATCCCAGCACCGACACGCACCGGTTGATATCCGATAGATCTCCGCGGCTCGAGTAGTACGGCGAGTTGGCGAGGCGCAGGATCTTGGCCATCAGCGGAGCATCCAGACGCACGACATCGGCCAGGTCGCTGGGACTGCTGTCCGGATCGTCGATGATTTTGAGGATCTCTATGAGCGTTTCTGGAATCGACGGCAACTCTTCGATGCTCGCCAGCATGGCATCCAGTTGAGTCGCATCCATCGTGGTGTTGCTTTCGGTGGTGCCGGTCATGGCGATTCCCTTCCAATCAGATGAAGACTTCCATCTCCGATTCCAAAGTTTCCTGGAGCGAGGCTGCGACCTGTTCGAATGCATCGGCCGGCAACGCCAGCAATTGATTGGCCGGACAGCCGACGAGGTCGTAGTCGGGATCCTCGGTGAAGCCGATGCCCATCTTCCGGCAGAGTTTGTTGGACAGGTCGAGATACAGCAGCAAGGGGTTCTCGGGCGACAGCGCCGCCGGAGTGTGATGGGAGCGGATGACGTCCTCGAGCAACGGTGAAAGCTTCCACTTGTTCACCAGGGCCGCACCCACATGACAGTGGTCGAATCCCAGGATCTCCTGCTCGGTACGCCAAAAGCTGCGGTTCTCGTTGTAGACCACCTGCACGACCTCGTCGAAACTCTCGGGAACGCGCAAATTCAGAACGAGCTTACCGATATCGTGCATCAAGCCGGCCAGGAATGCCTCCTCGGTCAGAGCCGGGATCCGGTCCTGGATGAGCAACCGACAGGCGAAGGCCGAACCGATGGAATGCTCCCAGAGCAGCCGTTCCTTCAAACCCGTGTGAGAGGAGCGTGTGTTGTAGAGATTGCGTGCTGCGCTCGTGACCACAAGACTACGGATGGAATTGAATCCCAGCATGACGATGGCGTCGGTCAGAGTCTTGATCTTGCGGCTGCATGAGTACATGGCGCTGTTGGCGATCTTGAGAATTCGCGCCGTCATGGCTTGATCGTCGGAGATGACCTGCTGCAACTGGAGCGCCGAAGTGTTGGGATCGGATGATATTTCCAGGACCTTGGACGCGACCTGCGGCATGGCCGGCAGATCGCGGGTCGTCATGACGATGTTATTGAGCTTTGTGGTGGTCTCTCCCCCGACTTCTTCTGCGGTCTGGGGAGGAGCCTCCAATGTGGTGCTCATGCCTGCTCCTGGGCGCAACTCGTGGGTCTGAACCGCTTGACGCCCGCCCATTGCGGGTCGTCTGCCATCGGGATCTATCTTCGACTGAACAAGAGCCCGGCTTTAGCTCCGATCAGTCGTGATGGACCCGGGCAAGGGTAGTGAATCCGGGTATTTCGGTGTCCGGGGTCCGGGACTCGCGAATCTCCTCAAGTCGATCTGCGGCTGCCTGCAGGCGTCGATGGAGGGCCGACAGATTGGTCGGAGCCTTCTGCGCGGGTTGTTGCGGCGTCGCCACATAGTTGTCGTCGGTGACATCGATGCGTACCGGCGGCGTCGCGGCGACCTCGACGGTTTGCTGTTTCCGAACCCCTCGGGCAAGCCCGGTCCGGGCCGTTCTCGCCGTGCGGTTGGCCTGGATTCGCCGCACCTGCACCAGCAATGACACGATCAGCAAGGTCAATCCGGCCGCCATGGCCGCGGCGGCGGCCCAGAAAACAGGACCCTGGCCCTCTAGCACGTTCATGATGTTGCCTGGATTCACGGACAGCCTCCCCGTTCGGTTCTAGACTCTCATATCGATCAGACAGCCCAGCCGCTCCTCGGCCTCGGCGTTCTCTGTTTCCTCGGTCTCAGCGTCGGCGGGTTCGTCGCCATCTTCCTGGGCCAGTTGTTTCCGATTCCTCTTCAGCCGGCGCCGCTTGCGTTTGTCGGCCGGATCATCGTCGGGATTGATCCGGTTCTGCTCGGCTTCCTTGGCCTCCTTGACCCGCTGGACCTTCAACTCTTCGTCTTTGTCGGCCTGCTCGGAAAACGGTGTGACCGCTTGCGCCGTCTGCTGACCGCGCGCCTGGGTCTTGGCGACACTGCCCATCTGGGCAAGGGTTGTCGGCAACGATACTCCGTCTCCAGCCATGCCGTTTCCTCTCCGAAGTCCCGCCCCGTACGTTCCGCGGAAAGGGACATTCAGCGGACCGTCAAGCGATCCCTCCCGGCCACGAGCCGCTGCTGGCCAACCAGGCCAGATAAGCGCTGAGCTGACAGAGCGTCAGGCAAGCCATCACATTGACCGGTTCGAGTTTCTCGGAGGCTTTCGCCACTCTGGTGGGTGCGGTCTCGGTCTCGGTCTCGTTCTCCGGTAGCTGCTTGCTACGGATCTCCCTGGTGATCTGACCGATGGAGCTTTTGCCCTCGTGGCGCTGGATCTTGCCCTTGAGCCGCAGGATCGCCTTGGTGTGGATCTGGCAGACCCGACTCTCGGTCACATCCAGGATCTCGCCGATCTCCTTGAGGGTCAGTTCCTCGTAGTAGTAGAGCACGAGCACCAGTTGCTCCTTGTCGGGCAACTCGGCCATTCTCTGACCGATCAGATCCTTCATCTCCTGCTTGGCCAGCATCTGCTCGACGTCCTCGGTACGGGGGTCGGCAAGATAGTCGCCCAGGGACGTCGATTGCTCGCTATCGTCGCTAGAGGTGTCGGCGTCCAGCGACATGATCGTCGCCACCGAAACTTCGCCCACCATGGTGTCGAGTTCGGAGACATCGATGCTCAGTTCCCTGGCCACTTCCGCGTCGGTAGCGGGTCGGCCGAGCCGCACCTCAAGGGTACTGTAGGCCTCCTCCAGCTGCTTGGCCTTACGGCGCAGCGAACGCGGAAACCAATCCTGGCTGCGTAGCTCGTCCAGAATGGAGCCACGAATACGAGGTATGGCATAGGTCTCGAACTTGATGCCCCGCTCGTGGTCGAAATTGTCGATGGCCTGGATCAGTCCCAGCAGGCCCGCAGAGATCAGGTCGTTGAACTCCACATAGTGAGGCAGCCCGATGGCCATGCGACCGGCAACGTACTTGACGATCCGGGCATAGATATTGACCAGCTCTCGGCGAGCGTCCTGGCTGTGGTCTCCCTGAACACGCTCCCAGACATCGTGGTGCGCGATCTGGACATTATCGGTCATGTTCAAGCCTTTCTGGTAGGTCGTCCACGGCTTCAGGAGCAGATTCCATGCCAGTGTCGGTTTTCCGGGCCAGGGCCGGATTGGCCAACCACCCCGGGACGTTCTCAGCCTTCATGAGCCATTTCCGGTTCCTTGGCGGAATCGTCGTTCTCACCCGCCGCCGGATTCTTGTCGAAGAGGGTGACCATGCGAACGGCCAGCGCCATCACGGCACCCAGGAAGAAGAAAGCCAGGTAGGCGATGACCGCCCTCTTGGCGGTGACCAGGATCCCCCAGTCCTGCCAGAGACTGGCGACCAGGACCACTAGCGCGGCAATCAGGGCAACGGTGTGAATGAGTCGGGCCATCAAGAAGCGTTCCTCTGTATCACGCCGAGTCGGCTTCGGCTTGGGTGTCGTGTTCGCGACCGGCGGCAGCCAGGATCAGGTCCAGTAGAGCGCCGGAAGCTGCGATATTCAGATCTCCGCCAGCGGCGGGATTCGCGGAGGTCAGAGAAATCGGCAACGGTACACCCTCAACCAGGTCCAGCAGTTTGCCGGGGCGACGGGTGCGATCCGTCCGACTGACGGCAACCCAATCGCAATTCCAGGAACGGGCGACCGTTTGTAGTTCTTCGATATCCTGCAGGTCACGATCCAATCCCACGACCAGGTGACGATGGAATCCCGAATTGAGGGCAAGCCAGCGGTGCAATGCTCCGCCCTCGGCCAGAGCCGGATGGTCCACCGACGGTAAGTCGAGCAGCACCACCTCGTAACGGGTCAGATGTGTTTCGCTACGAGCCAGCTGTCCTTCCTTCTGGATGACCGCGGCGTCGTAGCCGTGCTCGGAAGCCGCCACTTGCAGCTGTCGCACCTTGCCCGAGTGGTTCGGGAACAGACTCAGAACCAAGGTTCGTCGCCCCATCTTCTGAAGCCTGGCGGCGGCGGCCAGCACCAGCGACGTGCAGCCGACACCGGACTCACCCATGAATGCGTGGCAGCCGTAGAAGCCGTCCCAGTCGCAGTTGCTGGCCTGTAGATTGTCCGCCAGCCAGCTGACAGCGCTCGGCCGGTCCGTCATCGGTTTGCCGGACTCACTGGCAAAACGGGTCAGCAGGCGCTCGACCACTGCGGTACTGGCGCCGCTGGTCACCAGCGCTTCGGCGAGGGGATTCTGCCGCATCGCGCCACCGGAGTCCTGATCAGAGCGCTCGTCGACGATGGTCCGGACCAGCTCCTCGATGCGTTCGACTTCCCGCTCGATCTCACGGGTGATCGCGTCCCCGCTACCGGATGTGGAAGCGGCCGCCGGGCTAGTCGGGCCCTGGCGTCTGCCCAGAGGCGAAGCGGGCGCAGACCCTGGAGGCTGGACGGTGACCTCGACGACCTTTTCGTGGCCCAGGCCGAGCTTCTGACGTCGCGTCACGTTGCGACTGCCGATGATCACGGCCTCCGGACCGAACCGGGCCTTGACCTGCCGGTACGCATCCTTGAGCGTCGACGCGGAAATGACGATCGGCCCGTCATCAGCCGACGGCCTGTTGTTCCTGCTGGACAGCATTGGTCACCACCGTTCCGGCCGAACGGACACTGGCCGAGGAGGAAACCTCGGTGTAGCCCATGACGGCCAAATTGGGATATGTGGGCTCCACGAGCCTCTTGACGAACATGCGAATGGGAGTCGGCACCAGAAGCACCGGCGGTGGTCCGGAGGCGTAGGCCTGCCGTAGCACCGCTTCCAGTTTGCCGAGGAATGTCTGGGTGAACACCGGATCCAGGACCACGCCGCCGGCATGGTCGGACTCGCGGCTGGCTTGCATGAAGACCTGTTCGGTCTCCGGGTGCAAGGACACGACGTACAGGTTGCCGTCGCTCTCGGAGTAGAGGGCGGTGATGGAACGGCTCAGGCTTTCGCGCACTCGAGCCACCAGGAAATCAGTACCGACTCCGTTGCCGTGGTTGGCCAAGGTCTCAAGGATGGTCACGATATCCTTCACCGGAATCCGTTCATGAAGCATGGCCTGCAGGACGTTGTGCAACGTGTTGAAAGGGACCTTGTCGGGAATGAGATCCTCGATCAGCGCCGGAGCGAACTCACGGATCGACTCGCACATCTCCTTGACGTCCTGGCGGCTGAGCAGCTCATCGGAGTGGCTGCGAATCACTTCTGAGAGGTGCGTAGCCAGCACGGCCGCCGGCTCGACCACGGTGTAGCCTTCCCGATCCGCGTCGTTCTTCTGATCCTTTTCGATCCAAAGCGCCGGCAGGTTGAAAGCGGGCTCGGTGGTCGGCAAGCCTTCGAGCTCTCCGGTATCCGGGCGCGTACTCATGGCCAGCAGCCGCTCGGGCATGAGGCCGGCCCGGGCGATCTCCACTCCCTTGAGCTTGATCACGTAGTCCTGGGCGCCCAGCTGTAGGTTGTCGCGCACCCGGATCGGGTGGATGATGATGCCCAGCTCGGCTCCCACCTGGCGTCGGATGTTGCTGATCCGGTGCAGCAGATCGCCACCTCGCGAATCGTCGACCAGCGGGATCAATCCGTATCCGATCTCCAACTCGAGGCGATCGAGCACGAACAGGTCTTCGCCCCGGATGCCTTCGGGTTCCTCATCGGCGACGGCGGCAGCCTGGTCCGACTCAGCTTCCATGTTGGCCTCGTGGGCGTCGTAGTTGCGAACTCGCTTCCCCATGAAGAATCCGGTCGCGGCCGTGGCCACGGCGAAGAACAGGAACGGGCCGGTGGGCAATCCCGGTATCAGGGCAAAGACGGTCATGGCGCCGGAGGCCAGATACAATGCCTTGGACTGACGGAAGATCTGCAGAGTCAGGGTCTGGCCCAGATTCAGCGTGCTGCTGGAACGGGTCACCACCAGGCCGGCACTGGTCGAGACCAGAAGGGCCGGAATCTGACTGACCAGGCCGTCACCGACGGTCAGGATCGTGAAGCGACCCAGCGATTCGCCGGCGGTCATTCCCATTTGGAGCATGCCGATGACGAACCCCGCGGCGAGATTCACCACGGTGATGATGATGCCGGCTACGGCGTCACCCTTGACGAACTTGCTGGCACCATCCATGGCACCGAAGAATTCGGCTTCCTGCGCGATCTCGTCCCGGCGACGCCGGGCTTCCTTCTCGTTGATCATACCGGCGTTCAGATCGGCGTCGATGGCCATCTGCTTGCCGGGCATGGCATCGAGGGTAAAGCGGGCCGCCACCTCGGCGATGCGGCCGGAACCCTTGGTGATGACCATGAAATTGATCACGACCAGGATGATGAAAACGATGACGCCGATGACGTAGTTGCCGCCGACGACAAAATCGCCGAAGCTCTGGATGACCTGGCCGGCCGATCCCTTGCTCAGGATCAGACGCGTCGAGGCCACGTTCAGCGAGAGACGCATCAAGGTCAGGATCAGCAGCAGCGACGGGAAACTATTGAACTGCAGAGGCTCCTTCAGGTACAGCGCGACCAGTAGGACGGTGACCGAAAACGAGATGCTGAACGTCAGCATCAGGTCCAGCATGATTGACGGTACCGGGACGACCATCAGGCCGAGGATGACCATGACCGCAGCGGCGCTCAACACGTTGCTGTTGGCCAGAATGAGATCCCTGCCGATGACCGATTCCTGCTTCAAGCGCTTCTCCTGCTCTTAGGCCTTCTTCAGGCGATAGACGTAGGCCAGTACCTCGGCGACTGCCTGGTACAAGCTCTCGGGAATGAGTTTGCCGATCTCCACCTGGGCGTACAGGGCCCGCGCCAGGCGCTTGTTCTCGATCACGGGCACCTGGCTGCCGCGGGCGATCTTCTTGATGATCTGAGCGATGTGATCCTGCCCCTTGGCCACGACAGTGGGTGCCGGCTGGCCCGGGATGTACTTCAGAGCCACGGCGAAGTGGGTCGGGTTGGTGATCACAACGTCGGCCGTCGGTACGTCCGCCAGCATGCGCTTGCGAGCCATCTCGAACTGCTGGCCCTTGATCCTGGCCTTGATCTGGGGATCACCCTCGATGTCCTTGTTTTCCTGTTTGATGTCGTGCTTGGTCATCTTGAGGTTTTCCTCGTATCGATGCTTCTGCCAGAACCAGTCGATGACGGCCAGGAGAATGGTGAAGGCCAGCAACTTGGCCATCAGTTTCATGAATCCGATCTTGCCCAGGGCCACGATCGCCGGCAGCGGTAGCAGCATCGACGCGTTCAGTTCCCCGGACAGGCCCTTGATCGTTCCCCAGGCCAGCAGGCCGATGATGCCGATCTTGAGCGCGTTCTTGATCAGATCGAAGTAGGCTTCCCCGCGGAAGAACTTCTTCATGCCCGTGATGGGATTCAGCTTGTCGGCCTTGAAGGTCAGCGACTCGGCGCTGCCCTTGAAGCCGATCTGCATGACGTTGGCCCCCACGGCGGCGATCAGAACCGCCATCAGCAACGGCGTCAGGGCCGCCGCCAGTACTTCCAGGTTTCCAGTCAGCAATTCCCGGACCCCGAACTGGTTCCGGGGCCCGAGGATGTGGGCCTGGGACAACAGGTACTGAGTATTGCGCCCCAGGACGTGGGCGAAATGGCTCGTACTGGCCAGCAAACCCGCCATACCCACCACCAGGAGGACGGCGCCGTTGACTTCGGAGCTTTTTGCGACCTGTCCTTTTCGACGCGCTTCGTCGCGCCGTCTACCAGTCGCTTTTTCTGTTTTCTCGCCTCCCGAGTCGTCTGCCATCGCTCACCTCCTTCAGGCTGGCCCATGGCGGGCAGGTTCTGGTCGATTTCTGGTCACTGCATTGCCAGCAGAGTCCGGGCCAGCTGGCCCTCCATTCCGCCGAGCATTCCAACGGCCACCTCCTTGAAGTAGACCAAAGAGAGGCCGAACGTGATCAGGCCCACGGCGATCTTGATGGGAAAGCCGACGACCAGCACGTTGATCTGGGGAACAGTCTTGACGATGATGCCCATGGTCGCGCTGACGAGCAGCAGCACGATCACCACTGGACCTGCGATACGTAGTCCCAAGGTGAAAACGGAGCTGAACTCGCGCAGCAGATGCCATGCACCAGGACCGGGATCGACGCCGGAGAATGGCGGTACCGCGATGCAGGACTGGAACATAGCCGCCACCAGGACCTGATGGGCCCCCGTGACGAAGAACAGCAACACCGTCAGCAGGTAGTAGAGCTGGGAGATGATTGAGACCTGGGACATGCTCATGGGATCGTAAGCGTTGACGATGGCGAAGCCGATCTGCATACCGGCGATGGATCCCGCAAACCGGACGGCTGTGAAAACCAGGTTCACCGTGAAGCCCAGTAGAGCGCCAACGACCAGCGACCGTACGGCTTCGACGACCAGCCCTTGCCACGACAGGTCCACCACGCCGGCCGGCAACTGCCCGGCGATGCCCGGCGCCAGGGCCGCGGCGAAGCTCACCGCCAATCCCACGCGCCACAGTGGCGGCAAACTGCGCATATCCAGCAGGGGAAGCGTCGCCGCCAGCACGGCGAAGCGAACGGTCAACGCCGCGGTCACGGCCCACAGTGTGATGTCCAGTTCGAAGTTCACAGTCACCTACATGTTTGCGATGCGGCCGAACATCGATTCGGCAAAACCGGTCAACTGACTGATGGCCCAGGGCAGCGTCAGGATCAGCACCACGAAAACGGTCAGGATCTTCGGGACGAAGGTCATGGTCATCTCGTTGATCTGGGTGGCCGCCTGGAAGATGCTGATGGTCAGACCGACGATCATGCCGGCGACGAGCATGGGACCGGCGACGAAGATCACCGTCCGCATGGCCTGCTGTCCGATCTCGATCACTTGCTCGGGCGTCATCCGTTATCCTCTCCTGGCCTACTGGAAGGCCTGTACCAGGGATTTGACGACCAGGAACCAGCCGTCGACCAGCACGAATAGCAGTATCTTGAAGGGCAAGCTGATCAATACCGGCGGCAGCATCATCATGCCCATGGACATCAGGACCGATGCGACCACCATGTCGATGATCAGAAACGGGATGAACAGTACGAAGCCCATCTGGAACGCGGTCTTGAGCTCACTCAGCACGAAACTCGGCACGACCACCAGCATGGGCAGTTCTTCCGGTGTCGCGGGAGCATCGGTGGCCGTCAGATCCAAAAACAAGGCGACGTCCTTCTCGCGTACCTGACTCAGCATGAACGATTTCAACGGCACCTGGACCTTGCTGAAGGCCTCCTCCTGGCTCATCTCCTCGGCCAGGAAGGGCTGGATGGCCTCTTCGTTCATCTGTTGCAGAACCGGCGACATGACCACCACCGTCAGGAACAAAGCCAGGCCGATGATGATCTGGTTGTTCGGCGCCTGGTTGGCACCAATGGCCTGCCTTAGAAATCCCAGAACGATGACGATGCGGGTGAAACTGGTCAGCAGGATCAGGAATGCCGGCGCCAACGACAGCACGGTCATCAGCAGAACGATCTTCAGGGCCGAATCCATGGATTTGGGCCCCTGGGCCCCATCGAGAGTCAGGGTAAGGGCTGGAGCCGCCGTGGTACCGTCGATGATGTCCTGGACCGGCAGGGCCTCCGCTGGGCCGGTTTGGGCCGCCACGGTGGCGACGTTCCCGGCCAGAGCGCACAGGATCGCCAGGATGAAGGTCACCGGAATGAAGGTTTTGCCTGCGGATCGGGTCATGGTCCACTCTCGGGTTTGACAGTCCGGTACCTGGAATCTCTTTCCCGGAAAGGCAATGGTCGTGCCATGCGCGGGTTCGGAGAGCTGGCCCCGTTCAATCTATATTCTGTTGTTATCAGGGACTTTACAGAACCGGAGCGAGGTCCGTGTTTGGCGCGGGGGTGATCAATGGTGCGCCGGCAGTGGAATGACCGGTCAGGAACTGGTCAGAATCGGTTCAGAAGAGACTGCCCCGGATCAGTCGGCATGAACGCCCAGCTTGCCGGTGACGATGCTCGGCAAACCCTTGGGAAAGAAACGAGCCAGCGGGCTGTTCGTCGGGTTACCGGACTGGCTCCGCTGGGACTTGGCCGCCTCCCAGGCAGCCAGCGTATCTTGCCCCAGCAGCACCATGGCCCCATCGTGGCGGTAGATGTAGTGGACGTCGTCACCCATTCGCAAGACTTGTATCTCCCGGCGCGGCCCCAGATGCCAGACCGTGAGCAGACCGGCTTCGGCGCTGCCACTGCGCCGATTGAAGCGGCCCAACAGCTTCAGCGCCACGACCAGTAGGCTGAATACGGCCACCAGGCCCCCCAGGGTCTGCCATAGCGAGAATCCGCTACCGCCGGACAGGGCTTCCCCGGTCATCACCGTCGCCAGGGGCGCAATCATCACAGCACTCGTTTCAGACGTTCGACACGACTGAGTAGCTTGGTGATGCGCACGGCAAAGTGGTCGTCTACGACCACGACCTCCCCCGAGGCCAGCAAGGCGCCGTTGACCAGGATATCCACCGGTTCGCTGGTTTGGCGGCTCAACTCGACGACCGACCCGTTGGCCAGATTGAGGACGTCGCGGAACTTGAGATTCGCCCGACCCAACTCAACGGTGATCTTCAGGTTCACGTCCAGCAGCAGATCCAGATTGCCGGAATCAGGCACGTCAGCCCCCAGATCCTGCAACAGAGAGCTGGATTCCTCGTCCGGGGCCACGGCAGTGCCCACGGCACCGTCGACAGCTTCGGTCCCATTCTCGGTCACATTGATCTCATCGGTCGTCATGGGACATCACTCCTTGGTCATCTTTCGGATCATTTTCACGGCTCGGTTCTGGCCAATACGCCCTGCTTCACCCAACCAGGCTTCCTGGCCTTCGATATGGACCCGCAGTGGCGCTTCCACGCCCTGGGACAGGTGCAGGATATCGCCCACAGCAAGATTCAGAATTTCCTCGAGGTTTGTATTGATAGATCCAAGTTCAGCAGTCACTTCACTACCAGTTCCTTGGATCATGTCCATGATCTTTTTTCGGTCGTCCCGCAACTCGCCGGGCGTACGCAGTTCCAAGGCATCTTTGGGATCGAAAATGTCGCGCACCGGACCGAAGGCGGACATCGGAAAGGCCAGTTCGAGGGGACCTTCCACCGTTTCCAGTTTGATCTGGAACTTGAGAATGATCAGCGACTCACCCTCGGCAATGCCGTTGATGTAGTTCGGATTGTTTTCCAGGGTCACGAAACCGGGTTCCAGCGATAGCAATTTGGAGGACGATTTACGAAAGATCTCCGTGAAGCGGTCGATCAGACCCGCATTGATTCCCCGCTCGATCTCGGTGAACTCACGGACCGAGTCCTCCGGATCGGGAATGCCGCCCATCAGCTTCTTCAGGAACACGAAACAGAGTCCCAGATCGAGGTGTACCAGCGAGGACCCCTTCAACGGCGCCAGGGTGATCTGAGCCGTACAAGTGGGATTGGGCAGTTCTTCGACGTACTCTGCCAGGGTGCTCTGCCGCATTCCGTGGTACTCGACCTGGGTCGTGACGCGCAGCAAGCTCGTGAAATCGATGGTGCCGGTCTTGGCGAAGTTCTCGGCTATGGACTGGAGATTCTGCTCGAATGCCCGCGAGATGTTGTGGGGACGGTTGAAATCGTAGGGACGCGGGCCGCCGCCGAGATGTTCGGCACCGGAATCGGCGTTCAGAACCTCGTCCAGATCCACGCCCATACCGTCATCGACGTCGCCGGCCAGTTCCTCGGCCGCACCGATGGCTGCGTCCAGGTCCAGTTCGTCGAGCGATTCGTCGCTCAGGATGTCCTTGTCTTCAGGGGCCACGAATATCCCTCTGGTTGGATTACTGAACGACCAGGTCCGAGAAGTACACGTTCATCAGGCTGCCTTCGGGCATCTTGGCCTCGATGCGCCGGAAGATCTCGTCACGCAGGCCCTTCTTGCCCTCAGGAGCCGAGAGCTGGGCTGCCGTCTTGTCGGACAGAGCCATGATCACCATATCCCTGAGCTGGGGCAGCCGAGTGGCCACCACCTCGGCGGTGACCTGATCCTTCACTTCCAGATTGATGTTGATGCGCAAGTAGCGCGGATTCCGCGGCTCCGACTGAAGCGTCACGATGATTTCTTCCAGACCCACCAGAACGCCCATCTCGGGCATCTCGTTTGACTGCTCGATGCCGTTCTGCGGACCCGCGTCGGCCCCCTGGACACCCAGCTTCGGGACGATCAGGAACTGGGTCAGACCAATGGCCACCAGAGCCTGCACGATGACGATGGCTCCCAGCAGAATGGCCTTGTTGTCGAGAAAGCCCAGCTTGCTCTTGCCGCCGCTTTCCGCGGGAGTTTCGTTCTTCTCGTCGGCCATGGATCAACTCCTTGTCAGGGCTGTTTTTGTCCGGTCCTGGCACCCAACCGGCCGGTCACCGGGTTGATAATTGGTCGCACCGGCGTATTTCCGGTCGCTGCCGACGGCACCTGTGTGCCCCCGATCAGAGCTTGAGGCTGCACGGTACCGGCGAAGGGCAAGGGCTTGGTCGCGGGCTTCTGCTGTTTGTCCATCTTCAAGAAGACCTCGACCCGCCGGTTCTTGGCCCGCCCCTTTGCCGTCGCGTTGTCGGCGATGGGGTGGAATTCGCCGCGTCCGGTGGCCGAAATGCGCTCGGGCGCGATACCCAGCCCTTGAAAGTATCGTGCCACCGAGACGGCCCGAGCCGCCGAAAGGTCCCAGTTGGACGGGAATCGGGTCGATTTCATGGGCTGACTATCGGTATGTCCTTCGACCTGCATGGGATACGGGAATTTCTGGACGAACTTGGCCAGGCGCCGCAGTACGGTTTCGGATTTCTGTTTCAGGGTTGCGCCACCGATTTCGAACAGGAATGGGGCGTTGATGCGGAACATGACTCCGTCGCCGGTCACCTCCACCTCGATCTGGTCGTCCAGACCCTCGTCCAGAACCATCTTTTCGAATCCGCGGACCTCGAAGAGCACGTCCGTGGACTCGCTCTTGACGTTGTGCTTGGGCACCATGGGGTCGTTGAATTCAATGATCGACTCCGGGGTGGAGAGCACGCCGAAGGCTTCCTTGAGGGAATTGGCCGCCTGTTCGAACTTCGTTTCCTGCATGGAAGAAAAGCTGACAATGAGCACGAAGAAGGTCAACAGGAGGCTCATCATGTCCCCGTAGGTCATGACCCAGCCATCGAGCCCCATCTTGATGGTGATGTTCTTCTTCTTCGCCACAGCGGGCCTCCCGGTTGCCGCCCGGATCGGTCATTCAACCCTCCGGCTGTCCGATCAGGCCGCTTTCTCCTTGGCGTCGTCGACCTTCTTGCGAACCGTCGGCGACAGGAAGGACTTGAGTTTCTCTTCGACGATACGGGGGGAATCGCCGCTCTGGATCGCCATGATGCCCTCGATGACCATCTCCTTGATGACCATCTCCTCCTTGGAGCGGGTTTCCAGCTTGCCGGCCAGGGGCAGGAAGAGGGCGTTGGCCAGGACCGCACCGTAGAACGTCGTGATCAGGGCGGTGGCCATACCAGCGCCGATCTGCGTCGGGTCCTCGAGGTTCGAGAGCATGTTCACCAGACCGATCAGCGTACCAATCATACCGAAGGCCGGCGCGAAGGTACCGCCGGCAGAAAGGATCTTGGCCCCTTCCGAGTGCCGGTTCTCGATCTGTTCCACGTCAGTCTCGAGAATCTTTTCCAGCAACTGGGGATCGGTGCCATCGACGGCCAGTCGCAATCCCTTGCGCAGAAAATCATCGGTCTCGTTCTCCGAGTCCTCCTCCAGGGCCAGCATGCCCTCGCGGCGAGCGCGTTCGGCGTAGCGGACCATCTTGCTGATGAC
>Ga0070729_10001897_pt1 | contig 29161 bp, 26 predicted proteins | sample tdDd472_FD_66725 | JGI IMG/M metagenome (GOLD analysis project Ga0070729, IMG submission 66725) | Marine sediment microbial communities from the Atlantic coast under amendment with organic carbon and nitrate - tdDd47.2 | ecosystem: Environmental > Aquatic > Marine > Coastal > Sediment | place...
GGCGTGCCGTTTAATATTGCTTCGTATGCATTGCTTACGCATATGGTTGCGCAGCAGGCCGGATTGGAAGTGGGCGACTTTATCTGGACCGGTGGCGACTGCCACTTGTATTTGAACCATCTGGAGCAGACTCAGCTGCAGTTGTCCCGTGACCCTTTGCCGTTACCTAAGCTCAATATTCTGACTAAACCCGACGACATCGCCGGTTATCGTTTTGAGGATTTTGAGATTACCGGCTATGAGCATCACGAGCACATTAAAGCACCGGTAGCTATTTAACGGCGGGTGTACACCGCAGTCGGGTCGATGCTTTCTACAAAGATGCTGTCTGCTTCACATACCGGAATATCGACCAGCACTCTGTCGCCGATAAAGTTTTTTGACAGCCAGACTGAGGACAGCTGATATCCGCCGCCACTCCCCTTGCGGTCAAAGTTAGTGCCTGCGTATACGTAGTTTTCTTCCAGAATGTCCTTGAGGGCCACGTGCATTTGAATGCCGAGGAAAGCCGCATCGTAGTACTGCGCGTCGACCCGTTCACGAAACTCGTTCATAAGTGCCGTATTGGTTTCGTTGTCTTCTGTGCGGAATACATCGGCTATCGCCGGTTCGGTTGCGGTTGGCTTGATCCCGAGCTTATGCGATACATAGCCTATGCGGGTGCTGAGTATCGGCCCCGGAATTTGTGCGTAGCATTCCTCGGTTAGCCGGTTGCGTTCTATCTGGGCGTCTTTAGGCAATATATTGTTGGGCCAGTAAGCGAGCATGCCAAACTGGGCTGTGGTGAGCAGTAAGCCTGCGGTTGCCAGTAGCCGTTTTTTCTCCAGAATTGCCAGTGAATAGCCCAACAGCAAAGCACCGCTGGCATGCAATGGCAGCAAGACATTAGCAGCACTGCCGGTGTGCATGTAGTGCAGCAAAGTGGCGCCGGTCACCGTGAAAAAGATTAAAAGTGTAAAGACCGACTGTCGCCGTTCATTGCTATTCGCAAACACGGCGGCGAGTGCAGCGGTGGCTAGCAGGAAGGGTATCTGCAACAGCAGAGCATTCTTCAAGACTGAGGGCAGCAAGTGCCATTGGTAGTTGTGCGCCAGTGGTAGCTCGAAAACGTAGTACCAGAACCAGCCCTGAGTGCTCAGGTGCATGTAGGCCAGTCCGCCCAGAGTCAGCAGTATGCCGGTTAATGGTGTTATGAACCGTATCGACTTGGGTTGAGTCAGAAACAAATATAAGACGATGGGTGTCGCGTACAAAACGGTGGCTTGTTTGGTGAAGAAGGCCAGAGTCGCGATGACGGCCGCGAGAATTTGCCCGCCTTTGCCGGGCATGTTCCTTGCGCAGTAGTAATAGCCGAGCAGCAGCGCAACGAACAGTGAGTCGACCCTTCCTAAATCCAGGTAATAGCCGGAAATCTTGAAGGCAGCGATAAAGAACAGTCCTGAGATCAGAGCAGAGAACTGTGACTCCGTTTCTTTCAGAACAATTTTTGCTGCCAGGATTGCCGCTGCGTACGTCGATACGACAGAAACCAGTCGCATCGATATAAAGTTCTCGCCGGTGATGAAGCTGACGGCGGCACTCAGGTAGTGATACAAGGGCATATAGATCAGCGGGGTGAATTCCCACCCTGGTTGATCATATAGCTGGCCGCCGGCACGGATGTGCAGAACATGATCCAGCATGCCGCCTTCCATCCAGCGAATTTCATAAGGGAACAGCATGCGTTTGAACGACACATAGACAAACGCAACTGTCAGAATCGTCGCCAGCGAAAGCAGTAGCAAACGAAGCAGTTGATCTATGCTGGAAAGGCTATTGTTCTGTTGCATCTTTTTGGTTCCTACAGAACGGCTATTGCGACGGTATCCGGACGTTTCCGGTAACAATCAGGTTTATATAATTGTCGCAACCCGTTTCAATAGCTGCCGTCTTGTAGTGCTTGCTTAAGGCGTCTGCATTTTCGATGAAAAACGGATCCGAGTAATGTGTGTCCGGGTACTCTCCGGTGATTAGTGTTTGTGCCCACTCTTCCTGCGTAACCGGCGCCTGTTCAATCGGTCCTGTTCCTATTTTCCAAAGCTCGACTTTTTTATCCAGCGCATGTTTTAAGTCGTGTTTGCCATACACATTGCTGTCCGTAGCCTCACGATGTGCAATCTCGCGGCTATTAAGCCCGGACAAATCAATCATGTGCATATCAGGCGCGTAGTATTTGGCCCGCTGGAAATCTGTTTGGGCAAAACGGGCATCCGGATTAGCGGCATGTAAGGCCGTTATGGCATTTCTTTCACATTGTAGCGTTGCGCTAAGGATACGCTGTTGCTTGATGAAGCCGCCGATGTTTCCGGGCAGATTGCGGACGATTACCAGAGTGTTTCCCAATATGCTGACAGCTACCAGTGCTGCGAGCACATAGTTTAGGCGCTGCTGAGTTATGGCAGTAGTCAGAAGTCCTGCCGTAAGTGCGGTAAGTAAGTAAAAATCAATCAGTAAGCGTGCGGAGATTGTGTAGCTGTCCCCGCCGGTAGCAATTCTTACTGCCAGCATTGTGCACGCTGCAAAGCCGACTACTAAAGCATTATTAGCAGCTACCCGGGTGACTTGGTCAGCGGCATCGTTCTTGTAAAACTGAAGGTAGGCGAGCCCGGACAATGAGAGCAATGCGCCGATGCAAAGCCAGACGTCTGCTGAACTGCCGAAGAAGTAGAGCAGGTAGCTGAGGCCTTGTTGAATTTCTTCGAGCCGGGTGCCGGAGAGCTTTGCGTAGTAGGTGTTTGGTGCCCAGTAACCGAAATAGTAGATGCGCCAGCTGTACCAGATTGCCAGAAACACAGCTATTACGATCATTGCAGTAACGGTTTGCCGGCGACGAAGTGCATCATTTCTGAAGAGGAAGATATAGGCGCTGAGTGCAGAAAAAATCAATGCCGGAGATTCCGGGCGGGTCAGGCACAGTGCAATACCACTCAGCGACAGCAATAGCAGTCGCCGTTTACCGTTTGATAATAAATTGCCAATGAATGCACAGATAAATAATGCGTAATAGGGCGCTTCGAGTTGCATTCCGAAGCCATGAGCCAGCGGTGTCGAAAGCGCTATCGCCAGTGCGACCAGGCCGGCATTGATGATGGTGACTTGTTGCTTGCGCAGAACCAGGAAGGCAGCCAGTGGCACAAGGGATGTCATTGCCGCTTTCACATAGTAGTTGAGCTCGTACATTGCTTCGGCGTTGATTGCCGCAAGGGGCAGGGCAAAGAGCACGTCAATCATGCTGGTGAAGCCATCGATGCGGTCGGCCGGAATATTGAAAAAGATTGCGCCGTGGTTAAGCAGATTCAGAGCATAGATAAACACAATGGCTGCATCGTCCAGGAACATCGGTACCCCGTAGTACCCTACGCGGAGCATAGGCAGAACAAGCAATGCCAGAATCAGGCAGGCCTTAAAGAAGGTGTTGTTTTCGAACTTGGATGCCTGAAGCATTCACGGGTCCTTGTTCTTAAAAGAAGGCCTGAAGGTGGATTGCAGCGATGCTATCAAAATACTGACGTATATGCCGTGATCGCGGAGGTGCTCCGGTCACAGTTTGGTTAAAGACCCGCCCCGGGTAGCGCGCAGGTGTTGCGCTAATACACCTTTTCCATGGTGCTGGGAACGCTGACCGGCTCAGGGTTGGCGGTATCGAGCCGGATAGCCGTTAAGGCGTTACCCCACACGCAGCCGGTATCCAATCCAATCAACTGCCCACGATTGATGTAGCCAAGTGCGGACCAGTGCCCGAAAACTATCCGGGTGTCTGTCGTTGCTCTATCGGGCATTTCAAACCACGGGCGCAGAGTTTTTCTGGTTTTTTTCGGGCGACCCTTGTGGTTGAACTCCATGCTGCCATCAGGATTGCAGAAGCGAATTCTGGTGAGATGGTTGGTAATGCAGCGGAGGCGCTTCATGCCGCTTAAGTTATCCTGCCAGCGATCGGGTTTGCTGCCGTACATTCTGCTTAGAAACTTATCCGCTTTATCACTCTTCAGTGCATGACTGACCTCATCGGCCAACCGGAGCGTCGTTGCCGTTGTCCACATCTCGGGGACGCCGGCATGAATCATTAAAGTATTCAGGTTGGCATCATAGTGGGCCAATGGCCTGTTGCGCAGCCAGTCGACTAGTTCATCTCTGTCCTCAGCATCGAGGATATCCTGCATTGTATGTGTGACATCGGGAACGTCTTTGCCCAGACACATGGCGAGAAGGTGCAGGTCATGATTGCCCAGTACGGTTACGCAACGATCACCGAGTGACCTGACGAACCTTAAAGTGGCGAGGGAATCCGGGCCGCGATTAACGATATCTCCGACCAGCCGGAGTTGGTCTTTGCCCGGCTCAAACTGCAGCTTGTCCAGCAAAGTCCGGAACTCGTTGTAGCAGCCTTGAATATCGCCAATGGCATAGATCGCCATATCAGTTAAGAACTCCGGGATCTGCCAGCCTGAAGACAGGGATATGGGCGTCGAATGTCTCGCCATCGGCACTGCGCATTCCGTAGGTGCCGTGCATTGTGCCTACCGGCGTTTTAAGTACAGCACCGCTGGAGTATGTGTGGCTCTGGCCGGGGGCAAGCAGCGGTTGCTCTCCGATCACCCCGTCACCATGCACTTCCTGGGTATGGCCATTGGCATCGGTAATGAGCCAGTGGCGGGTGAGTAATTGAGCCGCTGTTTCACCTCGATTCTCAATGGTAATGGTGTAGTCAAAAACAAACCGGGCCGCATCGGGCTCAGACTGCCGGGCGAGATAGGTGCTTTGGGCACTGATAACAATAGTGTCGGGAAGAGTGACGCTCATGAACTAAGTTTACCGCAGCAGTCGATGTATTAGTGCGTCTTTGTTGCCGCTTATACTTCGTTTTCAGGAACCAAAGTGGAAAGAGCGAGAAACTCCTCCGGATACAGAGCTTCTGCCCGGAGCCCGGGGTCGATGCCGGCGGCTTCAATATCTTCGGGGTCCATGATGGGTCGTAGTGCATTGCTAAGGGTCTTGCGACGCATGCTGAATGCTTGTGTCACTACCTTTTTAAATATCGGGTATTGCTCATCGCTAACCAGCGGCTCATCAAGCGGCACGATCCGGGCAAAGCTGGAGTCTACTTTCGGTGCCGGCCGGAAACAGTTCGGCTTGATGTTGAACAAATGTTCAATTTGGCAGCGTGCTGCAAGCATTACGGTGAGCCTGCCGTACTGTTTGTTACCGGGTTCGGCAATCATGCGGTCAACCACCTCTTTTTGCAGCATGACGTGCAGGTCGGTAAAAAGTGTTGCCGAATCCAGCAGATGAAATAGCAGGGGTGTTGAAATGTTATAAGGCAGATTGCCTGCCATACGTAACTGCTCACCATTACGGCTGAGTTTGCTGAAGTCGAACTTAAGAGCATCGCCGGGGTTGATTGTTACTTTGCCCTGCCAGTCCCGTTGTTCCAGTTCTGCAATCAGGTCGCGATCGATTTCAATGACGTCCAAGTGCTTGCACTTGCGACTTAATGGCGCTGTGATGGCGCCGTGGCCGGGCCCGATCTCAACAAAGTGCTCATCGCTTTGGGGATAAATTGAATCTACGATTTTTGCAATGATGTTGCCATCATGCAGGAAGTTTTGTCCGAATCTTTTTTTTGCGCCGCCGCTCATTCTGTTGCGCCGCCAGCCATACTAATTGCAACACGCGTTGCTTCGAGCAAACTGCGGGGATTGGCTCTGCCTGAACCGGCAAGGTCAAGAGCCGTGCCATGATCGACAGAGGTCCGCACTATCGGGAGTCCAAGCGTGATATTGACGACTTCACCGAAACCCGCATGTTTAACAACCGGCAGACCCTGATCGTGGAACATGGCAATGACGCCATCGAAACCTTTTAGTGACTGTTGTGTGAAAGCGGTGTCAGCCGGCAGCGGGCCGGTAATATTCAGGCCTTCGCTGCGCAGTTCGTTAAGAGCAGGAATGATGACTTCTGTTTCTTCGTGGCCAAGATGACCATCTTCGCCGGCATGCGGGTTCAGGCCGAGTACCGCTATTGCCGGATTATTGATACCGAAACGGTTCTCAAGGTCCCGACTTACAGTCCGGGTAATGTTTTGCAGCCGTTCGGCCGTGATTGCGTCAGGCACAGCTCTGAGAGGCAGATGTGTTGTAACTAATGCAACCCGCAATGATTCGCTGGCAAGCATCATGACGGGTAATTCATCGCCACAAAGTTCTGCGAGAAATTCCGTATGCCCGCTAAAGGCGATGCCTGCATCGTTGATGATGCTTTTTTGCACAGGCGCGGTAACCATGCCGGCAAATTCGCCGGACAAGCAGCCTTCACAGGCGCGCCGCAGGCTATCAACAACCGCTACCGCGTTATCCTGGTTTAGTTTGCCGGCTACCACAGGTGCAGGGTAGTTAATGTCTGAGATCGTCAGTTGCCCCGCCTTTGATGGTTCGGGGTTTTGTTCCGGCCGATAGTCACGCAGTTGCACGTTGTGCAGTTGATTTGCACGGGCTTCCAGAACGCTTCGGCTACCGAACACGACCAGCTCAACAGGCCAGTCATGATTGGCCAGCTCTAGAACAATGTCCGGTCCTATTCCGGCGGGCTCACCGGCCGTTACTGCAATGCGTGCAGCAGAGTTCATGGTGTTTACAGGCGGTATTCGACGAAAGCTTCGTCGCGGATACGACGTACCCAAAGTTCGGTTTCTTCTTCAAACTTGGCGCCCCGGATAGCCATGATGGCCTCGCGCCGTTGCAGTTCGTCGGTGGTGTCGTAGCTGCGCCGACCCAAAAGCTCCATGATGTGCCAGCCAAAAGGTGAAGAAAACGGCTGACTGATTTCACCGATTTCAAGCGTTGATGCCATCATTTCAAATTCGGGTACGAATACACCGGGGCCGTTCCAACCCAGATCGCCGCCTTTCGCTCCGGAGCCCGGGTCTTCAGATACGGCAGTTGCTACTGTCGCAAAATCCTCGCCATCAAGAATCTGCTGGCGCAGTTTCAACAGCTGCTGACGGGCAGTGTCATCATCTTTAATTTCGGTGGTCTTGATCAGAATATGACGCAGGTGCATCTGATCCTCCATAACCTGTTCTCTGCCGCGTTTGTCGTTCAAGCGTATTAAATGCAATCCGCTGCCGGCCCGGATCGGGTCGCTAATATCACCAACCTGCATGGCCGGTACATACTCAGCAAACAGTGTCGGCAGATCGGCGCCTTTGCGCCAGCCTATCTGTCCGCCTTCCAGCGCTTGTTGGCTGTCAGAGAAGGTCACCGCCAGTTCTGCAAAGTCCTCCCCGTTACGTGCCCGCTTCAGGATGTCGTTAATTTCATCCTCTGCGTTCTCTATCTGTTCCGGTGTGGCGCCTGAAGGGACAGATACAAGAATATGCGAGATGTTGTACTCGGTATTGTCGGAACTCTGCAGCCGTTCAATATAGTTCTCGAGTTCACGGGGGCTGACGGCAATCCGGCCCAATACGTCACGTTGTCTCAGGCGTTCTACAGTTAATTGTTTGCGGATAGACTCACGGAACAGGCCGTAGTCTATGCCTTCCGCGGCGAGGCTCTCCGGCAACTGCGTGAGTGTGAGATTGTTGCGAGAGGCAAGCATTGCCAAAGTTTCATTGAGCTCTTCGTCGGAGATGACGATGCCGGTGCGTTCGGCTCTTTGTAACTGAATCTGCTGAATGACCAATCGTTCAAGTACCTGCTCAATCATGACCTCCTGCGGAGGTAATGGTGTACCCGATCGTTGCAGTTGCGCGGCCACGTTATCAATTTCTTCAACCAGCTCGCTTTGCAGCACAACACCATCATTTACAACGGCAGCTATGGCATCCAGAGCTACGTAGCCATCCGGAACTGCGTCCGGGGTGGTGCCGGTCTGGGCATTCTCGTCTTGAGCAAAAGCGACTGAGAGGATTGGCAGTTGAGCCAGCATCAGGCACGCTGCAAAAATTGATAAGTGTTTCATAATATTAGTTTTTCTAGTGTTTCCGTAGGCGGGATCCCGCCATCAGACAGGCGCTTTACAGTTCGCCGTAGCCAAGAATACCACGTTCAAAGGTGCCCCTGACCGAATTACCGACCTCGGTGAAGCCCTTCAGAATAAACTGAATGCCGTATGAATTATCGAATTGATCCAGATCACGGGTGACCTGACGCCGGGCCAGAAAACGAATGCCCCAGCAGCAGTTTTCATATTCCAATCCGGCAAACTGGTCAAGTACAGACCTGTCGTCAAACGAATAGTTCGACCGGGCAAGAACATTCCACTGGCCGCCAAGCGGCAGTATGAGTGATACGTCACCTTGATCGAACGCATCACGCTTATAGCGGTATGACAGGTTAAGCACGCTTTCCTTCCAGACCAGAAATTGTAATCGGGCATTGGCCTGATTGGTTTGCGAAACAGATGAGTTCCATTGGTAGCCCAGATCCAGATTCCAGGAGTCGTACAAGTCGATGCCGGCTCGCAGGAGGTAGTCGCCCGAATTCGATGTGCGTGGAGTTTCGCCGGGCAATGTGACTTTCTGATCTTCGAAGTATCTGGCGTGTCCCAGTGTTGCGGTAAGCAACTGCCGACCAGTGGCTGTGCTAATGAAACGCGAGGTCAGGCCAAGGTTGAGCTGATTGGTGTCGCCGACCCGGTCATACCCCAGGTAACGGTTAGGACGAAACAGTTGAACCAGCGTCGTATCCGGCTGAATGGTATCGAATACCGGCAGTTCATCCTGTTCTTCAAAGGGGATGTAGATGTACTGGGCTCTGGGCTCAAGCGTAATTGCCAACCCGCCATCGCTGTTGATGCGTTCAAATGTTGCACCACTGTCGACACTGAATATGCCGGTAGTGACCGATGGCGACTCATCGGCAAGGATGTCCGGATCTTCGAGTGAGTAGCTGGTATGAAAAAGACTTGCCTGCGGAGTGAGGTACAGACCCTTGTAGGTCATGGGTATGCTGATTTCAGGCTCGACGTGTAAGCGGAAGCCTTCGACGCTTTCACTATCGCGGGTGAAGTAGGAGGCCTCGGTAATCAGCTTGTAGTCAGCACCAAGGAACCCATCCCGCCAGTCGCCGGTGGCGGCAAGTTGAGGAAGTCGTGTGTAGGGCTTTTCATCATCAGTGATGAGTTCGTCGACGATCTGGAAGTTTTGTACACGCGCCATAACCGACCAGACATCACCGTAATGTTCTAACGTGACGCTGCGGTTGATGTTGGTTTGGCTGGTAATAGACTGTCGTGAGGAATAGTCATTGAGATAGCGGTCATCGGAAACACCCGCGGCATCTACTGTCATGCGCCAGTCTTCAGTGAAGAACAGCGTGGAGTCTATATCCCAGTTGTAACGTGTGGTGTCAGTGAGCTTGTCCTGAATGATGTCACCGGCAGCGCTATTCATAGAGCGCTTGGTCTTCATGCGGGTTTCAGCACCCATCATGAAGCCCCTTTTCTCCATATACCTTGGCGTCAGGGTGGCGTCATAGTTAGGCCCGATATTCCAGTACCAGGGCGTGGCGATTTCCAGACCACGCTTACTTGATGTTCTTAGTTCAGGTATCAGGAATCCGGATTTGCGCTGATCTGAGATCGGGTAACTGGCATAAGGCAGATACAGTATCGGTACATTTTTAAAACGTAGTGCAGCGCCTCTGGTTGTCGCTACCCCGTTGTTGATATCCAGAGTAATTTCTTTGGCACTCAGCACCCAGTCTTCTTTGTTCTCCGGGCAGGTGGTGTATTTGGCCCCCGAGAGTTGTGCGATACCTGCTTGCGACAGAAAAAGTTCATCGGCGGTACCCCGGGAACGGGTTTCTTTGAAGGCAAAGGTTGAGCCCTGCAGAATGAAGTTGCCTTTGAGTGCGCTGTACTCGGCTCTTTCCGCAGTGAGGCGAGCCTGATTATTCATGAGCTCGACATCGCCTTCGACCATTATTTTTTGGTTCTCGGTATCGAAGTTAGCGCTTTGTGCGCTCATGGCGATGTTTTCGGTAAGAATGCTGCCCTTGTCATCATCCTTATCGGAGAAGCCTTCGTAGTTAACGACCGTGTCGTCTGCGGCTGCGTCATCATCCAGAGCAAAGTTAAAGCCGCAGGCATCTTCGGCCATAACCGGACTTGCCGCATAAAGACCTATCAGACCTGTGGCACTAATTAGAAAAAGAGTTTTGCGCACTTACGTAATTTTTCCATCAGCAGCTACAGCATGTATGCGCCGCTTTGTTTCAGCCAACCCGAAATGTCGGAAGATTATAGCTGTCTTAAGGGCAGTAGTCTTTGATTGAGATGGTTGGTGTCCGCAGGTATCGCGGTTAGTATCTGTTCAACAGCTTATTGAGCGAATCCGGCATTGAATATGAAGGCGATGATATTGGCAGCAGGCAGAGGTGAGCGAATGCGCCCGTTGACCGATGTACGCCCTAAGCCTTTGCTGGATGTGGCTGGAAAACCACTGATTCAGTGGCATATCGAGCGGCTCGCGAATAACGGGCTCAATGATTTGGTGATTAATACCGCCTGGCTGGGTGAGCAGCTGCGCGCCGTATTGGGAGACGGAAGTCGTTTTGGGGCCTCCATTCAGTACAGCGATGAAGGTGATTCGGCTCTGGAGACCGGCGGGGGTATTAAGAAAGCATTACCTCTTTTGGGTGACGAGCCGTTCTGGTTGGTAAACGGCGATATTTTTACTGACTTCGTGTGTCGTCAGAGCACCTTGTCTGACGGAATGCTGGCACACCTCGTGCTGGTGCCGAACCCTGAGCATAATCCTGATGGTGATTTTGCATTCGCGGATGGAGTTATCTCTACCGCTGAGAGTCCGGCGGCCCGCTATACTTTTTCGGGCATATCCCTGTTGCATCCGGAATTTATTAAAGGTGAAGGAAAGTTTCCGTTGGCACCGTTGCTGCGGGAGGCTATTTCCAACGGGCGTGTAACGGCAGAGGTTTATCGCGGGGCATGGGTCGATGTCGGAACACCGGAGCGTCTTAAGCAGGCTGCCAGCCTTGCTGCAAATGTTTGAGCTCTGAGCCGCTCAGTTGTAAATGTTTGATGAGTTGCGGCAGCAAGTCTCTTCCTACCTTATCCAGGGTTGCATCATTGCAGAAATCGATGACCCGGCTGGTTTCAAGCCCCTGATAGCCGCAAGGGTTAATGCCACTAAAGGCCTGCTCATCGTTATGCACGTTGATAGCCAGTCCGTGATAACTGCAACCCCGTTTAACCCGTATGCCTAAGCTGGCGATTTTGCGGCCGTCGACATAAACGCCCGGTGCGCCGCTTTTGCAGACAGCATTAATGCCGTAGCTGCCAAGCGTTTCAATAATCCCGGCTTCTATGCCATGCACCAGTTGTTTTACGCTCAGACCGCAGCGTTTCAGGTCGACAAGCAGGTAGGCAACCAGTTGCCCGGGGCCGTGCCAGGTGACTTGTCCGCCCCGGTCGGTCCTGACCACGGGCACATCGCCGGCATCCAGAACATGATCTTCCGCTGCATTGGTTCCAAGCGTAAACACCGGCGGGTGTTCCAACAGCCAGATCTCATCGGGCGTGTTTGCATCCCGTGCCGCAGTGAATGCCTGCATAAGACTGACGGTTGTTTCGTAATTAACCTGTCCGAGATGACGGATATTAATAGAGTCAGGCATCGCCTTCTAAAGGCTCATTAATACATCTTTGCTGTCGGTCAGCGCTTGATAGATGTCGTCGATTTGAGCTTTGCTGGTGGCATTAATGGTGACTGTTACCGAAACAAAGTTGCCTTTGGAGCTGGGTCTGAAATTGACATCATCGGCTGAAATATCAGGTGCATGCGGGGCAACCAGTTCGTCAACCAGTGGTTGCAGGTCCACATTTGCGCGCAGCATTATTTTGATAGGAAAGCGGCAGGGAAATTCGAGTAGCGTTTCTTCGGTCATGAGTACTCATGCTCTAAAAAGTCATTCTGAAGCGGAGTCGCAGCAGTATATGTGTCTAGCTTAGCACCGCTTTGTTGGCTTCATATAATTCGTGAATGCGTTGCCAGACAGGACCGGCCTGTCCGTCTCCGACCGGCTTACCATTCAGTTCTATCACCGGGATGACGCCTTTGGTGGCGCTTAACAGCCAGATTTCGTCAGCATCCGACAGGCGTTGTTCACTAACGATCTCACTGGTGGTGGTCAGACCGATGCTTTTGGCCAGTTCCAGTACATAAGCCCGGGTTGTGCCGGGAAGCAATTCATTGCTGTTGGGTCTGAAAATCAGGTTTTCTTTTTCGACCGTAATTACCGACGCCGATGCAGCTTCTACCAGATTGCCCGCTTTCACGAGTATGGTGTCATCGGCTCCCCGGTTATGCGCTTCCTGCCGCAGCATGATATTGGCCAAAAGTGATGTGGACTTGATATCACAGCGCGCCCAGCGGGTGTCTTCCAATGTAATAGCGCTGATGCCGCTAAGGTCTTTTGGCCCGACAGTAATAGCCGTAGCCATGGCAAAGACAGTTGGCTGCATATGCTCGGGGTAAAAATGATCGCGACCGTTTTCAGCACCGCGACTGACCTGGACATAAATAGCTATATCGCCACCGCCGTTGCGTTCGATCAGGCTATTGAAAATGCTACGCCATTCTTCGTCATTGTGAGGATTAGGGATGGCAAGCTCATTCAGACTGTTATTGAGTCTGGTGAGATGGCTATCTGCAAGCATCACTTTGCTATTGAAGACGGGGATCACTTCGTAGATGGCATCCGCAAAGAGAAAGCCACGATCAAATGGTGAAATGCTCGCTTGGGCAGTGGGTAGGTACTGACCGTTAACGAAGCAAACCGGTAGTGCATCAGCCATTCTGAGTGTTCCTTTTCTTCTTACTCAAACCAGAGCACGATCCAATCAATGAGCTGACCCAGCAGACCGGCTTCCGGTATCGGCTGCTCACTATATAGATCGATCTCATCAATCAGTTCGCCATCCAGCGATATTTTTAACTGCCCGACCGCGCCCGAGGTGTCCAGTGGTGCTTCAAGTGGTCCGCTGATCTGCGTGCGAGCCTCGAGCCGGTCATATGAGCCACGGGGAATTGTGACGTAAACATCTTCGCGGCTAATCAGCTTGGTGTTTTCCGGGTCACCATACCAGACGCGTTCTTCGGTAATGGCCTGACCTGCCTGATACAGCAGGCGGGTTTCAAAGAAGCGAAAACCATAGTTCAACAGTGCTTGTGAATCGTTGGCGCGCACTGAGGTGCTGTTGGTGCCGAGTATGACGGCAACTAAACGGGTGTTGTCACGCTTGGCTGATGAAACCAGACAGTAGCCGGCCGCTTCGGTGTGGCCTGTCTTGAGTCCGTCAACGCTGTTGTCGCGCCATAACAAAGCATTGCGGTTGTCCTGCGTGATGCCGTTGTATGTAAATTGCTTGACCGAGTACCACTCATAATACTGAGGGAAGTCACGGATAATGGCGTTGGCAAGAATCCCGATATCGCTGGCGGTGGTGTAATGCTCGTCATCGGGTAGGCCGGTGCTATTCATGTAATGACTACTTAGCATGCCCAGATTGAACGCTGTCTGATTCATCAACTCGGCGAAGGTTTCTTCGGTGCCGGCGACGTATTCTGCCAGAGCCACGCTGGCATCATTTCCGGATTGAATGATCATCCCTTGCAGCAGCAGGTCGACGGGCACGCGTTTGCCTACTTCGATAAACATTCTGGAGCCGCCGGTCCGCCAGGCCTTCTCGGAAACCAGAACATTGTCTTGCAGCCCTATCTGACCGTTCTTGATGGCATTGAATACCACGTAAGCGGTCATCAGCTTGGTGATGCTGGCGGGTTCCATGCGCTCGGTTGCCGCTTTGCTCGCGAGGACTCTGCCGCTTTCGTGATCGACAAGCAGGTAGCCTTTGGCACTAAGTGATGGCGCAGAGGGAACCTGAGCCTGAGCAGTTGAGAACAACGCAACCAGGCTCAAGCTAATTGCGATAGAACGAATGGTCGAAATGGAACGAATGGTCATCGGGTAACGCGCCTGTTTTATTCGTGTTAATTCAAATGTAATTCAAGAGCCCCCGTTATGACGAGGGTGTAAAAACCGGGTCTGCAAAGCTGTACGCGGAAGGCTACCGGAGCCGGCTGCTACAGGCTAGCGTTGGTTCTCGACGACCAGATGCGTATCGGCGATCTGCAATGACTGCATCCTGCGGATCATCGCATCGTAGGCTGCCACATCAGCAATGGGACCAATACGTACCCGGTAGAGTCCATCATTGTCGCTGTGCACAAAGACATCGTTGACGCCTTCGCCCGAAATTCTTTGCTGCAAACGTTCTGCGTTACCGCGCTCACCAAAGGCGCCGACCTGCATGTAAATTGTGCCAAAGGCATCGATGCCGGCGGGCGCTGGCGCAGGTTGACGACTATTGTTGATGGACTCGACTCTTACCAGAGTAGTCCCGCTTTGCACCATGTCCAGTTGTTGTGCGGCCGCGTATGACATATCAATCAGACGGTTGTCGACAAACGGCCCCCGGTCATTGACCCGCACGACTACACTTTTGCCATTCCGCAGGTTGGTGACGCGCACAGTGGACGGTAGTGGCAGCGTCTTGTGCGCTGCAGTCATGGCGTACATGTCGTAGATTTCCTGATTGGAAGTTTGCTTGCCATGAAACTTTTTACCGTACCAGGAGGCAACGCCTTCCTGCTCGTAGCCGTTACTGCTGGATAATACGTAGTAACGTTCGCCGTAGACTTCATAAAACGGATTGTTGCCTTTCAGGCTCTTGGCGTTGTTGTTGCCACCGGAGACGCGTGTGTTTTTGCTGCCGGATGAGCAACCGAACACCAAAAACAGGCTGAGTGCCGAAATGGTTAGAAATTGACCGGTAGGTTGTTTCATGCAGATTCGTAAGACCGAACCTGCAGCAACGAGAAAGGCGCCAAAGGCAGAAGTAATTACCTTCAGTCCGGTATTCCGACGTTTGATTCGGGGCAAGCGATCCATGCTTATTCCGTTGTTAGTAAATAATGGGGTGAACGTTATGGCACTTTTGCGGCGATAGCTTCGCCCAGCTGCCAGGCAGCCAGTGCGTACATTACGCTGCGATTGTAACGGGTAATGACATAGAAGTTATGCAGTCCGACCCAATATTCGATCCCGTTGTCTCCTTCCAGTACCACCAGGTTTGCAGGCGAGTCGCCCGGCAGGGTGGTCTCAACAGAGATTCCCTGCTTGCGTATGTCATCCAGAGTGGTTTTGGTTTTGAGCTCGTTTTTGGTGCCGGGAGCTTTAGCGCCTGGATTCAGCGTGGCGGGTAAAACCACCTCTGCGTTAGGGTGCCAGCGATGTGCCAGAAAGTAATTCGCCACGCTCATCTGGATATCGGCCCAGTTATTGAGCAGGTCACGGCGACCATCGCCATCGCCGTCAACCGCGTAAGCCCGGTAACTGCTTGGCATAAACTGCGGTGGGCCCATAGCGCCGGCGTAAGAGCCTTTGACTTCCAGCACCGGCAAATCTTCTTCGCGCGCCAGCAGCATGTACTCGCCCAGTTCCTTCGTGAAGAACTTCGACCGTTTCGGGTAATCAAATGCCAGAGTTGAAAGTGCATCGACCACCCGGTAATTGCCGGTGATGCGACCGTAAGATGTTTCAACGCCGATAATGCCGACGATCATTTGCACCGGCACGCCTGTCTCAGCGGAGATGCGCTCGAGTTGTTCGCGATGCTCGCCCCAGAACTCAACACCCTGACGAATGCGTTTGTCGGTCAGAAATATATCCCGGTAGTCATACCAAGGCTTCACCTTCTCCGCGGGCCGGCTCATAGCATCCAGAATCGATTGTTTCTTTTCTGCTTCGTTAACGATGCCGCGCACATAACTTTCTTCAAAGCCGTGTTTGGCTACCATGTTGTTAACAAAGGTGTCGATCTGCGCATCACGACTGGTTGCCGCCTGACTGCAGCCGCTAATCAACAGGATCGCGGAAAAAATAAGGCCTTGAGCAAGGGCAGAGGTCGGACGTTGGCGGCTTGGCTTCATCGCGGCAGGAGTCTCCGGTGGGTTTGTATGGACATCAGAATACCGAATCCTGCCATGAGGGTCACGAGTGATGTGCCTCCGGCGCTGATTAGCGGTAGCGGAACGCCGACAACCGGAATCAATCCGGTCACCATAGCGGTGTTAACAAATACGTAAAAGAAAAAGGTGAAGCTGATACTGCCGGCCAACAAGCGGGAGAAGGTGTCCTGTGCGGTTGCCGCAATGTAGAAACCGCGCGCCACGATGGCGAGGTACAGCAGCATGAGTACAGCCACACCCAGTAGCCCGAACTCTTCACCGATGACGGCGAAGATGAAGTCAGTGGAGCGCTCCGGCAAAAACTCCAATTGTCCTTGCGAACCGTTTAGCCAGCCTTTGCCGAATATGCCGCCGGAGCCAATCGCTATCTTCGATTGAATAATATGGTATCCGGCACCCAAAGGATCTTTCTCGGGGTCGAACAGTGTTAGTACGCGGCGTTTCTGGTAGTCGTGCATGACGAAATACCACATAACCGGAAGGGCCGCCGCTATTAATGCGATTGCCGAGAATATATAGCGCTTGCCGATACCCGCCAGAAAAATAATCGTGGCGCCCGTCAGGCCGATCAGAATGGCTGTGCCTAAGTCCGGTTGCAGAGCCACCATGGCGGTGGGCGTCAAGATCATGATTATTGTTGTGGCAATCAGGGCCAGAGATGGCGGCAGGGAACGGTCGTGCAACAGCCATGCAAGAGCCGCCGGCAGTGCCAGCTTCATAATCTCTGAGGGTTGAAAGCGAACGCCAACGTCCAGCCATCGCTGTGCCCCGCCACCAACGTCACCGGTGATCAGTACCAGCACCAACAGTACGAGTCCGGCACCGAATATCCATGGCGACACGCGGCGCATCCAGGCAGGGCTGATCTGAGCGACAGCCAGCAGGACAGAAAACGCGACAGCGATCTTGATGCTTTGTCGATACATGAAGCCGTTGTCCATGCCTGAAGCGCTGTATAAAACAATGCAGCCAAGCGCTAACACTGCGAGTATCAGTGCTAATAACAGCGGGTCTATATGCAGTCTGCGTAACACATAGCCGATCCGGCCGTGTTCGTTTGCAGCGGGTTGGTCGTCTGCGAAGATCATTCGACCACCCCTGTGCTTGCTTGCGTGTTCGCAGATTCAGCCAGATAGGCATCAATGACCCGACGTGCGATCGGGCCGGCAACACTACTGCCGCTGCGCCCGTTTTCAACCACAACAGCAACAGCAATTTTCGGATTCTCGATAGGTGCAAACGCGATAAACAGCGCATGGTCGCGCATGCGTTCAGCTATTTCTTCTTCATCGTATTCTTCGTCTTGCGGTACAGAGAACACCTGTGCCGTGCCACTTTTGCCGGCAATGCGGTAGGGAGCACCTTTGCCTACCGCGCGCGCTGTGCCGCGCTCGCCATAGATAACCGCAGCCATAGAATCTATGGCGGTGTCCCATAAGCGGGGGTCGATGCCTTCCAGGTTGTCTTTTTGAATGTGTGGCTGCTCGGTGGTTTCGTTGCTTATGGGGTCGTGAATCGATTTGACCAGTATCGGTTGGAATCGTTGACCGCGACTGGCCAAAATGGCGGTTGCCTCTGCCAATTGCAAAGGCGTTGCCAACAGGTAGCCCTGACCGATGCCGGTAATAACGGTTTCGCCGGGAAACCAGACCTGATCACCGGGCTTGCGAAAGTTGGCTTTCTTCCAGGCTTTGCCCGGTACGAGACCTTTGCTTTCACCGCCGATATCAATGCCGGTCACTTCACCCAGACCAAAGTCACGCAGGGCCGCTTCAATGTTGTCGATACCAAGATCAACAGCCAGTTCGTAAAAATAGGTGTCGCAGGATTGCGAGACTGCTTCGCGCAGGTCGATCATCCCGTGCCCTTCAGGCTTCCAGTCTCTGTAGCGGTGAGTTTTTCCGGGTAGTGAGTAGTACCCGCGGCAAAACATTTTGTGCCCCGGAGTTACAGTATTGTGCCGAAGTGCTGCGAGCCCCAGTATCGGTTTGATTGTCGAGCCCGGCGGGTAGCGCCCGCGCAAACCGCGGTTGAATAATGGTTGGTTGTTGTCATTCTGCAGTGCGCGGTATTCCGTTGTGCTGATACCGCCGGTGAAGCTGTTGGGGTCGAATGCGGGGCCGCTGGCAAATACGAGCACCTCGCCGTTGTTCGGGTCCATAGCAACAACTGCGCCGCGATTACCTTCCAGTGCTTTTTCCGCTGCTTGTTGTGCGGGCAGGTCGATAGTGAGCGTCAGGTCTTTTCCGGGCACAGACATTTCGCTCTGCAGTATCTGGATTACGCGCCCGTGAGCGTTGACCAGAGTGTCGTTGTGGCCGGGACGCCCGTGCAACTCTTCTTCATAAGAGCGCTCCAGAGCAATCTTGCCTATATAGGAGGTGCCTGCGTAGGCCGCAGCGTCGAGACGTTCTTTGTCTTCTGTGTTCATGGCTCCCATGTAGCCGAGCGCGTGGGATGCGATATTGCCGTTAGGGTAATTGCGTGCCAGACCCGCCCGGATTTCAACGCCGGGGAAGTACGGTTGCACTACGGCAAAGCGCGCTACGTCAGTATCGCTGAGTTGCTGGCGTATCGTGACGGGTTCAAAGCGACGTCTGCTTTGAACCAGTTGAATAGTTTTTTCTATGTCTTCAGCAGCAACCAGCCCTTTTTCTGAAAGCCTTTCGACCGTATCGCCGACGTCATCGAGTTGTTCGGCGGTGATCACCAACTGCCAGGTGGGGAGATTCTCGGCAAGTATGTTGCCATTGCGGTCATAGATTAGCCCGCGGGGTGGCGGAACAGGTTTGACGCGAATCCGGTTGCCTTGAGATTGAGCTGAGTAATATTCGTAGCCGGACACTTGCAGCTTGATAAGTTGCGTGACAACCAGTCCGGTCAGCATCAAAGCCATGATGCAGCAGGCGATAATCCGGCCGGTGGTTAACCGCTGCTCCTGCCAATGGTCTTTAATCTGCGGGCGCTGACTCATCTCGGATTAAACACTAATAAGTGAACCGGGCGTTATCACGTTCTGCACCGATGCGAATCCAGTCCATGATGCCCATCAGTACCGGCCAGAGAATTGTGCCGGATAACACCTGTGTCCATCGGGTGATACCGGCCGGCGGAATGCCTGCGACACCATCAATCCATAATTGGATAAACGCGTTAATGGCAAGCATGGCGAAAATCGTCAACATGAGTTGCCACACTGGAAAAATACGGATCTGCAAATGGAAGCGCATAACCAGATAGGTGATGACGCTTAAGGACAATGCGTTTTGCCCGAGCAGGTTGCCGTGTAGCAGGTCGAGAATGAGTCCGATGATAAATGCTGTGCCCAGGTTGACCCGGTTCGGCCACATCATGACCCAGTAAATGAGCGCGATAGCAGCAAACGGTGGACGCCAGGGTGTCAGCACGTCGGGTAATGGCATGACTTCCAGTCCTGCCGCTACGAGCAGACAAACAATGGCCGGCCAGGTTTTCACATTTCTGGCCATCAGTCAGCGGGCTCAGTTGCGTTTTCAGTGGTGTCGACGGCCGCTTGCTCTGTAGTGTTTCCGGTGCTTTCCGGCGTTTCAGGAATAATCACCAGTACTTCACGGATCCGGTTCAGCATGGCCGACGGGTTGGCATCGATTTCAAGAAACGGCTGGCCGGGTGCGCTGCGCACTTCGGATATGGTGGCTACCGGATAGCCGGCCGGGAAGGTGCCGCCGAGTCCCGATGTCACCAGTATGTCGCCAACAGTTATGTCGGCATTGCGTGGCAGATAGGGTAGTGACAGGCGTTCCACTTCGCCGGTACCGACAGCGATGGTTCGCAGCCGATTGCGCAACACCTCTACGGGCAACGCGTGGTTCAGATCGGTGATCAGCAGTGCTTCGGATGTGTGTTGCTGATTGCGGGTAATTTGTCCGACGACTCCGTCGGCATCAATTAATGCTTCACCAATGGTCAGGTTGTCGGCGCTACCTTTGTTAATAAGAATTGATTGGCGGAACGGATTCATATCCACCTTAACAATCTCTGCAATCAGAACCCGGTCATCAAGTTTGGCAGTGGAGTCGAGCAACGCACGCAGCCGGACATTTTCGGTCTTCAGCGTTTCCATTTGCTGGGTGTCCGCGCTCATCTCCAGCATTTTTCTGCGTAACTTACGGTTTTCCTGTTCCAGTTGGCGCCGCGTAGTGAAGCTGTCACTGAGCCAACTGCCCAGACGACCGGGGGAGCTGACAAGGAAGACGATAGGCTGAACCATTAGTGACATGCCTTGCCGTGCAGATACCAGATGCTGGTTCTGGTGGTCGAAGAACATCAGGAGGATGCAGACGATGGCAATAACGATCAGGCGCAAGCCTGCGCTGGTTCCGCGGGACGGACCGGTTTCGTGCTTGGCGGACGTAAAGGCCATGCGAAAGTTCTGCAAGAACAACAACAGTCTGAATGATGATTCAGGCGGTTGTTAGTATCAATGCTTTCTGGAAGTTTTCGCGCTAAAAACGTGAAATTTTTGGTTTGCGGCTAGTCGAGTGCAAATGCAGCAGGGCCATGCTCGTCGATCAGTTCCAGAACCCGGCCGCCACCGCGGGCAACACAGGTCAACGGATCATCAGCAAGTACTACCGGTAGGCCGGTTTCTTCCATCAGGAGTTTGTCGAGATCGCGCAATAATGCGCCGCCACCGGTAAGTACGATGCCGCGGTCGGCAACATCGGAGCCCAGTTCGGGCGGAGTTTGTTCCAGCGCGCCTTTTACTGCACCGACAATGCCTTGTAACGGATCCTGCAGAGCTTCAAGAATCTCATTGCTGTTCAGACTGAAGCTGCGTGGCACGCCTTCAGACAGGTTGCGGCCCCGCACAGACATTTCACGAACCTCATCGCCGGGATAGGCAGAGCCAATCTCGTGTTTGATGCGTTCTGCGGTGGCTTCACCGATCAGAATGCCGTAGTTGCGGCGCACATAATTAAGGATGGCGTCATCAAAGCGGTCACCGCCGATACGCACAGAGGCGGCGTAAACAATGCCGTTCAGTGAAATAACAGCTACTTCAGAGGTGCCGCCACCGATATCCAGCACCATTGAGCCGCGTGCTTCGTGTACAGGCATGCCTGCACCAATGGCCGCAGCCATTGGTTCATCAATCAAAAATACCTTCCGTGCACCGGCGCCCTCGGCAGATTCTTTAATTGCGCGGCGCTCGACCTGAGTAGAGCCGTAGGGCACGCACACCAGAACCCGCGGACTCGGGCGGAAAAACCGGCTGGCATGGGCCTTGCCGATGAAGTTTTGCAACATTTTCTCGGTAATCGTGAAATCAGCGATCACGCCGTCTTTCAGCGGCCGGATAGCCGTGATGTTGCCGGGCGTGCGACCCAGCATGTTTTTGGCTTCTGCGCCTACTGCCGCAACGCTTTTGCCTTTGCCGGGCTCCTCGCGGATGGCCACTACAGAGGGTTCATCGAGGACTATTCCCTGACCGCGCGCATATATAAGAGTGTTGGCGGTACCCAGGTCAATCGACAGGTCGTTAGAGAAATATCCGAAAAGGCTTTTGAACATCGTAGAGGCAGCTTATGACCAATTAGTAAAAGTGGGCGCTACTCTAGCAACGAGGGGGAAATCGGGCAAGCGCGGGTGTATCATTGCGCGCTCTTTTGAAACAGACACAGGTATCCCGGATGAGTTTATCCCGGCATGACATCGAACAGATTGGCCGGTTGGCGCGATTAGAAGTCGCTGAGACCGAGATGGACAGCTACGTCGACAAGCTGTCGCAGATTCTTGAGCTTGTTGAGCAATTACAAGGCGTTGATACCAAAGATGTGCTGCCAATGGCGCATCCTCTCGATATGGTTCAGCGTTTGCGCCCGGATGAAGTGACCGAATCTGATCAACGTGATCTTCTGCAGAAAAATGCCCGTGACGTAGAGGACGGTTTGTACACCGTCCCTAAAGTCATCGAATAAACGCGCTGAATATTTAACCATGACGAATAAAACTCCAGATTTTGCGGAACTGTCGCGCGCCTTAAAGGCGGGTGAAGTAAGCAGCCGGGAACTGACCGAAGATTGTCTGCAACGGATTGAAAAAACAGATCCACAGATCAATGCCTTTATTTCTGTTACACCCGAGCTTGCGCTTGAGGCCGCAGATGCCGCTGACAAAAAGATTGCCGAAGGCAGTGCCGGGCCGCTGACTGGTATTCCCATGGCGCACAAAGATATTTTTTGTGCAGAGGGAACCCGCACCACTGTCGGCTCGAAGATGCTCGAAAATTTTGTATCGCCTTATGACTCTACCGTCGTGCGGAATCTTAAAGATGCAGGGATGGTCTGTGTTGGTAAAACCAACATGGATGAGTTCGCGATGGGCTCATCGAATGAAACCAGTTACTTCGGTGCAGTAAAAAATCCTTGGGATACCGAACGCTCACCGGGAGGTTCTTCGGGTGGTTCTGCAGCTGCAGTGGCCGCCGGATTAGTGCCTGCTACTACCGGTACTGACACCGGTGGTTCGATTCGTCAGCCGGCCGCGCTAACGGGCCTGACCGGGCTGAAACCCACGTATGGCAGGGTTTCCCGTTATGGCATGGTGGCCTTCGCATCCAGTCTGGACCAGGCGGGCACGTTTACCCGCAGTGCCGCTGATGCGGCTTTGATGATTGAAGCTATGGCCGGTTTTGATGAGCGTGACTCCACCTGTGCCGAAGTTGCCGTGCCCGATTACAGTGCGACCTTGAACGATAGTCTTCAGGGCAAAACCATCGGTGTGCCTAAAGAATTTTTTGACGAAGGTCTTGATGCTGAGTCGCGTGAAGCGATTGAAACCGCATTGAAGCAGTTCGAAGACTTTGGTGCTTCGGTACGTGAAGTGACACTGCCTAATCTCGGTATGTCGGTGCCGGTTTATTACATCGTTGCACCTGCCGAATGTTCATCGAATCTTTCGCGTTTTGACGGAGTGCGTTTTGGTTATCGCACAGAGCAATCAGGCGACCTTGCCGAGATGTACACCAATACCCGTAGTGAGGCTTTTGGTGATGAGGTGAAGCGCCGCATCATGACGGGTGCTTATGTACTGTCGGCCGGTTACTACGATGCCTATTATCTGCAGGCACAAAAAGTGCGTCAGCTGATTAGTGATGATCTGGCGAAATGTTTTGAAGACGTCGATGTGATTATGGGTCCGACGACACCGACGCCGGCGTTCAAAATCGGTGAAAAAGTAGATGACCCTGTGCAGATGTATTTGAACGACATCTACACGATTGCTGCCAACCTTGCCGGTTTGCCTGCTGCGTCGATTCCCTGCGGTCTGTCTCAGGGTCTGCCGGTCGGTTTGCAGCTTATCGGACCTCAGTTTGCGGAAGGTCGGTTGTTGAATTTTGCTCACCAGTATCAGCAGGCGACAGATTGGCATAGTCAGACCCCGCCTCTCTTTGATCCGACACGGGTCGGAGGTGCATCATGAGTTGGGAAGTTGTTATAGGGCTTGAGATCCACTGCCAGCTGGCGACCAAATCAAAGATATTTTCCGGAGCATCCACAGCGTTTGGCGCAGAGCCTAATACGCAGGCATGTCTGGTGGATTTGGGTTATCCCGGGGTTTTGCCGGTACTGAATAAAGATGTGGTCTCTATGGCCGTTAAGTTCGGTCTTGCGGTTGATGCCGAAATTACCCGTCGTAGCGTGTTCGCCCGAAAAAACTATTTTTATCCTGATCTACCCAAGGGCTATCAGATATCGCAGTTCGAACTGCCGATAGTTGGCCCCGGACATTTAAAAATTCGCCTGGACGACGGTACCGAGAAGACTGTGGGCGTGACCCGCGCGCATCTCGAGGAAGATGCCGGTAAGTCTTTGCATGAGAATTTCACCGACCGCACAGGTATTGATTTAAACCGTGCCGGTACGCCATTGCTTGAGATTGTGTCCGACCCGGATATGCGCAGCGCTCAGGAGGCTGTGGCGTACATGCGTAAGATTCATCAGATCGTGCGTTACCTCGGAATTTCCGACGGCAACATGCAGGAAGGCTCATTCCGTTGTGATGCCAATGTGTCCGTGCGCCCGTTAGGGCAGGAAGAGTTGGGCACCCGTACCGAACTGAAAAACATTAACTCGTTCCGTTTTGTTGAGAAGGCGATCAATTTTGAGATTGAGCGTCAGATCGACTTGATTGAGGACGGCGGTAAGGTCGTTCAGGAAACACGTTTGTATGATCCTGATAACGATGAAACCCGCTCCATGCGTTCGAAAGAAGAAGCGAACGATTACCGTTATTTTCCTGATCCTGATTTGTTGCCGGTGGTGATCGATGATGACTATATCGACGCTATTCGTGCCGGACTGCCCGAGTTGCCTGAGGCTAAAGGCGAACGATTTGCGGCGAACTTCGGCCTGAAGCCTGTGCAGGTGGAAAGTTTGGTTGGCGACGTTGATCTTGCCGATTATTTTGAGGCGGTGGTTGGTGATGGTGCAGATCCGCGTCAGGCCGCCAACTATGTGTTGGGCGATCTGACCGGCGCACTTAACAAAGATTCGCTGGACGTGTCTGATAGCAAAGTGTCGCCTGGCCAGCTTGCAGGGCTTATAAAAAGAATTATGGACAACACTATCTCCGGCAAAATCGCCAAGGATGTGTTTGATGCCATGTGGAATGAAGGCGGTGATGCTGATGCCATTATCGATGCGAAAGGTCTGAAGCAGATTACCGACACCGGCGCGATTGAGGCTGCTGTTGATCAGGTGATTGCCGATAACCCGGGGCAGGTCGAAGAGTTCCGTGGCGGCAAAGAGAAGGTATTGGGCTTCTTTGTCGGTCAGGTGATGAAGGCTACGCAGGGCAAGGCGAATCCGGGGCAGGTTAATCAGATGCTGCGTGAAAAGTTGAAAGGCTAGGTGAGCGCTGATGTCCGTATCTAAAGATTCACTGCGCCGCTTTATATTTGAAGGCGAAGATATTCTCGGTAGTTTTGTTAGTCTTGATGATGTCTGGCAGGAGCTCCGTTCCGCTGATGATTATCCGGAAGCGCTGCATGATGTTGTCGGTGAAGCCGCAGCAGCAACCGCTTTGCTGGGGCGCAGTCTCAAGTTCGACGGCCGCTTAACCTTTCAGATTCAGGGTGGTGACCCTGTGTTTCTACTGGTTATGCAAACAGACCATGAGCTGAGCTTGCGCGGACTCGCGCGTTGGAGTGATGAAGCCTATAAAGCCGTTGCGGCAGATGGCGAGCCCGGCTTCGATCAGCTGATTAATGGCGGGCAGTTCTCTATTACAGTTGAGGCCGCAAACAATCCCGAGCGCTATCAAAGTATTGTGCCGGTTGCGGAGAGCAATCTGGAAGCTTGCTTGCAGCACTATTATGAGCAGTCGGTGCAGTTACCAACCCTGCTGTTGTTGGCCGCTAATGAAGAGCGTGCCGCCGGGATCATGTTGCAGGCCATGCCGGAGCGAAAGCCGGGCAGTGGCCGGTGGCGTCAGCTTGTTACCGAGTTGGAAGGTCTGGACGTTCTCAAAATGAGCGCTCTGGAAGATTCTGTACTGCTATCGACGCTGTTTCCTGAAGATGACATTCGTTTGTTTGATGCCGAGCCGGTAAGTTTTAATTGTGATTGCTCGATGACGCGTATTGAAAACGTGCTGCGGATGTTTGGCAAAGAAGAGCTGGAAAACCTGCTCTCTGAACCGGGTGCGGTCGAAGTGCGTTGCGAGTTTTGTAATGCCTTGTACGAGGTAGAACTGGACCGGGTGCGCGAGTTGATGGTCGAGGTTGCAGCCAGTGGTGATCAGCCTGTGCATTAACAAACCCAATGCTTGTTGCTAAATGTAGCAAAAAGGCACTTAAAATCCCTTAAATACCAAAAACCCCGCATTTGCGGGGTTTTTTTGTTTGTAGGGTTATTCGACCCTGCCAGCACCGATGCCGGAATTAGATACCGTTATTTGACAAATATAAAGAAATCTTTATATTTGTGCGTCCGATGTCAATGGTAACCACATTGCAGGCGTTAAAAGCCGCAGCCGAGGAAACCCGGCTGCGGCTTCTGGCGTTGCTTGAGGGTGGCGAGGCATCGGTAGGTGAGTTGGTCGAAGTGCTGGATCAAAGTCAGCCCAGAGTTTCCCGGCATTTGAAGTTGCTGGTTGAAGCCGGCCTGGTGGAAAACTTTCGTGACCGTCACCACGTGTATTACCGGATTAGTCCGGATACCGGGTTCCGCAGTCTTATTGACGATGCATTGGCTAGCGTCAGAGATGATGAGCTGGTGAAGGATGACCAGCAGCGTTTGGCTGAAGTTCGACAGGGTCGTGAGAAGGATGCTTACCGTCGTATCGACCGGCGCAGTGCAACCAGCTTCCGCCAGCGCGCCAGCGAAAGCGATATTTTCGCTGCATTGGATGATGCACTCGAAGGTCTGGAGGTTGGCGACCTGTTAAACGTGCGGGCCGGGAACGGCGGTTTGATTAAGCACCTTGCGGGCAGGTCCGCATCGGCCACCGGAGTCGACCGCTCGCAGGCGATGCGCTTGCTGGCGCGCACCAAAGTGCAGCAGGCGGGTCTTGCGAAATGCACGTTGCGAAATGTTGATGGCAGAACCTTGCCGTTCGCGACAAACAGTTTTGACACTGTGCTGCTTAACGAAGCGCTCAGTGGAGCTGATGATATTCGTCAGGCCATAGCAGAGGCCGTTCGGGTTTTACGTCGCGGCGGTCGCTTGCTGATTCTGGACTGGGTTCGGGCTGTCAGTTTGCAAAACACAGGGTCGCAGGAAGATGGCTTGCCGGAAAATCAGTTGCGTGCCTTGTTGGCAGAGCAGGGAATGATTGTAGGGCAGCGTTTTTGGTTGCCCGGGAAATCTACAAACTACGCGTTGTTCACCGTGTGTGATCAACCTGGCAATGATGTAGCACTAACGAACTAGAACGTTGGATAGATGAACATGAGTAACGATATAAAAGTTTCATTCGAATTTTTTCCGCCGAAGAACGAAGCGGCAGAAGCCAAACTATGGGATGCGATTAAACGGCTCGAACCGCTTAAGCCCAGTTTTGTGTCGGTAACCTATGGTGCGGACGGTTCTACGCGGGACAGAACCCACCGGATCGTGCAACGAATCCAAAATGAAACATCGCTAACGGGTGCGCCGCATTTAACTTGCGTTGGCTCTACCAAAGAGGAAGTGCTGGAAATCGCTCAGGGCTATTGGGACGAAGGTGTCCGCAATATCGTTGCTCTACGGGGAGATCCACCGCAGGGGCAGGATGTCTATCAGCCACATCCGGGCGGTTTTGCTTACGCCAATGATCTGGTGGAAGGGCTGATGAGTATCGCCGATTTCGATTTGTCGGTAGCAGCCTATCCCGAGGTACATCCTGAGGCACCGGGGGCCGATTTCGATCTGGACGTTCTCAAGAAGAAAATTGATGCCGGTGCCAAGCGGTCTATTACTCAGTTCTTTTTTGATACCGAAGTATTTTTGCGTTTCCGCGATGCGGCTGCTGCTAAAGGAATTGATGCGCCATTGGTTCCTGGGATTCTGCCGATTACCAATTTCAAGAATCTGGCCGGATTTGCCGCACGCTGCGGCGCCAGTGTGCCCGACTGGTTGGGTAAGCGCTTTGAAGGTCTGGATGATGATCCCGAGACGCGCCAGATGATTGCCGCCAACGTGGCAATTGAGCAGGCACAAAAATTACAAAATGAAGGCGTGAATGATTTTCATTTCTACACTCTGAATCGCGCTGAACTCAGTTACGCAATTTGTTATGCCCTCGGCGTTCGTCCCGAGTAATTCCGGCAAGTATTGAGCAGATAAAGATATGTATAAGCAGGAAGAAAATAGTCAGTTGTTACTGGAATTACTGAAAGAGCGCATTGTTATTCTTGATGGCGCTATGGGTACGATGATTCAGGCGCACGCGCTGGATGAAGTCGCCTATCGTGGTGAGCGTTTTGCCGATTGGGGGCAGGACGTAAAGGGCAATAACGATCTTCTGACGCTTACGCAGCCCGACATTATTAAAGGTATCCACCGGCAGTTTCTGGAGGCGGGTGCTGACATCATTGAGTCAAATACGTTTAATTCCAATCTGCCATCTATGGCTGATTACGGCATGGAAGAGCTCTGTGCCGAATTGAATGAGACCGGAGCCCGGCTGGCACGCGAGGTTGCCGATGAAGTGGCGGCAGCGACTGGTCAGCCACGTTTTGTTGCCGGCGTTATCGGCCCGACGAACCGTACTTGTTCATTGTCCCCCGATGTGAACGACCCCGGCTTCCGGAATATTTCCTTCGACGAATTGCGTGATACCTACGGGCTTGCGGCACGTCATCTGTTGCTGGGTGGTGCAGATTTCATCATGGTGGAAACCATATTCGACACCCTGAACGCTAAAGCGGCTTTGTATGCGATCGAAGAGCTCGGTGACGAGCTGGGTGTGCGGATACCTGTAATGATCTCCGGCACCATTACCGATGCATCGGGCCGTACGTTGTCTGGCCAGACCAGCGAAGCATTCTGGAATTCATTGCGTCACGTTAAGCCTTTTGCGATTGGCCTGAACTGTGCATTGGGCGCTGAAGATTTGCGCCCTTACGTTACTGCGCTCAGCAATGTTGCTGACACCTGCGTAAGTGTGCACCCCAACGCCGGTCTGCCGAATGAGTTTGGTGAGTACGACGACACTCCGGAACACATGGCAGGGGTTTTGGAAGGCTTTGCGCGTGAGGGCCTGTTGAATATCGTTGGTGGTTGCTGTGGCACCCGCCCTGATCACATTCAGGCAATCCGCGAGGCGGCACAACGGCATGCGCCGCGCGTTGTTCCTGAGCTTAAGCCTACCTTGCGCCTGAGTGGTCTTGAACCGCTCGATATTGATGAAAGTTCGTTGTTCGTTAACGTGGGTGAACGCACTAACGTAACCGGGTCTGCAGCATTCCGCCGGTTAATTGCAGCCGACGACTATGATCAGGCACTGCGGGTAGCCTTGCAGCAGGTTGAGAATGGCGCCCAGATTGTCGATATCAACATGGATGAAGGCATGCTGGATTCCGTTGCGGCAATGGAGCGCTTTTTA
>Ga0070729_10001899_pt1 | contig 29134 bp, 25 predicted proteins | sample tdDd472_FD_66725 | JGI IMG/M metagenome (GOLD analysis project Ga0070729, IMG submission 66725) | Marine sediment microbial communities from the Atlantic coast under amendment with organic carbon and nitrate - tdDd47.2 | ecosystem: Environmental > Aquatic > Marine > Coastal > Sediment | place...
GGGACGAGTAGTTTCCTGTGCGAAAGTTACGTTCAGGGATAAGAAGAGCATAATGAATATCCCTATCAAGATCGTTATTTGTTGTTTTGTTTTCATTTGAATTCCTTACTCTATAACTTGTTTGAGTTGTATATTGGGTAACGCATGTCTTTGTTAACTTCCATATCAGGCATATCCTCAAATATCATAGGTGGTATCATTTGTAACGAACCGCACTTTTGAGTGTTCGATTGCGTTAGCATCGCAGTAAATCGTAATGCGAGCAGAATCACGTAAAAAGTTGAAGTTACCGATCTCAATCCGTTTAATGGGCAATCCTGTCCGTTCTTCCAAATCAGCTAAAAGTTCTGTCCACTTGTCAGGACGAATCAAATCAATCCGCTCATATTGGATTGTTCTGCGTGTTTCATAATTAAATCCCCAGCCCGTTTCTAAAACATACAGGACTGCAATGACAGCAATATTCGTGACAAGGAATTCTGGATAAGCTTTCGTTCCCAGCAAAACGGAGTTGATCACTGGTAGGGCTGTGACAATGAATAGATAGGTCATCTCTCTGATTGGGATTGCGTCAGTGCGATAGCGCAAGATCGAAAAGATGGCGAATAGACCAAACCCCGCACCTAAACTAATTTCGCTATCGTTCAACAAACCCATCACAAAGAAGATAATGGTATTGAAGGCGAAGAAGGTGAATACATAATCCTTGGAGTGTTGTCTAGGATAGTAAATGAACCGCACAATGATAAAGATGATCGATAAGTTTATGGCAAAAGCCAAACCGGAATCAAGAAACGTTTGCATAATATTCCTCCTGACCAACTAAATGATCAACTTTTTGCATCAACTCTTTAAAGTTGTTGGTTTTTACATCCTCATATAGCAGATAAACGCCTGCACAATATTTGCTAAACGAACTGCTACGGATGCCTCGTTGACGCATTTGTTGGATAAAATAGGAATCTTGTGAAAAATGCGCTTGTTTGACTTCAGCAATGGCGATGCCATGTAAATCAGCATTTTCTTGATCCCGTCCAAATGAGAGATCGATGTCAATTGTCACCCGCTCAGGTCGAGATTTACCAACCAGTGTAATGCGCAAATAGTCATTCCAGAGTTTTGACTCCAGCCGATTGGAATCCACTGGAACGTGGGAATCGACAAATTCTTTCACTTCAGCAGTCTGGCTTCTCATTGCGCCATCTAATGGCAAACGCGACTTAATCGTACGCTTTTTATTGGTCTTATGTTTCACTTCAAAGAAAGTGAGATTTGTGTCAATATACTGTCGTGTGCGTACTTTGTATCGAGTCGCATGATTGTTGTGATGTTGGTTATAGAATGTAAATTCAGGCTCATCGAAATAGACTGTATGATATGAATTCAAACAGATTTGGTTAATCGTCAGAACCTTATACTCATTCTCGACTTGATTCAAAATGGCATAAAGCTCACTTATTGGGAAGATGTATTTGGTGTCAATACGATCAAGTAGTGAAACATTTTTCATCTCTGAGAGAAAAATCGGCTCAAAATACGAGAGCGATTGCTCTATTTGCTGATGTGATTGTGTTTTCACTAGTTTATGTTGATGTTCATCTATATTCATGATGCTATACCTACCACTATTAGAGTTTTACATGCTTGATAAATCAATCGACTGTGCTCACCATGAGAGCTATATTTGGGAACAGCAGTTTTAAATGATTTAGGGGAATATTAATGAAGAGTTGTTAAGAAGATAATTAGAAAGTGTTGCTTTATAGAAAAATATAAACAGATTTTGTTTTATAAATTAGCTGTAATATGCGAACACAAACATGCTACGAACATGCGCTATTCGATGTCATCGTATATCCAGCAGAAGAGAGGGTACAGAAGCCGAATCCAGAAATTTATGGTCGAACATTAGAACATCTGGAATGGCTCTGACTCAGCTTATTGCGCTCAATTAAAGGTTAAAGCGTCTTCACGATCTTTTTCAACCGAGATAAACCAGTTTTCCAGAGAGTGTTTCATAGCACTCATTTTTTCAGGATATTGATGAGCTAGATTATCATTCTCATATGGATCACTTGCTAAATCATAAAGCTCGGGTGATTGTGGTTCTGATAATTCACGCTCAACTGTGGGATTATGTATCTCGGTCAAAGTATGGGGTCTGGTGAAATTGGCTTTATAATCGTCGGAATCAAAAGATAATTTCATCATTGCTTCAGGGATGCGTGGGTAATAAAGTTTCCATTGTCCATCGCGCATAGCAGCATTGCAATGAACGACAGGATCATATCGATTGTATTGCCAGAAACGTTGTGTTGGTACGCTCTGTTTGTCACCACGTAAGGATTGCAATTGATTAAGTCCGTCGAGCGGCAGTTGTGCTTGGTAACCAATACCACAAGCATCAGCAAGGGTTGGCAACCAATCTGTAAAGTGAATCATATCATGGAATTCATGCCCAACTGGTAATCCATCACCCCATCTTAAAATAGCGGGAACCCGGATTCCACCCTCCAGCACATCTTGTTTCATTCCACGGAATGGACCATTAAAGCGCATCATACTTTGTGTTTCGCCGTTGATAGTATCGTTACCTAACCATGGTCCATTATCACTTGTAAATAGAATAATCGTGTTATCAGCGATTCCAAGCTCGTCTAGTGTATCTAGTATTTGACCGATACCCGTATCCATCCGTTGAATCATGCCATATAAGGTACTGACAGCTTGATTATATTTCCCAGTATCACTATACGGTTGGATATCGGCTTGTGGTGCTTCTAATGGTGAATGTGGTGTGTTATAGGCAACATACAGGAAGAATGGATCATTTTTGTAACGTTCAATAAATTGGGTGGCTTCATTCGTAAACACATCTGTTAGATACTGACCATCAGACCGTTTTGGCTGACCATTATATTCGATTATCCAATCCCAATAGCCCATGCCACCATTCAAAAACCCACAAAATTCATCAAAACCGCGCTGATTGGGATGATAGCGCATATCATATAATCCATTGTGCCACTTACCAATCATCCCTGTTTTATAATCTGCGGATTTAAACACATCAGCTATTGTCTTTTCCCGTAGCGATATCCGATCTAATCCTCGATTGGATTCAACCGATAATGCGCCACTGCGATGATTGTAGCGACCTGTTAGCAAGCTCGCACGTGCCGGCGCACACAGAGGCGAACCTGAATAATGTTGTGTAAAACGCATACCATTATGTGCCAACCGATCAAGATGAGGCGTTTTTAGATCAGGGTTTCCATAAATTGCTAAGTCACCATAACCCAGATCATCCGCAAGAATCACTATTACATTAGGTCGCGTCATTACTTAGCCATTCGTACTTTTTGTACCCGACGTTCTTCTTTGTCATGTGTAAATTGTCTTTGCAAAATATAGCGAGACAATATGCGTTGAACAAGATTAAGCGTCATATGTTCATAACCTGCCACACCTGCTAGATTGTGTTCTTCGGTTGGATCATTGGCAAGATTAAATAAATATTGCACTCCCCCCTGCTCAGGATCGTACACTAATTTCCAGTTGCCGTGCCTTATCATGACACTTGTACCCAATTCTGAATATAATTCATCGCGGAAAGCTCCTTGTTCTTCATTCAGGATTTTGAGCAGATCAAGCCCATCACGGTTTTTCATAACATCGTGAGTATCCATCCCAGCCAACGACAGGATTGTGGGATAAAGATCAATTAAAGAGACCAATGCCTTACTATTTTTCCCACCGACGTTGCGATCACCCCGACGAATCCCCGGACCATGAAAAATCATAGGGACACCAGCACTTTGTTCATAGAAAAAACGTTTATCCCAAATACCAAAATCACCAAGATTGTCACCGTGATCGGACACAAAGATGATGACAGTTTGGTCTAGTATGTCTTTTTCTTCAAGCGTATCCAGTAGTTTACCGATAGTACGATCAATGATGGTGCATTTATCCATGTAATGGGCGCGTCTTTCTCGCACAAGTTCGGAATCAGGCGCACCTAACGGAGCAGACATTTTTTGTGGGTCATGTTGTAAATCATTGGGATGCCAATACGGTGGATGTGGGCCGACAAAAGAGAGGTTAAGGTAAAATGGCTTGTCGCTATCATACTCTGCTACAAACTCGCGTCCAATTCGTCCAATATAACCATCTTCGCAATCTTCTTCATCCAACGGATATGGACCACATTGAGAGGCATGTTTCTTGATCTCACTACGATACATGTCTAACAGACCTTTTTCACGGAGATATTGTGTGTAACGATCATCGTTATGGAGATTTTCATCACAATCAACCACTTGCCAGACATGATCAAAACCATATTGTTTGATGGCTTCATCTTGTTCCGTAACAACATCAATGCCTAATCCATACGCATCAATATAATGATGTTTACCGATCAGTGCAGTGTAATAACCTGCATCTTGTAAGTGATTCATAAATGTATCATCTCGTAAATCATCCGGAATCGGAGGAGTCATATTCCCACAGATACCATTTTGTGATGGATACATCCCCGTTACAATAGATACCCGAGACGGCTGACACAGGGGCGCGCCGGAATAAGCATTTTCAAATTTAGTACCATTATTCACCAAACGCATCAAATTAGGGGTACTTCGTCCAATGGCATCAGGACGAAAATGATCTGTCATAATGAGGATAATATTGGGTTTTTCTAAAACAGCCATCTCGTGGTCTCCATGGTTTTATTAATCAGAAATTTTTGTTAGATCAAGTTGTTGGCGGATTTAAGTAGGCATCAACTTGGGTGCAGGGAATCCATCTTCTCGAATTCGTCTTCCGACTTCACGCAGAATTGATTCATCTGTGCTATCAATCGACCCATCAGGTAGCGGTCCTGTGTTAAGGAGCAAGTTGCAATTTCGAGCTTTTGCATCTGCCAACATCATTAATACATCATCAACAGAACGGTGATTGCCATCATCGCGCGCTTGATATCCCCATTGCTTAGGCTGGAGCGTTGTACATATTTCATTGTGTTTATTATGATTGGCTTCCCACACTCGTTGCGCCAAGGCAGATTTTTCGGGATCGGTAAAACGCTGTGCTAATGATTGCGGGGTACGTTCTGGAGATGCAAAATCTTCATCGCCGTTTGCACCTTGTTTAAAGACAATCAGACATTGAGGCTGTAGAGAGCGAATCAGCGCATAGGTTTCTTCCAATGGGAACAGTTGAGAACGATGATAATATGGCATAATCGGATCAAACCACATGCCCGCAATTGTCCCGTATTGTGTAAGCAGTTCACGAATTTGGGCATGAACAAAATCTATATAATGTTGGAAGTCACTTTCGGATTGATACTGGTATGTTGGATCGGGTTTTTCGTATGCAGGTCGTGCGATCTGATCGCCATGTTCTTCTCTTGGCAGAAAATAGGGATGTCGCCAGTCCAGCGCATAACTGTAATAGAAAAAGATACCGAGACCTTTTTTGTTACACGCGGATACGAGTTCGCCAATTAAATCACGATTGCACGGTGCATCAAGACTATTAAAATCTGTCTGTTGAGTGCGGAATAAGCAGAAACTATCATGATGACGGGTGGTGATTGTGATGTATTTCATCCCCGCATCTAATGCTAAATCAGTTATAAAATCAGCGTCAAATGCCTCTGCTGTAAATTGACCTTTTAGCTTTTCATAGTCGTTTACAGGGATTTGTTCGTGATACATGACCCATTCGCCACGTCCTAACAAACTGTATACCCCATAGTGCATAAATAGTCCGTACTGTGCTTCACTAAACCACTTTAAGGTTGCGGAATGCGGATCATCATTATATAAGGATTCATAATTTTTTAGAAAATTTGGAGTAGGCATCGTTTATTCTCCTTTAATATTATTGACAGGTGTAAGAGGTGCTAGACCTTTTAATACAGCTGAGATATTGTCGACACAAAGCCGTCGTGCTTGTTCACGGCTTTCTACTGTTCCGCCACCGATATGGGGTGTGAGTAGGACGTTATCCATCGTTAACAGCGCAGGATGAACTTTAGGTTCGTCTTCAAAGACATCTAAAGCCGCACCTTTAAGATGTCCGTTTTGTAAAACATCGACAAGTGCCTGTTCATCAACAACAGCACCACGCGCCATATTGATAAGGCTTGCTCCTTTTTTCATATGTTGTAATTGTGGTCTGCCGATTAGATGATGTGTATCGGGTGTGAGGGGTGTATGAAGGCTAACAATATCAGATTCTTGCAGAAGATCATCCAGTGATCGATAATTTGCGTGATCCTGATTGCTCCGATTATTAAAGATGACAATCATACCAAATGCCTTGGCACGTGCTTCAACTGCCATGCCAATACGACCATAGCCGACGATGCCTAGCGTCTTACCTGCTAATAGCATACCATCCCAAACACCGGGTTGGAATCCGTCTTCTTGCCATGTATCGGTACGAACATAACGATCAGCAATATGTAGCCGTCGGGCTAATCCTAATATGAGACCTAATGTGCAATCGGCAGTTGAATCCGTAAAAGCTTCTGGAACGTTTGTCGCCCAGACACCATGTTTTGTCATTGCATCTAGATCAAGATTATTTGTCCCCATAGCAACATTAGCAACGATCTTTAACTTCGGTGCTAGACGAAGTAATTCTTCATCTACCTTTAACTCTGCTTGATTAATGATCGCGTCTAAGTTGGGGGCAAGTGCCATAACCTCTTCACGTGACATAAGTTTTCCGCCATCGGGTCCCTGAATGACTTCTGCAATGCCATTTAAAGATTCCAGCACATTAGGCGGAACAGTATTTGTGATTAAAACTTTCATAGGACCACCTTATAATATGCCGTATTTTTGAAATGCTTCTTTTGCACTCATGCCTGCTTCAATGGCTTTACGCACGGTCTTCTCACCCCGTGCTTTTTCCAATGCCCCGACAAAAATCTCTTCCTCCGCTTCACGCGGGACAACACACACACCATCAATATCACCGAAGATGATGTCGCCTGAACGAATTTGTGTGCCTGCCATTTGAATTGGTACACGATAATCGATGACCCTACCACGAGGTGCTTGATCTTGGGCATATGACCCAAACGAAAAAGTTGGAAAACCAAGTTCCAGAATACCGTGTGTATCACGGGAATACCCATTCATCACAGCACCAACCGCCCCTAATTTAATTGCTCGCCCGCTCATCAACTCTCCCCATAGGGCATAATTTGGTGAGCCACCTGTACACACATAAACTTCGTTAGGTCGTAAATTATCCAGTGCATCGAGCATCAACCCAAAAGGCTGTGATAATGTCGGGTTGGAGGATTGCAAATTGTCATCGGGCAAGTAATCTGCCTCGAGAACCGTCATCGCCCGCCCAATAACCACCATGTTAGGAGCAAGTGGCGTAATCGTTGGTGGCAAGAACTGATGATATAGTTGGAGCTTGTCCATAATATCACCAACAACAGCTACAAATAGTTCTTGCCTAGCGAGTTGAAATAATTCTTCGTCATTCGACCAAGGTAAACTCATCATTTTTCCTTTAAATATAAAATGCGCGATCCGTAGGCGGTGTTCTCAAGCCCGGATGCCGTAGTAGCTCGTCTTCGTTGATGTCAAACCCTAGTCCCGGTCTTTCTGACAATACAAAATACCCATCTTCAATCGGTAGTGGATGTGATAAACATTGATCGCGCCATGCTACGTCTTTTAGCATAAATTCTTGTCGAAAGAAGTTGGGGATAGTCGCCATAGTGTGGGCTGATGCAATGGTTGAAATCGGACCATTAGGATTGTGTGGAGCAATGGGAACGTTATAGGCTTCTGCCAGATTCGCAATTTTACGCATCTCACTAATCCCCCCACAGCGTGTAATATCAGGCATTAGAACATCAGATGCGCCTAAATCAAAGATGCGCTTTGCCATAAACCGACTATGTAGACGCTCACCAACACAAACGGGTAACGGAATCTGCCGACGAATATCCGCAATCGACTCCGGAAATTCGGGTAAAGCAGGTTCTTCATACCACATACAATTGAAATCTAATTTTGCTAACCGATGTGCCATTTCAACAGCGGTTGGAGCATTTAAAAAGGCGTGGGTTTCAATCGCTATCGAAACATCTTTCCCAACCGTTTCGGCTACAGCTTCAACCAGATCAATAGCAAGTTGTTTTTGAGGTTCAGTCAAATGATTGGTATCACTCAAATCATCACCATAACCGTAATTTACATGTGCGAAGGGGTCAAATTTGAGCGCTGTAAATCCCTGTGCGACAACCTCTTTTGCTTGCCGTGCATAATCATCTGCATTATGGTCACCGTCTATAAACCAGTAATTGGCATACAGTTGGATTCGCTGACGATACGCCCCACCCAATAATTCATAAATAGGGGCATTTAATGCTTTTCCTTTAATATCCCAAAGCGCAATATCAACTGCACTAATCGCAGATAATAGCGGGCCTGCCTGCCCTAGCCAGTTCATATCACGGTAAAGCTTCGTCCAAATAAAATCGATCCGACGCGCATCCATCCCGATCAGTGTCTGACCAACGTGTTGACACGCGGCTTCGACAAGAGGTGAGCCGGGCCAATTGGTTGCTTCGCCCCAACCATGAATTCCCGCATCTGTTTCGATTTTTATCAATGTCCAGTTGTATTTAATGCCTTCAACTAGATACGTTTTAACATCAGTGATTTTCATACTATTTATCCTATCGCAGCGGGATATTCGCTACAAAGATAGTATTCTTGCGCCTCATCTTCGACAATTTCAGGGAATCGTTGTGCGGGGTCGAGGAAATAATTATCATCAAGATCATCACACACACTCGAAACTTCTGCACTGACTGTAATCCCCTTACCCTCTTCTGCCCAAAATTGATGAATTGTCCGTGGCGGAATACAAATACTCATACCGGGTTCAAGACGAATAATACCGCCCGATTGAAGCGGAATTGCTTCCCCATCGACTTTAATTGTTAATGGATCATCATTTGGAGAGTTATCGGGATTGGTTGCTGTTAACTGAACCAATACGTTACCGCCTGCAAGGTTTTGAATATCTTCCATTTTACTTTTGTGAAAATGTGCAGGGGCACGTTGTCCTTCTGGATTAAGCAAGAATTTATGAGCATAAGATTTGGGATACCCTGCGGTATGGAGATTACCATTACGGAGTGTGAATAATGTGCGTCCGATATTCTCAAAGTCGAGGCTTCCAAAATCGGTAACATCCCAACCAAGCCGACACTCTCGTATTTCGTCAAACTCATGTCCTTTTGTAGCCCAATCATCCACTGTCCAAAATGCAAATTTGGGAAGACGAATGCCGAAGTCATCCATTACTGCCATCGCTTGTTTGATGCTATTATTGACAATCCCGCGCGTTAATTGCATATGTATCTCTCCGTTTTGTTGTTTATTTTGTATGTTCTAGTGAGCTTCCATCATAGAGATGATCGTCGCCATCAATAATGCGTCCATCTGCTAAGTGATATTGCGCCGCCGATTTGCCAATCAGTTCAAATTTGCCCCAGCGTGATTTGTCACTTGCTTGTTGTTGTGCCAATTGTTCCCATGATCCAAATTGTTGAAGATCAGCATTCATAGCAGTAACGATAGATTCCACTGATACTGTCGCTATATGATCATGTGTCTCTTCAGGGTCAGTCTCTAGATCAAATAAGCGCGCGGTGGCATCAGGGAATGTGACATACTTCCATTTATTCTCTCGTATCATTCGGAACTGAGATTGACGCGCACCGCCTAACAATTCCACCAGAACCTGCTTTTTTTGTCTGTTTTCAGGCTTTCCATTTAATAAAGGTACAAGTGACTCACCATCAAGCCCCTGCGGATGTTCAATACCTGCCCAATCACAGATTGTTGGGAACAAATCAACCAATTCAACAGGCGTATTATCAGCAGAATGATCCGTTATATCGGGACCTGTAACAATGAGTGGAACACTAGCTGAAGCATCATAGTATGTGCGTTTCCACCAGAGACCATGTTCACCCGCCATATCACCATGATCTGATGTATAAATCACATAGGTATTGTCCAAACATCCAGCGCTTTTTAACTTGCTCAGGAGTTCACCGATTAAATCATCCACATAATCCACACAGGCGTAATATGCGTTGAGAGCTTGCTGAAGTTGAACCGTGCCAAATTGTGTGAGGTTAAAGTCATCGACAATAAATTTGTCATGTGGATGCAGTTGATCAGGATAATTATCAGGCAAAGGTGGATAAGCAATATCCCTTGATTGATATTTTTGGATATAACGTCTGGGTGCAGTTAGGGGAAAATGAGGACGATAATACGATGCCGTAAAAAACCACGGTTGGTCATTGTTCTGGCTAGCATAATCAAGAAGCCACGCCAGACTTTCTTGGGTCACGACGCGATCTTGTTGCATGCTTTCAGGTATTTGTGATACCCCTGCGAATGGAAATCGCCCAACAGCGTGACTTTGGGCTCGTCCATCTGCTGTATCGGGTGGATCGGGCTGGTGAATTAAGATCGGTGTATCGACAAGATCACCATACGGACGTGCTTGAAATCCATGGTGCTGGTCTTTTCCACGAAAGTGCATCTTACCAACTGATGCCGTTGTATAACCATGTTCTCCTAGCCACGATGGAATTGTCGGATAAGATGGATCAATCATCGATTGATTATCCCATGCCGAACAATGATGAGGATACCGCCCTGTTAAGAATGACATTCGGCTTGGGACACATAATGGAGAATTACAGTATGCCGATGTGAACGCCTTACCAGATTGTGCAAGCTGATCGAATGTTGGTGTATCAACCCATTGGTTACCAGCATAACCCATAATGTGAGGGTTATGCTGATCACTCATAATCAGAAGAATATTAGGACGGCGAGACATAATTATTCTCCTGATTTAAAGTTTGCGACTACCTCTGATGTTCGGAGATAACGGTTGTAAATCCTTAGCGTTTTTAGATCGCCTTGTAGAGATGGTGCAAGTTGAACAAGCTGTGTATCGTCGTTATAGTCTGTGGGACTAATTTCTTCGCCACCTTGTTGTCCGGGAGCGATGATACGTTGTTTATTCACACTGTTAACATGTGTAAGCGAGCTACTAAAACGCCCCCATCCATATTGCCGGAATTCACCACCATCACAGATAACGCCATCAATGATGAATGTGATGATTTTTGGTCCACCATCAACAATGATTGCAATGTGGTGGTTTGTACCAGTACTTAGAATATTCGGATCACAGTCCCATCGGTTTTCCATCCTCCCATCATTAAGTATGAGTTCTACTGTGCCCTTCGCAGTGGTTTGAACACACCACCCCTGCCCATTCTCTGAGCGTGTATCGAGTATGATTTGTCCAGCATCCAGTGATTTAAATTGCACGATCATTTCAATCGTAAATCCAGATCGTAAATCCAACTGCCCGTGATCGGCTCTATTTGCATCTTTTCGATTAAATCGCTCAAACGATGCAATATTTACTGTCTCAGGTAAATCACCCTTTAATTCGAGTAAGATGCCATCACGTGTTACTAATCCTTCATCAAATTGTGCCCACATGCCTTCCAGCAGATTCGCGTCAACCAGATGTGTGCGCGCTTTATCTTTCTGTGTTTCGGTGAGGTAATAATTACCTTCATCTTCTACTAAATCTGGATAACTCATGCGAATATACGTATCATCATCGTAGAGAGCAATTTCAGGTTGTGACCATTGGATAATTTTGCCATCGGGAGAATCGACCTCAACCCCACCAGATAACCAGACTGGATTGCGATCATCGTACCAGCGTCCACCATGATTGTGATACCAGTACACAAAGTTGCCATTATTACATTTCCATGCGAAGTTTGCCGCACGGGGATGTTTCATCAGCTTACCATTAGCATATTTTTTGTATTCAGGTTCTGACCATGTATGTCCACCATCACGACTGTAGGCAAAAACAGGATGTCCATCGATGCTACGATAAACACAATAAAAAGACCCATCGCTTAAGACTTCATAGCTCTGTTCTTCCGCGATTGTGCCACCACCGGGAGGGGTACGTAATCCAAAATCACCATCAGGCAAGGTCACCCATTGGATTTTGTCGGGATCGGATTCCGTCATAATATTGGGACTTTCTAGCAAAACACCCTCAGAGCTTGTGAAGAAACCATGCCCAAACCCGCCAACTTTATGTACAGAGACATAGGCTGATCCGTTATGCACAAAAGGTCGTCCGACGTTCCAAAAGAATTGAACTTTTCCTTCATAAGCATTTTGTCGGTCAATTGCCATTTCTCTTATAGGGAGCGTATAACGGTCATCTGACCAGCTACGCCCATGATCATCACTATATTTGAAAACAAAATAACCTTGTGAATCAACGCGATAACATTTTCCATCTTTGTAAGGTGGATTGTCTGCGATAATCCATCGACGGTTATCTGTGTTGTGATTATAAAAGCAATAAATGCGCCCTGATGGGACTTTGAGCAATACTGCATAAGATGCTTCTGGTCCATCTGCAGGTTCGACATCTACCAGATCTGACCATGTCTGTCCTTGATCCATACTACGGCAAGTCACGACATGTTGCCCCGGTTGCCCTTCATGCCCGCCACCAGTTGTCATCACACAAACCCATGCGCCATCGTCGGCTTTAACGACATAGGGTTGATCACTATATGTTTCTGTGGGAATTTCCCATCCTAAATTTACGAGTCGGTTGTCAGTCATGATGTCTCCTATATTATTAAACCTTGTAATTCAAGCTCATCCGCAAAATGGCAGGCTGACGTATGATTGTCCCCCACTTGCATTAACGGAGGTGTTTTTTCACGGCAGATTTGTTGTGCATATTTACAGCGCGGATGAAAGTAACATCCTGTTGGGGGATTCGCAGGATCAGGTAGTTCACCTACAACTTCATCTTCATCTAATAATGGGCGATCTGGATCAGGAATCGGGATCGATTTCATTAAGGCTTCGGTATATGGATGTTTTGGGTTGCGGAATAACTCTTGTGTATCGGCATATTCCATTACACGCCCAACATACATCACCATTACCTCATCAGAAATGTGTTCAATCACGCTAAGATCATGTGCAATAAACAAATACGTTAGACCAAATTCCTTTTGTAAATCCACCAGCAAGTTGATGATCTGCGCTTGTACAGATACATCTAATGCCGATACTGCTTCATCACAGATGATCACTTTTGGATTAAGAGCCAATGCACGGGCGATCCCTAACCGTTGGCGTTGTCCACCACTAAATGCGTGGGGATAACGCTTCATATATTTGACCTCTAAGCCAACCAGTTCTAATAATTCACGCACACGATTTTCTAAGGCTTTACCTGAGTGCGTTTTGTTGATGCGTAGTGGTTCGCTGATGATGTCAAATACTGTTTTACGCGGATCAAGGCTGGAATATGGGTCTTGGAAAATCATCTGCATATGTTTGCGATAGGGGCGTAGTTCTTTGCGTGAGAGGTGTCCTAACTCAACATCTTTATCATTCGGACGAAAGATGATTTCGCCATCAGTTATGTCGTAAGCGCGAATCACACAATGCCCCACAGTTGTTTTACCTGATCCAGATTCACCGACTAAACCCAGTGTTTTGCCTGCATGAATATGGAAAGAGAGATCATCAACCGCTTTCACATTACCCACTACACGACGCAATATCCCTTTTTCGATTGGGAAATATTTCTTGAGATTTTTGACTTCTAATATTGGACTGTTTTCAGTCATTCTAAAGTGCCTTCTTCTATGTCTGTATAGCGGTAACATGCGACACAATGTCCATCCGCAAAACGGGTTGTTTCTGGCATGGCGACAAAACATTCTGGTGTCGCAACATCACATCGATTGTTGTAGGGACATTCATTCGGAGGATCAAGTGGCATCCCGACTGTGCCTTGTATGGCTTCAAGACGTTGTTTATCAAGGCTAAAGTTTGGTATTGAGCGGAGTAAGGCTTTGGTATACGGATGCTTAGGAGCTTTTAACACTTGCCGAACAGTGCCAAATTCAACCATTTTGCCACGATACATAACGGCTACATCGTCTGCCATATTTGCGATAACCCCAAGATCATGCGTGATGAACATAATCGCCATGCCAAATTCACGTTGCAGGCGTTTCATTAAGCGTAAAATCTGGGCTTGAATAGTTACATCAAGGGCAGTCGTCGGTTCGTCGGCGATCAATAATTGTGGTTGATTCATCATCGCCATAGCAATCATCGCCCGTTGACGCATCCCACCCGACAGTTGAAAGGTATATTCATCAATTCGTCGATCAGCAGCAGGGATACCAACATCTTCTAATAACTCAATCGCGCGTTTCCGTGCTTCGGCTTTATTGTGCTTACCGTGAACAAAATAAGATTCCGTGAGTTGATTCCCTATAGTATGCACCGGTGAAAAGGCAGTCATCGGCTCTTGGAAAATCATTGCGATTTCATTGCCTCGTATTTGGCGCATCTGCTCACCTTCAACATCAAGCTGACCAATGTCGATCACCTCGCCATCAGAACCATGCCATAAGATTTCACCAGAAACGGTTCCGGGTTTGGGCACAATCTGCATAATGGACTGTGCCGTAACACTTTTGCCACAACCAGATTCACCAACCACACCTAACACACGGTTTTTTCGTATCTCAAATGACACATCATCAAGTGCCTTCAGTGTGCCTTCATCAAGTGCAAAGTAGGTCTTGAGATTTTTGACTTCCAATAAAACATCATCATGTTCGGACATAGGTACTCCTATTTATATGGGTCTGCGGCATCACGAAGTCCATCACCGACAAAATTAAAGAGTAGGACAGTAACAATGACGAATAAGGCTGGTGTCAACATCCACGGACGTAAGGCAACATTTTGTGCGCTTTGCGATCCTTGTAGGAGTGTCCCCCAACTGACTGCTGGAGGGCGAATCCCAAGCCCAAGAAAACTAAGTGCCGTCTCACCGAGAATCATCTGTGGAATTGCCAATGTTAGGCGCACAATCAGGTAACTCATAAAGCCCGGTAACAAATGATCTACGATGATGCGCATATCACCAGCACCCGCTAATTTTGATGCCTTGACATAATCATGCTCGCGCAACTCTAGTAATTTGCTACGAACGACCCGCGCCATTGATGTCCAGCTTAATAGTGAGAGAATGATCGTGATAGCAAAATATGTTTGGATGATAGGCCAGTCGATGGGTATGACTGCTGTGAGTGCCATCCAGAGCGGAATTGTTGGAATTGATCCTAAGAATTCGATAAGGCGCGATATAATAATATCTGCAATACCACCATAGAAGCCTGCAATACCCCCAAAAACACACCCCAGTATAAAGCTAAAACTCACACCGACTAACCCAATTGTCAGGCTAATACGGCTACCAGCTAGAACCCGAGAGAAGAGATCACGCCCTAATTCATCAGTACCTAAGATGAAAATTTCACCACCTTCAGCACCAAAAAAATGAATATTTGTGTCGATTAATCCCAGTAATTTATAGCTTTCACCTTCTATAAATAAATGGATCTTGTTGATATCTTCTTTATCTTCAACCGTGACACGTTTAAATGATTCCATATCCACTTCTTGTGTAAGACCATAAACAAATGGTCCAACCCAGTTACCATTGTCATCAGTGAATCGGATGACTGTCGGTTCCATGGTATAGCGATCTTTATGTTCTGTTAAAGCACCATAGGGTGCCCAGAATTCATAGGTTAAAGCAACTAAATAGAAAAACATTAGTAAAACCAGCGCCACAACAGCAAGTTTATGTTTTCGGAACTTGCGCATCATGAGTTGTGATTGTGATGCCATATAATATTTTTCTTCTGAAGAGGCATTATCTTTTTTCATAACTTGAATGTTATCAGCAGGTGAGGTCATGATTAGCCAGCCCCTTTTTCAAATCGAATGCGAGGATCTAGTAACGTTAGTAGTACATCCGAAAATACGACACCAAAGATAGCCAATAGCGATTGAATAATAAGAACACTAGACGTTAGCTCAATATCTTGGTTAATCAGCCCGTTAAAGAGGAGTGGCCCTAAGGTCGGAAGATTGAGTACGATCGCAACAATAGTTTGCCCTGCAAGTAAGAATGGGAAGATGTAGCCAATGCCAGCGACAATCGGATTCAGTGCCAAGCGCACAGGATACTTCAGCAATAATTTACGCCATGGAACACCTTTTGCGCGTGCTGTGATGACATATTGCTTACCCAATTCGTCAAGAAGTGTTGCCCGTAATGTACGAATCGTCCCTGCCGTAGAGCTTGTAGCAATGACGATTATCGGCGGGATCAGATGTTGTGTTAAATCCCATAACTTGGCAATACTCATCGGCGCATCTCGGAACTCTGGTGAGAAAAATCCACCAATGCTAATCCCAAAATAGCGGTATGAGATAAAGATCAATATGAGAGCAAGTAAAAAGTTTGGTGTAGCAAGACCGATGAAACCAAACGTTGTCGCGACATAATCACCAAGACTATATTGATTGATGGCACTGTAGATACCAATGGGTATCGCAATCATATAAGTGATTAAAAGCGAAAATACAGACAGTGCAACAGTTGCTGGTAATCGTTCTCCCACCAACTTACGCACAGGTTGACCAGATACAGATAACCCCATATCACCTTTAAATAAGTCGGTCACCCAATCAACATATCGGACTAAAATCGGACGATCTAAGCCATATGCTGACCGCAACTGTGCTACCTCGGTATCGCTCATGGTATCGCCATCGGCTTCACGAGATCTTACGATAACATCAATTGCATCACCCGGCGGAATTTGAACGATTGCGAAAATTGATATACTGAGTAAAAAGATGGTGATTAACGTAAAAAATGCACGTTTTATCAAATAATCTAACATTAGCCTACCATTCAGAAAACCACGTTTAGTTATTGTTGAGTGGTTGTCCATCGTGAAGGCAAGACCACTGCCTCCACGATAGATATTATTGTTCGTCTAAATAAATGTTGTGTCTATTCGGTGCGGAACCATGATTCTAAGCGGTAGGGGTAATAGAAGTTATTATCCGAACCCATGTAAAGATCTTCTACACCTACTGGTGGGAAATTACCGATGTCGTTGCGAACTAGAACAGGTGTTGGATTTGCACCGGGTCCACAGTAGAAATAGAGGCTATCTGCAAAGAATTGGAAGTAGTCTTTACCGACGGTTGCCGCTTCTGGTGCATCGGATGCAATTTTAGCAAACTCAAACCATTTGTCATTTAGTGCTTTGATCTCATCAGGCGGTTCTACACCGTCTTCGCCATTGGTCAGGAACCATTCAACCCATGTTCCAGCCCAATAATTAGCACCGCTATCGAAGAAGCCCCAGTTATCAGGTGTTCCACGACCAAACAGCGTTCCACGACCTAAATTCCAGATCGTCATTTCGTTTTCATTAGATTCATTTACATCGCGATGAGCAGTTGGATCAAGTAAGCTAACCGTGACATTAATGCCGATTTCTTGCCAATCTGATGTTAAAAGCTCACCAAATTGTGCATACATTGGGATACCAGTTGAAGTTTCGATATTCAATGTAATGCGATCACCGCTAGGTAGCAGACGATAACCATCACCGTCTTTTTCTGTTAATCCCAAATCATCTAACATTTGGTTGGCACGATCAACATCATAAGTACTGACATATTCATTCCAGAAATCTTCCGAATACCAAGGAACACCCTTATTTGGTCCTGTCGGATGAGGTACAGCTAATCCAAAGAACATCACATCGTTCATTGTTTCGCGATCCATTGCCAAGGACAGTGCGGCACGGAATTCAAAGGTTTGGAATAACTCACGTTTTTCTGCATCTGCAGTAGTTTGGTTGAAGAATATAGCAGGATTACAGGGTTCTGAAGCTTGTGCAATATGGGTTGTGTAGTTGCCAGTTTCTTCACCAGAGCGATACAGTTCCATACTTGAAAAATCTGTGAACCACATGCCTAGATCAGATTCACCTGCGGACAATTTCAAATTATATAATTCAATATCGCCAACTCCATCAACCCGAAGTGTATCGAAGTAAGGGAGTTGGTTGCCAGCAGAATCGACCATATAGAAATATGGATTGCGTTCCATAATCATGTATTCTTGTGTGATTTCTACAGGATTCCATGCACGGAGCGATGGAATTTCCATATCCCAACTGATGCCATTATAAGGTTGTGAGTGTTTACCGTTAAACATCGCTACCCATGCATCTTCTGTCTCGGTTGATTCAAACCCATTTTCTTCAGCTTGGGCGTTTAAAGCATCACGATCTGCAAAATCAGCGTGATATTGTTCCCAGAAGTGGGAAGGACCCCAAAAACCTTGACCGGGAGAAGAGAAAGATGTTCGTCCCCAGCGATCTAAGATACCGGGATTGGATACGGGCCACGTATAGATCAGTGTATAGTCATCAACGACTTCTAATGTTGCATCAACGCCATCAATGCGGAATACGCTTCCAGGACCAGCTGGGCTTAACTCTTCGTTAAACAAGAAATTATCCCAGAACCATTGGAAGTCGGCAGTAGTAACTGGCACGCCATCAGACCATTTTAAGCCTTCGCGTAGATGTAAGGTCAATTGAGTGAAATCATCGTTCCATTCAAATCCTTCGGCAACATCAGGTTCATAGGCTGATGTATCCATATTGTAGCCAAACAGACCATGATCCGTCATACGGTGTGGAATGGATAAACGTGTCTGTCCATCGAGTATAGTCAATGTTCCGCCGTAGATACCGGCACCACTGGTTTCGATAACCTTAGGGTTTACAGGTAAACGTTCTTCTAAGGGCGGCAATTCACCTGCGGCTACCCGCTCTTCTAATATGGGGACTTCACTATATGTTTGTGCTTGTACAAAAACACTTGTTAGAACCAGCAAAAAAGCTAGAACAAATACTTTTTTCATCTTGAGCTCCTAAATATATTATCAGTGAAAGTTCATTAAATTTACCAAAATCTACGATATAACCTCCTTTGTCTATATGACACACTTCGTTATAAGCCGCCTCTGGAATATGGTATACCAAGTTGGATTATATTTTATAACTATTTGTCACGTGCATTGACAATTCCAATAGCACGATTTCTTGAATTCTCCATGTGGCGTACCATACTTTCCTTTGCTGCTTCACGATCACCAGTATTGATACAATGCACCATATCCTGATGCAATTCGACAGTGACATGCCAATCATAATATTCAGTTGCGGTTGCCATAAACATAAAGATCGGACCAATCATGGTTCTAAGTGTTTTCTCAAGATTATGATTATCGGATTGCTTCCAGATTAGGGCATGTCCTTCTAAATCTGCTTTTGAGAATGCTTCTCGGTCTTTCTTTATTGCGGCATCTTCCATCAATTTTAGGGTTTCCAACTGAACTTTCTGATTGTGCGCATTGGTATTTTTTGCCGCTAAATCGATCGCGAGGATTTCGAGTGCTAAGCGTACCTGATGCATTTCATTCACATCACGCTCGGTAAGCTCAATCACATAACGTGCATCAGGGCGAGAAATGACAAGACCTTCTTTTTCTAACATCATTAAAGCATCACGGGCTGGAGCACGGCTAATATCAAGCATATCAGCCACTTTACGCTCGACAATTTTTGTACCGGGAGGAATCCGTCCTCGTATAATAGCATCACGAAGTAACTCTGCGGCTTGAGTACTTAAGGTTGAGCGGTCAAGTTTTTGATGAGAAATATCTAAAGGATTAAAGTTTTTATCATTCATAAATATCAATTTATCATTTTAAGTTGACATATGGTATACCATATACTTAAAGACTACTTCATGCAGTATTATTTGTCAAGAGAGACCTAAAATCTGTACTTCTGTATTGTGGAATTTAAATATAGACAGGGAGACATGCTCTCTCTCCCTGCCGTACTTGATATTTATGCGGAGAGTTGATTTTTAAATGAACGGCTGAACTGGCTCATGTATAAGTTATAGTAAAATCCCTTCATTGCGAGGAGTTCATCATGCGTGCCACGTTCGATAATGCGATGATCATTAACCACCAGCACTAAATCTGCATTGCGAATTGTACTTAAACGATGGGCAATAACAAAAGCAGTCCGTCCCTCTAACAAGCGTAATAAGGCTTCTTGAATATAGACTTCCGTACGAGTATCAACACTACTGGTCGCCTCATCCAAGATCAAGATTCTTGGGTTTGCTAGTACAGCACGAGCAATCGCCAATAATTGCCGTTGACCATGACTGAAGTTGTGTCCCTGTTCCGAAACAATCGTCTGATAGCCCTTGGGTAACAGTTGGATGAATCGATCTGCATTTGCCAATTTTGCCGCTTCGATAATCTCTTTTTCACTGGCATCCAAACGCCCATAACGAATGTTATCCATAATCGTACCCGAAAACAAAAATGTATCTTGTAGCACAATACCCAATTGCTCGCGGATAGATGCCTGCTGTACAGTGCGAATATCATAACCATCAATCATAATTTTACCTTGAGTCACATCATAGAAGCGACTTAATAAGCTGATGATGGTCGTTTTGCCTGCCCCTGTAGGGCCAACAAATGCAATTGTTTGTCCGGGTTTTACGTCCATATTCACATCGGTAAGAACAGGTTTACCCTCAACATATTCAAAACTTACATTTTCACATCTTACAGCACCCTCTACTTTGGGTAATGCTTGAGCATCAGGTTGATCTTCTACAGAGGGCACAGCATCCAGAACGATGAAAATCCGTTCCGCACCAGCTAAAGCAGATTGCAACTGGTTATAGAGCATCGCAATCGCCCGCATCGGTTGGAAGAAATTGCGAACATAAATGACAAAGGTAGCAATAACACCCACCTGTACCGTACCATTCAATGCTAACCAACCGCCAAACATGGCAACCGCCGCAATCACAATAATATTCATCGTATTGAACATCGGGCCTAATGCCGCTGTGATAATATCAGCGCGGATACCAGCTTGTTTATATTGAGCATTTGTCGCAACAAATTGCTCATAGGTTACCTCTTCATGAGCAAATGCTTTGACAACGCGGATACCAGCAATATTTTCTTCCATGACACCGTTGAGATTACCAAGATTCGTTTGTACTTCACGGAAGGCTTTACGACTATATTGTGTCACCCATGCGGTAATGCCAAGCATAATCGGAAGTAAAGTAGCCGTACCCAGTGCCAGTTGCCAATTCAGTGCAAACATCGCAATCATAATGCCACCCAGTAATAATACATTGGCAGTGAACTCGATCAGCCCATTTGAAATAGCTTGATTGATTGCATCAGTATCATTGGAAACACGACTCATTAAATCGCCTACAGGATGATGGTCATGATATGCCATTGAAAGCGTCTGGATGTGGCTAAATAAACGACTACGTAACTCGGCAACAAAACGCTGTCCAATCGTTACCATGATTTGTCCCTGAATCACACCGGCCAAGCCTGATGTGATGTAGACGAGCGCAATCAGGATTACCAAACTTGATAAACCATCTAAATTAGCGACAACAATGTATTCATCGATTGTACGACCAATCAAGATTGGACCTGCAAGACTACATAATGTTCCAACAATCGATAGGGTTGCGACGACAAGTAGACGCTTCCAATATGGTTTTAGATAAGTTAGTAAACGACGGGTCGTTTTACGAGTGTTGCTCGCACCTTCCCCCGTCAAGCTGATACCACCACCATATCCCAACCGTACCGTAGTTTGCTTATTCGTCATATTATGCTTGCTCCAAATCATGTAATATGTCAGCGTTCGGATGGTTTTGATCTGTGCCGAACTGTGAACGATAAATGTCTTGATAGATAGGTGATGTTTGCAACAATTCGGCATGATTGCCACTGGCAACAAGCCGTCCACGATCGAGAATCAGGATTTTATCGGCATTCAAGACGCTATTGATGCGCTGTGCAATGACGAAGGATGTCGCATTTTCCATCAATATATCGAGCGCATCCTGAATTTTTATCTCAGTTTCAACATCAACGGCACTAGTACTATCATCCAAAATGAGGATTCGCGGTGTAACAAGCAAGGCACGAGCAATCGCGATTCGTTGTTTTTGTCCACCAGAAAGATTCACACCACGCGCTTCAATAACACTCTCATATTGCTCAGGCATGGACATAATAAAGTCATGAGCCTGTGCTGCTTTTGCCGCAGCAACGACTTCGTCAAGGCTTGCATCGGGTCTACCGTAGGCAATATTTTCACGCACAGTCCCACTAAAAAGTAAGGCTTGTTGCATGACAATACCGATCTGTGAGCGTAGCGCCTCTGGATTCCATTCCCGTACATCAACACCATCAACAAGAATGCGTCCTGATGTGGCATCATAAAAACGGCTGATGAGGTTCACGAGGGTCGTTTTGCCAGAACCTGTTACGCCGAGTAACGCCACACGTTGACCAACCAACGCCTCAAAACTGACATCATCCAGCACATTACCGCGTTGGTCATCGGTCTCGTCGTTGAGGTTATCGGACACGTCCCTATTTTCATCTGCCCCACCTGTGTTGTACTGGAAGGAGACATTCTCAAAAACGACATGCCCCTGCATTAAGTCAGGATTGTAGGCGTTTTCACCACCACGACTTTGCATCGGTGTATTGAATACGTCCTGTACACGGATAGCTGATGCGCCAGCTCTGGATGACATCGTCGCCATATTACCCAGCAGTAGCACAGGTGCCATACCAATCATCAGATAATTATTAAAAGCAACTAATTCACCCACAGTAAATTGTCCGTTTACAACATCAATCCCACCAAACCAGATGACAGCTACCAGTCCGAGATTGGTAATGATTGCTAGAATTGGCATAACCAGCGCAAGAATACGCCCGACACGAATGTTATAGTCCATGTATTCGGCGTTACGTTGTTCAAAGCGATCAATTTCATATTTTTCTCGCACGAAGGCTTTAACCAGTGCTGTACCTGCGAGATTTTCCTGAATTGCGGTGTTGAGGGCAGCGAGCCGACGTTGCACGACATTGAACCATGGTCTAGCCGTACCCATAAACGTCCAGATTAATATGCCAGCCAGCAGAAGGCACATCAGCATAATGATGGATAATTCAAAATTAGCAATTAGCACCAAAAATGAACTACCAATAATCATGAGCAATGCCCGTAAAAGCAAAGCAAGACCATTGCTAGAGAACATACGAATCGTATCCACATCACTCGAAATGCGCGTCATAATGCCACCAGTGCGGAGTTGATCGAGTGTGCTGAACGGGAGTCCTTCGATATGCTTGAAAAGGTCATTGCGTATATCAAAGGCGATACCCTGTGACAAACGCGCCCGCACCACACCTTGACCGAGTGTACTGATTGCGCTGATAACAGCCGCCACAACCATATACATGGATCCCTGCAAAATCACATCAAAATCACGTTGATTGATGCCTTGGTCGATGACAAATTGAAGCAAACGAGGGATGAGCAGCTCCATTGAAACAGGTATAACAACGGTCAAAAAGCCAATAATGATTTCTAGGCGGTAGGGGCGCATATAGCGCATTAACTTTAGTAAGGATCTCATTCCGTTTCCGAAACCTCCATCAGATCTATAATGTCGGTGAGTGCTTCATTAATGACGTGTAAACGTTCGTCGGAGAGCGTGGGTAGTCGACGACGCAATAAACCGATTCCGGCAATAGCGGTAGTTTGAGCTAGATTTCTACCGGATGTAGTAATTTCGATGATGACAACCCGATTGTCTTCTGTCGAACGGGTACGGACAACGTGACCACCATCTTCTAACTGACTAATGAGGGTTGATGCTGTACTGGCACTGGTATAAATATAATCTTGAATATCGCCGACTGTCGCTGAACCTTGCTCATTTAAATATTGAAGAACAGCCAATTGACGACCACGCATTCCTGCCTTATCAACATTACGCGACATCTGACGTAGATGACGATGAATCAGTAAAAATTTATGTAGAGCCTCGCTTGCGAGAGTTTCATCCGAAGGCATATCGTTTCCTATCCTTAATTAATTCGATAACGAACTATTCGATATAAAATAGTTCGTTATCGAAATATTATATATCTGCCTTTTTGCTTGTCAATCTTTCATACTTAGTTTTAGATATTTTATGCTGCAAAATCAGATAACGATCAGACAACAACACCCATCGAATCAAGATTTGTGGAGCGCGTTAGCTGGTTAGCCATAAACATGAAAGCCAAAATGCCAAAGAGCTAAGAGCGTGTTTTGTATACGTCATTTTATGTAATAAAAGCTGATTTTGAAATATAATTCATGATAATTCCAACCAGAAAGTCATCCATTATGTGAGCGAAACCAGTTAATTATTACGGTAAATTTCTGAACTAAAACACGCTCTAAGGGCTCATTTAAGAATGTTCGCTTGTATTTCGAAATGATCAACTACAACATTATTGGGAAGTATCTGTGGACAAATAGGGGTTATCACATCAAAATACGAAAGTGGGATATTAGGGGGAAATCGATAGGTGAATGCGACACATTATTATGTATCCGTGTCGCACTCAAAGAATATTGAACTCTAACTAAGAAGAACGCTCTTCTGCCTCATATTGTTCCTTGAGTACAAAGGAATCATCCTGTGGATCATATCCAAGTAATTCCTGCGCATTTCGAATATCCATCCGTTTGTAACGATTATCGGAAATCCCGTTAAAAACCCCAAACATCAAATCTTGTGGAGCTTCCACACAGGACATAATCAATCGGTAGCAATCCTCATAAGTCAATATTGATGGTAGGGCTTCGGGATTCTTGAACCGTTCCCGATTTTCCCGATTGGTTAACCATCCAATCCGCAAACAGAAGCAAGATAAAGCTTTGTGATCCGCATAGACTTGTGCAACAGCCTCTCCCCATACCTTGGTTGCTCCATATAAGTTAGCGGGGTGAACCGGCATATCTGAACTTAATTGCACATCACGCGGGTAACCACTCATTGCGTTAATACTACTCGCATAAATCACACGCTTGCAACCTGCCCGATGCGCAGCCTCGAAAGCATTATAACAACCGATAATATTAGCAGGTAGCAATGTTTCCCATGGGGCAATTGGACGACGGTCAGCCGCCATATGAATAAGCGTATGTACACCCTCGCAGGCAGCCGTAAATGCGTCTAAGTCAGCTATATCTAATTTTACAAAAGGATACTTCACGTCAAAATCTAAGTCACGAATATCTGCTAGAACCAGATCATAGGTATCCTCTGGCAAGTTATTTAACAAAATTGACCCGATATCACCCGCAGCACCTGTAATAAGTAACTTTTTTTTGCTCATACTCTTATCACATCCAAATATTTAAATGGTTAAAGCAGATCATCAAAATAATGCTTTATGTTGTCATTAAATCGCAGAGTCAATTATAGAATGTCCATAAGGAACTATCAAACGATTGCACATGTAATAATGTCATCGCTATTTAAATAACATGGAATCTAAAAGCGACCAGTATTAAATCTATGTCACAGATACATACAAACGACTTTCGTGTTTAATCCCAACCATATATCTCTAATGTGGTCTTACCCGAACGTAATTGTTCGAATGTCTTGGCTTCTATTTCTTCACGGGCAATTGATTTTTCAATCGCCTCAGACGCACGGTCAGCAGGGACAACCACCACCCCGTCACGGTCACCAACGATATAATCACCGGCATTGATTAAGACATCTCCAATCATAATCGGCGTATTGAGTGTTCCCTTACCATGTTTGGTTGTCCCACGAATACAGAGTCCACGCGAAAATACAGGAAATCCAAGTTTCTCAATCGGATCAGCGTCGCGTACACAGGCATCAATCACAAGACCCATGATACCTCTTTCTATTGCCGCGATAGAGAGAATTTCACCCCAATAGCCTGCTTCATAATAATTCGACATTTTCGCTATCAGAATATCGCCTGCTTTTGCTTGTGCAACAGCCCGATGAAGCAAGAGGTTATCTCCCGGCATCGAATCAATTGTAAAAGCTGTCCCACATAATGTCATAGATATATTGATAGGTTTAATTGCTGAAGGTAGTGCGCCTTCTTTGTCAATGGCTTCATGAATAGTCGCTGTGGGTAACTTAGCAAGTTGTTCTATTATTGTTGATCGATCTGTCATACTTTTCCGATCCATTCTATAAGAATTAGGCTCAATATATAGTGAGAGAATGCGCTAATTTCTGCGGTAAATGTGACTGATAATTATACAGTCTCTTTCGTAAAAATGCCCTACAATGTAAATAAAAACAGGCTGATATATCTGCTATCACCAGCTGTCATTTCATATATTGAATCTAATCAAGCACATTAGCCAATAAGCATGAATCCAGCCATCTGATGATTCAATTCAATCTTTCAGTCAAAGTACTGGTGCAATCTGGCAAATTCTTGATGTACCGGATGGATTATTAACAGTCTCTTCTGATGGACAGATTACTCTCTCTAATTTAGATGGACAAATTTTGTATACCTATCCTAATTCTGGCATTGGCGTTAGTTCCGCTGATGTGAATGCTGATGAAACAGGTTTTATTACAGGCAATGATGACGGTGAATTGATTGTTTGGCGTATGGATCGCTTAGATTCGTTAGAACAATGGATTGATAGCAATCGTTATATCCCGCCTTTGTCCTGTGAAAAATTTGTAAGCATGTGTGACAACTAACGACTTGACCATGAACAGTTAGTTAGTCGAGAGTTAACAACTAAAAACATCCCGTGTTGCTGGACACATTCACCCTCCGATGATTGAGTCGTAAAACAGGTACGGGATGTCACTCCTTTTTATACTGCCCAAAATCCTCGACTGATAACTACACAGAATCGTTATTCCCCAAACGACTCTTTCAACCAAACCCAATTTACGATAACAGAACCTTTGCTTTAGATACTGTTTTGAGGTAAAACTTATACAGTGGTATTCTGGTACTGTAAGTAAACCAGTTTAGCCAATAATTGATCAAATCTTTACTAGAAGGATCATGATGTCTTCAAAATATGAACATACACTTCCCATGACACCGCAATCTTGGACGGAACAACCTATGTCTGAATGGCATTGGGATGATATTCCGCCACTTAGCCCCTTCAGAATCTATAACGATAGCCAATTGGCAAGCTATACAACAACCACCCGTGTTTGCTGTAACCAACAGGCCCTTTATATCCGCTATGATTGCTTAGATTACGATATATGGGGGACATATACCCAACGCGATGAGCCGATATACGATGAAGAAGTGGTAGAGATATTTATCGGACATGGCGAAGAAAATGTCATCGATTATTACGAATTTCAAGTAAGTCCCGATGGTGTGTTATTTGATGCGACCATTCATAATCCGACTTCAAGGCGACCCAATTTAAAGTTGAATACCGCATGGAATTGTGAAGGAATTCAGTGGTTAGCAGAGCGCAACGATGCTGACAATCATTGGATGGCGATTCTCGTGATTCCGTGGGTGGCGATTTCTCCAGCTAATCAATTGCCTACTGTATGGCGCGCCAATTTTTATCGAATTGAACGTCCACGCGATGCCGAACCAGAATATAGTTGCTGGTCACCGACCATGATCGAACCGCCGGATTTTCACCAACCTGCTTATTTTGGCACATTACGATTGCCATCGTTTACATAGTTGATGGTTAAGGAGTAAATATAGTGCGTGTTGTCATCGGCGGCATTTGTCACGAAACCAGTACCTTTACACCTGTCAAAACGACTTTAGAGAGCTACAAAGAGCGTTTGCTTTTGCGTGATGAAGAAATTATTCAGACACTCACAGGAACAAATACCCCTCTCGGTGGATTTATAGAGGGCGCACAATCACATGGATTTGATTTGATTCCGACGTTGTTTGCTACCGCCCATACCAGCGCACCAACACCGCGCCCCATTTTTGATGCTTTACTGGATGAACTTATCAAACGGATTGAAGACGCTGGCACAATTGATGGCATCTTGCTCTATTTACATGGCTCGATGGTCGCTGGTGATTTAGATGCAGAAGATGGTCTAGCCGATGCAGATGGACATATCCTCTCAGAAATTCGAAAAATCGTTGGGTCAGACGTTCCGATTCTGGCACAGCTTGATATTCACTCCAATATATCACCGCTGATGGTTGAAATGGCAGATGTATTAGTTGGACGCGAAACATACCCCGAAATTGATATGGCAGAGCGTGGACGAGAATGCGCTGATATTCTTGCACAGATACTCAATGACAACCTCAAGCCTACGATGGCATTATATCAAATCCCGATGGTTTGGGGATTAAATCAAGTCACACAACACCCTCCCATGAATGAAGCGATTGCCAAACTCCATGCCATAGAAGAAGACCCCGATGTTGTTTGTGGGTCAATTGCGGTCTGTTATTTTCTGGCAGATGTCCCCGATATGGGATCATCCGTGTATATCGTGACCAACAATAATCTTGAACTGGCGCAACATTATGCAAAACAGTTAGGCGATTGGATATTTGAGCGTCGTGCTGATTGGCATTTTGAATTGCCGAGTACGCTTAATGCCCTCAAACAAGCTGAGGACAACGGCGCTTTCCCAGTCATATTTGCAGATTCGCGCGACAATACCGGAGGCGGATCACCAGGGGATAGTACAGGTGTTTTGCAAGCATTTATCGAATCGGAATTAAATGATGCTTGTGTGCTTTACATCGTAGATCCAGAAGCCATTGAAAAATGTCAAAAAGCAGGAGTCGGTAACACACTCACCTTAGATGTTGGTGGGAAATCATCGCCATTACAAGGTGAACCAATCACCATGACTGTTGAAGTGATGGCGTTGTCCGATGGGTATTTTCAGTATGATGGACCGATGTTCGCTGGCTTGCAGGGATACATGGGTGATTCTGCTTATATTCGCCAAGGTGGGATTCATGTGATTCTGGTAAGTGTCGGTGAGCAACCCTTTGATACGGCTTTTTCTAAAACGCTAGGACTTGATCCACGTCAGATGCGTTATATCGCGGTCAAATCAACGGCACATTTCCGCGCTGGGTTTGAAGCATGGGC